>Ga0302320_10027005_pt1 | contig 11088 bp, 11 predicted proteins | sample Bog_T0_3_FD_202130 | JGI IMG/M metagenome (GOLD analysis project Ga0302320, IMG submission 202130) | Peat permafrost microbial communities from Stordalen Mire near Abisko, Sweden - Bog_T0_3 | ecosystem: Environmental > Terrestrial > Soil > Wetlands > Peat | place: Sweden: Abisko, Stordalen Mire... | reverse complement strand
CGTCCGTCGCTTCGGTGTTAACCTGGTGCTTGACCCGACGTACCCTGCTCGCATCGGTCGTCCTCGCCGGATGCAAGCGTCAATTGGCGCGGCGCTATTTCGGCTGGCTGTTCATCGCCAGCGCCAGCGAGCGGGGCATCGCCGTCGCCGACCTCTCTCTGTTCCGGCGCGTCACCACCATCCCTCTGTCGACCGTGCCCGGCCAGGTGCTGCTTGCCGGCAAACGCGTCTTCGTCACCTGTCCCGAAGCCCACGTTCTCTGCGAGATCGATCCCGTGCATCTGCGCGTGGCGGGGAAAGTCGACGTCGGAAGCCGTATCGTTGCCGCCGCCGTGACGCCCGCTGGTGGGCTCGCCGCTATCACAGATCAACCCGCCGCGCTTCATCTGATCGATCCGGCCACGCGCCGCGTCACCAAAAAGATCGCGCTGCCCCCGGGGCCTCTGGGTCTGGATGTCAGCGACACGATGGCAGCCGTCACCATCGGCCCGCTGAATGCTATTGTGCGGGTACCGCTGTCAGCCAACAAACCTGAAGGAACCACGGCCATCGGATCCAGATGCGGCGCCATCAACTTTCGCAAAGACGGGGAGACCATCCTCGTGGCTGCGCCGGACGCCAAAGAAATCGTCACCATCGACGCTGCTACCGGCGCTCTTCTCACCCGACTGCCGCTTTCGTTTGCGCCGGCCCGCTTCTGTCCCGACAGCGACGGAGGACAGATCTTCGTCACCGGAATGGATGGCGATGCCCTGGTCATCGTCTACCCGTATCAGAATCAGATCGACCAGACGATCGTGGCCGGCAGCCGTCCTTTCGGCATGGCGGTTTCGGCTGTCGATGGACAGGAATTGCTGTTCGTCACCAATCCGGGCAGCGGCGATCTCAGCATCTTCGATGTCGGGACGCGGCGCCTCGCGGCATCCGTCCATGTGGGCGGCGATCCCGGCGAAGTTCTGCTCACCGCCGACGGCGAGTACGCGCTTGCGATCGACCAGGATTCGGGCGATGTTGCGGTCGTTCGCGTGCGAAGCGTGCTCGCGAGGGATATGAAAACCAAGCCGCTGTTCACCTTCTTTCCGACCGCCGCGCGCCCACAGTCCGCTGCCATTGTTCCGACGGAAGGCCAAGCTTGAGATAATCTGTAACGGGAATGTCATATCAGCTGGCGCGGGACGAATCGATTGCGGCGGGGCTGCGGCGCATTGTCGCCGAAGACGTGCATTCCGCATCCGCGCAGCTCAGTCCGAGAAACCAGGAAAACCGCGACGAGGGCATTCATGAGGCTCGTAAAAGCGTAAAGAAGCTGCGGGGTATAGTACGCCTGATGATGCCCGGTATGGGTGAGCGCGGCAAGCGAGAGAACATTGCGCTGCGCGATACCGGCCGGCGTTTGTCGGAATTCCGCGACGCGGCCGCCATCATCGAGACCCTGGACGATCTCGCCAAAAACTATGCCGCCGATCCGGCGGCAGCGGATTTAGCCACCGTTCGCGCCGGGCTCGTCGAGCGTCTGAACGCTGCGGGGGCGAAGAGCGATGTGGCGGATGCCTCCCTCCAGGTGCTTCGGGATCTGCGCAATTTCAAACGCCGCGCCAACAGCTGGCTGACGGGCGAAGACGATTTTGCCATGCTGGCGCCGGGGCTGAGGGCCAGCTATCGCCGCGGCCGCAAAGCGCTGGCGCGCGCCGGCAAAGAAAAGACGCCGGTCAATTATCACGAACTGCGCAAGCGCGTTAAGGAGCACTGGTATCAAGTCCGCTTGCTCGAGAGTCTCGGGGGAGAGGTTTCCGATCGCGAGAAGAGCCTGAAAGACATGCAGGAGTGGCTGGGCGAGGATCACAATCTCGTCCTGCTGCAGGAACTTGTCGCGCAGGAGGCCACGGGGGTGCGGCGGCTGATCGGCAAATATCAGGACAAATTGCGTGCGGATGCCATGTCCCAGGGTGAGAGATTGTATGAATCGAGGCCCGGGATATTTATGCGGCGCATGGAGCGGCTCTGGGATGCCTGGAGGATCCGTCCGGCTGCCGCGAAGGAAGCTACAGCGAAACGATCCCGCACTGCCGCCTGACGCCCATCGGCCTCAGGATGAAATCGGGCGTCGCCGCCGGGCTGGTTCTGCTGGAACCGAAACCGGCACGGAATTCTGTCTGAGTTTCCACAGCGTCTGAAGGGTGATGCGCTCGTCCTGGTCGGCGTTCCGCCGAGTAACCGCTTCCATGCCGATGCAACTCCATAACCCGGCCACCGCAAGCGTAATCGCGATCAATCCGGCTCTGGTAATCCCAAAAATTCTCAAACGTATCTCCTGCCGCAGTTTCGGCGAGAGCTTCCATGCATGCCGGTCGCCAGATCCATGGTGCTGAATACAGTGCACTTAACGAAAGCCGACTCGGATCGATTGTCACGCTTGTGACACATCAGCACAGTACTCGACCCCCTTGCATCCGGCGGCGAATTGCGTCATACATTAAGCGGGTGTAGCGACATGAGGCGATTTGTTTTCGCTGGGTTTCTGTTGACGATGACCGTGGGCATCTGTTCCGCGGCGTTGTTGAGTCACCTTTGGCCGCACGCCAAGCCGGCGGGGAATTCGGCAATCGAGCCGAGCCGAACCGTCGTGAGTCACGCTAACCCCAATTACTCAGCTTCGGGCCGCTTATACTTTCCCAAAACGACGCGATCGCGAAACGCCAAAAACGCGCACGCTACTCCACGCGGCCAAGCCAGGAAATAATCCGCTTCAGCGCCTCATACGCCTTTAACCTGGCCGTATCGGTGCCTTCTGCCTCCGCCCGCTGCACCTGATCGCGCATTTGCCGGAACACAATCGGGTCCATCGAAATCAAAGCGTCCGACCCCGAGGCTGCGTACTTGACCAGAACATAGCGGATGATGCGTTCCACCGGAATTCCGGTCAGTTTGCTGAGATTTTCCAGCGTCGGCATGGGATCGGCAGCGCTGTAACATGCCACTTCAGCCCTGAAGTTGGCATGCGCGAGCAACGCCCGCGCTTCGCCCACCAGAAAGAGGGATCCGGTAACGAACGTGGTCAGCGGAGACTCGCGCACCATGCTTAAAGCCTCCCCAACGTTCTCCGCCGTGCGGATGTTGGGGTGGTCGACCATCCCCACCACCGATGCCGGGCTCAGCGCGCGCGGCTGATCGGGCGCGGTCACGATCACCTCACTGCCCAGCGGGAAGAGTGTGTTGGTAACCTCCTCGATGGCCTTATCGCGCATCGCCCCGTAGACGATGCGCACCGGCTCATTCGCAAAAAACCGCCGAATATACGACGCCAGTGCGCGAGCGCCCGCCGGGTTGTGTGCGCCGTCGAGGATGATATCGGGATGAGTCGCCACGCGTTCCAGCCGGCCGGGCCATTGGGCGCGCGCGATGCCTTCGCGAATCGCCGCCGCCGGCAAACCGAAGAGGCTCAGCGCCGTCACAGCCGTGCGCGCATTCTCCACCTGGTGCTCACCGGCCAGCGGACATGCGATGGGAATTTCCTCGTCCGCCGCCAGGGTGAAACGGCTGCCGAATTTCTCCAGCACCAGATCCTCTACGCGCCACGACGAAGAGTGCCGCACTGCGATATCCAACTCCAGCGCGCGGTGTTCCAGGACTTTCAGCGCTTCCGGCCGCTGCTGCGAAAATACCGCGGGCCTGCCCGGTTTCAGAATACCGGCTTTCTCCGCCGCAATGGATTCGATGCTGGACCCGAGAAAGGCCTCATGATCGAAGTCGATCGGCGTTATGATGGCGATCTCCGGGTCGATTACATTGGTGGCATCGAGGCGCCCGCCCAAACCGGTTTCGAGCACCACCATCTCCACCCCGGCGTGTGCGAACGACAGAAACGCCATTGCCGTCACGGTCTCGAAGAAGCTGGGATGGGCGTCGATTCCATCACGTCCCAACAGCCGCTCCGCCGCCGCATGCACTTCTTCGAAAGCCGCCACCCACGCCTCTTCTGAGATCTGGGCGCCATCGATGCGGATGCGTTCGCGAGCATCGACAAGATGGGGCGAAGTGTATAGGCCCGTGCGCAATCCAGCCACGCGCAGGGCCGCATCCAGCATGGCGCAGGTGGAGCCTTTTCCATTCGTCCCGGCGACATGCAGGTAGCGCAGGCGCTGTTTTTGAGGCTCGCCTAATTCGGTGAGCAGCGCCGAGACGCGCGCCAGATCCCACTTGACCGCCTTCAGTTCAGGACCGAGAGAGAAGAGAAACCGGACGGTGTCCGCGTAGGTCATGCCGCGCGCTGTGCCGGGCCGCAGAAGAAATCGAGGGCGGTGGCGATCCACGCCTTCATCTCGCCCCGGGCCACCACGGCATCGAGCATCCCGTGCTTGAGCAGAAATTCGCTGCGCTGGAAACCCTCCGGCAGCTTCTGGCGAATGGTTTGTTCGATTACGCGCGGACCCGCGAAACCGATCTGCGCGCCCGGTTCCGCAATATTCAGATCGCCCAGCATGGCGAAACTGGCCGATACACCGCCTGTGGTGGGATCGGTGAGAACGCTGATGTAAGGCACGCGGGCTTCATCGAGACGCATCAGGGCCGACGAAATCTTGGCCATCTGCATCAGGCTCACCGCGCCTTCCTGCATGCGCGCGCCGCCCGACGCGGATACGACAATAAGTGGCACACGATCGGCCATGCTGCGCTCCACCGCGCGCGTGATCTTTTCGCCCATCACCGCACCCATGCTGCCGCCGATGAACTTCGGCTCCATGGCGCAGATGTTTACCCGCCGGCCCTCCAGCGTCCCACTGCCGGAGATCAGCGCCTCCTTCATGCAGGTGGCGGCTTCTGTGGCGACGAGGCGGTCCCGATACGATTTCTGATCCACAAAGTTCAGCGGATCGGAGGAAACCATATCGCGCTCATGCTCGGTGTAAGCGCCGTCGTCGAACAGAATTTCGAGGCGCCGGCGCGCGTCCACGCGGAAGTGATGGCCGCATTTTCCGCAGACATTGAGCGTGAGCTCCAGGTCTTTTTTCCAGATGATTTCACGGCAGCCTTCGCATTTGAGCCAGAGGCCCTCCGTGCGCACCGTGCGCTCCGCGGCGTCGGCGGCCGGCGGCTTGGTCGAATCGGAATCTCGTTTGAACCAGGACATTTAAGATTTAGGAGAGAAAGCCGGCCGCTAGCGCGGATAGGGATGCCCTCGCAATATTGTAAACGCACGGTATATCTGTTCGGCGAGCACGGCGCGCGCCAGTTCGTGCGGCAGCGTCGCCGAGGATAGCGAAACCAGTACATCGGCCCGCTTGCGCCATTCATCGGGCAAGCCATCGTGACCGCCGACGACGAACACCAAGTCATGCCCCAGCATCTCCGCTTTGCCCACCGCTTCGGCGAAATCGCCCGAGCTGAACGGCTTGCCGGCGGGATCGAGCAGTAGCTTTTTGGCGCCCGGATGTTTGGTCCAGAAATCGGCGCGATCCGGACGAATTTCCTGCATCTGGCAGATGGAGTAATGGGAGGCGCGCTTCAGGTACTCTTCGGCAAGGGCGTTGGAGTGCAGGTTCTTTGCGCGCCCGACGTAATAAACAAAAACCTTCATTTCAACCCGGTGGGGCAGATTTCCGATCTGCCCGCGCCGCTTCCGGGCATGATTCGTGGGCCGCATGCCGATGCATGAGGGCAGATCGGAAATCTGCCCACATTACTCGGGGGGAATTTCCACTACCTGGGCCTGGCGCCAAAGCCGGTCGAGATCGTAAAAAGCGCGTGCCTTTTCCGAAAACACGTGCACGATCATGTCGCCATAATCGCTCAGCACCCACTCACCGGTTTCATAGCCCTCAATGCTGACGGGACGCTCGCCGCGCTCCTTCATGCGGACTGCAATCTCGTCCGTAATAGCCTGAATCTGGCGGTTGCTGGCGCCGGTGCAGATGATGAAGTAGTCGGCGAAACTGGTGATCGCGGTAAGGTCCAGGACCTTAATGTCGATAGCTTTTTTGGATTCCGCGGCGCGCACGGCCGTCAACCAGGCCGGCTCGTTTATTTCGTCTTCGTCTGTACTGGTACGGCTTAAAATCGTCGGATCCGTTTGCGGCAGAAACTCGCCCCCGACCTTTATCGTACTATGAGAGTAAGCGTGTTTTACAGAATAGCCGCCATAGCGGCACTATCCATCGTCGCAGCTTTTGGGCAGGATGGCGCTCCCACGCCCGACGCAACCGCGGCATCCTCTACAGATTCGCCGGGCGGTCTGCAGCCCGATCTGACCGATCCCGGCGTGATTCGCGCGCAGGAAGATTTGCGGCGCATCCAGCTGCTCATCAACGAAGGCGCGCTGCCCATGATCCGTCTGAAGAAGGCCAAGGACGATCTGCAGAATGCCCTCGACATGTCGATGCTGCGGAAAAGCGTCTTCAGCCAGGATCTGTTGCCGGAACAGGCCGATGAAATGGTCTTGATTGCGCAGCGCATCGTACTGCGGCGTCAGCGCACCATGATCGAGATGCAACAACTGGTGAGTTCCGGTGTAATTTCGCGATCCGAAGCGCAGTCGAGCGGCGCCGATTTCGAAAACGCCCAGGCTGAGCTTCATCTGGCGCAAACGCGCGCGCAACTGATCCAGGAGATGGCCGAAAGGCTGCGCATCGAGAAAGGCATTGCAGCCCTCGAGTTGCAGGCCGAATCGCATCCCGACTGGGCGGGCAAGGTCTACACGCGCTACGACGGAAGCGGAGTCTTCACGCGCGCCGATCTGCAAAAGGTGTCGACAGCCTTCGCCTCGCGCTTCGCAAAAGAATTGCCCATCAGCGCCGATGGCGAAACCGCCCTGCATCGCTCGCTGGGATTCGACCATCGCGGCCGCGTAGATGTGGCGGTGAGTCCTGATCAGCCCGAGGGCGTGTGGCTGATGCATTTCCTGCAGACGAATAAAATTCCCTATTTCGCTTTCCGCATGGCCGTGAAGGGCATGGCTACCGGAGCTCACATTCATATCGGCCCCGGAAGCACCCGGCTGGCCATGTCCGACTAAGCGTTCAGGCGGCGCGGGCTTCTTCGTTAAGGCTGGCGGCGGCGTTGGTTGCGCAACAATTCACGTAAATTTGGCCGGAATTGCATGGGCAGGGGGTGATGGCGAGGATGGCCTCGATCTCCTCACTGGTCAGCTTTGTCAGATCGGGCCGGGATTGGGTCGGTTTTGTTGGGGGGAGTTGGGGCTGAATTTCGGCGACGCGATCTTTGCTCTGGCGATCTTGGCGCAGGCGACGCAGTTCGGCGGTGGCACGGAGCTGAAGACCGTGGGCCTGGATGCGGGCACGGTCGATGGCTTTCTGCTCTTTCTCGGGATCTACGGCTGAGTCGAGGGCTTCTTCGAGTAAGCCGCAACGGCGCAGACGCCAGGCGGCGGTGACGATTTCGGCGGTCTGGATTTTTTCCAACAGGGTGGCGGGATGGAGCTCGGCCCAGAGGGTGTCGCGCATATCGGCGTACTCGGCGGTCTCGCCGGGACGCACGAGGTCGCGTTTGGAGAAGAGGCCGGAGGAGAGGGCGTTCTGGGAGGTGCGGGCTTTGCCTTCGATGGTGCGGGGGCCGGTCGAGAGCTGGGCGTTGATCCGATTGGCGGCGATTTGAGCTTCCGTGGTGGGCATTGGCGATTCCTTTTCGTATGCTGACGTGATTCCAACTTGACGGTACGCTCTGGCCGTTGCGCGTTATGGGTAAGTTATTGAAAAAGCTGGGCAAGAAACTTGGACTGGAAAATCAGGGGGGGACGTGGCCCGCGTCATTCGGTGATGAAAGGCATCGTCGTGATCACTCACACCTTCGCGCGCGTCGTCGCGGTCGTCGCGCTAACCGTCGAGGATTACCACTCGCAGAAGAAACGCTGGTGGAGCGCCTTCGCCGCGAACTCCATGGCTGATTCCGGGCCAACATGCGTTTTCTGATCGACAGCAACGTCCTGATCGACGTTTCGCGCGGCAACGCCGCCGCTATCGACTAAGTTGACGGGCTTACTGAATCGTTGACAATTTCGCAGGTGACCGAACTTGTGCCCGGGTTCAGCAGACATTATTCGTATGCGTCCTTGCGCTGGGCGATGCGCGTTATGTCGACGCTTTTAACCCGGTCGTCTATCGTATACGACGCGGTATCTCCCGATCCGAATCCGCCAGCGGTCTTTGTAGCCACTGAGCTTCCTGCAGCCCGCAGGGCGCGGATTTCCACCGAGCTCGCGAATCTTGGGAAGTACCCGCCCGATGGCATCGGACGGCAAATCCTGCAGCTCCTTTTTGGCGGCGGCAGCAAATGTGATCAGGTACTCCGTCAATCCAGCTTGCCGAGGGAGCGCAACTCCGCTTCCACCTCGGCCAGCGTGAAGCGCGGCTCATGGCTCCGCGCCTCGGAAACAGCGCCATCCTCAATGTCCTCGGCGAGCATAGTCAGTGCGGTGGTAATTACTTCCTTCGAGCTATGGAATGCCCCCGACTGAATTGCCAGTTCGATTACTTGCTGCTGCTCAGGTTCCAGATCGATTAACAAGGCCAGTCTCCTTACCTATTATGACCACAGATCGGAAAACGACGCGCTGCTGCTTCACGCCGCGCGGCGCCGCCGTCCACTGATCAAATAAACCGCCGCACGCAATTCGAGCAGCGGATCTTCCGAAGGCTCAATCCCATCCACTCGCGGAATCGGATCGAAAATGATCTGCTTCTGCGCCGCCGCGCTGTCTTCCATCAGCTTGTCCAGAGCGATCCGGCCCAACTCCACTACTGGCCGGTCCTCGGGCCAATGTACTGTGGCATCGTCCACAACATCGTCGCTCCCGGCCAGTTGCAGCATCACACGGAAACCGATCGGCCCGGCCGCCACTCGCTCTTTGATTTCGTCGAACAGGTAATTCTCACCGCGCCCCGCCACCTCCGCGTCCGATAAATGCTCGACGCCCGCTTCCGGTACAATCCGGTAGCGTCCCAAATGCGTCAGGCCGTCCCGATTGCTGAACTGCATCGCGGTAACGCCAAAGTACGCCTCCCGCGCAAAGCTCGAGGGAGCGGGCTTCGGCGCCTGCACAAAGGCCAGCGCCTTCGGATGCGCGCCCAGGTACTTCTCGATCGTGCCCCCCGCCAGCGCACGCAAAAATTCCAAAAACTCCTCGCCCGTATGGGTGGGAAACCCATCGGTCGAGTGCGCCACGATATCGGTGTGCACGTGCTCGCCCAGCTGGAAGCGAATCGCCATCCCGCGCGGATCCGCGTGCGGGTCGTTATCCGGGACCAGCGGCAGGCCGGTCGAATTCGAGAAGCGCACCGTCACCGGGGTCGATGGCCGTGCGATGTGTGGCGCGCGCGCGTAGTAATCGGCCCCCGCCGCCGGCGTAAACGTCCCGGTCAACAGAGCGCCCTTGGCATGGGCCGGTCGAAAACCCGGATGCGCGCCGAAGATGGTTTCGAATTGCTTCAGCAAGTCCTCGCTCAGAGCGATGAGTTGTTCGTCGTTCGGAAGTGGCATATTCTCCTCAGCGTTGTGCCGCGCCGCCGCGGCCCATGATGGGCCAAACGTCGACGACCCGTTCGCCCTGTGTCACATAATAGCGGTCGAAAGCGTTGGTGCTCTGGTCGAGATTGGTGCAGTAGATCTCAATCCGTTCGCCCAGCTTCGGCGCCCGATCCCCATCCTTCCATCGCAGCGACCCGTACTCCGCGCCGCCCGTCCCCACCTCCAGCCACGGCATCCCCTTCACCTCGTCCGTCTTCTTAGCCAGCGCTTTAGCGCCGTAATCCGTGGTGATGATGTTGGGATGATGCTCGCTATCCACGGTGGTCAGCACGGTGAGCGCAGGCTGCCAATCGTTGTAGCGCTTCATATCGCCGTCCTTGCCGCCGATGATGAAGTACTCGGTATCCATGAAGACGTAGGTGCCGCATTCGAGCTCGCTCAAGCCGGTCTCGTGATCGATATTGTAAGTGCCGGTGGAACCGCCGCTGACGATGTTTACGGGCAACCCGGCCTTCTTCGCCAGATCGCGGCTTTCGCGCACGCCGGCCAGCACGTCCATCGATTTCTTCCTGCGCGCCTCGAATCCCTGGGTATGCGCCGCACCGCCCGAGTACGCCATGAAGCCTTCGAACTGCATGCATTTCGACGACGATATACGCTGCGCCAATTCGAGCGACGGCTGACCGCCATCGATGCCTTGGCGCGCCATGCCCGCGAACACCGAAACGGCAATCTTTACCTTCGTGTTGTGCGCCGACGCCGCCTCTTCCACCCAATCCGCCACCTGGCCGTCGTCCACTACGAACATGAAAGTGGGGTCTTCTTTCGACAGCAGAACGGCCCGCTGAATGTTGTTTACGCTGACCGGCTGCTTGGTCCAGAGCACGCCTTTGATGCCGGCCCGCGAGAAAAGCTCGGCCTCGGCGATGGTAGCGCAGGTGAGCCCGATGGCTCCATGCGCTATCTGATGCCGCGCCACATCCACGCTCTTGTGGACTTTGACGTGAGGCCTGACGTTAATGCCGTTGGTCTTCGCCGTCTCCGCCATATGTTGGACGTTGGCCTGAAACATATCGAGATCCACTACCATGCACGGCGTCGGCAGCACGTCTTTGGTCATGTCGCGGAAGTCGCGGCGGGCGATGCGGGCTTCAAACTCCGCGTAGGGAAATCCGGTCGGACTGGTCTTAGCCGCTCGCAAAACTCCGATTGCAGCGCCGGCCATCAGAAATTGGCGACGAGATGTCACACTGTTCTCCTTCCCCGCATTTTATTACCGATTCGGAAGCTGGGGTGAATTCGTTTGCTAAAATCGACTCACTTGAAGAAGATCCTGACCGCTCTGTTGCTGCTGATTGCCGCCCAGCCTGTATTCGCCCAGGGCTCTCCCGCCAGACCCGCGGCCGATCAGCCTTACGCGGTCGAATATTATTACAAGGTTCAATGGGGGCATCAGCAGGAATTTCTGCAGCTCTTCCTCAAGAACCACTATCCACTGCTGCAGAAATATGTCGAAACCGGGCGCGTCGTTTCACTCAAAATCGAGCAGCCGGCTAACCACATGACGGAGGATGCGCGCTGGGATTATCGCGTGACTATCCGGTTCAAGAA
>Ga0302320_10027002_pt1 | contig 11090 bp, 11 predicted proteins | sample Bog_T0_3_FD_202130 | JGI IMG/M metagenome (GOLD analysis project Ga0302320, IMG submission 202130) | Peat permafrost microbial communities from Stordalen Mire near Abisko, Sweden - Bog_T0_3 | ecosystem: Environmental > Terrestrial > Soil > Wetlands > Peat | place: Sweden: Abisko, Stordalen Mire... | reverse complement strand
GACGACTTGACCTGCTCAGGTTGCCACCCGGTTGTCCTGCCCTGGTGCCACGGCAAGACGTGTCCCACTTTGAAATCAAACCCCGGCCCTAGACGATCACCTGACCGTTTTGAAAGTGCATCCAGGTTTGGGCGATGCTCCGAGTGCTGACGGTACATTCCGCGTCTTCGATTGCTTTCCTGACACGATTCTCGTCCATGATGAATCGATCCCGTTTGTAGAGGAGATAATCGGCCCGGTTTGAGGGAGGGGTCAGGTTAATGGTGGCCAAATTGGCACCCGCTTTCAGGGCACGGACATATCCGCCGTTGCCGACCAGATTCAAGGCACTAACGGCCGGGATAATATAAGAAGGGCTGCGCAGCCTCATTCGGGCAATGCAATCGATCGTGGTATTCAGGTCACCCGCCGGCCGGCCTGCGAACGGCGTTTGTTCCCCGGCGATGAAGGGACTTACGCTGCTTCCGGCCAAAGGCAGTTCGCCCAGCAGTTCCAAGGTTTCCTCAATGTGCCCCGGGGTCTGGCCAGGCAAACCGAGAATGAATCCGGAAGAGACGGCCCAGCCGGTCCCGGCCAGATAACGAATGGCCTCCAGCCGTTCGTCGAAAGTACCGGGCGCATTGATTTCGCCGTAGTGATCGCGATTGCCCGTTTCCAGCTTGATGATGTAGTAAGAGGCGCCGGCCTGCTTGAGTTCATCATATAATTTTGGATCAAGCGTTCCCAAACAGACACTGATGCCGAGGTGCGTTTCCCGGCGAAGGAGCTCAATCAACGGAAGAACGACCTCCCGGATACCGACAATGTCTTCGCCGGTCTGAATGTTGAGATCGGTAACCATCTCCGGGATTCCCGCCCGAATCAAGGCGCGGAGAGAGTCGAGCGAAAGCCGATAGCGTTGAAGTGAGCGATTGTCGCGGCGCATCCCGCAATAATGACAATTTTCCCGGCAATAATTGGAGACTTCCAGAACACCCCGAACAAAAACTTTTTGTCCAAATACCTGATTCCTCACCAGCATGGCCTGCTCGTGAAGCTGTTCCCGGGTGGAATAGACAGAATCAAGTCCAAGACTCGCCGGTGGCATCGAAGTCACGCTGGACCCTCCCATTTTTGGACATCACACACCCCAAAATCATCATTCCCCAAAATTATCATTCTGCGTATAAGATCGTGTTCGAGGTTGTCCTTGTCAAACGATTATACCTGCGGAAGCACTTGAATCCATGTTGGTTAAGCAATTCGATTAGGAGCAGGCGCCCGGTTGCTTGAGGTTACTCCAGCATTTTTCCCGCCATCTCACGCGCCCCGGGAACCAGCAGATTATCCAGAAGAAGATTCGTGACAGGCTCCAGGCTTCGATGGCCAGCCAGGAACGGTTGGGAAGAGGACATCCGATTGCCCGGCAGATGAGAATGGCAAAGAGAACATCCGCCTGGACCATGCCAACGAGGCCAACCCACGCCCAAATGTTTGAGATATGGCATGCCACGAGGCCGATCCAGCCCAGGAGAGGCATAACCAAAACTTGTGCCGCAAAGCCGGCCGGCTGGCACCAATAAACCGTTTTTTTCCACCGAAAATAATGGCCAAAGGCGGCGGACCAGTCCGTGACATCGGCCACGGTCTCCAAGGTGGTGGAACCGAGACGGACCGGTTGCAGCATCTGACCGAGCATAAAATCATCGGCAAGCGCGGAGCCGAGATCTTGCCAATCAACTTTGCCGAGAAAGCTGTCGCGGGAGAAGAGCATGGCCGCGCCCAAGCCAAAATTGACCGGGCCCAATCTACGCAGGAACAAAACGCCGGGATAAAATTCAAGATTTACAAAAAGAGCATCCAAAATGGCCGGTTGATGCGGCAGGCCGCGAATGGCGTAAGGGAAAGTGAGCATTTCCGCTCCGCAGGTTTCAAATTCAACCCTGGCCCGGGCAAGAAATTCCGGTGGCGCCACGATATCGGCGTCACTCCAAAGCCACAACTGGCCCGTGGCTTGCGGAACCAGAATTTTTTCCCAGGCGATCTTGGGATTGGCCAAAGTGTCGGCCTCCGAGCGGCGAACAACCTGGACGCGCGCATCGGGATAGGCAGCCTGCATCCGTTGAACGAAGGGCGCGACTTCGGGCCAGTCGGGCTCATGAACACCGAGAAGAAGTTCACTCGTCCCGTCTAATTGGGCAATAAACGATTCCAATCCGCGGGCCTCGATTTCAAGTCCGCGATCTTCAAGGGGAGGAAGCGGCTTGAATATGGTGAGGGATTTATTCTCGCGGGATGGGGGGGCAAGCGTTGCGGGCTTGCGTGCCGTTACCACCAGGCGCCAGGAAATCAGCCACCAAAGCAAACCGGCGCCTGACCATGCGGCCAGCACGATATTAACGAACATGTGATTTCGTCCCCGGCGGGGTGTCGCAGGCCGACTCAGCGACCGGTTCGCCCTGAAACCAAGCGAGCGCCTCTTGAATTCCACTCTGGATCGGAGAGGGCGACCACCCCAGTTCCTGCCGGGCTTTGGCATTGCTGAAAAATTGGGCGTGTCGGGCCTGGAGAGCCGTCTCAAGACAAAGACGGGCGGAAGTGTTGCGAGGATTGAGGAGTTCAAACATCTCGCCGAAACAGCTCATCGCCTGAATGGACCAGTAAGGAAGGCACAGTCGGGGCGCAGGCAGGCCGGTCTGTTCCGCGAGACAATCAAGAAATTCTTTCAGCCATAAGTTTTGATTCGTCAGCAAATAGCGCTCGCCCACACGGCCGGCCCGGGCCACTTGTTGCAAGCCTGTGCTCACCTCCGATACGTTGACGAAGTTGAGGCCGGTCCGGGAATAACAGGGAAAAAGACCGCGGGTAAAATCACGGATCATTTGCCCTGTTGGCGTTGGTGTTTCGTCTCCGGACCCGATGGGGCAGCTTGGATTGGCAATCACTACTGGCAGACCGCGCCCGATCCAGGCCAGCACCCGGCGTTCTCCCTGCCATTTGGAATATTTATAGGGGGAAAACCGGGGCGGATCGGCCGGGAAGTCCGTTTCAGTTAAAACCGACCCGGGATCGGAAGACGCTGTCGCCCGGCCCAAAACGCTGGCTGAACTGACATGGACGATTTTCCCGACATGGGCCGCCGCGGCAGCCCGCAAAAGATTTTCGGTTCCCTCGATATTGGTTTCGTGGATTTCCCGACGATGCCGGATTCCAAACCGGTAAACGCCGGCGATATGATAGACTATTTCAACGCCCGCGCAGGCCTCTTTGAGCGAGTCGGGATCAAGAAGATCCCCCGCCCTGATTTCAACGGTATCGGCAAAAAGCGTCCGGGCTTTTTGCGGACTGCGGGCCAGGACCCTGACCGCTTGCCCGGCTGAGGCCAAATCGCGGGTCAGGTGCCGTCCGATAAATCCCGTTGCCCCGGTGATAAGAATTGGTGAAGCCATTTAAAATCACGCATCCTGGAAAGAAGTTCCCCTCAATGACACGCGATTCTTGTTTTACTCGGAGCGCAGCTCTATGCAAGAGGAGAGCATGAAAAGGCAGGTGGTTTTTGTCGCGGATGATTTTGGCATGAATGCCAAAATCAACGAAGCCATTTTGCGCGCGCACGCTTCGGGTGGCCTGCATGCCGCCTCGCTGATGATGGCCCAGCCCGGTACGGAGGAGGCCGTTGCCATGGCTCACGCCCATCCCGGGCTCCAGACCGGCTGGCATTTGCATTTCAACGATTCATGTCCGGCAACTCTGGAGCGGTGGCCGTGGGGTTCTTCACCTGTCCGGGCCGGGATCAGCATGGGGCTCTTTCAAAGTTCACGCAAAATCATGCGCCGGGAAGTCGAGCGCCAATGGGGACTCTTCCAGGATACCGGCCTGCCATGCCATTTTGTCAACAGCCACCACCACTTGCACGCCCACCCCGCCGTGTATCAGACCCTGGTCGAGATATTAGGGCCCGATTTTAAGGGTTGGATTCGCCTGGGCCGGGTCCGCTTTTTCCGGCCTGCACCCCGGTTTTTCAGCAAGTTCCTGGTGGTCGATGCCTTTCTCCAACGCGAACGCAAGTTGTCAATCTGGCGGGCACCCGATACGTTATGGGGACTGGATCGGCTTTTTGCCATGGAGGCCCACGAAGTTCACGCTGCCATTTCGGGGCTACGAGAGGGCTTTCACGAATTCATCTTTCACCCCCGAACCTTATCCTGCCCGGACACGCAATGTCTCCTCGAACTCAAGTCCCTTCCAACCGATTGAGTCCTCTACTCCTCCAGGCCCTTTTCCGCATCCACCATACACCGGCCGGGCCAATCGACCGGCCCTTTAGCCATGAGACCGACCGTTTTGCCTTTGCGAACGAAACCGTCTGGAATTACGTTGAAGGCGAAGTCCATCCGCAAGCCGAACGCGAGCCGGCGGTGGCGCGGCGGTACACCCGCCATTGCTTCGTGATGGTCCGGGCCGCCCTGCAATTCTGGAAGTTTGCCCGTTTTGATTCGAACGGCCCCCCTCTTCCCAACGACGAGTTGGTGAGGCGCATCCGGCGGGTCTGTGCGCGTCATGTCTGGCTGCCCCCTTTGTCCCCGGACCGGCGCATCGTTTTTCCGGGATTTGGAAGTTTGCGGGAAATCAGCGCTTCAGCGGCGGGCCTGTTTCAGGATCACCTCGGCGCGGCGTGGCCCGTCTATCTTCGCGTCGGTAATTTTCCGATCTGCCTTCCGGTGTCGAGCCGGGCCAAGGCCCGCCTGAACCGGGAAATTCTGCGCGACCTTGAGGCGGGATACCCGACCCTACTCTGGCTCTACAATTTCCCGAGCCTCAACATCAACCACACCGTCCTCGTTTATCAGGCAACGCCTGAACCGGGCCGCATCCGTTATCAGGTTTACGATCCGAATTATGCCGATGCTCCCAAGGAATTGCAGTTTGAGCCCGCCACGCAAACGTTCACCTTCGAGCCCACGTTTTATTTCAAGGGAGGGCCGGTGACGCCTCGCGCGGTCTATCGTGGATTCTTTGAATGAAGCGGCCTGTCGTCATCACCGGATTGGGCGCGATTACTCCCCTGGGAGAGAATGTTTCCCAATCCTGGGAGGCGCTTATCGCGGGAAAGGATGCGGACGCGCCGCTGGAGCTTTTTGACACGACGGGTTGCCGATGTCATCGGGCGGCCGTTGCCGCATTGCCGCACCTTCCCGGGTTGCGGCCCAAGGCACTCAGCCGTCTTTCCCGTGCTTCACGCCTGGCCATTCCGGCGGCACGCGAAGCCCTGGCCGCGGCCCGACTGCTTGATTCGGCGGGACGAAGCCTCCTGCCGGTTCTTCCCCTTGCCGTTTCGACGACCGCGGGCGGCATGGCATTCGGGGAAAGCTTCGTAAGGGATATTCTTGCTCACAAACGTCTTCGGCTCCTCGGGCACGTGGCGCGGTACCTGCCCCAACAACAAATTCTGGATTTGCAGCAAGCGCTCGGGTTTGAAGGTCCATCGGTCATCATCGCCAACGCCTGCGCCAGCGGGGCCAATGCCCTTGGCCATGCCGCCGGGTTAGTCTCATCCGGCCTGGCGGATTGCGTATTGACGGGAGGGTTTGAAGCGCTCACAGAACTGGTCTTTGCCGGCTTCGACTGCCTTCAGGCGACGACGGTGGAACGTTGCCGGCCGTTCGACTTGAAACGTTCCGGACTGCTGTTGGGAGAAGGAGCCGCCTTCCTGGTTTTGGAAACACCGGAACACGCCGGGCGACGGGGCGTTCAGCCGTTGTGCCGGCTTTCCGGTTATGATCACGGGACCGATTTTTTCCATCTGACCCAACCCGAACCTAACGGCCAGGCCTTGGTCAAAGTCATGCGCGGCGCGTCCGAGGCTGCAGCCATTTTGCCCCGGGAGATCGGCTATATTAATGCGCATGGCACCGCAACGCCGGTGAACGACGGCACCGAAGCCCAGGCCTATCGGACCTTTCTTGAAGATTCTCTTAATCAAGTCCGGATCAGTTCCACCAAGGCAGCAATCGGTCACGCGTTGGGGGCGGCGGGGTCCATCGAAGCCGTGTTTGCCCTGATGGCTCTCATCACCGGGAAGTTGCCCCCTCAACTCAATCTCCAAACGCCCATTCCCGAGATCGCATCTGTCCTGGTGACGGAGAAAAATTCTTCCCGGGCCATGCGTCATACCATGAGCGTTAATCTTGGTTTTGGCGGATCGAATGCGGCGCTTGTTTTTTCCCGGCATGAAAACTGATCTCGCCATTATCGGACAAGGCGCTGTTACCCCTGCAGGGATTGGAATCACCGCTCTTCTTCGCGGGCATCCGACCGAAACGATGATTCCCATGGTCAGCCGTCCCCACCGCCACTGGCCGGTATACAGGGTCAATTTAAGCGATCCCGCGTTTGAGCGCTGGCAAAGGGAAGCGCGATTGCGTCGCGCCAGTCCCATCAGTTATTACCTGGTGGAAGCCGCCGGGCAAGCGCTCATGGGTCTCGACGCATCCGAACGCGCTCAAACCGGCCTGGTCATAGCCTTCTCCGCGGGGTGCCTGGCCTATAGCCGCCGCTTTTTCGAGGGCATTCTTGCCCAGGGTCAAAAATCGGCCAGCCCTGCTCTCTTTCCGGAAACGGTTTTCAATTCTCCAGTCAGCCATGTTGCCGCCACCCTTCATCTGGAAGGATCGGCTTATACCCTGGCCGGTGATGAAACGGCGTGGATTGCGGCACTGAAAACCGCGTGGCTTTGGCTCGATCAGGAAAGAGTGAAGCAGGTGCTCGTCCTGGGCGCGGAGGAATTTGATTCCGTCAGTTTGGATGCGTATCAAAGCGCAGGGTGGCTGAGACGCCAACGGGCGAAACCCGGCTTCATTCCTTCCGAGGGAGCAGCCGGCGTGTTGGTCCGCCGGGCCAAGCCGAGCGATGCAAAAATTATCTCGCAGATGGAGGACGGCTTCATCCACCGGTCCCGAACGGAGGCCATGGCTGCGGGACAACGGTGTTTGCAACATTTTGATTCGGACCTGCCCTGCTATTGGAGCGCGCAACACCATTGGTTGGGCAAAATCGAACGAAAGCTGACGCATCCCCCTTATCCTTGTCCCCCTGATAGTAAACCACCCTATTTGGGCGAAGCGGCCACGGCGTCGGCTGCGTGGAATACGCTGCGCGCACTGGCTTCGATGGATCCGCAACATCCACGATTGCTGGTACCCGTCTGGGGCGGCACCCACCAAATCGGCGCACTGGAATTGGAATGTCACAGCCCATCCGGCGATTAAAAAGTTGCACGCCAGAGCGCAGCCGATAGATTCCGCCATCGACTCCGCATGGCCGACGTAAACTTTAACGACCTAAAGCAGCTCCTGATTAAGAACTGCATGCTGCGCGTTTCACCTGACGAAATTCAGGAGAACACGCCCCTTTTCGGCCCCGAAAGCCTCGGTCTCGATTCCATTGACGCCTTGCAGCTGACGGTGGCAATCGAGCAAGACTATGGAATTACCATCAAGGAACCCGAAGTGGCCCGGCAAGCCTTCCGCAGCCTGAGCAGCCTGAAAGAGTGGCTGCAAGCCGAACAGGGAAAGACTCCAAAAGCGACCTAGCCTTCATATTCGATTCCTGAGAGATTGCCTTTTCGTGGGATTAAAACACCTTCACCACACGGCGCAAACCGGGTCGGGCCATCAATCAGCGGCTCTTTACCACGCGTCGATGTTTGCCTGGGGAGCATGGGCCGCCCGATGGCTGCCGCTGAAGGTGACACGTGCCCTGGCGGGACTGATGGGGCGACTCTATGCACTCACCCATCCCACCCGCGTCGCGTGTGTTTACGAAAATCTGCGCATGCTCGACGACGGCATGGAGAGGAGATCCGCACGGCAACTGTACGGTGAATTCGGGAAAACGCTGGCCGACTATTTTTATATCGGCACGCGTCCACCGGCGGAGGCCGTGAAAATCATCAAGGAAAAAGAAGGCCACGCTTACTTTGAGCGACTCCGCAATGAGGGCACGGGAGCGGTGATCGTGACGGCTCATCTGGGCTTGTTTGAGTTGGGAGGTTTGCTGGTGGCCCAACACGGATTTCCCACCGCCGTGTTGACCCTGCCCGAGCCAAGCCGAGGCCTGACGGCCTGGCGCACGCAATTTCGCCAACAGTGGAATGTCGAGACCATTGAGGTCGGATCGGACAGCTTGGTTTTGATTCACGTTGCCCGGCGACTGCGTGAAGGCTGCTTCGTCGCGGCGGTGATCGATCGACCAACTTCAGATGAACCAAGTCCGGTAACCTTTCCCAACGGCACAGCTCATTTTTCATCCGAGATTCTTCTTGTGGCCGCACAATGCCGGGTGCCGGTGATCCCGGCAACCATGGTCCGCCAACCGGATGGGTTTTACCGCTCGGAGGTTTTTCAGCCGATATGGATAGAGTCCCGCGACTCCCGCGCCGAAACTCTCCAGTTTTACAGCCAGCAGATTGCCGATATCCTCATGCCCACCTTATGCGCCCATCCCGAGCAATGGTACCAATTCACGCCTCTCGCCTGACGGCTCTGTATCCTCGGGTGCCTGGCCCGCTTGAGGGTTCCATGCCATGAACTCACTGACCCCGCATGGAAAGAATTTTTCCTTTCTCGACGCATTTGAGATCATAGGGGACCCGCCGCGCGGACGGGGAATCAAGTGGTTGGATCCAAAACTTCCCTTTTTTGCCGACCATTTTCCCGGCAAGCCGCTGATGCCAGCCGTGCTCCTTATCGAATGCGGAGCTCAGGCCGCCGGCGCCCTGTGGGCTTCCATGCAAGGGCCCAAGGCTCCCGCCAACTTCGTTTTGGCCCAGGTTCTTCAATTCAAAATTCTCCGTTCGGTGTTGCCAGGTGAGAAAATCGAAACGGAGGTCTCGATGGAAACTTCCTTCGGCAACCTAGCCCAGTTCCAAATTGCGCTGAGGGTCGATCAACTCGAAGTCGCGCGGGGCAAGATTGTCCTGGGCGTAGAGGCAAGCGGGGGAACTTCGATGATGGGAAACTAGTCCCGGAAAATTATCGAATTTGCCTTTCAATTTCCCGGCGTAAAGCAGCCCCGTCCGCCTTGCCGCGGCCCGTCCGGGGAAGGTCGGTCATGAGGAGATAGTGCTTGGGAAATTTCCATTCCGGCAAACTGAGGGAGAGGGAGCGTTGCACTTCCATCAGCGACAGGCGGGTCTCCACCGCGGCCTGAAGAAAAACCCGGTCTGAATTTGATGCCACCCAGACGATCGCATCCGAAATGCCGGGTACCGCACGCAAAGCCTGTTCCACTTCGGACGGATGTAACTTTTTCCCTCCGATGTTGGCCTCACGGCCAAGATGTCCCCCAAGCACGAGCTCGCCCCGGTCGTTCCATTCGCCCCGATCCGGCATGCGCCAGCGTCCGTTTCGTTTGGCCACCGCAGCGCTTTTAACCTTAATAACGCCGCGCTTGATGGTTACGGCAACTTTCTCAAGAGGTTTGCCTACCGATCTTCCACTCAGGGTCGCATCGCCTCTCCGGTCATAACAAATTCCTCCCGTTTCCGAAGATCCATAGAAATTATGAATCTTGAGGTGGTAGCGCTCGAAAAAGGCGCGCGCTACGTCCGCAGTCAGAGGTGCTCCCGCCGAGATGGCCAGTCGCAACGGAGTGAGCCGAGACGTGACCGGCATCGAGGCCAACACCCGAAAAATGGCCGGAACGGATGGAAAAATCGTTACGCGGTAAAGTCCAATCCAATCGATCAGTTGCCGTGGAACGAAATGCCCGGCACAAACCACGGGCGTTCCCTGCAGAATCAAAGGTAGAACGAAATTGCCGAGACCATAGGAATGCCCGAGAGGAATTGCCGCCAGATTGCGGTCGTTCGGGCGAATACCCATGGTTCGTATAATATTCGCTCCATCGGCGATAAGATGCTCGGCGCGGCACGACACGGTTTTGGGCAAACCACCGCTCGTTCCCGAAGTCGTTTTAATGCAACAAAAGGCCCGTTTGTCTTCACTGACGTTGTCAAACACATGAAATTTTCCACGGAGAAAGAGTGCGCGGCAGCGCAGGTTTTTTGTCATTTCCAGGCATGCCTGGTCGGGCAAACCGGCATCCAGTGGAACTGCCGACAGCCCGAGCTTCTGCAAGGCCAAAAAAATAGCTGCCCATTGCGCCCCATTGGGAAGGCAAAAAGCAATTCTTGTTCCTCTGGTGAATCGGTCCAGCAAATCCAGAAACTCGTGTGCCTTATCGCTTAAGGCCTGCACTGTCCATTCGGTGTTGCTGTCCGCCTCGATGAGAATAATGCGGCGTCTGTCTTTGTTGAGGGTCCTTTCCCACTGCACCCAAAGCAAGCTGGCGGGGCTTGATCCCTTTTTTCCAGATGAAAGTATGGGGCTCATTTTCCCTTCATGCGTGCTCAGGCATGCCAAATCTCCTGCAGTTGGAGAAAAACCGATTCGGCGCTGATATCGGCCATGCTGGCGTCGGCGGGGGTCCGGTAATTGTCGGGCCGCTCCAGTTGCAACTCGCGATGCCGCCGGCCGTAAAGGTAGGGCCCGACCCGATCCACCGGATTATCGCAATGGAGGAGCGCGATCACCCGCGTGCCGACAGCGAAACCGAGATGCATGATGCCGGTGTCGGTCGAGACCAGCACCCGTGCGCTGGCCAGGAGCGCCGCCGATTCGGCCAGGGAAAAGGCGTTGACCACATCGTGATACGGCTTGGCCCTGCCGGAAAAATGGAGATTAAGTTCATCGCGCCGCTTTTCCTGGTCTTCCCCGCCAAGGAGGAAGATTTCCGCGTTGAGCTCCTGCGCTTCGATCATCCGGAGCAGTTCCGCGTACCGCTCGATCGGCCAGTCGCGCCATGAGGCCCGCCGCCCGCCGCCAAGTTGCAGCACGAGCCGGGGCCAGGGGCGGATGACCCATCGTCGCAGCTTTTCCCCCAGCAGCACGGCGTCTTCCTTATGAACCTCGTAGACCAGATGATGCTTCGCGGTGTCGGCGCCGACATAGCGCGCGATCCGTAGCGTCTGTTCCGCGCCATGGGTGTCTTCCCAGTCGGGCTGCGTGACGTGGTGCCCGCAGAGCCCCTCCATTTTGGTCATGTCCGGC
>Ga0302320_10027001_pt1 | contig 11090 bp, 10 predicted proteins | sample Bog_T0_3_FD_202130 | JGI IMG/M metagenome (GOLD analysis project Ga0302320, IMG submission 202130) | Peat permafrost microbial communities from Stordalen Mire near Abisko, Sweden - Bog_T0_3 | ecosystem: Environmental > Terrestrial > Soil > Wetlands > Peat | place: Sweden: Abisko, Stordalen Mire... | reverse complement strand
TATCGAAGTCCTGCATCGACATGTTGTTGATCAGTTTGTTCGCGTACTGGACCGTCACCATATAATTGTTGCCGCTCTTTGGGTCGATCCAGTAACTGGGGGCGACCATGCCATCGGAGGTCATGGCAGTAATTACGTTCTGCACCACATCTTTGGCGGAGAGGCCGATCAGGTTGGCCTTCTCGCGGTCGATGTTCAGGGCAATGCCTGGGTAGTCAATATCCTGCGGAATATAGACGCCGCTCACGTTCGGCATCGCCTTGATCTTCTGGGAAAGATCTTTGGCAAGTGCGTAGGCCCTATCGATATCCATCGAGCTAACCTGGATATCAATCGGAGCAGGCAGTCCCTGGTTGATTACGCTATCCACCAGGCCTCCCGCCTGAAAGTAAGTGACAAGCTCAGGCATCTCGGTGGAGAGTTTCTCCCGCACACGTTGCATATATTCGTAGCTGGCAATACGATGGTCCTCTTTCAGGCTGACCTGCACGAAGGCTGTATTCATTGAAGCGTTGGTTGTATAGATGGCGGAGAGGTCAGGGTAAACACCGATGTTTGACACGATCATATCCAGATCGGCCGGTTTGACGACGCTGCGAATAATGGTCTCGACCTTGGCGATGTCATCGTTGCTGACTTCAAGCCGCGTGCCACTGGGCATCCGTACATCGATGACGAATTGGCCAGGATCGGTGCGCGGAAAGAAGGCGCGTCCGAGAAACGGGAAGAGCACAAGCAACGTGAGCGCAACGCCGCCTAGAATCGCGGTAGCCGTGAAGCCTGGGCACCGCATTGCTCGTTTGGCAAGGCCTTCATACCATGTGAGCAAGCTTTGAAACTTCTCGTTGAACTTGTGTTCGAAGCGGGCAAAGAAGTTTGGTCTATTGCCTCTCCCTTGTGTTTCCTCATCTCGCAATCGGATGAAGTTGGCACAGTAGAGTGGCACCACTGTCATGGCGAAGAAGTACGAAGCGAAAATCGAGAGCACGACACCGAGAGCCAGGGGTGTGAAGATGTATTTGCTGATTCCGGAAAGAAAGCTTACTGGAAAGAAGACGATAGACGTTGTTGAGGTTGCGGCAAGGACAGCAAGCGAGACCTCCATGCCTCCCTTTTCTGCTGCCTCTCGGGGCGGAAATCCCAACTCCATGTAGCGAAAGATGTTCTCCAGAACCACTACCGAGTCGTCGATCAGGCGCGAGAATGCCAGCGCCAATCCACCCAGAATCATGGTATTGATCGAGCCGCCCATTGCACTTGTCAGCAGAAGGCATACAAGAGCTGAAAGCGGAATGGAAAGCAATACCGCGAAAGTTGCTCTCGGACTGCCGAGGAAGACAAGAATCATGATGCCGGTGAGCACGAGGCCGATGCTGGCCTCCTTGACGAGATTCTCGATGGCGAGTTTTACAAAGATCGACTGATCGAAGACCACAGCTGTTTTCAGAGAAGCCGGGATGTCAACCAGATGCTTTATGGCGGTCTTCATCCCATCGACAATTGTGATGGTGTTGCTGTTGCCGCCTTGCTTGAAGACGGGTATGTAGACAGAACGCTGTCCGTCGATGCGCACGATGTTGTACTGGAGCGCTCCCGAGTCCTCTGCGTTGCCGATGTCAGCCACCAGCACCGATGCGTTGCCCACTGATTTGAGGGGCATCTCGTTCATCGAGTTTGCGTCCGGAAACTGGCTATTGGCGTAGATGTTGAAGTCCTTCGAACCGATGCGCACGTCGCCGGCGGGAAGGATCAGATTCGAACTGTTGACTGACTCCACCACGTCATTGAGGCTGAGATTGCGTGCCTCCATCTTTACCGGGTCCACGTATACCTGAATCTGACGGTAGGTTCCTCCATAGGGCTGCGGCACTGAGGCGCCCTGGACATTCGATATCTGATTTCGCACCTGGAACTGCGCCATGTCCTTCAGATTCGTCTCGTTCAGTCCCTGCCCTTTCAACGTCACCAGGCATACCGGCTGCGTCGAGGCATCCATGCCCAGCACCACCGGAGGCAGCGTGCCCGGCGGCAAACGTCGCAGGTCCGCCATGGCCAGGTTGGCTATGTTGCTCAGAGCAGAATTTGGATCGGTGCCCGGTTTGAAGTAGATCTTGATCAGACTCACACCCGTCAGCGAGCGCGATTCACTGTGGTCGATATTGGCGCCCAGCGTAAAGAAGCGTTCAAAGGTATTTGTAATGTCGGCTTCGATTTGTTGCGGCGGCATGCCGTTGTAGAAAGTCGCCACTACAACGACGGGCATATCAATCTTGGGAAATAGATCGACTGGCATGCGCACGGTGTTGACCACACCTACGAGGGTAACCATCAGGCATAGCATAATGATGAAGAACGGGTACTTGAGAGCAAACTTCGGCATTACTTCCCACCTCCGTTGTTCTCTTGTGCTTCCGCCTTCATGTCGATCACGCCGCCCGATTCGCGCATAGCATCAGAAGAGGGTGTCTGGGTGAGGATTGGAGATACCTGTTCACCTTCGGTGTAATTCTCCTGACCTCCGAGAACCACCCGATCACCAGGTTCGAGGCCGCTCTTGATTTCAGCTAACTTCGATCCCTGAAGGCCAACCTCTACTGTCCGGATGCGAATCCGATTACTCGCATCCAGCGAGTAAACCGATTCCCGATTTCCCTTCAGCACCAGCGCCTCGACCGGAATGGTGGTTACGTTGGACGCACGCGCGAGTTGCATTTCAGTATTGGCGTACATACCCGGCGAGATAGAGAGGTCCTGGTTCTCAACGTCGATCTCCGTCTCCATTGTCCGTGTTTCAAAGTTCACGTCACGGGTAAAGCGCACGATTTTCCCCGTGAAAGAACGCCCAATAGCGTCAACGCGAACCTGCATTGGGTCTCCGATATGGACAAACTGCACGTCGTTCTCCGGGATTGGCATTCGCAGGCGTAATAGGCCGCTCTGGGAAAGCCGCACGATCGGAATGTCTTGTTCATTTGAGTTCGTTCCGCTCTGGATCAGCGCGCCAGTATCGGCATATCGCCAAACGATGACTCCAGCCAGCGGCGCAACCACGTTGGTGTAGTTCTGGAGCGCCTGCACCCGGTCGTTATCAGTGTGAGCCACCTCCGCATGCTGCTCCGCGCCTGCTGCGGCGGCCTTGGCTGCATCTACCTGCGACTCCGAGGACAGGTCCTTGCTCTGCGCATCATCCAGTTCCTGCTGCGCAATCAAGCCTGGTTGTGCCTTTGATGTCTCAAGCAATCTCTCATAGTCAGCATGGAGCGCCGAATGGATGGCATCTGCGCGCTTGATTTCATGCTGCGCGCGAAGTAGATCGTCCTTTGCCCGCTGCATTTCGAATACAGTGCCCTTCAATTGAGCATTCAACTCCGGCACTTCCAATACCGCCAGAGTTTCGCCTTTGCGCACCCGATCTCCTATATCCACGTTGATCTTCGCCATGAAGCCAGTCACCTTGGGGTGAACATCCACCACCTGGTAAGGCTGGAACTGGCCGGCCAGGCTCAGCGTGTGAGCGATGTCTCCGCGCATTGCCGTAGCCACTTTAGCCGATGGAGGCTCCGCGACGTTCGTACCGGAGTGTTGACTCTTGAAATCGCACGCAGCGATGCCGGCCAGGACAGGAAACATCATTCCCGCAGCGAGGATCGATGAGGATCGCTTTCGCATATCTCGAATGCCCCTCTAAATGACATGTGGGTTGTAGGGTCAGAGATGGCAGGACACGTTCCCGTACAGAGAACGCATACCGCTGCATTCGACCATTGAATCTGATCAAACGCTTCAGCTTTGGCTGTTGGGGAATGGCTAGGCGAGGACGGGAGGGGGGCGAACGAAGTAGGTTCTTAAGTGAGCGCGACGGAGAGGGCGCAACCGGTTTGCACGTTGTTCCCTCTGGCTTGATAACGGCGGGTTCAATGTGCTTAGGATCAGCAATAAAATGAAGCCGACGACAGAGAGTACGGTGTAAACAACCTTCGTAGATGTTCGTGTCCGCACGACCAACGGGCTTTCGGCGGAATTGGACCGCTCGTTCTTGGAGAGCAGTTTGGCCGTCGGAACATGGTGAGAAGGCGCCTCAGGCGGGTCGTACAGGGAAAGCTTGTATTGCAGGCCCCAAATAAAGACGCAGAAAGCCAACCCGGTGAACGCGATGGCGCCAATGCGACTGAACGGCCGATTTTTGCTGCAACGATTCATAGCCACCGAAACTTAGGATTCAGGCCTACAGACATTAGGTGCTGCAACAGATTGCCATAGCGGGGAGGAGAGAACTCATGCTCTTTGATAGCACAACCGCACAAAAAGGTTGCTCAATCATTTTCTATCTATCATAAGAAAGACTTTCCGATTTAGGGATGCTGCACAGAATTATCCCGAACTTTCCTTGGAATCGTACCGGGCTGGACCGGGCCCTGCGGAGGAGAATGGACACCGATTCGGGTTGTCGAGATGGGTACATGCTAGGAAGCATGGCTTCGTTCACGGCGCCAATGACGGGAATTAAAGACGACAGGGGTGGAGCTCCAGACGGTTTGGCCTCAGCGATCAAGAGCCTGAGGAAGGATCCACTCTGGCCTCACCTCCCGGTCAATTGACTCAACCGTCCCCTCCCCGATGTGGGCAATCGAACAGACGATAAAATGCCACTCAACTGGCTGTGTCTACAAATGAATGAATCCAGCCCGGATTAAAGCAAGCGATCCCACCGCGACGAAGAGCCAGAGAAGAACCCCCTGAAGGAATGGTCGAATGCCCACTTCACGGAGAGTTTTCATCGAGAGCCCAGTTCCAATCAAGAAGAGCGTGACTGTAAGACCGATAACGCCAAGATGCTTCAGCACCGGATAGGCAGACTGGAAGATGTGAAGGTAAGTATTGGCCACCGCCGCAAGGCAGAAAAAGAGAATGAACCAGGGCCATTGGATGCGTGCCTTGCTCTTGTTTGCCATTGCGGTTCCGATTGAAAGCGGCACGATCCATAAGGCGCGGGCCAACTTAACGGTTGTGCCGACGGCAAGAGCAACGGCGCCGTACTTCGCTGTAGCGCCAACAACAGAACTTATGTCATGAATGGAAAGCGCCGACCACAGGCCGAACTGAGTCTGCGTCATGTGCAATGCTGTCCCGATTACCGGGAAGGTGAGTAGTGCGATCGAATTCAGAATGAAGACAGTTCCGAGCGAGACGCCAATCTCTTCCTGGCTCGCATTGGTGATCGGTGCGACTGCACGGAATTAGGACAGTACCGAAGACCACGAGACGGAAGTTTTCGAGGCTCGCCATTCGATAATTAGAACCCCAGTTTACTGCGTGCTGCGACGGTGCGGCTCCATGACCGGTCGATTTTGCGGGCGAAATATCAGGAGCGGACTAGGCCTGATCCGCGATACCCCGCGACCCAGATGTCTTAAGGTCAGTGAGTAGCGAGAAGACTGCGCAGCGAGGCTTCGATCTTACCGGGATCGGTTTCGCCTTGGAACTTCGCACGCACTATCCCATTCCGATCGATGAGGAATGTCAACGGCAGGCCAAGTACGCCGCCATAGCGCTGACCCAGCGTCGCATCACCCATGGCAACGGGGTAATCGATGCGTTGTGCGTGTATCATCCTGCGGACCGGTTCTGAATCGTCGTCCATCGAAATCCCAATTACCGCCAACTGCTGCGGCCCAAATTGCTCTTGCCAGCGGGCAAACATAGGCATTTCGACTTGACATGGTGCACACCAGGTCGCCCAGAAGTTCAGCAGCACAACCTTGCCGTGCAGTCGAGCCAGATCGATGTTATGGCCGGTGAGGTCGCGCCTTACAAACTCCGGAGCCCTGCGACCCACCAGCGATTGTGTCCCAATGGTCTGCGCCCCCGCTTGCGGCAGGAGGGTGAGGAGCAGAAACGTAAATCCCCATCGGAGCGCAAGGATGCTCGTTCCGTTAAAACGCTTAATGCGCAACCGGATACCCTTTGCTAACCCAGTCGCTCCCGAAGTTATCCGCGATGTAGAGAACTCTCACATTTGTAAACCCAAGGTCGCTTAGAGTCTTGTATGCGCCTCCCACATTCGGGCAGCGGCTCCATGGGCAGCAACCGCAATAGAGCACTATGAACCTGCTCTTCGCCAACATCTTCACGCGATCACGAAGCAGGTACAGGCCATCCTCGCGCGAGCCTGGTCCTGCGTACTCCGAAGTTGGGATATGCGCCTGGTCAAACATGACGCGCGAGCCGACCTGCAGGATCAACGGCTGGACCGCATGGGTAGAATTCAGCATCGTTTTCAGTTCTTCCGGCTGAATCAGTTGGGTCGAGGGAATGGTTGTCGCAGCGAGCGGAAGTGCGGACTGCGCACGTGCCGGAGATTGGATCAACACGAATGTAATTACGGCAACGCTTCCCATCGTGGCGATCGATCTAATTCTCATGTGGGGCTCCGAAACCAGTATATCGAGTAAATCGCGGCCTGAGACTTTGACCCTTAGAGGGTTACTCGGACTGGATGTTTGCTCGTCTCATTTTGATAGACCAGTTCGCACAACCTGGACACGCTGGCGCTCTTAAGCGAATAGACAACGCTGCTCCCCTCGCGTCTGCGTCGCACAATGCCAGCTCCGTAGAGGATTTGCAAGTGCCTGGAGACGTTTGGCTGATTTCCATCGAGCGCGTGTACCACTTCGCCAGCCGTCATTGCTCCTCTCATCAACACCTGCAGTATCCGGAGACGATAGGGCTCTCCCAAAGTGCGAAATCGAGAGGCAACGCGATTCAACATTTCATCACTCATTCTCAATTGGCACGAACCGTGATTCTGGACCATCTCTAGCTGGTCATTCTCGTATCCGTCCATTGGATTCAGATTTCCCTGCCCACCAGATCGGGGACTTTGAGCTCGACCTCGATCTGCGGAGGGTTGAGGAGCGTGTTTTTCACTAGACAGTGTTCGACAGAGCGCATCAAGCCTTCACGTTGCTCGGTCGTGAGGTAGACAGGACTGTCGACGCGGATTTGGAATTTGCCGAGTCGCGAGGGGCTCTTGAGTTTTTCGGCCTCGACGGAGACCTCCACGCCTGTATTTGCGAGATTGCGTGTTTTCAGATACTGCACGGCATAGAAGGCCGCGCAAGATCCGAGCGACGCGAGCAGCAATTCCGGAGGCGTCATGCCGGAGTTTTCCCCGCCATTCTCTTCCGGCTGGTCGCAAATAATTGAGTGTGATCGCGAATGAATCGCAAATCTGACCTTGTCGAGATGAGTAATCTTTACTTCCATCATGGTTTTCCTCTTCCATTAGAAGAAAGGCACGAGGGCTGCTATTCGTTACAGAATCGCGAATGCTTTTTCTTTGACGGGCATAACCAGCATACGCAGATACTCGCGGGTAAGGAGGTCGCGCAATCGAGGCGCGACAGCCGGGTCACAGGGAATCTCCAGGGACCGGCATCGATCGATGGCAGCGCGCAGGTCGCGCATAAATGCCACACAGGCTGGACATGCCTCGATATGTGCGCGCATCTTGTCGCAGGTAAGCGGTTCCACCCTGCCATCCAGGTATTCGGAAAGGTTGGCGAACAAATCGCGGCATTCCGCAGGACGCTGCCCGTTCCTGGCTTTGGCAACTTTTCGCTTCTTCACAGAGGGCTTTTGAGCATTCTGCACTTCAGGAACTCCATGCAGGAGTTGGTTCATCTCTTTGCGCACGCCTAGACGTGCCCGATGCAGTCGAATGCGGACCGTTCCCTGCTGAAGCGAGAGAACCTGTGCAACCTGCTCGGTGGCCAACTCCTCCATATCGTGGAGCACGAGAACAATGCGTAACGTGGGCGGGACGCGCAGGATCGCCTGGTGCAACAGTTGGTGCTGCTCGGCCGCGAGGATATTGCCTTCCGGCCCCACCGCGGCATCCGCAAGCAGTCTCCCCAATTCTTCCTTTTCTGGCATTAACTCGTCGAGCGACAGGAGGTTCGTCGGTGCGTGCGCAGGCTTGCGGCGCATGCGCCAGCAGCGGTTTCTAGTGACGGTGTAAAGCCAGACGGCCAATTGTTGCGGAGACTGAAGTTTGGCGAGGTGGCCGATTGAGCGGGAGAGCACCTCCTGCATGGTGTCCTCCGCATCTTCCGGATGCCCGCAGACCTTCATGCTGAAGGAATAGACCGTATTCTGCAGCAAACCGATAGCCTCTTCGACAGCTTCCGGAGTGTTGCGGCGCAAAAGGTTTGTGGCTCGGATTAGTTCAGGTCGCATCGCAAGGGATTGTCGTGTGCAAGATCAGTATATTCTCCTGCGTCGTGAAGAGAGCCCTTCGCCCCGGAGACTCTTCGATCCACCGCGCCGAACATTCAGCAAGAATGGCCCTTCGCACAGGGAAACGTTGCGACACCGGCTTTCAAAGCTGCCTCGATCATCTGAAGGCAGATTGGAGATACTTTCTTTAGCCAATCCTGCTCTTCGCCTCTTTCAGGCTTGGAGTCAGCAGCAAGCCATGCGCGCAACAAGGCAAGTGCGAGCCCCCTCTCCGCGCCAGGGCGACTTTCCTCCAGTCGAAACATCTGGCAATAGACTTCATCTTTGAGCTGTTCGCTTTGATTTCGACACGACTTGTTCGACCTGACTGCTGCTTTCCGCGGCGTCATCGCTGCGTGACTCCTTCTCACTTGGCAATGCCGCAATCGACATTCTTCAGGCCCATTGCGCGGAGGATGTTCATGGCCGGGCACCAATTTGTGAATGCCGATTGCAATAGGTTAAGCCCGACGAAAACCGTTAGCCAGAGCCAGTAGAGGGAGAAGAAATGTGCAAGAGCAAGCGACAACAGTACCATAATGCATGCCATCAGGCGCACACCGCGTTCGACTATCATTTGAGATCTCCAATTCCTGTTTCGGGGTTTAGATCCGCCGCCAAATTGCGGCCTGAGAAAGCCATGTAGTAAAGGACAGGTACTGCGAGCCTGGCCAAGAGCGTTGATGCCGCTTCTCCCGCTATCAGCGACAAAGCCAGTCCTTGAAAGATGGGGTCTGGCAAGATAACGCTTGCACCTACGACGACTGCAGCGGCGGTCAACAGCATAGGGCGAAAGCGCACTGCGCCCGCGTCGATGACCGCTTCGGCCAAGGGCATTCCCTGGCGTTGCCGCACAGCGATGAAGTCGACAAGGATGATTGAGTTGCGAACGATAATGCCTGCGCCCGCGATGAATCCGATCATCGAAGTCGCCGTGAAGAATGCGCCCAGCAACGCGTGAGCAGGCATGATGCCGACCAGGGTGAGTGGAATGGGCGCCATAATCACCAGAGGCACGATGAAAGAGCGAAACCACCCAACAACAAGCACATAGATGAGTACCAGCACGGCGGCAAACGCCAAACCCATGTCGCGGAAGACCTCAATGGAGATGTGCCATTCGCCGTCCCATTTCATCGAGTAGTGGTCTGTCGATTCCGGCATCGCGGCGTTATATCGGGTCAACGTGTATCCGGCTGGAAGAATCAGGTGATCGAGTTGCTTGTTCATCTTCATGATCGCGTAAACCGGACTTTCTTCCGCTCCTCCCACATCGCCGGTGACATACACAACCCGGCGCAGGTTCTTGTGATAAATGCTGGGCTCGATGGTCTTGTGCTCAACGATAACCAATTCGCGCAACGAGACCATTCCTCCATCTGATCCCGGCAGGCGGATGTTCTCCAGGCCCTGCTCTGAAGAGCGGTCTGCACGGTCAAACTGGACGATTGCAGGAACAGGCTCCCGTGCCGTCTGATCGTGCATCAGGCCGACCTCTGTTCCCGAGATCGCAAGCGCCAGCGCATGGGCGACGTCGGATACGGCAATGCCGTGCTCGGCGGCCTTCACTTCATCCACGCGCATCACAAGTCTTGGTTCCGGGTCTTCAACATACCAGTCGGTGTCAACCACCCCGGGCGTCTGTTGAAAGATCGACTTGATCTGTTGCGCGACCTGAGTTTGGCCGGCGAGATGGGGACCGTACACTTCGGCAACCAACGTCTGAACAACCGGAGGCCCCGGGGGAACCTCGCTCACCTGAATGCAGGCGAAGTACGCAGCGCCGACTGCGTCAAGCAACGGACGAAGCCGTTTTGCAATTGCATGACTCTGCACGCTGCGCTGGTTGGCCGGCAACAGGTTCACCTGAATGTCAGCCTGATTTGACTGACTACGCATGTAGTAATGGCGCACTAACCCGTTAAAGTTGTACGGGCCTGAAGTTCCGGTATACGTCTGGTAGTTCAATACCTCCGGCTGTCGTGCAAGCTCGTCGCCAAGGGCTTGCGCGACTCGAGCCGTTTGTTCCAACGGCGTGCCGTCTGGCATGTTAACGATCACCTGCAATTCGCTCTTGTTGTCGAAAGGCAGCATCTTGACGCGGACCAGTCCAAGCGGCACGAGTGCGATTGAGGCCAGGAGCAACACAACGACCGCGATGAGGAAAAAGCGGCGATGCTTTGCTGAATGGATGAGCGGCGACATAATCCTGCGGTAAAAGCGCGTGTTCCAACTCTCACACGCATGCTCTGACGCCTCGTTTTCTTCAAAGTGCTTTCCCAAAAGACGCAGCGCGGCCCACGGAGAGACCACAAAGGCAACCATCAGGGAGAAGAGCATGGCAGCTGAAGCGCCGACGGGGATGGGCCGCATGTAGGGGCCCATCAATCCGCGCACGAAGGCCATTGGCAGTACTGCGGCGATGACTGCAAATGTGGCGAGAATCGTGGGATTGCCCACTTCGGCTACTGCCTCGACAGCAACCGTGCTCATCGGCCTGCCGTGATTCTCGGGCAGGCGGAAATGCCGCACCATATTCTCCACCACCACGATGGCGTCGTCCACGAGAATGCCGATCGAGAATATCAAAGCGAAGAGCGTGACGCGATTGATGGTGTAGCCCAGGAAGTAAAACACTGACATGGTGAGCGCAAGCGTGACAGGGATTGCCAAAAGTGCAACCCCCGACTCCCGCCACCCAAGGAAGAGAGCGACAAGCAGAGTCACGGACAATGTAGCCAGCAATAGATGCTCAAGGAGTTCGTCCGACTTGGCCTTCGCCGTCTCTCCATAATTCCGCGTGGTGGTCACTG
>Ga0302320_10026999_pt1 | contig 11091 bp, 9 predicted proteins | sample Bog_T0_3_FD_202130 | JGI IMG/M metagenome (GOLD analysis project Ga0302320, IMG submission 202130) | Peat permafrost microbial communities from Stordalen Mire near Abisko, Sweden - Bog_T0_3 | ecosystem: Environmental > Terrestrial > Soil > Wetlands > Peat | place: Sweden: Abisko, Stordalen Mire... | reverse complement strand
GGTGGATTGCCCGGACTAACAGATGAATCAGAAGCCAAATTGTTTGGTTACGAAATCACCAAGCTGGTGAATCCAAACATTGTAATCTTTTCCAACCATGAAACAAAACACGGCAATCCCCGTGAGTGCATATTGGCAGCGATCAAGAATGCAGTTCCAAGAGTTCGTTTTGCTTGCACACAACTACCCCATCGCTTTCATCCACAAGTCAGAGTAACTGGGACGTGGTCGCTGCACAGATCAGCCAAAGGCACGGGCGTGAATCAGGGGACAATTTATTTAGTTTTTCAGTCCTCCAAGATCGAGGTCAGATTTGGTGAGCATGGCGCTTAATTAGGGGCACGCTGATTACAAGCCGATGAGTTGCTCGGCATGGCGGAGATTTGGACCCCGCAAGCTGGCCCGCAAATGATGTGGCGTTCAGGGGGCGGCGATTCCAAAAACCCGCCTAAATTATCGTTGACTGTTTTCTTCCGGCGGCTTCAACATGTTACATGCGCCGCCTCATCGTCAATCCCGGCACAGACACCGCTTGGGAAATTCCATTGCGGAACGGTGTGGTCACTTTGGGACGCGTGCAGGGCAATGATTTTGTCCTGGACCACCCTTCAGTTTCCAGCCATCACTGCGAAATCAGCGTCCAGGCCGCCGCCGTCGCGGTCAAGGACCTCGGCTCCTCGAACGGCACTTTCATCGGCGAACAGCCAGTCACGGAATCCCGGCTCCTGCCGGGGCACACTTTGCGAATTGGCGAGGTCCAGTTGCGGCTTGAAGAAACGGCGCCTGTGGCCGCACCCGTGCCAGCGAAAGCCGCGGTGCCGGCGGTCGCCGCTGCCAGCGCGCGTTGCCGATATCATCCGCGTAATCCGGCGCGTTTGTTTTGTCCAAAGTGTCACGGCAGTTATTGTGAGTTGTGCGTCAACGTGCGCGCCGTCGACGGCGAAAGCAAGAGCTTCTGCCGCGCTTGTGCCGTCGAGTGCCTGCCCGTGGAACCCAGCGAGGAAGAGCCGGTTGAAATTTCTTTCACGTCCCAAATCGCCGGCGCATTTAAATACCCGTTCAAGGGCGACGGAGTGGTTTTGATGTGCGCCGGCACGATTCTGTTTCTGGTCGTGGACGGTGCGCGATGGGTCTCCCGATTCGCCTTCATCTACGGGTTGGTCGCCCTCATCCTACTGACGATTTTTGGGACGGGCTATCTCACCGCGTTTCTGCGCCGGGTCATCACTTCCACCGTGGATGGCGACGAAGAAATGCCGGAATGGCCGGAAATGCAGGACTTCAGCAGCGATGTTTTCGCGCCGTTCATGCAACTGATCGGAACCGTGATTTTTTGCTTCGCGCCAATGATCGGGCTGACCGTTTATGCGCTCGGGGGCAGCCATGGCGATTCGGCCTGGCTCGGCTGGGCAACCACGGCGGCGATGCTCTTCGGCTGCGTTTATTTTCCGATGGCGTTTACCGCCGTGGCGATGACCGATTCGGTTCTGGCAGTCAATCCCATGGTCATCATTCCGTCCATCATGAAAGTGCTCCGGCAATATGTGCTGACGGTGGTGGTGCTGGCGGCGATTCTGCTGGCTCGCTGGCTGTTGCATCGCCTGCTCGAAAGGATCCTCCCGATTCCGCTGCTGCCCACCATCATCACCAGCTTGATCGGACTTTACCTGTTGGTGGTGGAAATGCGGATTCTTGGCCTGCTTTACCGGAGCAACAAGGACCGGCTTGGATGGTACGTGGCTTAGGTGATCATTACGGTCGATGTTCCCGTTAAGGTAGAAAAAACTTCGGCGGGCGCTCGTCGCCACTATTGACGCTGGGCAGGGCATTCGTGAGAACGACAAATTGATTGGTATCCGATAATGTGGACCACCGGCTTTCGAGGAATTTTATCCGCCGGTCCATGTCAGGATGACTGTCAAAGGCGGAAGCGTGATTCGTGCCGACCATCCCGATTTCATACTCCCGGAGCTTTTGCAGGGCTTCAATTTCGCCATGGGGATTGATTTTTGCCGCCACGAGGTAATCCCAGCCATAGGCGTCGGCTTCAGCCTCGTATGCCTGCGAGTAACTCTCGTAGATCAACAGCTCCGATGGAATGGCCATGAGGTTCACGGCTTGGTCGCTGCTGCCGGTGAGTACTTCCATCAGAAACATCGGGCCTTTGCCGGAAAGCATGTGCTGGAACGCATGCCGCTGCGTGATGTGCGCGGATTCGTGGGCCAGCACGCCCAGCAACTGCTCCGGCGTGCTCACCATTCGCAGCAACCCTGTCGTCACACAAATCCGGCCGCCGGGCACCGCGAACGCGTTGGGCGGCCCGGCTACAATGCAAAATTTGAACGGCACCCGCGCGTGTACCGCCGGTGACAGCGTGGCCATCAGCGAATCCAGGCGCGCCACTGCGTCGGGGGCCTCGATAATGTCCAGGCGTGACTTCATTTTATCGAACGCTTCGTCGCCAAACTCAATTTCGTGCTGCGTCGAAATCCCTTTCACTGCCAGGCGCACGCCCCAAGGCATCACCTGGGAGGCCGCCCAGGCGATCAAGAAAACTGCCGCCAGGCCCTTGACCATCAGAATAAAATTCCATCGCGACTCCTTTCGGCCAAGCTGCGCTTGAACCTGGTGGCGGATGGAATCGGATTTGAGAAAAAAGCCGTTTTCCAAAATGGCTCGATCCACAAAAAACTCCCAATCCGGTTGGCGGCGGTCGCGCAAGGAAATCCATTTCTCATCATGGCCGATTTCGACCATCGTCTCGTCCAGCGGGAGCTCGAACGGCGGTTCGGTGGCGGTGAACTGAAGGGCGCTCAGCGTGACGACAAACTGTCCCTGCGCCACCCCGTTGCCAAACTGCGGATGGCAGATGTAAGCGGCAAAGCGTGGAAATTGAAAGCTCAATGCCGTCAGGGTAACGCAAAGACGGTTCGCGTTGCAATGGCCGCCGGGCAATGCTCAGTTTTTGCCAGCTACAGCTGGCAGGCTACGCTCCCCAAGAAGAGTCTTGCAGGCGAAATCAGCCATGAAACAGCATGATCTCCGGTAGGGTTTCACCCCATGGCGAACGACTGGCCACCGCGTAACCTAAATGCAGAAGTGATATGAAAACTTTGCTGATCGATGAAGCGATTTCCAAGGGCGAACGTTCGGGAACCATTCTCACACCGGGTGGGAGGTTGGATGTCACCTTGGGAGATCCGTTGGTGCCAGGCCTCGAGAAACGCGGCCCCATTCTCGAACTGCTGTTTGCGGTCGGGGATTTCACAGTGCGGGCATTGATGAGCCTGATCGAGAATGACCACGGTGGCTACCGCCTCGCGGTGGAGTACATACGCAACTCCCTGGCCTTGATCGCGTCCAAACTCAACGCATCTTGGACGAACCGCACAAAACCTGCCCCTATTCCAAAACCCTGCGCGGCGACAACTCCCTCAAGCTGATGGTGGATGAACCGGCGAAATCCGCCTCGCCGACCGCGGGAACACTTTTACCGTCACGTCGACGGCGAATCAAAACGAAAAATATCAAATCTATCGTTTCTGCATCCCGAGACGCTGGGGGTGGGCCGGTTGGCCCTGATTACCTCATGAAAACGATCACCTCCAAGCCGTTCCTTTCAACCCTCAAGGACTCCCCGGCCTACTGGCTGCTGGACATTCTGTGGGTCGTCCACGCCACTGGGGAGCAGACGCAGGGGCGCTACTCAATGATCGAGCAGTGGATGCCGAACGATGCCTTCGCGCCGCCGCACGTTCACCCTCACGAGGATGAGTCGTTCTGGGTCTTGGAAGGCGACATGACGGTCAAGGTCGGCGGCAGGACTCTGGTGCTGGGACCGGGGTCGCTGGGCCATGTCCCCCGCAACCACGTCCACTCGTTCAAAGTGACGGGCAAGACTGTCTGCCACATCCTGAACTACTATTCGCCAGCTGGGTTCGAGCAGGCCATCATCGGCAGCGCCAGGCCCGCCGGGCGGAGGGAGATGCCGCCTCGCGGAATGGACCCCCACGATTCGCCCCAGGTCGTGCGGTACTTCAACAATTACTGGGTCGCTCCCGCCGATGTGCCTTGGGCGATTTTGAAGTTCGACCCTGCGGATTAAGGGCCCATCGGTAGAGCCTGTCTTAGTGCGCCGTGGAAAAGTGCAGGACTCCAATGGGGGAGTCGAAAGATGAAACCCACCCGGCAACTTTCGCTCCAGCCGGTAGCAGCCGAGGCGTGGATGAAAACAATGAAATGCACGAAGCCCTTGGTGCAAAAGGCCCGCAAGCGGGTCAGCGATTGACGAGGATTGCCATACTCTGATTCGGCGAGCATCAGGGTCCCAGTAAGGCCCGGTAAAACCGCATGGAGTTGGTGGCCAGATTATCCTGGATGAGGTATGGACTGCTTGACAGATTGCTGACGACGGTGATGGTGAACCAATTCGTATTCGCCACGTTCGTGCTGCCCTGGACGGTGTAATTGTAGCCGCTCGGTCCGTATAGGTTGAAGTCAAACTGGGAACTGGAAGGGTGCAGCGGTTGGCCGAGCGCCGGTTGATTGGTGGGATAGGCGGTGAGGTTCACCACCGGATTGACCGGCGGAATGGTGACCTCGACGTCGCCGGGCTCGTAAAAGCCCAGTTGATTCAAACTGTTATTACCACAACAGTTGGCGTTTACATACCAGCTTCCGGTGGCGGCCCCGAAAAGGAAATAACCGTTGGTATCGGTGTCCACATAGGACGTGCCATAGAACAGACCGTTGATGGTGGCGCTGGCACCGACGCTGACGCCGGTGATGGGATTGCCCTGGGGGTTCAACAACCGGCCGGAAATGGTGGTGGTGACCGGCAGCCCGACCAGATTTTGCAGATACACCGCATTGCTGCTGAGGTCGATGTTGTCGACAAAATTAAAGATGAAGTTGTTGAGGAGCCCGAGCTGGGAACCGGAACTGGTGGAAGCATACCAGGTGGTGCCGGCCGGGAGGGCGTTGGTATTCACCAGCGCGGCAACAGCGTAATTGCCGTTCAAATCGGTATAAGCTTTGCCGCTGTAAACCTGTCCATCGTCATTGCATTCGATGGAGACATTTGGCACCGGAATATTGTTGGTGGTCAACTGGCCGTAGAAGAGCACATCACCCTTGTAGAGGCCGATGTTGGCGCCGGACACGCTGCCCGCCGCCGCATCCGCCACCAGCGCTCCGCCCTGGAGCGTGAGATAACCCCGGCGGGCCAGTCCCTCACCGCTAATATTGATTTTCCAATTGTTGGAGGTGGCGCCAAAGGTGTAAAGGCCGTTCGTGTCCGTGAACGTGATGCCCATCAGGCCGCTGGACTGGGCCTGCACCAGCACGCCGCCGAGTGTGTTGCTGTTGGCGATGTCATAGACGGTGCCGGAGATGCTCACCACGCCGTTGGAGATGGTGAGATTGTTGGTGGCCGCCATGCCATTGGTCAGAATCACCAGCGGGGAAAGATTTTGGCTGGCAAAATAACCGGGCAATGCTGGCAGCAGATAATAACTCCCGGAGGCGAGGGTCAGAAAATAATGACCGGAGGGGTCGGCCACCGTGGCACCGGCCAAATTTTGATTGGTCTGGGTCAGGGCGACGACGATGGCGTTGGGCATGGGGCTAACGCCGTTGCTGTAGACAACGCCGCTGACGGATTGTTCTAGGGTGGCATTGGTCACGTCCGCGATGGCGATGACCGGCGCGAAGGCACCGGCCGGATTGCTGATGACGCGGTAAATTTTCTGACCCACCACGTTTTGCAACGGCGGAGCAAAGCTCAGTGTCGCGGTGATGGCATCTGTCGCGGGATTGCTGTCGTAGGGCACGTTGAGGTTGGTGATGCCGCCGATGGTGGTGACGCCGCTTTCCTTGAGGTTGAAGACGTCGATCAAGGGTTCGCCGGGATCGATCACACCGTTGCTGTTCAGGTCGAGATAGGTCTGCACCTTAATCGGCTGGAAATTGGTCAAGCCAGTGATGTTAAGGGTGATAACGCCGGGGTAGGTGTTGCTGATGACGGAGGGGGAGACTGTCAGACCGACTGACGCCAACGCGAGGTTGGCGTTGAAGAATGCGACCATGAAAAGGAGAAGGACTACCTGGACGGAACGAATTTTCATAAAAAAACCTGAATTTAACTGACTAAGATTGGTGTTTATTTACGAATGAAGTCAATGGAAAACAGAATGTTGCCGATGCGAAAATGCGGGTTGGCGGAGCGGCGTGCAGTCGGTGCGTGTGCGTGAGGGGTCAGCCAGGATCTGGAAATGATTGCCCGGAGGTGGTGGTTTAATGAACATGCCGCGCAAGCTCAGACACAATCACCCGGTGGCTGTTTACGATAGGGTGAGCCGGGCCAATGGCAAAGGGAATATCTTTGGAAAGGATGTGGACCGGCAGTGCCGGGGGCCTGGGTAATGGGCAATTCGTTCTATTCCAGGCTTTGGTTGACGATTGCTTGGAATTGTGACCGGGTCTGCCTGACGCCTCGGACCTGGTACGCCTGCACTTCAATCACCTGACCGATGCCGTCCGACCGCGGATAAACTTTGCCGCCTCCGTGCCGGTTTTGAATTTCGGATAATCATCGTGGTGCTCTATTCCTTTTCGTTCACTCTTGGTCGGAATCGCGGCGAGGCACTCGGCGTGCGCCTGTTGCAGATGAGTGACGTGGTCGCCGATCAGGCCCGGATTGGGATTGACCGGCGGAGATACACCGGCCAGCGGATTGTCCGTGCGCGGGGTTACCAAGGTCAGGACGCCCCCGACGTCGGGCGCAACTGCGTCACGTTTGGTCAACGAAGGCAGGCCGAAGCGCTTTTCCACGGTCTTGAGCACCGAAGTGTGGTCGAACGGCGTCGCGGGTGAGTTGCCGGTTTGTGCCACCCGGTAAACCGTTCCCGGCGCAATCCATGGGGACACCAGGACCGTCGGAACGCGGGGACCGAACCGCGTAAATTTAAATCCAAATTGCCCGGCCAGGTTATCGGGCGGCGTGGCATTGGTCGGTGGCGGCACATGGTCAAAGCAGCCGCCATGTTCGTCGTAGGTGATAATCAACAAGGTTTGGTTCCAAACCTTGGAACCGAAGAGCGTGTTGTAGACCTGGCTGATGAGTGCTTCCCCGGCTGAGACGTCGTAGTTGGGGTGCTGGCTGTTTCCCTGGCTTCCCCACGAAGGCTCGAGAAAAACAAAATTAGCCAGCGTGCCTGCCTGCACGGCGTTCTGGAAATCTTGAAACCTGCCGAACCGGGCCGCCGGTGCCTGCGTGATATCCGCCACGGCCTGCTGCGTCAGCGGCAATTGGTCGTAACCGTAGATCGCCCAGGCGCAATTGTGGGCGTCCATCAGCTGGAAAATACTCGGGGCCGTGTACACTTTCACACTGTCGTCCAGATGCCCCTGGGAGGTGCCCAGGAGCGCGAACGCCCGGTTGGGCAGCGTCTCCGTCGGAGCCGAACCAAACCAAAAATCACAGACCGCATACCCCTTGGCCAGAGCCGATAATATCGGCAATTGGCCTGGGATATACATGGCCATGATGTCGGTTTCCACCGTGCCTGGCAGGGGGCTTGGGTGGCCACGGCTCTGCTGATTCTGCAACGTGATCCCGAAATTTGTGATGAAACCGCCATTGGTCGCCTTGGCCCCGGCGGACGGGGTGGTGGTTCCGAAAAGCTGCGCATTGGTATTGGCAAAACCTTCACCCGGGTCTGATTTTGGATAGTAGTACAGATGCGGATCCCTGGCTGGAATCGGGAACACTTTCACCTGCTTTCCCGCGCTGTTGAGATTGTATTCGTTGCCTGTCAATCCTTCGTACGGTTGGCCCGACGGCGATACGTTTCCCTGGTCCGCATACAAGTAACCGAGCAGGTGATCGAACGAATGGTTCTCCAGCATCAGCACAACAATGTGGTTAATCCTCATTAAACCCGCGCCCGTTGGCGTGGCGGTCACCGCGCGGGAGCGCACAGGCGTGGGCTGGCGTTTCTTGACGGTTGGTTTAGGCATGTTGGATTCTCCTATGCAGCCTTGGCGCCGGAAAAAGCTTGCAGCAAATTAGCCCCGTCCGGGCTGCCCCAGCCGGTGCAGGCATCCCAACCCTTGCCCGCCGCATAGCCCCCAACATGGCCGGTGGTGTCGTTGTTCCCTTTGACGATGTCATGGAATCCTTTTGATTTGCCGAGTTTGCTGTAAAGCAGGGGATTGAAGTAACCAACCGGCGTGCCCAATTTTTGGTTGATCCGCGCCAGCAACCCGGCCCAGAGCGGGGCCACCGCACTGGTGCCGCCAACCACGTTGGCCGCGCCACCGTAGAATATCTGATAGCCGCTCGCGGGATCAGCATCCCCGCAGACATCTGGAACGCCCCGGCCAGCCTGATGGCTTGGGTTGGTGGAAACCGGCACGATGCCGGCCTGCCAGCTCGGCACCGGGTTCATGGCGCTGACGCCCCCGCCACCACCGGAACCGGCGTCGTTCCATACCACCTCGCTCCTGATCCTGGCATTTGCCGTGGTCAACTTGGTGCCACCGCAGCCGAGAACATAGGGACTGGAAGCCGGGAAATCCACATGGGCCTGGCCGTCGTTGATCCCGTCACTGGAACCATTGTCGCCCGACGCCACACAAACGGTCACGCCCATCGCGGCGGCGGCCTGCAAGGCCTGATTGACCGCCTGAACCGTTTGCGCTGTCCATTCAAAACCCTGCACCGGTTCTCCCTCTGCAAACCCCCAACTGATCGAGATGATGGAAGGTTTGTTCACGCTGTCATGGATCGCCGCCGTCAGGGCGTCCACCCATCCCCGCTCCGTAAACGGCGCAAAATAGACCACGATCCTGGCCCCGGGCGCAATGGCTCCAGCCACTTCGATATCCAGCGCCACTTCTGGATCGGCATTCGCGTCGCCTGGTGTGTTGCTCACGCCGTCCACCGCCACGCTGCTGATGGATGGTGTGGCGGTTCCCAGTTGCTGGAAGTAAGTATCCAAATCCGCCGTAGTGTAACCACCGCCAAACTCCAAAATCCCGATGCACTCGCCACTGCCGTCCAAACCTTCCGGAAAATCATAGAGTTGCGCTACCTGCAAGGCGGTAAAGGTGGACGACCTGGCAGCCTCCGATACTCCGGCTCGCTCAGCCGTCACGACGTGCGGCCAGGCCATGCAACGATTGTCCAACCCGAATACCCCCTCCACAATCGGAAGCAAATCCGTCGGCAGGTGGACTCGTCCGATCCTGCCGCGATAGTTCCCATCCGGATGCTCATATTCCATCAATTTAACCTGAAACGCTGCGCTCAACGCTTTGACCGATCCGGATAAAACGACACTGCGTTGATCGGGATGGACCGCCACCACCCGCAGTTTGTTCTGTTGGGCAAACGCCTTGACCTTGGCGATGTCATCCGCTGCGGCCCCATAGGCTGTAGCAAATTCCTCGCGAGTGAGATAGTGACGCTTGGTCGGCGGCAGGGCCCCGATTTTTTCGGCGGAAATTGGTTTTTTGTTGCGCGAGCGAAGCCGGATTGTCACTTCCACGCGGCCTTTTGGGTCGGACGGCCCGACGAGCTTGGAGCCGGATCTCAGTGAACGCGCGCTACCTGCCAGAGCGATGAGAGCTTTTGATGAAGGCATATGTATTTCCTTGGTTGTGAATGTGGATTCAGTTGTGTTGTTGACCTATTCGGAGAAAGATGAGTATGGCAATTTCGGCGGCAATTCTGCCGGATGAATTTGAAGGTTTGCCCCGGCTCGATTGCCCGACTGACCAGAACAACGAAAGTGGACCACAAGCAAATACACCATTCCGTTGGCCTTGGAACGTGTCAGCCCGTGGCGGTAAAGAATATCGCAACCCTTCCTCATTTTGCCCGATTTAACGAAAGTCTCGCTACCGCGGAGACCCTCCGGACTAAGTTTTTATCGCGCCATCAAGCCGGTTTCAAGAAGATTTTGAAGTTTTTCAGGCGGACTTGTTTCAACAAGATTGGCTCAATGCCGCCCCCAACGTCAAGGACCTCCTGGCCCGTGACTTTGCCGGCGCGCCCCTCAGCAAGCAAAACCTCCACGAATGGCCGACCCGCCAGGATCTGTTCGCCGAAGCCGCCGATTTGACCGACGCCAACGGCGAATGGGTCGCCCTCGCCGCCAACGACTTCAAATTTACGCTGAAGAATGGAGTGGAATTTGGGATGATGACCACAGCGCTACAGACCGAACTTGCCCGCGCCATGCATCATGGTCTGGAACCTGACGGGAGCCTCACCTTCGCCGTGAAAACTCATAGCCGGGCGGCACCCTTAGCTCCATTTGTTTGGTTTGTTGTTCCGATTGGTTTAAATTTCGGAGTAATGGGCCGGCCCAAAGTCCGGCTCCACCACTCCATCAAATATTAACTTGGCCGAGTTAGCTGACCTTGACTTCAATGGATTTCGGCCGCGCGTTCTTGTCCTTGGCCACATGCACGATCAGCAGGCCGTCCTTGAATTCCGCATTCACCTGTTGCGTGTCGGCATCCTCGGGCAGCGAGAAGGTTCGCGTGAACGAGCCATAGGCCCGCTCAATTCGATGATAGCGTTTGCCTTTTTCCTCCTTCTCCAGGTTGCGTTCGCCGGAGATATACAAAACGCCGTCCTCAACGCGCACTTTCACATCGTTCTTCCTCACCTCGGGCAACTCAGCCTTGATGATGTATTCCTTGTCGTCCTCGGTAATGTCCACCAAAGGCGCCCAAGCCGCGACGGTGATGTCCTCGCGTTCATTTCCGCTTCGTGAGCTGGTCCCGCCAAATATCCGGGACAGGCGGTTGTTCATTTCGTCCAGTTCACGGAACGGATTCCATTCCGACCCTTCCTTAAACGGATTCCAACGAGTTAAAGCAGTCATAGTCTTCAATATTTATTTGTGGCGGACTCTTGTTTTGACCCGCGAGTCGTGGCCCGCCAGACTACGACTCGAGGGCGCGCCTCGTATCCGCCAGACTTCCGCTCATCGCGCCAACGGAACAGACACAATTTCTCCAAGATCAAAAACCGTGCCACTCAATTGTGCGCCCCTGGCTTTGCATAAATAATTGTAA
>Ga0302320_10026998_pt1 | contig 11091 bp, 6 predicted proteins | sample Bog_T0_3_FD_202130 | JGI IMG/M metagenome (GOLD analysis project Ga0302320, IMG submission 202130) | Peat permafrost microbial communities from Stordalen Mire near Abisko, Sweden - Bog_T0_3 | ecosystem: Environmental > Terrestrial > Soil > Wetlands > Peat | place: Sweden: Abisko, Stordalen Mire... | reverse complement strand
CGGCCACACCCAGGGCAGCGTCTGCCTCTATCTGCCGGAGCAGAGTCTGCTCCTCGCCGGCGATACCCTCTTCGCCGGATCGGTCGGCCGCACCGACCTACCCGGAGGCGACGGCGCAACCCTCATCCGCTCCATCCACGACCAGCTGCTGCCCCTTCCCGACAGCACCGTCGTGGTCCCCGGACACGGCCCGAATACCACCATCGGCGAAGAGCGCGAATCTAATCCATTTCTAATCGTCCGTTGAACTTGTGTTATAACAATCGGTTATCGAAATTAGTGAATCTATTACGCGATCCTGACCCCTCATTTGTTTCTTATTTGGGTTCATCTGAGAAATGCATCTTTCGGGCTATGAAGGTTTCTCCGCTGTGGATATTCGCACGCCCGCCTCCAGCTCCTCCAGGGGTCCGATCAGGCTCACCACCACCCGGTTTGCCTCGGCCATTCCGTAGAACGAGCCCGGCTGCACCACCACCCCGCGCTCGCACACCAGCCGCTCCGCGCATTCTTTTTCGCCCACGCACCCTGGCAGCGCCAGCACCGCGCTCCAGCCCGCCTCCGCCTCCAGCACCTGCAGCCGCCCCGGCGTCTCTTCACGCATCCGCCGCAGCATTGCCAGGTTCCCCCGCGCCCGCTCCCGGATCTGTGTCTGGATCGCTCCGCAACCGCCCAGCCACGCCGCCATCGCCAACTGCACCGGCGCGTTCATCGAGAGGAAGGTGTCGGCCACGATCTCCAGCCGCGTCAGCGCCTCGCGCCGCAACCGCTCCGGCCCCAGGGTGGCAATCCATGCGGCCTTCATCTGCGGCAGGCCCGCAATCTTGCTCAGCCCGCTCAGCACAAACGTCAGCGCCGGATGCGGCCCGCAGGCAAAGCTCCGCGCCCTCGACTCCTGCAACGGATAATCCAGCAGCGGGTAATCCAGGAACACCTCGTCCACAATCAGCGCCAAGCCGTGGCGCGCACACAGCCCCTCCAGCGCCTCCCTCTCCGCGCTCTTGGTCCAATGCCCCGTCGGGTTGTTGGGATGCACCACCAGGATCGCGCGCGTTCGCGGCGTAATCGCCCGCTCCAACTCGGCCAGGTCGATCCACCAGCCATGGTCGTAGAACAGCGGATACGGCCGCAGCCGCACATCGTCCAGGTCCGCCAGAAAATCGAACAGCGGATAGCTCGGCTGCGCCACCAGCACCTCGTCACCTGCATCGCACAGCAGCCGGAACAGGAAGCTGTAGCTCTCGCTGGTGCTGGTCGTCAGTATCAAGTCGTCGACCGATACCTCAGCCCCGTGTCCAGCGTAGTAGCGCGCAACCGCCTCGCGCGCACTCACCATCCCCCTCGGGTCGGGTTCGTAGACCAGCGCCCGCGCATCGGTCAGCGGACCCAGCAGCGCCTCCGCGTCATAGGCAAACCCACATCGCGTCGGGTTCGACACCGTCAGATCGTAGACCCGCCGCCCACCCGCAAGGGATGCCGCCCGCGCCTCGCGCACCGCCGCGGCGTAGCTGCTCTCTCCTGCATCCCAGGCCGTGCGCGCAGAGAATCCCCTCACGCATTCCATGGTAGGACATCGCCGCCCGCGCTACTCTGCATGGCCCAGCCCGTTTTCCTTGTACGCCTTCTGCAGCACAAAGAAGGCCGCCTTCTTCTGCCCCTGGTCGCTCACCAGCCCCTTGCGGTTGTACCCATCCTGAATGCCGGCCAGATTGCGCACCGGCGAGCGGAAGTCCATCAGTATCCATGGCGTCGTGCCGCGCAGGTTCGGAATCTTGTTGAGCATCGGGATCTGGTGCCGGTAGATCTCCGCCTGCCACTCCTCGCTCCAGCGTTGGTCCACCGGCCCGTGCAGACCCGCCTTCGCGCCGCCGCCAAACTCGCTGGTGATCAGCGGCTTGTCGTATGCCACCTTCCACTCCATCGTGTCCGCGGTCGCCGGCGTGCCCTCGTACCACCCGACGTACTCATTGAAGCCAATCACGTCCAGCGCCTTGCCTAGCGGGTCGTCGATGTACTTGGTATGACTGTCTCCGCGCACTAGCAGCGCCGCGGTCACCAGCCGCGTCGGATCCTGCTTGTGGACGAAGTCCGCCGCGCGGGTCAGGAACGCGGTCCTCGCATCGTTGTTCGGCGTCTCATTCGCAATCGACCACAGGATCACTGATGCCTTATCCCGGTCGCGCCGGATCTCCTCGTAATACTGCTGCTGCGCCTTCGCATAAACGTCGTCCTTCTCAAACTGCACCGCCCAGTAGACCGGCACCTCCGACCACACCAGGATGCCCAGCTTGTCGGCCATCCGCGTCATGTGCTGGTCGTGCGGGTAGTGCGCCAGCCGCACAAAATTTCCATTCAGATCCTTCACCCAGCCCAGCAGCGTGGCCATGTCCCCGTCGTTGTTCGCACGGCCCGATCGGTACGGCGCCTCCGCGTGGATGCATACTCCGTGCAGCACAATTGGCTTGCCGTTCAGCAGAATCCGCGAGCCTGAGACCTCCACCGTCCTGAAGCCCATCTCATCGGTCAGCGTGTCGTCGCCCGCCTTCAGCACCACGTGGTAGAGCTTCGGATTCTCCGGTGACCACAGCGAAAGCCCAGCCGCCGCCATGCTGACCGCAACCCGCCCATCCGCATCCGTCACCCCCTCCGCATGGAGCTTCGCCTCCGGCACGTCGACTGAGACCCGCGCGCCCGCCTGCGCCCCCTCCACGTGCACATAGCCCTCAATCGCCTTGCGCGTTGCCCGGTCCAGATGCATCTCGAAGTCGTCGATAAAGCTATCCGGCACCGTCACCAGCGACACATCCCGCGTCAACCCGCCGTAGTTCCACCAGTCCGTCTTCAGCGTCGGCACGCCTTCCGCCAGCCGCGTGCTGTCCACAAAGATCACCACGCTGTTGTCGCCCACCGTCAGCGCCTTGGTCGCCTCGCAATCGAACTGCGTGAATCCGCCCTCGTGCGTGCACAGTAGTTGCCCATTCACCCATGCCCGCGCCCGGTAGTTCGCCGCCCCAATATGCAGGAACGACCTGTGCCCCGTCTCCGGCTGGAACTGGAAGTGCCGCTCATACCAGAAGCCGCCCTCATAGTTCAGCAGCGCCTCCTTCTGCGTGTTCCAGTCGCCCGGCACATGGATCGTCGGGCTCTTGGCAAAGTCGTACTCGACCAGCTTGCTGCTTCCGGCGGGCACCTCCTCATCCTGCGAGTAGCCGCTGCGCCCGCCGCCCAGGCCATTGTCATAAGGGTCGACGATGTAGTGCCAATCGCCGTCCAGGTTCAGCGCCTGTCTCTGGTCTACCGCTACCAGCAGGGTCGGCGCCGCGGGCGTCGGCGCCTGCTGCGCGCTCACCGCTCCGGGACCAATCCATGCCGGCCCTATCCACGCCAGACTGCCAACCGCCAATGCCGCCGCCCCACCGCCGGCAAGCCACAAAATCTCTCTCTTGTTGCGCATCGATCTCCTCAATTCGTCCATTGAAAACCGCGCAGCAATCTTCTCATAACCACGGCGCCCGCCGCACAGACGCGCCAGCCCACCCCGCACCAGCTATACTGGAAACAGTTCTTTGAGATTTGCCCAAGCAAGGTCATTGCCAGCACCCACATGGGGGCGTCACGGCTTCGACGGGATTGCTCGCGGCAGAGAGGCATGCCGGGGTGTGGACACCCGTAATCGCTCACAAAACTATAAGTGCCGAACCTCAATTCGCGCTTGCTGCCTAATTAATTAGACAGCCGATCGCTCAGGCTTCGCCTACGGGCTTGTACCGATCGTCGCACAGTAGGCTGGTCAACGCTGTTCCGCCTGGACGGCAATGACGAGATCGATCAGGCTGGTCGTCGCCGCGTCTTCGCCCGTTCTAAGCGTCGATGACGAGACAAAGATGAACACGGGAAAAGCATGAACGCTCTCTGTTGAAGGTAGTTTCGGACGCGGGTTCGACTCCCGCCGCCTCCACCAATTTCTATGTCTCCCGATCCTGCTAGTGGTAGTTGCCGATCAGAACGAACGGTGCCCAGTAATACGGATGAGAGTAGTCAACAACACCCGGCGTGGGCGCCGGCTCTCCCTCGGCGACAAAGCCACGACCGGTCGCTGCGTTCGGGCTGGCGGCCGTTCCCCGCACAAAAACAAGCTGCGCCTGACGCAATGCCTCTCCTTTGCCATCGGCGGCGTTCTTTACCCAGCGATCGTAGAAGTCGCTGATGAGCCGGCTTGTACTCGCATCGTTCACATCCCATAGCGTGGCCAACACTGCTTCCGCTTCCTTCTGCTGGGCAACCATGCCCAGGCTGTCCATCTCCAGGCCGTCTCTGGAGGTGTAATCCTTCCCCGTACTGCAAGCTGACAGCGTGAGCAGCCGCGTGCCGTGGAAGGCAACGGGTGAATTCTCCATCTCGGACAGGTCCCACGCATAGCCCTTCGCCTCTCCGGCATTCTCTCCGCCGAGCATCAGGTAAGGTTCCGCGCCGCTGCCTGCCTCCACCACAAAATGGCTGGCAATATGCACCACGGTAAAACCGCTGCCGGCGCCCAGTTCCGTCTTCAAGGCGGCCAGAGTGAACTCTTCGTTGGGCAGCAGCTTGCCCTCCATGGGGCCATGCGACGCGGGCACGGCCGGATCGTGGACCACGGAGTCCAACTCGAACATCACGCCGGGCAGGGCCGGCAGGCCGCCATAGCTCTTGGACAAGCCCATCGCCAGCACGGTGGCCGAGCTCCCGTTGGTCAGCGGCGCATCCACCATGTGGCCGTAGCTCTCCGGCGTGAAGAGAACGTTGTTGTAGCGCTCCACCATGTAATGCTGGCCGTCGTAGAGCGCGGCCATCGGCAGATAACGCAGCGCGTCATCCAGCGACCACAGCAGCGTGGGCACATGACCCTGCGCGTCGGCAGCTCCCAGTGCCTTCAATGGTTCGTCCAGGGGCGCCACGATCATGGCATACAACTCGGCCAACTGCGGTCTGGGATCGGAGTTTCGCATGCCCATGATCTTCAGCGCCTCAAACGCCTTGCTGCGCAGCTCGGCGGAGGTGGACTTCAACTCAATCTTCGTTCGCGAATGGGCCGTGACCGCAATCTCATAGGCGTGGTCCTGGCCCAGCAATAGCCGGATGCCCAGCACCCGCGGCCCCAGCTTGGTCAGCGTCTCTTGCAGATAACTCTGGGCGGAGTCGTCGTTGCCGGCAGCTCCACTTGTCTGGGCGGCATCCGACTTGAGCTCTGGAGATATTGCGCTGTCAAAGAAGGCCTGCAAGTCTGCGGTTTGCTTCTCGATGCTTGCGCCCAATTCCTTCACGTGAGCGTCCTGCTCGGGGGTCCGCGCCGCCTGCACCTCCAGGCCGACATATTCGACGTTGAGTTGGTCAAGCGGCAGCGCTCTTTTTTCCAGCTCCGCCATCTGGCCCAGCACCTTCTGTTGCAGCGCCGTCAACTTCAGTGGCACAGCCTTTGCCGCTGCATTCGGATCGGTACCGGGCACAATGTCTTTCAGCTCCTGCTCCTTCAACAGGTCGAGAATCTCTTCGGCTTCCCCGAGCCGGCCGGACTCGACCAGAAGCTCCGCCAGCGTGCGATACGTGGCCGACCTCGATTGCGCGAATCCGGCTTGCACTTCCTTTGCCATCCCCGAAATGTTCTTGCGAATCTGCTGGTAGTTGTTCACCGCATCAATTCCGAAAAAGATCGCCTCCTCAGGATGATGTTGTTCTCGTAAACCCATCATCAGCGAGGTTTCGATGGAGCCCTCGACCTCCGGATCGCCCGCGGCGTTCGCTAGAGCCAACGCCCCCAGCTGGCTTGCCAGCGCCTTCCCATAATCTTTGCGCCCCGAGTACGCCCACCCGAGCGTCATCAGCGCCAGCGCTTCGCCGTGCCGGTCCTCCACCTCGCGCCAGATCGCCAGCGCCTGGCTATCAAAATCCAGAGCTTTGTCAGGATCTTTGAGGTCCGTATAATCCCTGCCCATGTTATTGAGGGTCATCGCTTCGCCGCGCCGGATCCCTGTTTCGCGCCAGATCGGTAATGCCTGCTCGTAATACTCCAGCGCCTTTTGCGGTTGCCCCATATCTTCGTAGGCCCGGCCGATATCGTTGACCACCAGTCCCTCGCCGCTGCGGTTCCCTATTTCACGCCATACGGGCAGTGCCTGGTTGTAGTAGTCGGTCGCCGTCTGCGATTCTCCCAGGTCGCGGTACAGTCGGCCGATATTGTCCAGAGTCAGCGCCTCGTCCTGCCGGTTTCCGACCGTCCGCGATAACGCCAGCGCCTGGTTATATACCTCCAGAGAACGCTGTTTCTCTCCCAGGTCCGCGTACGTCCGGCCCATGCTGTTCAATGTCATCGCCTCGCCGCCGTGCTCTCCCGTCTCCCGCCAGATGGCGAGCGCCTGGTTGAAGTACTTGAACGCCTCCGGCCCTTGGCCCATGCTGGAGTACGTCTCTCCGATGTTGTCCAGTGTGTTTGCCTCGCCGGAGCGGCCGCCTGCCTCCTGCAGGTTCGGCGGCAGCGCATCGTTCAGGTCCTTCAGAGCCTTTAGCTGCGCTAGATCGCGCAGCTTGTCTTTCAAGCTGAGCATCTGGGTCTTTCCCTGTGCATTGATGACGGCGTGCCAGATCGTCATTGCGTCGTTCAGGTCCTTCAGCGCCTCTTCCCGCTGTCCCAGGTTGTTATGGACTCTCCCTCGATAGGTCAGGGCGTTGGCTTCGGCCGGTCGAAGCCCCAGTGAGCGCCAAATCGGCAGCGCCTGGTTGAGCAGTTCCAGCGCCTTGTCCTCCTCGCCCAGGTCCGTATACACCCTGCCCAGAATGTTCTGCACCATGCCCTGCGCACCCTGGTTGCCCGCCTTCTGTTCAATGGGCAAAGCCTGGTTCAGGCAATCCAGCGACTTTTGCATCTTTCCCGCTTGCCGGTACAAGTAGCCAAGGGTTATCAGCTGCACGCCTTCATCGCTCGCGCGATGCGCTGCGCGCGCATCCGCCAGCTTTTGTTCATACTGGGAGATCTGATCGTTGACCGGCGAGCTCTGCGCCTCGGCCGCCACGGCTGCAAACAGTGCAACACCGATGCATGCAACGACTCGAACTCCCTGCGTCAAGTTCATCTTTCTCCCTCCGTTCACTGGGCTGGTGCCTGATGGGCCAGTCGGCGTTGCTTCTTCAGCAAGGCCGTAAAGAAAGCGTCATCCATCACTTGGCAACCAGGTTTTCACGCAGAAAGGCCACAACCTTGGTGACGGAGTCGTTCGCCGCCTCGGCGTTCCATCGAATGTGGACTCGCATCCCTTTAGCAGCCGGGTCGAGATAGTTCATGTCGGACCCATTTAGGTTGAAGGCATGCGTGGCGCCTGGATATTCAACGGTGGTCAATTGAAAATCGTACTTCGCCGCGAGCAGGCTCTTCAGCTCCGGAACCGCGTTGCCCTCGCCGTAAGAGTCGTCGGTCCCATAAAAAATAATCATCGGACCGCCGGTCAGCTTGCTGCCGCTCTTTTCAAAATCCTTTGTGAAGTGGTTGCACACCGGGTAGAACAAGGCGAATGCGACGAATCCCTTTTCATCTCCCATCCATTGCTTGACGTTGCTCTCCATGGCTGTTCTCAAGCCGATGTTGCCGCCCAACGAGAAGCCCATCATGCCGATCCGAGTGGGATCGACCGTGGGCAGCTTGCGCAGGGCCTTCAATGCCGCGAAAGCCATAGGCAGAAACGTGTCGGGCTCCGGCCGGTCCAGGGTGCCCTTGTAGATCCCGGTCTTGAAGTCGACCTCGAAGATCCCGATCCCTGCATCCAGCAGCGGCTGGCGATAGAGCTCGCCGCGCTGGTCGATTCCCAGGGTGCCATGCACCAAAACGACAGCCGGGACCGGACTCGCAGCGTTTTCGGGCAGGTACAGCGTGCCCGACACTTTGTAGGGATGGCGGGCGTCGAGGGACGCAAAGTCAATCTTCGTCCCCGCCGGGGCTGCTCCAGCAGCCGCCACAAAGACGGTCATAAGCCCCAGTGGTAGCAATCCGATCCACTTCGAATACTTCATCGCCAGCCGCCTTTCGACCGCAACAGATCCTGCCGCATGGGCAGGAAGCATCCCTCTCTTTAAGGCTTTTTGCGCTAAGAGTAGGTTGGACCCGCGCGCAAACAGTCATCCGTCTTGGGGGGCAAAATAGCACCTCGTACAAGGCCAGGGATGTGACTTCAATCACAGGTCAGCAGGCAACACCAATCCATCCCGTCGCCGCCACCCATTCAGCGCCGCATGAACACCACCCGGTCGCGCCAGTCCCAGGCGCGGGTCTCTTTCGCCAGAAGAGCTAGTGAGCGGACCAATCCTCCAATATCCGCGGGAGACATGGTCTTCTCGTCGACAAAGATCACGCCTGCATGACGGCGTCCCTCCTCCGCCCAACGCTTCAGCAATGGCGGAATTGTCCTTCGGTCGTAGGTGGCCAGCGTCAACCCCTGAGCGGCGGCCTGCTGCAGACAAGCAGAATCCTCTTGTCCAAGAAAGCCCCCTTCTTCCCACTCCACCATTCCGCGCACCACCAGCACGCGATCGCGCCGGCGCAAGCCGGTCGCCACATCCGGCGAAATGTGCTCATCCAGAAGAAGTTTCAGCACGTCAGCGCTTCGCCGTCTTGCCCGCCACAAATTCAACCGCCTGCGGCAACATTCGCTTCAATACCATAAAGTCTGCCGCGCCGTTCTCCGCTAACGCCTGCTCGATCTCCCCGGGAAACGCCTCGGCGTAGTGGACGGCTGCCTGCACCTTCGCTTGTGGCCATCGCAGATGCTTCGCCACGGCAGCCAGGTCGCCCTCGTAGCGATGGACCAGCAGCATGATCTCCCACACTGCAAGGCTGCTGCCCTGAACATAGGCTTGCCTGCCAACGGCGGAGTCGCGGAAGTCGACAAACGCAAACTCCGATCGCCGCAGACCCTCCTCCACCAGGCGGGCACTCGCATCGCTTGCCGTCCATCCGTGGCGGCTCGCCATGCGCTTCAACCGGCTGCCGCTGGCTGCGGGCAGACGCATACTGATCACCGTGGAAGCATTCGAACCCATCGTCATCCCATCCGATGTAACTCTTGTAAGGATTGGAACATTGGAGGCCGCCGTCTACTGGCAAGACCCAACTCATCCCCCGCACCCTATCTACATCCAAAATGCCGACCACCCGAGTCGATGTGCCGCATCCCCACCAAATTGCTCTCCCATCCTCCCGTGTGGAATGATGGTCGGGGCTGTTTCACCGCCCGGCGTCGGGAGGCCGGCATCATGACAACGAACACGAATCTCCAGTTTCTCGAGGACAAGTGGGACGAGTCGGTGGCGGCGAAGTTGGATCCGCCTGAGCTGCTGCGCTACCGGTCGAACCTGCTCGGCTCCGATCTGCGCATCACCAACTTCGGTGGTGGCAATACCAGCTCCAAGCTCGATCAGGTTGATCCGCTCGACGGCGCGACCCGCAGCATCCTCTGGGTCAAAGGCTCCGGCGGCGACCTCGGCAGCATCAAGCGCTCCGGCTTCGCCACCCTCTATCTCAACAAGCTGCTCGAACTGGAGAAGGTCTACCGCGGAGTCGACCACGAAGACGAGATGGTCGACCTCTACCCGCAGTGCACCTTCGGCAACAATCCCGTCGCCCCCTCCATCGACACTCCGCTGCACGGCTACCTGCCCTTCGCGCATGTCGACCATCTGCATCCCGACTGGGGCATCGCCCTCGCGGCCTCGGCCAACGGCAAGATCAAGATGGACGAGTTCAACGCGGAGTTCGGCCACAAGGTCGCCTGGCTGCCGTGGCAGCGCCCCGGCTTTGAGCTGGGCATGATGCTGCGCAGGATCGTCGCGGAAACCCCCGGATGCGATGGCGTCGTGCTCGGCGGTCATGGCCTGTTCACCTGGGGCGACACCCAGCGCGAGAGCTACCTCTCGACCATCACCATCATCGATCAGCTCGGCCAGTTCATCGCCCGCCACGCCGAAACTCCCGGCTATCAACCCTTCGGCGGTTCCCGGCATGAGCCCCGCAGCGCCAGCGCCCGCGCCGCCATCGCCCTCAAGATCATGCCTCACCTGCGTGGAGTCGTCTCCCGCCATCAGCGCGTCATCGGCAGCTTCACCGACTCGCCGCAGGTCCTCGATTTCGTCAACTCCACTCATGCCGAGGCGCTCGCCCACCTGGGCACCAGTTGTCCCGACCACTTCATCCGCACCAAGATCCGCCCCATGTTCGTCAAGTGGGACCCCGCCGGCGATCCCGCCGAACTTGATGAGCTGGTCGACATGGCGCTGGAGACCTATCGCGTCGAGTACGCCCAATACTACAAAACCCACGCCTTGCCCGACTCGCCCGCTATCCGCGACGCCAGCCCCACCGTCGTTCTCGTCCCCGGCGTCGGCATGTTCAGCTTCGGCAAGAACAAGACCGAGTCGCGCATCACCGGCGAGTTCTACACCAACGCCATCGGCGTGATGCAGGGCGCGGGCGCGCTGGGCGCGGGCGTCGATTGTAAAGACATTCCGCAGGCCGGCCCCGCCGCCGCCGCGCACCAATTTAAGACCCACGCCAACTACGTCGCATTGCCCGCCAGCGAGGCCTTCCGCATCGAGTACTGGAAGCTCGAGGAGGCCAAGATTCGCCGCCAGCCGCCCGAGAAGGAACTCAGCCGCCGCATCATGATGGTGGTCGGCGGAGGCAGCGGCATCGGCCGCGAGGTCGCTCTGCTCGCCGCCCAGCGCGGTGCCCACATCATGGTCGCCGACCGCGATGTCAAGGCCGCCGAAGCCGTCTGCGAAGAGGCCCGCGCCCACGCCGGCAAGGAGGCCGTCGACTCCGTCAAGATCGACATCCGCGACCGCAAGACCATCCGCGACGCGCTCGACGCCACCATCCGCCGCTTCGGCGGCCTCGACATCCTCATCAACACCGCCGCCATTTTCCCCGCGTCTCCCGACGGCGTCATCAACGACGTCATGTGGGGCGTCACCCTCGAGGTCAACGTCACCGCCAACTTCAAGCTCACCGACGAGGCCGAGCCCATCTTCCAGGCGCAGGATATCGACGCCAGCATCGTTCTCACCAGCTCCGCC
>Ga0302320_10026995_pt1 | contig 11092 bp, 10 predicted proteins | sample Bog_T0_3_FD_202130 | JGI IMG/M metagenome (GOLD analysis project Ga0302320, IMG submission 202130) | Peat permafrost microbial communities from Stordalen Mire near Abisko, Sweden - Bog_T0_3 | ecosystem: Environmental > Terrestrial > Soil > Wetlands > Peat | place: Sweden: Abisko, Stordalen Mire... | reverse complement strand
TGATATAGCTTAAGGAAGGATTTTCTGAGCTGAAAACAGTCAATTTTATAGCTGGTCCCTTTGAAAATAAAGATGATGAAGACACTTTCTTCTCATTTGCAAAAGGAAAAAAATAAAATAAAGTGAAAAAATTGATAAATCAAATGAAAAAAAATCATATAAAAACAATTTTGTTTTTTAATTAATGGGATCGTCCGATAGGCTTTTTTAAATGATATTTTTTTTATAATAATAAAAAAAAAAAATTTAATTTATGAAATAAATCAAATGGAATTATATTTTCTTCTAATCAATAAGGAATAATACTATTAATAATAGGAAAATCAACACTAATCTGCCGTTTAAAATATCAGCGTAAATGAGCATATAGATCTCGGATGGAAGACAATCTGCATCACACTCTAACGTTTTATTATTGACTCCCATTTCATCAGTTGTACAAATACCATCTCCGCAAGATCTCACAATCCAATCTTCTACTCTATTAGTTAAAGGATAGGTGGCAGCAAATTCTAATCCTAATCTGATAAGATTTCTTTGGTAACCAGCTCCTTTGTGCATGCATATTCCCACATAACTATATGTCTCACCAAGTAAATATTCTCTTAAATAGGGAACAACTCTCCAGGTTTCACTTTGGCATGGGAAGGTCGTAGCATTAATTCGAACATAATTTGCCCCCCAAATATATGTTATATAAGCACTGTATATTCTCATTGTGATAATAGCCGATCTGGGAATATAATTTAAAAGGTTACCATAGATAATTCTGCCACATACTCCTTGATCCCACTCTTTTGTATAGTTCCAATAGACTTCTCCAGCCCAATTGTTTACGCAAGGGTCACAATATTGACAATTGCAATCGTCTATTCCAGGATGACAATACTGATCAGCATTACAAATATAATTAGTAATATTTGGATAATAATCTGGGCAGGTAATATTGTTAAAATAAAAGGCACCAACTGTTGTTGGAAAATCACATAAGAGAGGCACTCTCGAATATGCATCCGCTAATTTTTTATCAATACAACTGAACTCTTGCATATTAACAGTTTCGGAATATGGCAAAGGGTTCTTTATCCATTGGAGCACTCTATCTTCTGTTGCGAAGATAGAATTTGAATTATTGCCCATATAAGTATAAGCCTCTTGAAGAAACATTAAGCGAGTTGGATTAACCGTAGCCTCTCCCAAAGCCTCATTTATAAGCCATGAATATGAAATATTTAATCCAAATGGAGCTCTGTTTTTTGCATAGTTATCATCAAAATTGTTTTGAAAAAGTTCCAATGCTGCTGTGTAATTTTCTGGGCAAACCCAATTAAGATCATAAGTATTTCCTGCTGGATCTGTCAACATGGTTTGCACAAATTCCCAAGTTCCAGGATATGTTTTATTAATGCAAGTGTTATAAATTGTATTATTGTTCGCATCTGATATGTTCACACAAGAGATTTGATTATGAAAACCATAATCTAAAGTATAAGGCCAAAGTCTTTGTGTTTGTTCTCTTTGAAGGTCATATGTAATATTGAAGAATGGGTTCTCCGCTAAGGACGAATCAATTTGTAATTTTTCTCCATTCATTAAGTTGAAATACTTCATATTATATTGACTATTGACAGCTCTTGAAGAGATTATTGTGCTTGTTGTTTGAGTGTAATCATAAAGCCATTGTTTATTCAATGAATATTCAGTTTGCCACCACATTGGAGTGCTGCTTTGATCTAACTTCCCAGTAATGGAGTTAAGACCTAAGCTACCCACCAACGCGATATAGGCAGCATAATTATAATCTGAATAATCATTTTGGACATAATATGTTGGTTTTACAAAACATCCGTTTGAATCGGTAATGTTTGGGTTTCTCAAAAATGCATCAATAAAATCAGAATTCTCGAAGAAATATCTCTTGATAGGTCCTTCAAAGGTCAAAAAAATGAATTGAGGGGTTTGGTCAACATTGATGCCTCCTGGAATATCCGAAGATGCACATTGGCAATTCCCACCAATTGTACATGCTTTGGGATTGCAAATGTTGCATCCTACTTGGGTACAATTCTGATTACACATTTGACCGTTACACCAAACGGTTTGTGATTTGACGAGAGAGGACTCGAAGGATAATAGAAAAAGGATATAAATCAAGAACATTTTTTTATAATAATTATATTTTTCTTGGATGCACTATATGATAAAATAATTAAAATGGAATTTAAATAAATTTCTTAAAATTTTGTTCTAGTGAATGAAATCTGAACTTTCCTAAAATTTCATTAATTAATTAAAAAATAGGAAGTAAAGAAATTTTTTCTAATGAACCTGCCACAAATTTCTTTATTTTGCATAAAAACAATCGCTGTTAAGCTTTCTTCAAGGCAGGAAAATTTAATTAAGCACATATTTTTATAAGTGTCCATATTGATAATTCTGTATTTTTTTAGCTCAACAAAAAAATAATTTAATGATTATTACTTTATCCCTTCAATTTTGCCATATTGGCTGAATAAGCTGCGAATAAAGCAATCAGTGCATGCTTCCTTCTTGAGGTTTGAAATATGGATAATATTTGAAGGAGGATTTATAGAGATGGCTTTGTTTTTTTTCAATCTAAAGGTGTTTTCATCACCTAAAAAAATTTCTTGAGCCAAAAGATTTTCATCTTCTTTCAATTCGATTTCATTATAATTCGAAAAAAAGATCTACATGAAAAAACAAAAATAGAAAAAAATTTCATTTATAATTTTTTTTATTAAAACCTTCAATTGAGAACCAAAAAACTTCACATTGTTCATATATTCTCTTGCATAGCTCGCATAATTAATGTTTTCATATTCTATTAAAGCTGCTTTTTTCTTTCTGATGAAGATGATTTTCAAAATATCTCCGAAATTACTGAATAAATTATAAATTATATCCATGGTAATTTTCTCTTCTTCCAATCCTCGACAATAAATCACTCTTGATTTTCGGTTTTCTAAACAACTCAAATAAAATTCTTAACAATTTTAAGAAAACCTATCAGAAAAAGCGGGTTGGTATAAGTGGCAGGATCAATTTGTCCAATGAAATTCGGGTCGAATAAATGGTTATGTGCTTCATTAATAATTTCCTGCATTTTCAAACTTTCTTCCTTTTCCTTGAAATTTAATCTCTGTGATGAAGCAATTCCATTGTCAAATGCATTTTGATCCTCTAAATTTAATTGATTTAGTTCAACTTCAACCTTGATTTCTTCCTTTTCCTTTTCGATTATTTGATTGGATTTGCCACTTTTTTCAAATTTGAATTGTGATCCGTTGTTTTTTTGTGGATTTTGTTTGGTCAAATTCTTTTTATCAGCAATTATCATATCCAGTTTTTTCAGGCTTTCTTGGAGATCATTTGAGAAATTTTTGACTTTGTTTTCATTCTTCGAATTTTCTAAAGAAATCGATGTCTGAAATGAAGAAGATTGTTTTGAAGCCGTTGAATTCGAAAGTTGATTATCTTGAGTTTTCCAAGTATCTTGTGTCTTCACATTGACATCCTGAATTTTCAAAGAATCATGAGGGGATTCTGTTTTTTTCCATTCGACCTTGCTATAAAACGATTCCTCAATGTTCAATGCTATTTCCTCTTGACTTGGTATGTTGTTAGAATCATTATCTGGATATGAAAATTGGGCAGGTTTCTCGGTGAAAACCTTACCAGGCATAGGATTTGTGAAGTTTTTGTAAAGTTTTTGGTTTTGAACAGGTGAAGTCTTATAAAGAAAGGATTTCATATTGTTGGATTTGGCTCTTAAGAGATGGTAATCTGAGGAAAAAAATGATGGGTTTCAAAAAAAGAAGAAAAATACCGACTCCTCCACTATTGCTGCTTGAGAAAGTCACACTTGATAACTCAGAAAAATATACGTTCATTTTGCTACCATCTTCCAACAACAACGAATTATCGAGATTATCTTTGGCCATTTCGGCTTCAAACTCATTTGACATTTCAACAAAAGCTTTCCAAATTCGAGATTTGTCAAAAATTAAGATCTATGAATTAATTTAATGAAAGAGTGAGAATCGATATTTACTGGTTTAACCCTTACTTTTTCAACAATGCCGAATCTACTAAATGGATTATAGAAAATGTCATGGGTGAGCAATGAGCTGTTTTTATTAAAGACACAAACGAGCAATACTTTTGTCCTTTTGGGTTGGGAAGTAGCTTTGATCAAGAATTTGGAATTTATTTCCATTAGTAAAAAAATAAAATTATCTTGTTAAGAAAATTGCAAATTTTTATTAATTAAAAATTTATAATCCATTAAATTAGAAGAAAATGCATTTGTTAAGAAAATAATAAAACAATATTAATTAGCCCCTCATTTTATTAACGAGTTGATCATATTCTCGGTATGAGGAGTATTTTGAACATTGCTCTCAACATTCACATTGTTATGACATGAAACTATTTTAATACAAAAATTTATAAAATCATTTATTTTATTTAAATTCAGAAAATAAGAAATTACATGGACATAATGAAAAAAAGGAATACCAACTCTTTTTCATTTTGAATGAAAGAAGAGTTCTGCCGTTTTGAAAAATATACTTATTTTCTAAGACTTTGATTGGACTGGACACCAGAACCAATGTTCCGAATTTCGAATTGTCATCAACTAAATCAAATTTGCCTTTGTCGAAATTAATTCTTGCATGTTCTCTTGAAACTGAAATATCGTTTACTCTTATTTCTGCTGTTTCGCTTCGACCCTAAACGCATTTAAAAATGTTAACAATCAGTTTTTTTTCTCCAAAATTACTATAGATAAGGAACTTCTTTCTGTGAAATCTATATAATGGATTCCAGATCTGAGGAAATGTTTCGAATAGGATTCCAAAACGATAAAATCTTCGAAATTTTCTTTGTTTTGTTCTTTTAATTGCAACAAATCGTAATAAAGATTGTTATGTTTGAACGACAAAGGCAGGTTAGACTTGCATAATTCACAGGAAAGTCCGTTCCATTCAATCGAAACAATCCCATTTTTCCTATCGAGATGTAATCTGCTTTGAACCCAAGTTTGGAGGCATTTGAAATGAACAAATTTCATAGAACCTGAACATTGGCAGGGACTGGCCAACGGGTTCTCATTGTCATTGGATTCACCGAGACATATTCGACAAATTCTGGAATTTGAGCTCCAGTTGATAGTTTCTTCGGAAGCCATAAAAAAACCAGATTTGTTTTCATTGAAATTCATATTTTCTTCATAATGAAGCTTGATTGAGGCCATCAAGGAATGAGATTGTTCTTTTTCTTTTTGTTCTCTGGCATTTCTAATCTAATTAAACATAAACCTAATCAAATTTGAATTTTTTGGAAGTTTTCACTTGAAGAATTCTAAAAGCTAGTCTTCCCACCTTGAAAACATCCCCTTCTTTGAGAGTATAATGAGATTTGCTTTCAAATCTCTTAGTGCCAACTACCATCCATAAATCCTTTGAATTGAAATTGGAATTTGTTAAATCTCTCCAATTATTCAGGTAAAATTCTCCTTTTTATGTTATTATTTTTTAAAATCATTTTTAAAAGATCAAAACACCTTTGGATTTGGTTATGGAACAAAGTTGCTCATTTTTGGTACTTTCCAATTCTTTTGTTCTGTTTTCCAAAATTATTTTATTTTTTTCTCGTATCATGGTAAATGGCTTTTCTATTTCAAATTTATTGGTCGAAATCTCCTTCGCACCAAAGTCAAAAAGTCCATAAGAATCCTTTTCCCAGGTTCTGGTCTTTATTTTTAAAATACCATTTGCGTTTTTCGTGGAAGCAGTCGATGACTTCATGAATTGAGGAGAAAATAAAATAAATTAATTAAAAAGAAAAAAAAATCAAAGAAATAATCGTGCGAAAATTTCAAATTAAAATCGCATCGGTTTTTCAAAATACTGCTTTTTTCTTTTCCTAAATTTTTTTATAACATAAAGAATTTGGGTATTGTTTAACATGACGTAAATAAAAACTCAAAAAATATTTTTATAATTCATCAATTTTTTTTTTTTTGCAATTAACTTAGAAATTATTACGAATCATTCATAATTTAGGAAATATTCAACACACACATGCAGGATCTGCTTAGCGAATGCCTGTTCAGGTAAATCATCAGAATCCTTTAAATGTTTCAAATAAGTCATGGTTGAGTTCGGGATAATTTTCTCAATGAAATAGTCCACCAAACTAAAATAAAAGCTCATAGAAAATCCATTCAAAATTACAAAAGAAAATAGAAGACCCATTGCAATCAAGAAATTGTAAATAATCGTTGAGGCGTTTTTCGAGGCGAGGAAGCTAAATAAAAGACAAAAATTTATCAGCGCTAAAAACATCCCGAAAGAAGTTTCCATTATTAATGCTTGAAGAAAAAGACCAAAGAGCATGACAAAGCTCAATACCATAAAAAGCAAATTTTTGAAGGAAATATAGCTGGCGAAAACACTCAAATTCGCAAGAATACAACCTAAATATAAGGGAGAGGACATTTTCCCTGGGAGAAAAGCTAATCTCAGACCTGCCAGATAAACGCAAAATGATATCAAGGTTCTATTTGTTTCATTTTTGGTCAAAGAATGATAGATCAATAACTAAAAAGCAATTAAATTGATAAAATTTGATTATAAATCTTACTTTTGAAAAGGAAACTAAGGCGAACATTAGAAATAATAAAGAAACCAAATAGGAAGTCTCTTCGTCTGCTAAGACAATCAAATACAAAACAAAGAAGTAGTTCAGAAGAAATTTAAAAAGAGAGGATAAAACTCGAGTGAAAAATTCAAAATCAGCAGTGTTTTCTTCCTCTTGTTCTGATTCTTCATCGTTGTCATTTTCTGATTGATTGTTATTAATTTCCTCTTTTATCGAATATAGTGAAGTCGATCTGATTTTTAAATGAAAAAAAATTAATTTAAATCAATTGTTACGCATCTATTGAATAATATATCAATAAAGCTTTGGCCATTAAAGAAATGTAATAAATCAAATATCCATCTTTCAAATCACCAAGGAGCTATTAATTAATTTAATTAATAACAAAAATTCAATCAAATTTAAAGATTACTCTATTAGAAAAAGGGTCATCCATTTTTCCGATCAAATAAATTGAATTAGAAATATAAAAACTTCCAAAGAAAAACAAAATCCTCCAAAACAAATTATTATCTTTTATGATAAAACATAAATAACTTTGCAAAGAAAAGGAGGACACCAACACCATAAAGCAGATTTTGATTTTCAACCCAATATAAATAAGCCAAAATATCGTAAAGGCATAAACATGATGATAAACATAATTTATATCCAAATTCAACTTTTCTTGATTTAATTCTGCTTTTATAGATTTGTAAATTGAATAAAAGCTAAAATCCTTGTTTTTGTATGTGACCCACATTTTATGTTGTTGGAAGTATAAATAAATCGGAAATAAAAAGTTGAGAATGAGAGAGCTGAACACAAAGCCGAAATATTGAAAATCCACATCGTTTTCTTCATTTATGGTTGAATCAAATTCATTTTGGAAAAGCATTCTCACAAAATTTTCGAACTCAAAAACCTTCAAATTTTTTTTACCTACACCATAATAATAAACTATCGTTAGAATTGAAAAGCAGGAAAAAGAGAAAATCCAACTTGGCCAAAAGAATTTTGTGAGTTTGGGTTCGCATTTTTGGCTGATCATATAAACCAACGCGTAAAAAGAAAAATAAAATGGAATTTGTGAAAGTTGTGACGAGAAAACGAACATATTTCCATAGAAAAATATTATACTTAAACTCATTTGCAGAAGTTTCCCATTGAAATTGTGCTCACATTGGAAAATTTCCTTGAATTTGTTGATTTTCTTTTGAAAATTCAATTTCACAAGCCAAACATGGACAATAATGTTGAACAAAATAAAAGAAATGTTCACCAATACACCTGGCATAAAAGAGCAATTTAACTGAATTTCTAGGTTTCTGGCCAAAGCCAATAGATTATATGTAATAACTGTTAAAAATGAAGCCATTAATCCATATCTATCAGTTCGATACAAAGCCAAACTTAAGATAAATATAAAGAACCCGAATACAAGGACTCCAAGGATAGTAAGCATCATTATTTGATTAAAATTCATTTTGACTTTAGCCTCCATCAATAATGTTCCAACTACTGATAAAGAATTCAGATTTTTAAGCTCGATTGGCTTGTTGATTGTTGGCTTTAAATCCATGTTTGGTTTATTATTTTCTGGCTTGTTTATGATATTTTCGATCGGTTTTTCAATGTTATTACTAAGAAATTCCCAAATGATTTTGGATTGATCTGGCGTGATGATGTCATTTTCAGACAAATAGACTAGTTGTTCAATGGTAAGATATAATTTGTTTTGATTGCTTGAAATTGCGGATAAACTCTCATTGATTTGATTTAAACCTTCCAACGTTAGTCTCTTATAAATTTTATCTTCAAAATCGGAAATGGGAATGGGAAGATCTTTTTGGAAAGACAACAAACCTTTGAAGTTAAAGATGATCAAAAACAAGATCCATATTTTCAAAGAAATTTGCATTTTAATTTTTTTTTTCTTTATTTAATAATGCAATTTGCTTTTTTTTTATTTAAATGAAGAAAAACAGAAAATTTATTTCATTTTTATTTATCCTTCTGATCTTGGTTCAAAAATGCGAACCACATCTTCTGAAAAGCGTGAAAAATTTCCAGGAGAACGAAAATAATTTAGTGAAAATCAACAATAAATTGCTTACTAATGAAAATGACGTTTTTGTGCCAAATGAAAACAAACAAATCGTTGAAAAACTGCTCCAAGAGAATCAAACGAAGCATTTCTTTTTTATGTTGATTGGTTCCAAAAAATGGAAAGTTTTAAATGATATCTTAGCTCCTTTCGGAGAAAAATGGAAAGCTAAAATAATGGGGACAGTAAGTCATTAATTATCCAAATTCTCATATTTAAAAAATTGTTTTAGCTCGATAAAATTCCTCAAAACATCGATGATTCTCTTTATAAAAATTTAAAAAATGAGGATATTCCAGCCAATTCCAAAGAGTTCAGGAGACAAAAAGAAACTTTGATGAAAAAAATGCAAGAATTTGAAGGAGAGTTTGCAAATCTTGAAAAAGTGCAATTTATTTTTAAATTTTGGAACGATTATAAAAAATGTTAGTCTTATAAAGCAAATGAAAATTTAAAACAAGTGCTCCCTAATTTCCTCGATGAACTGGAAAGCAAATATAAAATAGATTTCAGTGATATCACGAATAATTTCAAGTTAGGAGATGTCGATTTTGAGGAAAAATTTGCTGAATACACAAAACAATTCAAGAGTGATCCTTTGAGAGCTTTCAAAGACACCCCTCGATTCTCAGAAATGCAATCAAAAGAATCATTGAACCCACTTAAAATTGTTGAAAATCTTGGAACAGATGAGATGTTTAATGGGAAGAAAGCAAGTCCGGATGATGATCTTCCAGAGCCAAATACAAAGGAAGGGGGGACTTTATGCACCGATTCTGGAGATTGCATAGGATTTCAATTGAAAATAATGAAGTATTAAAAAATTAATCTATATTTATTAATGTTTACCAGATGCACCATAATTCGAATGATAATGCGAATGATTTATGAAATGATTTGTGCAATTGAGAACTTTTTTGCCGAAATTGTAGGCAAATTATGTGCTTGTTCAGAAACAGGAGGTAAACTTTAGAAATTATCTGATTTTTTATAAAGAGATCAATTAAAAAACAGAACCTCCATATTTTTTGAAGCAAAAGGAGATGTCTTGCAGCAATAGATCGAGCTGGCCAGGGATTATCTGTAGTTTAGCATATCAAGCTTTGCTCGCCCTTTATTCAATTTGCTTTATCTTATGGAAAATTATCTTTATTTTTACTCAATTATGCAAAGTTCCTCTTGGAGAATTGATAATCGCTTCACCTCCATAATTATAAAATTAAGATAAAAAAAATGACTTAGAAAAAAATATAAATTTATTTTTAAAATTATAATAATTTTTATTTCTCGATTTTAATGTCTGCCTTTTCTTCTGACTATTTGCTTCACAAAATTTATGTTTGTAAAATTTTCTAAAGTAATTTATGAAAAAAATTTCTAGTATGGAGATAGGAACCCCAACAAAAAGCCGGTTGAAAGAACCATCGTAATTTTTTTTTTCTTCGAATTTTGTTAATTTTGTAAGTTTCAAAATGAAAATGACTTCGTTGCCGAACGAAAAAAAGTGTCATTCGTAAAGTTTTTTATTAAATTATTATGTAATTTCTTAAAATCAGCCTCCCATTGGTGTTGACAAAAAGAGTTATAGTGAAATGAAACCAAATAAATATGACTCATATATTGAGAAATTAAAGGGTGAAATGAAAAACTCCAAAATCAATGAAATATCCAAAAGAGAACCCAATCTTTCGAAATCTGTTGATGACCGATCTATTTTCCAGAGAATGCCAGAACCTAATTTACCTAAATTATCTCTAAAAAATTATAATCATTATAAGTTGGATTTTGAAAACGAAAAACTTAAGGAGGATCTGGATGTTTTACTGCGTTCCTCGGAGAAATTTAATCAAAGTTTCATGAAACAAAAGAGTCCAAGAAAAATGAATGAAATCAAAGGAATTAATTATAATTATGTCAACAGAAACAAAAGAGATGATGTTAAAGGATTGCTTTTTATGGACAAATCATATAAAAATCCCATTGAAAAAGTTTATGAAGATTTTGACAATCCCTTGAAAATCAATAAAAAGGATTATATAGAAACGATTTCTAATCCAAAGCCTTCAATTTCTCAAATGCCTCTCATCAAAAATGATATTTCGTCTTACGACATTCTGAAAAAGAAGATGGTGAATTACATCCATTTTAACATTCATAAAGAAAGCATTGATGACAAAATCATGGATAAAGCTAATAAAATAAGAGAATGCGAGGAGAAGAAGTTCCTTATGTCCAAAGTTATAAGTGATCATCAAACTATGGAGAAATTTAATGCTGCTTTGGAAAAAAGAATTTTGGTTTCATTTAATGAGGTTCATA
>Ga0302320_10026994_pt1 | contig 11092 bp, 11 predicted proteins | sample Bog_T0_3_FD_202130 | JGI IMG/M metagenome (GOLD analysis project Ga0302320, IMG submission 202130) | Peat permafrost microbial communities from Stordalen Mire near Abisko, Sweden - Bog_T0_3 | ecosystem: Environmental > Terrestrial > Soil > Wetlands > Peat | place: Sweden: Abisko, Stordalen Mire... | reverse complement strand
AAATTAAGAGTTTGAAACCTCTATATTTTCAATTTTTATAGCATTTTTCACAAAATTTAATTTTCGAAATAATTAATTTTAAGTGTTTTTGAAAAAAAAATTTAGTCTGAGTTTTCGAAAATATAGAGGTTTTACGGTAATTCCAAATGGATCAAATATTATTATTGATTTATATACAAAGATTGATTATTTTTTAAAAAAACTCTTAAAAGTCATAATTATGAACAACCCTTTCAATATAGTCAAAAACACTAGAGCTAAGAAACTTCGGAAAAAATCTAACGAAGAAGAGCCCAACTTGGTCTTCAAAGGCACCTACGAAACCAAAAACAAAGTTTTTTTTCCAGTCCTCTTTTCTAAACTTAATTATATTGTTAAAATATCCACTCATGGCCATTTTTCTCTCAAAAAAGAAAGAAAATGATGAAAGCGAAGAGTCAAAAAGCAACATTCTAAAGTCAAAAAAGGACCAAATGTCTTATAAGAGTCGAGATACCCACATAAACGAGATTTTAAAGTAACTTATTTCTCCTTAAGTTTGAATATTTAGCAAAATTCTATAAACATTAGTCCATATATCAGTGCTGAGTTTTACCCCCCAAAAGAAAACAGTCATTTCCTTTTGCAATACGACGCCAAGGTTTCAGATTATGCAAGCGAGGGCTTTTCTCAAGATGTAGAGGGTTATATCAGGAAAATGACTCAAAATAAAAAGCGTAAAACATTGATTTTAAATTTAATGATGTTTTTTTTGAATTAGACATAAAAATTGCCATAAAGTACCCTCTTTTGAAGGTTCTAAAAACCATACTAAAGAAGTTCATGTTCAATGACCTGGAAACAACATTTTGGAGCTACTTCCTGGAGCAAAACGATTGGAACTACATCGAATTGAAAGAAGACGCCATTCATTTTCCAGATTTCCTTAATCTTAGCGAGATAGCAGACCTTTATGAATTCAAAACCATTTTGCTCTACCTCACTCTTTCAGGATATGCCATAAAGGTTCATCATATAAACAATTTCGATTAAAAAAAAGCATTTAAGCAATATTTGAATGAACCCAAAGAAATGGACATTTATGATGCCCATCTAACCAATCTATTTCCTCCATTTTTGCATGTGTTTAATAATTGGATCCGAAGAAACACGCACTTCTTACAATTTTTCCCAAAACGTCTGAACCTCATCTACAAGAAATACTCCATGAAAACAAAGGAAGTGGTAGAGCAGCAATTTCATAATGATTATAATACTCTTGTAGACGCTATCATACAAATCTCTCCGCCATATAACTATGATAAAATTGAGCCTCATTCTGATGAACCCATAGCCCAACATTCTCACCATCAACCTATCTATATCACCAGACCAGCGAATGTCACTATTGTACAAAACCAAAACTCTAATAACGCTTATACTTTAGGATTGGGAGGAAGAGGAAATTCAACCATTTGTATATTTTTCTAACCTTAAAAGGTTTTATCATTAGTTTATTAATATGTAGATTCCACAGATGATTTTAAGAAACCGAGCCCTCAAATCAGTCAAGAGTTCCATAATTTAGAAAACCCGAATAGATTGCTCCTTCAAAAGGAAACTTCGAGCATCAGTTTCGATAATAACGGTAGATTTGAAAATAACAACATTTTCGATTCTTTGAGTCTCGCGAAAGTCGAAAGCAAAAATTATAACAATTTCTTAATCGAGCCAGATAACAAAAATGAATTTTTCCCAGGTTTTTAAAAATTTTATACATTTAGTTAATTTATTTCGAAAAGAGTTTGATCATTCAGATTTTTATGGGAAAAATTCAACAAATCTCAACAACAATAGTGAAAATCCGAACAATAGTGGTTTCAAAAAATGTGCAAGAAAAGGTTTATTTTTGTTTTTTTAATAAATTTCAGAAATTTTACGAGTAGGGTTAAAAAATGAGTTGGAAAACCAACAACTCAATAATGGAATGGAAGAAGAACCGGATTTGGAGCCTTTATCTTTGGTAAAAGACACTTCAAAAAATTCTCAAACCGGAGGAAAACTTACTTTAAAGAAAAATATTTCCCAATTCCTTCAATAATATTGATTCTTTGTTTGTTAATAAAAAAACATATTATTAATTAAAATATACAAATTTCCTTATGAAAACACAAGTGTACAATATTTTAAAAAGTGAATTTGAAATGGTTCATCTGTTAATTTAAATACATAAATGAAAAAAATTTCTAAAATTATCAAATTGGAAGAAAAATTTTAATGTTTTGGTGAGCAATTTTCTTTTAATAAAGAAGCATTTATCTCATAAAAATAAAAATTGTATTATTCAGTTATTTCTTCAGGTTCTTCCATTACTTCTATATCTGATTTAATTTCTTCTTCGACTTGAATGATTTCTTCTTCATTATTTGGATTTGGATTTTTTTCTAAGTTATCATTGTTTTCCTCAAGGTTTTCTCTTTGGATTTGTCTGTTTGATTTCGACGATCTTGACCCCATTTCAAGCACTTTTGACTCCAAAGATGACAGAAATTCCTCATCCCATCCAGTTTCTTCTAAAGCCTTTTTTAAATCTTCTACTGTCACTGTGCTCCTATGTTTTTCTTTTGATATTTGTGAAGCGATGGTCATTATGTAATGAAGGAAAATGGTTAAAGTTCTCGAAAATTTAGTTTTTAGGTTGCTGGAAATAATGTATTGCTCATCTTTGAACACCTTTTTTATAAATTTCAGAACCAATGCAGGTTGCAGCTCTAAAAATTGATCACTCATAAAATAACAAAAAAAAAAAGCGGGATTTTTAATTTTGATAATATTGTTTCTGGACTTTTGAATAAAACAGAATTCTTAAAAAGTGTTGGAAATGAGAAAATGTTTTTTGCCAATATATATTTTGCTTTTATTTGTTATAAAATAAGAGAAAAGCATAATAATTTTTGCAAAAAAAACATTCTTATTAAAATCCCATAATATGAAGACAAATTTTTTTTTAGAGATTTTAAGCATTTTTTTCTGAATTTAATAATAATGAATTTTAAAATTTTTAGATATTCTTGATTTCTTTGAAAACAGATACATAAAGGACATTCCTTATCAAAAGTTTCCGAAACGAACGAAATCGGAATTGACTCACCCTTTATGGTAGTTAATCTACCGAATCGCTTTACAGTTCGAAATCAACAGTTCTAATTCTAGATGTTTGCTTCCTTAAATAGCAGATTATCCGAGAAATGGAACTAACAATCTTTTTCCTGAATAACCAATTTTTAAAAACTTTTTTTTTTCACCATAAACACCGTCCTAAATGACTTAAATGAGACCTTAATCAGGTTAAAAACTTAGAAAAAAAATAAAATAGTTTAAATGAAAAAAAAAATGGGAAAAATGGGCCAATAATTTATTTGTGGCATTGTTTTTTTCTTTATTAATTGTCAAATACGGTTAGTATATTAAGAGGTCTAAGGAGATTCGCCATTTGCTAATCTACGGTTGATGTCCTCAACAATTTCTGGAAGGTCTTTAACGCTGTCTGCGACATAATGAGCTCCACTTTTTAAGTGTATTTCCTTTGAGATTTTCACTCTCTTCTCAAAATCCTCATTGCTCATGTTTTTCCATTCTTTCAGGCTGTTTATATTTGTATAATTGCTATATCTATATAATCCCACAGTCCACACTCCTGCATTCAAACCTTCTTCCACTCCCACAACAGTATCATCGGCTTTCACGATAACTCTTCTGTCGAAAATTTGGAAATTTTCCATATTCTTGTAAATCATAAATGGAGCAGGCCTATACCCCATTTGATTTGGAATATCATCGCCTGCCACAGCTGAATCTAGAATCAAACCTTTGGCTTTTGTTTCTCTAAAGAGAATCTCAGCATTTTCTCTCGTGAAACCTGTTGTCAATCCAATTTTACATTGATACGATTCTCGAAGCTTATTGATCGCTTCTGCAGTGCCTGGCAATAGATCGGAATAATCCTTCAAGACTTCGTTTTCAACAGATAAAAAATGCTTGAAAATCTTGGAAATATCTTGTTTATTGGGGTTAACTCCTTTTTTGGCGATCCATCTCTCACGAACAGATGGATTGTCAAGCATTTGTTGAATGTGGATGTCTTTTCGGGAACCCATGGGCTTTCGGGCTTCTTCCATCGTCACAGGAACGCCTTCAAGTTCGAAAGCTTTGACAAAAGCATAAGCTGGTCCTATGACATGAGCATCACATGTGGTGCCTGAAAGGTCTAAGACTATGCCTTTTACTTTTAGTCCATCTTTGAAAGGAAGGAGATTGGGTTTGGGATTTTTGAAGAATGCACAGGAGGAAAAGAATCTTTTCAGGATCATCTTTTTCATTTTGTTTTAAAATTAATATTTTTTACTGTGGTGAATTTTAAAAAAAAAACGCTTTTTAAGACATAAAAAACATAATAAATCAAATTAAAAAAAAAAATTATAATATGGCAAGAATTGAATTTATAAAATGTTTTTTAGTGGTTTAGGTATAATCTTAATCATCTGATTTGCCTCATATAATTCTGATTATTAAATTTTTTAATTTATTTTAGAAATTAACTAATTTTAAAATTAATAATTCAAAAATTTGAAATTGTTTTTAAAAAATGGCTACTGCAATCATTGGAAAAAAAATAGAAAATCAATCGATATTTGATCAAGGCAATGAAAGTAAACATAATATCACATTGATTTTAGCTAATATTTGGTTATTCAGCAAAAAGCAAAGTTCAAAAACTAGACCTTAACAAATTTACCAAAAATGAGACTGTCCTCAGAAAAACAAAGAAAATTTCACAATCTGTTCAATCCAAGGAAAAACTGGTAAAAACTATTGACGATCTCTTGGATTTTCAATTAAAGACCAAACAAAGGATATCATCTTATAAGAAAATAAAAGAAAAGGAACAAAGATCTCCAGAAAAACATCAAAATAATTTAAAAAATTCAAATCAACAGGACATTCCTACCTTTCTTGAAAAAACCAAGCAAAGACTCGCAAGTCATTCGACATTTTCAAAGAAAGAAAAGGTCATTGAAAAAAAGAAATTAAAGGAAAAAATGATAAAATTGGAGGATTTAAAAAAAAAAGCCATAGATGAGATTTCAAAACTTCCAACGAAGAGTTTTCAGCCAAAGGAAAAATTTATTCTAGATTATGGAGAGACTTCTCCTTTAAAGGATGATGATGAACAGGATCCATTTGATGAAATTCAAATTGAAGAGACCGAATTACTGCAAGAATCCTTGAAAAAAGACGAGACCTTAAATGATCCGTTAAATGAAATCAAGGGACCTGAATTTTTCGAATCAAAAGATGGAAAAAAAACAAAACTTACTCAAAATAAAAAAAAGTTCGAAACCCATTCCAATCAAAAAGAAAATATAGATAAAAATCTAAATGTTGCTAACAAAAACATTAAGATTTTTGAAAACAATTATGTCTCAGAACAACCGAAGAAGTCTACGAAATCTGTTGGAAAATATATCAATAATACCAAATTTTTGATTTTGGAGAGGGAAATTAGACAAAAGGAAAAGGAAATTTTGGAATTTGAAAAGTGCATGAAAAACCAAAAAGAGGCAACAGGCAAAAATCATCCAAAAAATGATGAGAAACTTCTTGGACATTTACAAGAATTCGAAGAAGAACAAAGAATATTTTTTCAGAAAATACATGATAAAATTGATCGTGATCTGAACGATGGGAACCGATTTAAAATGGCTTTTAGGGGGGACGACCCAGAAAACGAAGACAATTTTGACCATAAAGAGGAAAAAACAAAAAAAATTAAGGATTTCTTGAAATCAGAGAAAAAAGGTGAACCTCAAAGTACGAAACCGTCGCCTTTTGATCATTTGATGCTCGTAAATGAGATCATAGAGAAAAATCAGAGGAAGAAAGAAAAAGAAAAGGATATTAATGAAAAAAATTGTGTAGAACTGGATTTTTTGAGTTTGGATGATTTTGAGAAAGATATCTACATATTTAAAAATCTGTATTCTAAGGGAAATGAAGGAAAGCAAATAATTGAAGAAAACCACATTATTGAGAGCGAAATGCAAAATAAATTGTTCGATGATGATTTTCTTCTAAAGCCCTGGAAATAATTAAATTTGTTATAAAACTTAAAGAAAACAAAAAATAATAAATTATTTTATACTTAACTAATAATCCTATAACTTTCTTGCAATAAATCCCTTCAATGAGCAATTACCCTTGGGAGCCCAACTCCGAAAATAAATACCAAACCCTTCTTCAAACAAAACGTGATCTTTTATCAGGTTCCAAGCCCATGATCCCTCAAGCCCAAGCCTTTGATAAAGAAATCTATGATAATCAAATGAAAAATGATCGTGGGTATCAAAACCAAAACCCTTTTTCCAACAATTCCTCCCAAATCCTCAACAATCCTAGCATCCCCTTAAATATTTACCCCATGAACGCTTCTCAATTCCAGCAATTTCAGCTTCCGGCTTCTCAAATGAGTCGTCGTGATGTTGTTTTAGATGAAAAGACCAGAAAAAAACAAGCTGAACTATTAAGTGCCAGTTATCAAGGCATGAACCAAAATCCTAATGGGCCTTTAGATCTGAATAATTATATGAAGGGGACTAATAATGATGAAGCAATGATGAAACAAATGCCTGATTCAAATGCCAGAAGCATGCTGAATAGTAGATCGATGGTTGAAAAGCCGGGATATGGCTATGGAAGTGACTTGAAGCAACAGGTGATTTTAAAAAAAATCCCTCTCGAAATAAGAGAAATTAATAAATAGCTTAGATCTTGATGAGGGAAACTGAGAAAAAAAACGCTAAAATAAGAGAAAAGCTCCTTGATCAGAAGCTTCTAGTTGATAGATATAATAATGATTGGTTCGGAAAACAAGGCTCAGGAGCTCCGATTCGAGATAAGGCAGGAAATATCATCACTTCTAGGAAAAAACCAACTAATCCGAATTATATGTCATCAGAATGGAACAGCCCTATGCCTTCGAGTTATAATAAATCCCGTGCGGATAATTATCTAACAACATCCATGCCTAATTTAAACATGAATGAAATATCAATGATTTCAAATGCTCAGATGAATAGACTTAGCAATGAAATGAATGAAAATGATAATAACCCAAACATTTTACTCACAGAACATCCTTCACAACAAAATATCCCGCAAATCAATATACTTTCTCCACAACAAGATTCTATCCAAAATGCATTGGAACAAACTAAGAGACAAATGGTCACAAATATCAATTTTAATGCTAATCCTATTGACATAGAAGCATTCAATAGAAAAGAACGTGAAAAAATCGCCCAACAAGAGAATTTCGAAATAATGGAGGCTAAGAGAAAGGAAAAGGATCATGAAAGATTGATGAAAAAAAAAGAGGCTGAGCTCATGGAGCTCCGAATCCAAAAGGAAAGAGAAGAACAAGAGGCTCGTAGAATGTTTGAATTTGGTAACCAAGGATTGGAATCACGAAACCTATATGAGACCAACTTTGACTTAGGAAGGTTGATGGGCAAGACCTCAAAAGTGAATTTCGCTCCCAATCGAACATTAAGGGAACCAAACAATTCCAAACGGCCTCGAACTCCTCTAGAAGACGTAGAAAGAGAAATGAAGGAACTCAGACAAAGAGATGAGAATTTGAAAATACAGAGGAAATTGATGCAGGAATTGCCGATGGAGGTTTCGAAAACCGTCCAAAACACTGTAGATGTAGAAATGATGAAATTGAAAAATGAGTTGAATTTCCAACAGAATCTCCTAGGTGAGCAAATAATGAGTATGAAGGGAGATTTATTAAGATCGAATGAGTTACGTCAAGATTCAGAAAAGGAAGTGAAGAGACTTCAAAAGGAGATCCAGAAAACGCAATTAGTTGATGAAATCAGACAAAGGGAGTTATATATGGCCTTGATCCTGAAGAACCGTAAGCCGAACATCTATCATACTATAACTCAAAGACTTGAAGAACCTGAGGTGGTGGATTTTCGCTTTCCAGATCGTCCAAAACCCTATTATAATGTGTATGATCCCTCTATTGAAGATATAGAATTTCGTAATAGGGATCTTCATGAAATAATAAACAATAGGACTGATTTGATTCCGATGGGACTTCAGGAGGAAAGGATAATAAAGGGGAGCAATTATCAGAATTTGGGTGATATGGAGAAATATTCTTATGGTATGTCCCTAGATAATGAGAATATGCCAAATTTGCCTGATGATTTCGCGAATTTACAAGGGGTTTCACAGCCGAGAATAGTGGAAGATGGGGAACAGATCTATTATTTAGATACATATAATGCGAATGTTAAGAGGTTGGAATCTTTGGAAGAGAAGGATCCAAGGGAAGAATTGGAAAGGTTGGATCATCATCTGTTTAATTTGCTGAATACGGTGAATAAGGGGAAGGGGACCTTCGATGATTTGAATCAAATTAATCAATATAGCGCGATGAGCAATGTGATAAAGATCAATGAAGGAAATGCGGATTATTATGATTAAAAGGAAAAATAGTGTTTTTAATTAGAAAATCGATGTTTTATTGAGAAATAATAAATAATATAAAGAAAAAATCTTAGTTGTTGTTTTTTTAATTGCTGATGTTTTTATGTTTCCTTAGAAATAATGTCTAAAAAAAACCTTCAATATACGGATTAATCATTTAAACTAATAAAAGACTTTAATATATATTTGCAATAATAAAAAATGAAGAAAAAATACGAATTTTTTAAAACATCTCCTCGGTCCTTTCACAGAAGAAACTCGTCTGGCTCAGGAAAATCCTGAACCTCTTGCAATTCAAGTCTTTCAGTCAAAAACTTCATTTCAGTTTCCTCATGAAAAGTAGTCTCTGGTTTCAACCCCAAAGAATTAGCGAAGACCTTATCCCCGACCTTGAATGTGTTTTTCTTAAGGAAATACCCTTGGAAATTGGGGTCTTTTTTGATCAATTTGTTGCGTTTACAGGCAATTTTCAAATAATCATTGATCTGGCCAAGTTGCGATTGTATGATATATGTGCTATTTTCATTAAAGTCATTATGATTCGCCTGTTTCTGGACTTTTTCCTTTATAAAAGTCAGCGTTTTCTCAAGATTTTTGAGCTTTTTCTGGAGATTCTTCTCAGTTGATTTTCGGTTAGTAATTTTCCTAGGTCTCAGAGATGGACTTTGAAAGGATTCGATGATATTATTGATTTCTTTGTTTCTGAAAGCTGAAAATTTCCGTTTGCTTATGCTTTCCCTAGTTATGACTTTGATTTTAGAGCTTTTGGGGCTTTTTCTGCCCATTTCGGTTTTGCTTCTTGTCCTCGTCACAATATCATCATCTTCTTTTATTTCATTGATTTTGGGTAGGCTTTTTTCTGTTACAGGATCTCTTTTCTCCAATATCTTCGTCGGAGTTTTGTTGTCATATTCGGTCTTACTTCTAGTTCTTTGTGTGTTTTGATCCAAATCAAAGCTGATTTTATTGTCATTATCAGTAGTAGCTTCTTTTTTAGCGAATTTAATGGATTCATTGCTATTTGCTTTAAGGGAATAACGAAGCAAAGGGGATAGGCCTAAAATTTTCTCACCAAAGCTTTTAACCGTATTTCCATTATTCAATTCTTCGGTGAGTTTCAATGCAGAATGATGATGGGTAGGGGAAAAACTTGATTTTTTGATATTGTTGCTGGCCGACTCATTAAGATGAGAAGGTGAAAGCAATGGGATGATCAAATTATTTCCATCTTTTGTATCATTTATCTGTGAAATTCTCAATTTTTTGCTTTCCATGATATTGTCATTCGTGCCTTCTGTCTCCTCTTCAGGAGATCTGATAGTAACTTTTTTCCTTTTGCTTCGGGTCATTAAATCATTAGGCTCTAATTGGATAAGTTCTTCCTCTTGAGCGAGGAGAGGTTTATTAGTGTTAAGAGTCATGAGATCTTTATTCTTATCTTCTTTGTATGATTCGCTTGTGTTTGTATTTATTTTCAAAGTTGATTTTCTTTTAAACAGCTCGATTTTCTTATTCAATGGTGAATTTGTATTAATAGTCAAATCTCTCTTCGATAATCTCCTAACAATGATCACAGGAGGTGATGCTAAAGGGGTTTCTGGCTGTGGATCTATTTTATTGATGAGGGCAGGTTTAGACAATGAATTCCTTTGTGAGATATTGTTATCACTTTCTTGATTAATGCTAATTCGGTTTTTTGTAAACATATTGGTGAAAAATCGACGGAACTTCGAAAACTTTGAATCCATTGATGGGTTTACCACTTCCAAGACATTTTGGTCAATATGAATCGTATTCATATGCAATCTTTTCATTTTAACTGCCTCATATAGGTTCACCTCTTTTTTTTTCTTCCAAAACTCGGAATTCACTGAAATAGGCGCGATGCTTTTGATTTTTTCCAAGGCGATTTCATTTCTTCTCTTTCTTTCATTTATCACTTTTTTTATCTCAATTTCATGATCTGGAAAGGATTTCATCATACTCAAAAAACTGTCACCCGAAATCGTCAACAAATCACAATCAAGCTCCGCTCTACAATTGAAATACCTCGGCCTGTTCTCATAAATTTCGATCTCTCCAAAATAAGACCCTTCAACCATTGATTTGAACACGATGTTCTGCGTTCCCACTACATAATTCACTCTACCATTATATATGAAATAGACCAAATTAGGATGTTCATTCTTCCGAAAAATTATCTCCCCATGAAGCACCTTTAAAGGGTTCAGCAATGGCACGAAATTCGCTATGAAACATTTATCTTTGTTTTTGAAGAAAGGGATTTTGTTGGAGAGGCCTGAAAACATAAATTCAGCTATCTCAAAACGCAAATCTGTCGGTATCTCGTTTAACAACTTATTTTTATCATCGGAACTGAAGATATTTTTCACAGATGCATATTCCAGAGCCTTTTTCACTCGATTTTTGAGAGTCTTAGGGAACTTGTTCTCCTTACAAAATTCATCCATGAGCATTAATTTATGAAGCAAATGAGTTTTACGAGTGTCGAGATTAACCAACAAGGTGGAAAGAGACCCTAAAGTAAAAG
>Ga0302320_10026992_pt1 | contig 11092 bp, 1 predicted proteins | sample Bog_T0_3_FD_202130 | JGI IMG/M metagenome (GOLD analysis project Ga0302320, IMG submission 202130) | Peat permafrost microbial communities from Stordalen Mire near Abisko, Sweden - Bog_T0_3 | ecosystem: Environmental > Terrestrial > Soil > Wetlands > Peat | place: Sweden: Abisko, Stordalen Mire... | reverse complement strand
CGAGACGGGCCTGCGGCAGAACGGTGTCGGCGCTTGGGCGTGGATCGCCCGCACCGAGACGGCGTCGCTCTTCCGTGTCGAGCTGTCGCGCGGAGCGTGGGTCGCCGAGCAGATGCTGGGGCCCGACGTGACCATTGCCAGGGGCCTACAGGTACTCGCGATCTATACGCGCGCCCTCGTTGGATGTCCGCTCCGGGAAAGCGTCGCCGAGATGAGTCCATTGGCGAGCCCTGGGGGGTGATGGGAGAGGGTCCTACACCGGTTGTCGCGGCCCGGAAATCGCCCCCTGCACGTTCGGTTCGTGCGGCGCGGGATACCGCGCGCGGGCGCAGTTGGTTCCGCCCGTCCCGCGCCGTGGATGCCGACGTCTGCACGTCCGCGTTGAAGCCTGGTTGGCGGCGAACGCCAGACGAGGCGCCCTCGACGGGCCACCGTGCCTCCTTGCGCAAGGGGGCATGGGTCTCGTGCGCCGCGCCGTCACGGGACGCGGCGACATTGCTGGCCGTGAATCACCCCAGGCTGAGGCAGATCACGAGGGCTCCGACGCGACCATCGCGCTCATGACAGGCGTGCCCGCTGTCTATCACCCGCCAGGGGTGATGTGACTGTGGTGCCACACCGCTCCTCGGACGATTTCGCGCAACTCGTCGGTGAACGATCTGACGGGGCCCGCCTGGTCGAGGATCTGGACTGCGACGAACGTCACGAGAGCGACACGAATGGCGTCGCGCGGGCAAATGCACGGGCGCGGCGGAGCACTGACGATGTATCGGGAGGGCGCTCTTCCCGCGGGCGACGAGGCCGCCGGAAGGCTCGTTGGGTCGCAGGCGGGGGAGGGAGCATCGCGGGTAGCGTCAGCGTCGCCCTGCGTTCTCTCGTCGCGCCCTTGCTCCGACGCGCGCCCGTGTTACCTGACCGCGCCTCGGAAGTGTGACCGGCTGGATCCGAGCAGCCGACGCGAAGGATTTGCGCGCTCCCGGCCCCGAAAGAAAGCGACTTGAGGAGTCTATTTTCCACGCAACAAGTTCCGCGAACGAGCCGATGGGATCGGAAGAGGGGCAAATTCTCAAACGCGCCCCAGGAGGACTCCATGCTTCGAGTGGATCTCGTTCTCGGTCACCGAGGTGTACGGCGTGTTGCAGAACGCGGCGCCCCGGTAGCAATTCGCAACCACGCCAGGACTGAAACTCTCGGAATCGTCGCTCATTCCGCGTGGCACGGGTGCTGCTGAAGCGCTCGCGCCCCCTGCGTCTTTTTGTCTCGTCTCGTATCGCGTAGCAGCAGCTCGAAGAAGGAAATCATGGCGCATCGTCTTGGACGGCGGCTCGGCTCTTTGTTGTTGGCAGGGATCTTCTCGAGCCTCGCGGTCGGGGCGTGTGTCTCGCCTCCCGAGACGAGCGACGACTCGGTCGCCTCGCAGACGGGCGTCGCCTCCGACGAAGCGGCCACCGACGCCGAGACCGGCCTGCTCCCCCCTGCCGACGGGAACGACGAGCAGCCGAGCGCGGATATTCCCGAGGAAGGGGCCGACGAGTCGCTCGCGCGCCCGCACCCGGACTTCGCTTCGATGACAGCCCTCGACGCCGCACCAGCGTCGCCGAGCATCGGCGCGTTCGCGGTGTACGCGACCGAAGCGCTCGAGATGAACAGCGGTGCGCTCGTCACCGGGTGCAGCGTCGGCGTCGAGAGCACGACGGGCCCATTCCTCTCGGGAAACGCGGCAGCCTCTTTCAACTCGGGCGCAAAAATCCAGTCGAGTCAGACGCTCTATGCGTACAGCATCTATCTGAATAGTGGCGTCTCGCTCGGCCCGGTCGATACGGACCATGTGCTCGGCAACAGCGGAGCGACGTACGGTCCGGTCGCCGCGTTTCCGGCGATGCCCGCTCCACCGCCCCTGCCTGCGGCGACAGCGGGAACGACGGCGGTTACGCTCAACTCGGGCGTGACCAAGACGATCGCGCCGGGCGCGTTCGGTGCGGTCACGGTGAACTCCGGTGCGACGCTCACCTTGACTGGGGGCGCCTACGTCTTCTCGTCCTTGGCGATGAACAGCGGCGGCACGCTGATCGTGGATAAGGCGTCGACGATTGCGGTTACAGGGATGGCGTCCTTCGGGAGCGGCTCGTTCCTCGGGCCGGCGGCGAGCTCGGGGCTCACGGCGAAGGGGCTCGTGCTCGACCTCGAATCGTCGTGCGGGTTCAGTTTCAACTCGGGCGCGCAGATTCAGGCGCTCGTCGTGGCGACGAACGCCGAGGTGACGATCAACACAGCGAAGTTCGTCGGAGCGATCGCCGCCAAGCAGATCGTCATGAACTCGGGCGCGACGGTGACGTGCCAGGATTCGTTCGGGGGTCCCGCGTGCTCCGGGTGCTTCATCGGAGGGGTATGCGTCGCTGCGGGGACGACGAACGGCGCAAACACCTGCGAAACGTGCCAGCCGAGCGTCAGCACGTCGGCGTACTCGAACGTGACCAACGGGACGTCGTGTAGCGACGGAAACGCCTGCACGCAGACCGACGCCTGCGAGAGCGGGGCCTGCACAGGCTCGAATCCGGTGACGTGCACGGCACCGGATTCCTGCCACACGGCGGGTACGTGCAACACCAGCACCGGCGTGTGCTCCGCGCCCACGCTCAATGCGGGCTTCTGCTCGATCGGTGGAGCGTGCGTCTCGTCGGGTGCGACGAATGGGACGAACACATGCGAGACATGCCAGCCGAGCGTCACTACGTCCGCCTACTCGAACGTGGCCAACGGCACGTCGTGCAGTGATGGCAACGCCTGCGATCTGAGCGACAGCTGCCAGGCCGGCACGTGCACCGCGGGAAGCCACGTCACGTGCTCGGCGCCTGATGCCTGCCACACGGCGGGTACGTGCAACGCGACGACGGGCGCGTGCTCCGCGCCAGCGCTCAACGCGGGTTTCTGCTCGATCGGCGGCGCGTGTATCCCGGCCGGAGCGACGAACGGCGCGAACACATGCGAGACGTGCCAGCCGAGCGTCAGCACGTCGGCGTACACGAACGTCGCCAACGGCACGTCCTGCAGCGACGGAAATGCTTGTACCCAGACCGACGCATGCCAGAGCGGCGCGTGCGTCGGCGCGAATCCGGTCACGTGCACGGCGCCCGACTCCTGCCATACGGCAGGCACTTGCAACGCGACGACCGGTGCGTGCTCGACGCCCACCCTGAACAGCGGGTTCTGCGCGATCGGCGGTGCATGCGTCGCGGCTGGGGCGACGAACGGGGCGAACACATGCGAGACGTGCCAGCCCGCCGTCAGCACGTCCGCGTATACGAACGCGAGCAACGGAACGGCGTGCAACGACGGGAACGCTTGCACCCAGACCGACACGTGCCAGAGCGGCTCGTGTACGGGCGCGAACACCGTCACGTGCACCGCCTCCGATCAGTGCCACGGAGCGGGCACGTGCAACACGTCGAACGGACAGTGCTCGAACCCGACGCTGACCGACGGGACGACATGCAACGACGGGAACGCGTGCACGCAGACCGACACGTGCGTGAGCGGAGCGTGCACGGGCGCCAGCCCGGTCACGTGCACTGCTTCGGACCAGTGCCACGTTGCGGGCACGTGCAGCGCGTCGACGGGGCTATGCTCCAACCCGACCGCGGCCAACGGCACGGCGTGCAACGACGGGAACGCGTGCACGCAGACCGACCAGTGCCAAACGGGAATGTGCGCTGGCACCAATCCCGTGACGTGCGTTGCGGCCGACCAGTGCCACGTGCCCGGAACCTGCGACCCGACGAGCGGCGCCTGCTCGAGCCCGGCGGCGTCCGACGGAACGATGTGCACCGATGGAAACGCGTGCACCCAGACGGACGTGTGCGCCACGGGCGTCTGCATTGGCACGAGCCCGGTCAAGTGCTCGCCGTTCGACGCCTGCCACGTGGCAGGCACGTGCGACCCAACCTCCGGCGCCTGCTCCAACCCCGCAGCCGCCGATGGGACTACCTGCGGCGATGCGGCGCTCTGCGCGCAAGCCCCCGTGTGCTCGAGCGGCGTGTGCGCCTCCGGCGCTCCGTTTCCGTCCGGAGCTTCGTGCCCTAGCGGAGCTTGCGATGGCAACGGGAGCTGCGCTCCAGTCCCCGACGCCGGCTCGAATCCTACTGACGCGAGTCTCGATGCTTCCGCCGACGAGGACGCGGACCTCGACGGTGGTGATGGCGGTGACGCTGACGCCGCCACGAGCAGTATTGGAACCGGCAGCAGCAGTGGCGCGGGCTCGTCCGGAGGAGGCTCCAGCGGCGGAGGTCTCAGCTCGTCTGGCGGCGCTTCAGGCAGCGGTGGCGAGAGCTCGTCGAGCGGAGGCTCCAGCGGTGCAACAGGCTCCTCCGGCGGAGGTGCGAGCGGCAGCGGGGGAGCCGGCAGCAGTTCCGGGTCAAGCGGGTCGGGCGGCACTGCCTGCTCACCAGCCGGCTGCGACGACGCGAACCCGTGCACCATCGACTCCTGCGACAGTAACGGGGCATGCACCCACTCCCCCGGTATTGACGGCACGGCTTGCAACGGTGGTGCTGGAGCCTGCGTGGGCGCCACTTGCGTCACGGCTTTGGGGAGCTCGCCGGTAGCGAAAACGTGCGCTTCATGCGTTGCACTCGATCAGTGCCACGGAGCTGGCACGTGCGACACGACGACCGGACAATGCACTGCGCCTCTCGCTGCCGACGGCACCGCCTGCAACGATGGAAACGATTGCACGCAAGGCGATACGTGCGTGGCCGGGTCGTGCACCGGGGGCCCTTCACTCGCTTGCACCGCCGGCGGCCTCGCCGGCACGTGCGACCCCTCGACCGGCGCGTGCTCGCCGCCGCCTGAGGCGCAATGCCAGGCTCTCGACCAGACTGTGGCCACCACCATGGCGCAGGCGACGGCCTGCCTCTACACCGGCGCAAACCCGCCGCAGATCGGAGTCCTCGCCGGCACGATCGTGGCGAAGCAGGCCGCGGCGCTGCGAGGTCGAGTCTTTGACCCGAGCGGGAACCCTTTACCAGGCGTCACGATCGCAGTCTTGAACCATACCGAGTTCGGCATCACCACCACCACGGCCGACGGCTCGTTCACGATGGCGGTTAATGGCGGCCAGAGCCTCACTGTCACCTACTCGATCCCCGGGTTCCTCCACGTGCAGCGAACGCTCGCAACCGTCGCGTGGAACAACTACGCGATCGTACCTGACGTCGTCATGACGAAGCTCGACAGCGCGGCCACGCTGGTCAATCTGTCTGGCACCCAGTCGTCCTTCCAGACCGTACGCGCAACAACAGTGACAGATTCGAGCGGCACCCGAACGGCTACGCTGTTCATTCCGCCCAATGCTACTGCCAGTTTGGTTTCCGCTACGGGCTCGACTAACGCGCCGTCGCTGACCTTTCGCGCGACCGAGTATACCGTCGGCGAGTTCGGGCCGAGCGCAATGCCCGGCACACTCCCCGCAACGAGTGGCTACACCTATGCCGTCGAACTCAGCGCCGACGAAGCTCTCGCCGTGGGCGCCTCCGTCGCCTTCAGCGCGCCGGTCTTCTCTTACACCGACAATTTCCTGAACTTCTCGGTTGGCGAACGGGTTCCCGCCGGGTATTTCAACGAAGGAACAGGGCAGTGGATCGCCTCCCCCGATGGCCTGGTCATTGGAATTCTCCGCGTGGCCAACGGCTTGGCGCAGCTTGACCTAAACGGAGACGGCACTGCCGAAACCGCGTCGCAACTCGCGAGCGCCGGCATCACGCCCGCCGAGCAGGCACAAATTGCCCTCACCTACCCGACACCCACCTCGGTCTGGCGCGTGCCCATCCCGCACTTCACGGCATGGGACTTCAACTGGCCCTTCGCGCCGCCTCCCGGCTCCACGCCGCCCGATCCGCCGAGTCCGCCCGGCCCTCCGCCAACGCCCGCCGACACCTGCAAAAGCGATACGGATGGCACGCAGAATGGTTCTGAGATCGATTGCCAGAACGGCGTATTGCACGAGTCCATCCCGCTGTCGGGCACTCCGTATACGTTGAACTACACCAGTCAGCGTGCGAACGGCTTCGCACCGCCGAACCGTCTGCTTATCCCCCTTACAGGCGCTACGCTTCCGAGCCAGCTGGCGAGCGTCAGTCTGGAGGTCGATGTTGCCGGGCGCTCCTTCATAAGTTCGTTCCCAGCCGTGGCGAACGAATCGACGGTCTTTGACTGGGACGGCTACGATGTCTTCGGTAGAGCCGTTCAAGGTACGCAGATTGCGACCATCCAGATCGGCTACGTGTACCCCGGCACCTACCTTACCCCGAGCCAGAACCCGAATGGCGCGGCATACGATGCTCTATTCGGTCACTTTTCGTACTACGGAACGCCCGCTACGGGTGACCTGACGCGTCAGCAGGTGACCCTTTGGAACGTCTCGAGCGCACCGATCGGGCGCACCTGGAATGCCCTTCCCGCGGGGCTCGGAGGCTGGACGCTTAGCGCACAAAACACCTACGACCTCCAGACCAGTACCCTCGCCCTCGGGACGGGCGAGCAGCGCTCACTTGGCCAATTCGGCCCGATTATCACCACTACCGCCGGACTGGCTCCTTATTCCGCTGGCGATACGGGCGACAATGGTCCCGCGCAAACCGCACAATTCGATACACCTGCGGGGCTCACCGTGGGCCCCGATGGCACAATCTACGTCGCCGATTACGGCAACAATCGCGTCCGAACTGTCACGCCGAACGGTATCGTGCAGACCATCGCCGGCTCCGGCGCCGGCTTCTCCCACTCGCGCAACTTTGGCGGCAACGGTGGACCCGCAACCCAGGCGCGATTGAGCGCCCCGGCTTCAGTCGCGGTCGGCACCGACGGGAGCGTGTACATATCCGACTCGTGGAACTATCTCATTCGTAAGGTGTCCCCCGAGGGAATCATCTCTACGTTCGCGGGTAACGGAACCTTCGGCACGGTCGGAACGGGAGATGGCGGCCCGGCAACGAGCGCCGCTCTCGGAGCACCCGGAAGTCTCACTCTCGGGCCCGACGGCTCTCTCTACTTCGTCGACTACTTCTGCGTCCGAAAAGTCGATCCCCGTGGCATCATCTCGACCGTTGCAGGTGTCTGCGGCAAAGACTCTTTCAGCGGCTTTACCGGCGATGGCCTTACCGCTACGAGCACGTATCTCGGTGGGGACCTGTTCGGTACCGACGAAGGCATCGGGAATCTTATTGCCGTCGATGCCAACGGCATCCTCTACATCGCAGACGCTAACTCGCTCCGCCTTCGGGCCGTTGGCACCGACGGCATCATGAGAACCGTCGCCGGCAATGGAACGCTCGGCTGCAACTACGGAACCGCGGTCGACACAGTATGCACGTGCGTCGGCGGGCAGTGCGACCCAACATCCTCGGCGACACAAAGAAGCGCGTCGCCCATCGCTGTCGCCGTGGGGCCCGACGGAACGATCTACTACGTCGACGTTCCCATGATTGGCTTCAATAGCACGATAGCCATTCACGCGTTGTCCAGCGGACAGGTGACAACCATAGCGGGTACCGCGCCCGCGAGTTACGGCTCCAGCGCTGATGGCGTGCCTGCTTCCACTGCTGCCATTCTCGGAAGTGTCGGAGACATTGAAACCGGTATGGGTCTCGCGGTTAGCCCGGACGGCGAATACCTGTACTTCAGTCAAAGCGATCAGATCCGTCAGATTGGATTGTGGAAATCGGGGTTCACTGACGCGGCGTTCAGCGTGGCTTCGCAGGATGCGTCCGCAGTCTACGGCTTCGATCCGTTCGGGCGGCATCTCGTAACCCAGGCACTTCCAACGGGCGCTGCCACTGCGACATTCTCGTACGACTCCTCCGGCCGCCTGACGGGGATCGCGGATGTCAGCGGAAACATTACGACCGTCGAACGCGGCTCGAGCGGCGTTCCCCTCTCGATCACGAGCCCATACGGGCTGGTCACGACGCTCGCGATTGGCGCCGACGGTTATCTCGCTAGCGTGAGCGATCCCACGGGCGCGCTCTACCAGATGTCGTACGAGGACGGCCTACTCACCAGCATCCAATTCCCGACTGGCTCGCCCACCTCGCGGTCATCGAAGACGTACGACTCTCTCGGGCGCGTCACCACGAGCACGGACGCCGCTGGTCACTCCTGGACCTTTCAGCGGGGTCCCGATTCGACTGGAAACATCTCCGTTACGAAGACCAGCGCTCTCGGTGTCTCTACAAGCTACGCCGTGACCCTGCAGAGCTCTGGCGGCACTGGCTGGACGAACACCCTCTCCGACGGCACGGTCTCAACGCACCAGGTGAGCGCCTCGGGTAGCGTGACGAGCACAAATCCGAACGGCACGACGACGGCCTATACTCCGGGCCCCGACCCACGTTTCGGTATGCAAGCGCCGATCATCGCCTCTAAAGTCATCACCACCCCTAGCGGCCTTGCACAGACCACCGCTACGGCTCGCACCGTTACTTTGACGGATCCGACGAACCCATTGAGTCTGGCAACGGAGACGGACACTCGCACCGTCAACGGAAACACGTGGACTACGTCGTTCAATGTGGCCAAGGGCACTTTCACTACAACGTCACCTGTGGGCCGCGTGAGCAGCCGCGCGGTCAACGCAGCGGGGATGACAGTGCAAACGACTGTCGGAGAAATGTCTCCCACCGTGCTCTCGTATGACGCACGTGGCCGACTTCAGACGTCGACGCAGGGTAGCTTCGCCCAGGGAGGAGTGCAGGTACCGCGAACGTCGACTCTCGCGTACGACGCGTACGGCTACCTGAGTGAAACGGTCGACCCTTTGGGGGTCGCCGCAGCGTACCTGAACGACGCACGGGGCCTTCCACTGCAAACCACATTTACCGACGGCATGGGCGGTCAGCGCGTGTACCAGAACACGTACGACGGCGACGGCAACATGACGTCGGAGACCATGCCGGGAGGAGCCATTCACGGATTCGCCTACACCCCCGTCGACGGCTTGGCCGCGTATATCCCTCCGGGCTTCGTCCCTGGAAGTGACGTCGTAGACCTATATAACGCGGATGGTCAGGTCTCCGAGGAACTGCGCTCCGACGGTGCGACGATCGCTTATCAATACGACGCCGCCGGTCGGCGCGTAACGACAACGTATCCGCAGGCGACTGTCACGCGCGGCTACAGCGCGACGACGGGACAGCTCGTGAACCTCACCAGCTCCTCCGGGGAGAATTTGGCCCTTGCCTACGACGGCAATCTTTTGACCAAGCAGACGTGGTCGGGGAACGTCAACGGCTCGCTGGTCCTCGGTTACGATGCTAAATTCCGACAAAGTTCAGAGGCCGTTGGAACTACCACTGTAGCGTTCAGCTACGACAACGACGACCTGCTCACGCAGGCTGGTGCGATAAGCATCAGTCGTGACGCACAGAATGGCCGCGTTACGGGGACTGCGCTGGGCAACCTGTTGGACAACTACACGTACGACGCGAATGGAGCGCTAACGTCGTACGTCGTCACGTACAACGGAAGCGCCATCTATGCAGAATCTATCTCTTCGCGGGACGGAAACGGCCGTATCCTGGCGCGCACCGAGACAGCGGGAACGAGCACTCACGTGTGGTCATACAGATACGATTCTGCGGGCCGACTCGTCTCGGCTACGGAAGACGGAGCGACGCTCTCGCAGTACTCCTACGACGTCGACGATAACCGAGCCACGCGAATGCAGGCGCAAGGGACGCTCAGTGCGGTGTATGACGCGCAGGATCGGCTCTTGAGCTATGGTGAGACTTCATACACGTTTGGCCCTGGTGGTGATCTGCAGGCGAAATTCAACGCCGGTTCGGCCACCGAGTACGAGTACGACGCATTCGGCAATCTTCTGACGGTAGAGCTTCCGGGCGGCACAACGATCGGCTACATCGTCGATGAGAAGAGCCGGCGCGTCGGGAAGACCGTCGGTGGGGTCGTCACCAAGGGCTTTCTGTATGACAACGAGCTGCACATCGTCGCGCAGCTCGATGGAGGTGGTAACATCGTTTCTAGATTCGTCTTCGGAAGCAAGGCGAACGTTCCGGACTATTTCGTCAGTGAGGCTGGCACGTTCCGCATCTTGAGTGACCATCTAGGTAGCCCCAGAATGGTGGTAAACGTCACCGACGGTACCGTGGCGGAAGAGATCGATTACGACGAGTTCGGAAACGTGGTTGACGACACTCAGCCAGGCTTGATCCCATTCGGGTTCGCAGGTGGCCAATATGATTCCGATACGGCGCTGCTAAGGTTCGGTGCCAGGGACTACGACCCTTCAGTGGGGCGGTGGACCGCACGGGACCCGTTGAAGTTTCGCGGCAGCCCGCTCAACCTGTACGACTATGCGCAAGGCGACCCCGTGAACTACGTGGATCTCGACGGGCAGGGGGTCGTCGCCGGGCTCGCCGTGGGGCTAGCGTGCGCCGCGTACGACACGTACCAGGCAGTACAAACACTGAACCAGCTGAACGCGTTGCAAGCTCAGTTGACAGCTCTGCAGACGCAGCGATTGCGAGACCTCCAGACGTCGTGTGACGCGGACAATGCGGCGGAGGCTTACGGGGAGGAGAACGAGCTGGAGGCGCAAATCTATTCGTTGACGCTCGCGTATGGTAAGGCGCAGAATAATGCGGTGTTCAGTATCGCTGAGACAACCGCAGTGTGCTTGGTCCTTACGGGTGTTGCGACACTGCTGCCAACGCCATGATCCCCGTTCTTCTGGTGTGTCTTGGTGGGCTCAGCACCATTGCGCTTCAAATGTGGGCGATTAGCGCGGCGCCGCGCCGTGTCCTCGGGAAGACCGGCGACGACCCGCTTCTCGCCAGGGCCGTCGCAAGGCGGTTCAGACGACGGATGCTAGTGTCGTTTGTGTATAGTGCGGCATTCGTAGGGATATGTCTTGTCTATGGTCGGGTGTTGGGTCGTCGTAACGCCGAGGTAGAACAGCACCTGCGTGAACTGGAGGAGGCGGGTCAGGCGAGGCGAGCGCACAGGCCCCCTGACGGTCCGCGCTGACATCGCGAGTGGCCTCGGCGGCGGTTCGAGTGGCAGCGGCTCGTCGAGCGGCGGC
>Ga0302320_10026991_pt1 | contig 11092 bp, 13 predicted proteins | sample Bog_T0_3_FD_202130 | JGI IMG/M metagenome (GOLD analysis project Ga0302320, IMG submission 202130) | Peat permafrost microbial communities from Stordalen Mire near Abisko, Sweden - Bog_T0_3 | ecosystem: Environmental > Terrestrial > Soil > Wetlands > Peat | place: Sweden: Abisko, Stordalen Mire... | reverse complement strand
AATCCTTTTTGCGCGAGCCTCGAAGTCAGGGTATTTCACAGCAGAGTGTGTGTTTACTTCCGGAACTATGCGCGCAATCACGCGATCCCGCTCGCGCAGTTCCACCGTCTTTCCCGCGCGTAACCAGCTTTTCAACTGCTTCGTATCTCGCAACTCACGCAGATTTATGGAAGTCATATCCCAAATGTGACACATTATGTGTCACATCGTCAAGATGTCGTCCGTCGACCTGAAACCTTATTCTTTGCCGCCCACTACCTGCGCATGACCCAATGCCGCAACCAGGGCGAATCCGCCCATGACATTGCCTAGGAGGGTGGGGAGAAAGAAACTGAGCCAATACGTCCCCCACGAAATCGATTTCGTGGCCAATAAAAAAAACATGGTCGTCGATCCTGCAATGATGTGGCTGAATCCGCTGATGCCTACCAGATAGGTGATGATAATGATGATGCTGACCCTCGCCGACTCCGCGCCCGGAAGCACCCATACCATGAGCGCGATCAGCCAGCCGGCGAAAATAGCACGGATGAGCACGATGCCAAAGCCCGCGCCCAGATGATCGAAGCCGATCTGCGTCAAACACTGGCGCGTATGGGCATCGAAAAGTGCGATCCTTGCTACGCACAGTGCGAACAGGAACGTTCCCACCAGATTAGCGCTTAGGACGACGGCCCAGAGCCGCAGCACACGCAGCAGCGTGGACAAGTCTTTCCGCAACAGAAGGGGCAGCACCACCGTCAGCGTGTTTTCAGTGAACAGTTGCTGCCGGCCGAGTATTACGATCAAGAATCCAATGCAGTATCCGGCGCGAGCGATCAGTGGTCTCCACGGTTGATCGGGCAGGTGAGCCATGAGCAAGCCCTCCGCAATAAAGGAAAAGCCCATGGAAAGTCCAGCCGCAAACGCCGACCAGGCCAACGCCGAGGCGGTGCGATGCAACTCCTCTTCGCCTTCGCGTCGAATGGTTTCGTAGACAACGTGCGCGCCGATGGCGAGGCGCTCCTCCACCTGCTTTTTCTCGACGCGAGTGGAGACTGTTCCCTCGGCAGCAGCCGGGTCGCTTTTTTCCTGTTTATTGGTGGTCATGTCCGAGCAAATCAACGAGCGCGCCCATATATAAATTAGGGACGTCAATGCTTGGGTGCGCGGGAAGGCTAGAGGGCTGTGCGGCGGAAAGAATAAAACTACTGGCTTGCCCGGGGCGCGTTGGATTCCACCAGAATTTCGCTATTCGATATTCCCGCGTCGCGCACCGCACGCTTCACTGCGGAGAGCGGCACATTTTCTCCGACAAAGGTGAACGGTGCCGGCGAATCGGGCACGGTTACCCAAAGTTCTTTGTTCAAATGGCGGCGAGCGAAGTCGTGAGCGTGCACGTTTTCAGGGAATAACTGCCATTCGCCTTTGGCGTGCAGCTTCGCATTTTGCCCATCGACCAGGCGCAGTTTGAAAATCATCGGAGCACCCTCACTGATACCATTTTGAAGGTCGTCCATGAAGCTGGACAAGGTTACCGCAGTCATCCTCCAACAGTGGTACCCGGACTGGAGTCAAAAGTCTCTATCTTGGATGCAGGCGGGATTGCGGGTGAACGAGGTGCTACGGATAATTCAAGGAATGAATGGAGCCGACGACCAGACTTGAACTGGTGACCTGCTGATTACGAATCAGCTGCTCTACCAACTGAGCTACGTCGGCTTCGCTTTCGATTGTAAATGCGCCCGTCTGGCGCGTAAAGCGAGGCTTGTCCCTGCAGCCTGTGACTCTTATCACAGCCAAGGGTTGCGGGAATGATTAGGTTGGTAGGAGAGGATCCAATCTTGTCCGGACGCCTGACCCATGCCCTCGTGAATGCCCTGGACTGGCTGGGACGACGGAAAGCCCAATCTGGAATCCCGCAGCATCAACGCACTGGCCGCCGCGGCGAACGCGATGCCTACTTTTACCTGCGCCGCCGCGGCTATGTAATGGTGGCACGCAATTTTCGCTCGCCTCTGCGGCGCGGCGAGATCGACCTCATCGCATGGGACGGAGACGTTCTGTGCTTCATTGAGGTCAAGACACGCACGACCCGGGCGGTCAAACCGGCCGAGGCTGCCGTGGATCGCGACAAGCAGCGCGCCCTCACCGCCGTTGCGCACGAGTATCTTCGTCATCTTCCGCCATGCCAGTGGCGCTTTGATGTGCTAAGCGTCTACTATGACCAGAGTTTTAATGCTGCCCAGTTTGAGCTATTCCGTGATGCTTTCTCCTGACATAAAATAAGGTTATTCTAGTGGCTCCAAAAGTATTGAAAGGATTTAGTTCTTGCCCGAGCTACGCAAAGATCCGATTGTGGGTCGCTGGGTAATCATTTCCACCGACCGCGCCAAACGTCCGACCGATTTTTTCCGGGAGCAATTCCGTATTAAGGGAGGTTTCTGTCCCTTCTGTTACGGCAACGAACATAAGACTCCGCCTGAAGTGCAAGCTTACCGCCCAAACAATAACGGAGGTACGCCGCAGCGCGACACGCCCGGTTGGAACGTGCGGGTCGTACCCAACAAGTTTCCCGCCTTGGGGATTGAAGGCGATCTGAGCCGCCAGGCCGATGGCATGTTTGACCGCATGAATGGCATCGGAGCCCACGAGGTCATCATCGAGACCCCGGATCACACGGCGACCCTCGCGAGTCTGCCCGCAAAGCGCATCGAAGATGTTCTTTGGACGTTCCGCGATCGCATCCTCGATCTGAAAAAAGACCGGCGCTTCAAATACGTGCTGATTTTCAAGAATCATGGCGAGGCCGCGGGCGCCACGTTAGAGCACGCTCATTCCCAGCTCATCGCGCTGCCGATTATTCCCATTTACGTGCAGGAAGAAATTGAAGGCGCAAAGCAGTATTTCATTTACAAAGAACGGTGCGTCTTTTGCGACATCATTCGGCAGGAAACCGAAGCGGGCAACCGCATCGTGGCGGAGAATCCAGACTTCGTGACGCTCGCTCCCTATGCGCCGCGCTTTCCTTTTGAGACTTGGATATTGCCCAAGCGCCACGAATCGGCATTTGAGAACTCATCTTCGCCGATGTTCGAAAATCTTGCCAAAGCCATTAAGACCTTGCTGATTAAAGCCGACCGTGTGCTCGACCACCCTCCTTACAATCTCGTGATTCATAGTTCTCCGGTGCAGGAGCCCAACAACGACCACTACCATTGGCATATCGAGTTCATGCCAAAACTCACCAAAACAGCGGGCTTCGAGCGGGGCACGGGATTTCATATCAATCCGACACCGCCGGAAGAGTCTGCCAAGTTTCTGCGCGAAGCTAGCGTGGAAGATCCCGTTACCGTTCCCATCGGATAGTGTCCGGCTGGGTAAATAGCCGCGCTTCTGGGCTGTGTCATCAATAGGTTAAGAGTCGCATTCGTTCGGGAAGTTGGGAGATGCATGCCAAATATAGGGGGAGTTACGCTGGTGGTTTCTGCGGACGGAGCCACTATTCAGCAACTTACAGCGGCCATGGAGAGCCTGGCATTGCTGCCCGAGGTTTGCGTTGATGCCGCCAGCGCCCTCCGGCAACTGCAGCAAAGGAAGTTCGAGGCAATCATCGTCGATTGGCTGCTTGGCAACACGGCGAAATCGATTATGGAACACGTGCAGGGCGCGGCTTCGAACAAGAGTGCCGTTACTTTCATGATTTGCGAGAGCCCCGAGGAGTCCGCCCTCGCATTTGCATTGGGCTCGCGTTTCACCTTGATGCGTCCTTTGTCATACGACTCGATTCAGCGGACCCTGAAAATCGCTTACGGTCTGATCGTTCGCGAACGCCGCCGATACTTTCGTTGCTTGGTGGAGATCCCGGCCGTGCTCAAGCTCATATCTCAAGCTGATATCCACTGCGAGACGGTCAATGTCAGTGAAGGGGGCATGGCCATCGTGCCTCCGCACCCTTTGCGTTTGGGTACAGAGGCGAAAGTCCAGTTCAAGCTACCCGGCAAGCCCCTGCACTTTGAGACCGACGCGAAGGTCTGTTGGAGTGACGAAAAGGGCATGGCGGGATTGCAATTCACTGCGCTGGCCGCTGAGCAGAAGTCTGAACTGGAAGAGTGGCTGACTTTACGTTTCGAAGAGACGCTGCCCGACTTCGTGGCCGAGCGATTCCGTAAAACTAAGAACCCCTGACGCGTCAGTCGTGCCACTGCGGCGATTTCCCGGCTATTATTTCGAGGGAGGATTTTCTTTGGACCGAATTGCGGCGGGCGTTCGACGTTTTCAGTCGGAAGTATTTCCGGCGAAGCGTGAGATCTATGAAAAGCTGGCCACCGAACAGCGGCCACACACTTTATTTATTACCTGCGGCGACTCGCGAGTCGATCCCGAAGTCCTCACGCAGAGCGATCCCGGGGAGATTTTCGTCGAGCGCAATCCCGGCAACATTGTTCCCGACTATAACCTGAGAACCACGGGGGGCGTTTCCGCCAGCATCGAATTCGCAGTGTCCGCTCTGCGGGTTCAGCGCATCATCGTGTGCGGACACTCTGATTGCGGCGCGATGCGCGGGCTCTTGCAGCCCGAACGTGTCGCGAATCTTCCCGCGGTATCGCATTGGCTCGATTTTTCCGCCACGGCACGCAATCGCCTGGGGCAGGAAATGGCGGCCTCGCACGTGGCCGACCCCATGCGCCGGCTCACCGAATTGAACGTCCTGCAACAGATCGAAAATCTGCACACCCATCCCAGCGTGATCGACAAACTACGCGAGAATAAACTCGCCATCCACGGATGGTTCTATGAAATCCACTCCGGCAGCGTCGCCGCGTTCAACGAAAAGAGCAACCAGTTCGAACCGTGGCCGCAGTAAGACCTCAGAACAGACAATGCCCAAATTCGACGTCACCATCGCGGGTGAACTTAATCTCGATTTGATTCTTTACGGCCTCCCTGCGGAACTGCCTCCGGAGCGGGAAATGCTCGCCACTGGCATGATGCTCACGTTGGGATCCTCCTCCGCCATCGTGGCTCACAATCTCGCGGCCCTCGGCAGCCGCGTCGGATTTCAATCCATCGTCGGCGACGACGAACATGCCCGCTTCGCTCTGGAACGACTATCCCAAGGTGGCGTAGACACATCGCGAGTTCGAACCGCTCCCCCTCCGGCGCAGACGGGCCTCACGATCATCTTGCAGCGCGACGGCTGGCGTAACATGCTTACCTATCCCGGAACCATCGCCGATCTCACCCTACCAAGCCTCGACCTCGACGATCTTTGCGATACGCGTCACTTTCATCTTTCATCGCTTTATTTGCAGAACGGTCTGCGTCCCCATCTAGGCGAACTATTTCGCCGCCTCAAGTCTTCCGGCGTGACCATATCGCTGGACACGAACGATGATCCGGAAGACCGATGGGAGGGCCTGTCTGAAATACTGCCGATGGTCGACATTTTCCTGCCCAACTCCAGAGAAGCCCAACGAATTGCCGGAACGAATGACACCGCGAAAGCGGTGAGCGTACTTGCCGAGATGGTCCCTTTAGTGGTCGTCAAGTGCGGCCGCGAGGGCGCTATCGCGCAACGCGGTAAAGATCGAGTGCAGTGCGCCGCCATTTCGCTCACGCCGGTGGATGCGGTCGGCGCTGGGGACAGCTTCGACGCGGGGTTTCTGCACGAATATCTAAGTGGCTCCGACCTGGCAACCTGCCTGCGAACTGGAAATCTCGCCGGCGCGCTTTCCACGACACGTCCCGGTGGGACGGAAGCTTTTCGCGATCACATACACCGCGAACAGTTCTTCGCCATGCACCGAACATAACTAAGTTCGTGCAACCATTCCCGAAATCGTTTGTCATTCGCTTGCCCTTGTGCTAACTTGATGGAAAGTTCACGCCTTTCCAATCACAGCTATTGCGCCGGGTTGTGTCCCCAGGATTGCGTGTCGAAAAACAGGTGGTTCCATGAAAGAAGCGCTCGACCCCACGCCAGAAGCCCCATCCCTGTCACAAGACGGCTTCGCCAACCGCAAATTGATTCGGCCTGTGCTGACGCGTTCGGATCATCACCACGCGCCCGTACCGACCCCGGAACGCCGTGAGCGAACCGAAAGGCCTGAGAGATCCGATCGTTCCAACGGCAGCGCCGGAAAGAAGTCGAGCCCGCCGGAACAAACCAACGCGGAGAATTTCTATTACCAGAAACAAATGCAAGCCAAGACTCCAATGGTCGTCGTATTGCGCGACGGCGAAGAAATCCGCGGTGTGATCGAGTGGTACGACAAGGCCTGCTTAAAGCTCAACCGTAACGGGGGGCCGAATCTCATGGTCTACAAACCGGCCATCAAGTACATGTATAAGGACGGCGAGCGCTAGCTACTGGCCGTGCCTGCGGCGGTTCTAGGCCGTTGACAATCTCCGCTATCTCTCTTAGCATCAATCACTTGGTGGGCTGTAGCCGATCCACCCCCGGGAGAGCTGCCCCTTGATTAAGCTGGACATCATTAACGAAGTGGTCAATAAAACCGGAATCACCAAAACGAAAGCTGAGCTCGCGGTCGAGACCGTCTTCGACAGCATGAAGCGCTCGCTGGCCAAAGGCGATCGCATTGAGCTGCGCGGCTTCGGCGTGTTCAATGTGCGCCCGCGCAAAACCGGCATAGGACGCAATCCCCGCACCGGCGCCGAAGTCTCCATTCCGCCCGGCAAGGCGGTTCGCTTCAAGCCCGGCAAGGAACTTCAGTCCATCGAATAGGTATCGCATGAATTATTTCGCGCGGTAGAGCGAAGCGCGAGTCGCGAAACTCCGATTTAGCCTCTAATTATCCGAAGCGTCCGAACATGTCTGAAATCCTGCCCCCACTTCCGATACATGCTGCGGAGAACTCTGGCCGCTTCTCCGACCGGACGGTTTTCTATGCCCCCGCCGCGCCCCCGCGGCCGCGCTATTGGCTGCACGCGCTTCTGCTGGTCGCAACCATCTTTACGACCTTGGTGGTAGGCGCGCGCATGCAATTCAATTTCCTGCACAACCTGCCCGCCTTCTCGACCAGCGACGACGCTATTCCGTTCTTCCCCATCGGTTGGATTTTGGAGCACCCGATTCGGCTGCTACTTGGAGTGCCTTTCGCCGGAACGCTCATGCTGATTCTACTTATGCACGAGATGGGACACTACCTATATTGCCGCTACTATCGCGTTTGGGCCACTTTGCCATTCTTTGTTCCTGCGCCGACGCTGATCGGAACTCTGGGCGCCTTCATTCGAATTCGATCTCCGATTCGATCACGCAGCGCATTATTCGATATTGGTATCGCAGGGCCGATTGCGGGTTTCGTGACCGCTCTGGTTGTACTGATCTGGTCTCTGCCGCTATCGCATGTCGTGCCTCATGGCGCGATCACCTCGGATATCGAGTTAGGGTATCCGCTGATTTTTCGCCTCATGTGGTATCTGCTTCCCCTCGCCGGAATCAAGGCGCAGGGGGCGAGCCTGCACCATGTCTTCCTGCATCCCGCCGCGATTGCCGCCTGGGTTGGCATGTTCGCCACTTCGCTGAATCTTCTTCCCGGCGGACAATTGGACGGCGGCCACATCGTCTTCGCAGTCGCGCCGCGCAAGCATCGCTGGGTATCACGCGTCACGATCTTCGCGCTCATTCCAATGGCACTTTATCTCTGGGCGGGCTGGCTGATCTGGGCAATTCTCTTGCGAATAAGCGGGATGAGACATCCCATGGTCGCGGAATGGCCGGGGGTGTCGAGTTCGCGTAAAGCTCTGGCCGTCGTCGCCGTGGTGATGCTGTTGTTAACGCTAACCCCGGCACCGTTCGGGCACAGCTCACTGCTAACGGTGCTACACGAACTGCGTCCGGGACGCTAATCGTTATGCACCAGCGGGCTCTTCAACTTGAAACTCCGTGAGCCTCCGTGCGGCCTCAGTGTTCTCTGGGTTAAAGGTCCGTATAAACCTAACCACGGAGAGCACAGAGGCAACGCAGAATTTCACAGAGAAAACCCTCCATCAATCCCGCACAATCCGCGCCGTCATTGTCTGCGCCGGTTCTCCGCCGGATAGAGTTTGCGCAACAATCAACTGCCGCGCCTCCACGCGGATTGTTGGCAGCCGCAGTGCAAAAATCGCAGCCCCTCCGATGCACGCCACAGCGCCTATCGAAATCGTTAGCTGAGCTCCGATGCGGTCGGCCAACGCACCGCCCAGCAACGCGCCAAACGGAGCCATTCCCATGAACATCATCGAATACATCGCCATGACCCGTCCGCGCAATTGGTCGGGAACCATGGCCTGAATCAGCGTGTTCGACGAAGACATTTGCAGCATCATGCAGAATCCGACGGGCAACAGCAACGCCGTAGACAGCCAAAAGTTCGTCGATTGAGCGAAAAGAAGAAGAGAGACGGCAAAGCCGCCGCAGGCAATCGCAACCCATCGTCCCAGGCCCTTGACGCCGCGCCGAGTCGCTAGTGTCAACGCGCCAAACATGGCTCCCACGCCGGTCGCGCCCATCAGAATGCCCAGCCCCTTGGCGCCGCTGTGCAGAATTCTGTGTGCGAAAACCGGCATCAGCACGGTATATGGCATCGCGACGAGGCTAACCAATCCCAACAACAACAGCAATGCGCGAATCGGCGTGGTGTCCCGCGCGAAACGAAAGCCCTCGAGGATGTCTGCTACCGGCGACTTGGTCGATTCCGCATAAGTCGGAGGGTTCAGTTTCATCAGCAACAACCCGACGATGACCGCCATATAGCTCACTGCGTTCCCGGCGAAACACCAACCTTCGCCGACGCGGGCTACAAGAATCCCTGCAATCGCTGGCCCCACAATACGCGCGCCATTGAACATCGAAGAGTTCAGCGCGATGGCATTCATCAGATCAGGCTTGCCAACCATGTCCACGAGGAACGACTGGCGAGCGGGAATGTCGAATGCGTTCACAATGCCGAGCAGCACCGCCAGGACGAAAATCTCTGGGACAGTTACTCGTCCGGTGAGCGTCAGCACCGCTAACATCCCAGCCAGTATCATCGACGCTATTTGCGTGATGATAACGATTCGGTGACGATTGAAACGGTCGGCGACAATGCCTCCGATAGGAGCGACAAGAAAGACAGGAATCTGGCTGGCGAATCCGACCGAGCCCAGCAGCAACGACGACCCTGTCATGCGATAGACCAGCCAGGACTGAGCGACACTTTGCATCCAGGTGCCGATTAGTGAAATCAGCTGTCCACCGAAGAAAAGCTGGAAATTTCGATGTTTCAGTGCTCGCAGGGTGGCCGACAGTCGGCTGCCGCCATCTAAGTTGGAAGTGACGGCTGGCGAAACGTGCTCCGATGCAGGCGAAGTTAAAGAAGACATGAAGACGCTTTCAAGGGATTATGCAGTGAGCTTCTCTCGAGTTCCTGATTTCGATTTCTTAATCAAGATGACAGCCGCCGAAGTTCGATGCAGCCTCCAGCGGGTCACCAACTATGCACTTTGCAGCCGTTGCAAAATCCGCTATGGTTGCGTGTGACTCGGTCAAAGCTCAACAGCGGTGTGCATTTTCCAGTATAGAGGGAGCGATGAACTTAGAATCCGAACACGCCGAACGCCGCAGCGCACAACGTTTCGCCTTTCAGATGCCGACCGCCGTACACGCGGTTGACAGCAATCGTCGCGGTACCGCCTTCACCCAGGATTTGAGCGCCCGAGGCGTCCTATTTTGCACCGACGTCCCGCTGTCGCCTGGCGAGCGGGTCGAACTGACGTTGGTCATGCCTTCAGAGATCACTTTGGCGGAAAGCATGAAAGTTTGCTGCCGTGGCCGGGTTCTACGCGTCTCCTCCGCGCGGCACGCCAAAATGGAAGTAGCTGTACGTTTGGAGGGATACGAATTTCTCCCGGATGAAGAAAAGATCGTGAGCCCCGCCGCCTACCATCCCGACTACGATTCGCAGACCGATTCCGCCGCCGCCACGCATGTTTTTGAAGGACGGCTTTCAGTTTAGCTTCGGAGTCGGCCCCGAACACCGTTTCTCGCCCCGCCCGCGCCGTGTTAAATTCTTGAAGGTTAACTCTTAGTACTATTCCTGTGGCGCGGATTTCCTGTGGACCTCAAAAACAAACGCGTTCTGGTCGTCGGATTGGGCAAGTCAGGCGTGGCCTCGGCGCTTTTTCTGGAATCGCGCGGCGCGATTGTCACCGTATCCGATGCCAAGCCGGCTGACCAACTGGCGAAGGAAATCCCGGTATTGCTTGACCACGGCATCGCCGTCGAAACCGGCGGCCACGGCGACCGAACCTTTCGCGGACAAGACTTGATCGTCGTCAGTCCCGGCATTCCCGCCGATGTAGATCCGCTCGCGCAGGCCAGGGCGCTGGGTGAACAAGTCATCGGTGAAATCGAACTCGCATACGAATTCCTGCCCGGCCCGATCGTCGCAATTACTGGCTCGAACGGAAAGACAACCACAACGGCGCTCACCTCGGAAATCATCACAACTTCCGGATTCAAAACTCTCACTGGAGGAAACATCGGCACGCCAGCCATCAGCCTCGCCGATCAGGCCACGCCGGAAAGCGTAGCGGTGCTCGAAGTATCCAGTTTCCAGCTCGAAACCATCCGCCACTTTCGGCCCAAAGTCGCCCTGATCCTGAACATTACTCCCGACCACCTCGACCGCCATCGCACGTTCGAAGCGTATGTCGATGCCAAGGCAAGAATCTTCGAGAATCAAACTGCCGCCGACTTTCTCGTGCTCAACGCCGAAGACAAGACATGCTTCGCCCTTGCGGAGCGCGCCAAGTCGCAAGTCTATTGGTTCAGCAATCGCAAAGAAGTGGAGCGCGGAGCTTTTGTCTGGAACGGAGAGATTCAATTCCGCGACGGCAAAACCCAGTCGATCATGCCCGTCTCCGAGTTGTCGCTCAAAGGCGCGCACAACGTAGAGAACGCACTCGCGGCAGTCTGCGCGGGCATGTTGATGAGGTGCGATCCCGCAAGAATCAGGCAAGCCGTGCGCAACTTCAAAGCGGTTGAACATCGCCTCGAATATGTGGCGACGGTGCGCGGCGTCGAGTACTACAACGATTCCAAGGCGACCAATGTGGATGC
>Ga0302320_10026990_pt1 | contig 11092 bp, 7 predicted proteins | sample Bog_T0_3_FD_202130 | JGI IMG/M metagenome (GOLD analysis project Ga0302320, IMG submission 202130) | Peat permafrost microbial communities from Stordalen Mire near Abisko, Sweden - Bog_T0_3 | ecosystem: Environmental > Terrestrial > Soil > Wetlands > Peat | place: Sweden: Abisko, Stordalen Mire... | reverse complement strand
GATCGCATCAATCGACGACCGGTCGTTCACACGTGGAGATGGAGACTTGCCGAGCCTGAATGATATGAGTCGATTCACGAAATCGATGTACTAGTCACCTCGACCGAGCGGCAAGGCATTCTGTGCGACTGGTTCGACGATCCCTCGCAGGGCAAATATGGCGGCGTCCTGCTGATCGACGAGGCCGAACGCGGCGATCCGGGCGTGTGGGAGCGCCTGATGGAGTTCTTCGACACGGTAAGCTTCATCGGCGGCGACGGTCGCCGACGGCAGGCGCGGCGTCATGTCGTCATCCTGACGAGCAACCGCGGCGACAAGATCCTCTTCCCGGATTCGATTGTTCACTGGAGCGACGCGCAACTCGCCGCCTATGCCGAGGGCGTCGAGGAAGAGACGCTGAAACGTCTGTTCCAGATGAAATTGAATGGCCGCGACGAGTTTCAGATCCCGACGCCGGTGCTCAATCGCATCGATCGCTATACGATCGCGGCGCCGCTGCGGAGCGGGCAGGTCGCCGACATCGCGCTTCGACTTGCGCGACAACATGTCGAGGCGATCGCGAGCGACCTCGAAGTCGCGATCAAGCTCGATCCACGCATCGCCGCGCGGCTCGGCGAACATTATTTCTCGCTCATGGACGGCGCGAGGCCGGTGGAGCGCGGCGTCGCCCAGTTTTTTCAACGCGGTGAAGGAGCGGCTGCAGGCCGGCGCGATCCGCTCATTGCGCGGCAAGACGTTGGACCTGATCCTCCGCGCCGACAACGAGGCCGAGGGGCAAGGGTGCGCGCTTTGCGAAGGCGTTCTCGCGTTCGCGATCGACTTGCCCAAGGCGCAGGTTTCCGATCCGCTGCTCGACCCTGATTTCGCGCGCCAGATCGTGCGCCTTCACGAAATTCTACCTCAACAGGTCAAGGGCCAGGACGACGCCGTCGAGCGCACGATCGAGGCGCTGACGAGCTGGCTTTCGCTGCCCGCGGCGGCGCGTCGGCCGCTCGGCCTGTTCTGGGTCGGGCCGACAGGCGTCGGCAAGACCGAACTCGCGCGCGCGATTTCGCTGGCCCTGTTCGAGAGCCGCGAACGCGCCGAGATCATTCCGTTTGGCGAGGTCTCCAACGAGCACCGCTTGAACCAGGTGATCGGCGCGCCGCCCGGCACGATCGGCTCCGAGGAAGTGCGCGCGTTCGAGCGCGCGCTGCGCAACATGCCGGACGGCGGCGTGCTCGTGTTCGACGAAATCTCCAACATGGGCGAGACTATTCCGACGCGGAACGCGCTGTTCAAGCGCCTGTATCATCCCTTCGAGGAAGGGCGCTGGACGTCGTCGGCGACCGGCGAGACCTACGATCTCAGCAAATACGTCATCGTCCTCACAGGCAACGACGGCGAGGATTATTTCAAAGGGACGGATTCCGACGAGATCCGCGAGCAGATCTGGCGAAAACTGAAGGCGCCCGACAAGGTGCGCCGGATGTTGAGCGACGTCGGCGTGCCACAGCCGTTCCTCGGGCGCATGGCGGACGTCATCCTGTTCAAGCCGCTGACGCATCCCATTGCCCGCGAAGTGGCGGGAAAACTCGTGGCCGGCATTCTCGATCGCTACGCCACGCTCGGGATCGAAATGCGCGTGGACGAGGCCTTCTACAAAGACTTCGGCGATCTCTTCTACACCGCCGACAAGGGCGCCCGCAGTCCGCGCGATGTGGCGACCCACCGGCTCAACCACGTCATCGCGACCGCGCTGTCGCAAGTCGGCTGCGAGCGGCAAGTCTTGCGCGGCCATTGGGTGCGCTTGGCGTTGGACGCGCAAGTGTCGGATCGGCCATTCGTCAGGCCGGACGATCCGAAATCCAAGGTGGAGTTCGTCGTCGAGGTCGGCGCTCTGGGAAGCGTAACGCCCCGCATCGTCGTGGCGAAGGATTACACGGCGTTCGCCGCGCTGACCAAGCGGTTGCCGGAGGCGCAGGCGCGCGCGACCGCCTATCACGAAGCTGGTCACGCCGTCGTCAACGATCCCGCCGTCACCGGCCAGAAGCTGACCTGGCTCACCATTCTGGGCGACGTCGGCAATCTCGGCTTCGCGCTCTACGACGAGGACGAGGGTCGGCCGGTTCATGTCATCGACCGTCGCCGCCCCGTGCTACGGCTCGCCCGGTTGATGGCGGGGCAAACGGCGATGACGATGGCGGGCTTCGCGCCCGACGCCGGCTGGGCCGCCGACCTGCGCGCGGCGCGACAGCTCGCGCGCCGCATGATCCTGGAATGGGGGCTCGATCCCGAATTCCTCGGCGTCGCGCCGGCGCACGACACGGGCCGCAACGATGATCCGCATCTGCTCAGTCAGCGTCAGATCGACAAGCTCGCCGAGACGATCGTCAGTCTGCTCGCCGAAGCGCTGAGCGAAGCTCAGGCCGAGCCCGGCCGGAATTGGGACCTCGTCGAGGCGCTCGTCTCGGACCTGATGCAGCGCGGCTATGTGTCCGGCGACACGTTCAATCAACTGCGCGAACAGCATCCGTCACGCGAAGCCGCCGATCATCCCAAGATCGTCGGCGTCGACGTTTGCGCGCGGCTGCTCGTGCGAACCAGGGAGATCTAGATGATTTCGGCCGTCGCTAGTCGAGAAGGCGCTGACGCGAGAAGCCTGAAGCGGTTCGCCGAGTTCGCGGCGCACGGGCCGTGGAGCGCCGCGTCCCGCCCCGGACGATTGAGTTATCTCGCCGCCCGTTCGGTGACACGCGAAGGCCCCTGGGCGCCGCGCTTGGTTGAAGGTGAAATCCCAAGCGATATCGCGGGCGTGCTGTATCGCAACGGGCCCGGCCAGAAGGAGACATTCGACGTCCCGCTCGACCATCTCTTCGACGGCGACGCCTATCTGACAGCGATGCGCTTCGACGACGGCCGCATTTCGGGTCTGTCGCGTTTCGTGGCGACGCGGGAGCGGATGCGCGAGCAAGCGTCCGGGCGCATGCTTTATCACGAATTCGGCACGCGCTGTCCGGGCCGCGCCTTGGGCTTCAAGAACCCGCCGAGCGTCAACGTGTTCGTCATGGCGGACGGGCATTTCGTTCTGTCGGAGGGCGCGGCGCCGGTGCTGATCGATCCCGACACGCTGGACTGCCGGGGACCTCGGGATTTCGCCGGGAGCCGGCCGGCCGGCACGACCTTCACCGCCCACCCGAGGCGCGATCCGGTCAGCGGCGATGTGTTCGCCTTCGGCCTGACGATGACGCTGTTTCCCGAACTGCTGTTGGCTCGTCTGCCGGCCGGGGAGAAAGCCTTCACAATATTCGCGCGGATGCGGCTCGGCGGCTTCTATCCCGTGCACGATTTCATGCTGACGGAGACCTATGTCGTCGTCGTGCTTCCCCCGTCCACATCAGCATGTGGGGCATGCGGCGCGGCCAGTCTTGTGTCGCCGAAAACATCGTCGCCGAGCCGCATAAGCCGCTGCGCATCCTCGTCGCGCGCAAGGACGGAACCGGTTCGCCGATCACGATCGAAAGCCATCCCGCCAACATGATTTTCCATCATGGCAACGCCGTCGAGAGCGAGGACGGACGCACCATCCGACTGGTCTCGATGGAGACCGACGCGGTCGGCGGATTCGACGTCCTCGAAGGCTGGGGCCGTTCGGCGAATCTCGCGCGGCCGAAATCGCAAATGACCGAATTCGTCATCGACATCGAGGCGAAAAAGGTGTCGCGCACGGCGCTCACGGAGGGCGCGCCGATCGAGTTTCCCGCCATCGACAATCGACAGTTGGGCCGGAGCATGGGCGCGATCTATGCGCTGCGGACCCTGGACGCGCCCGACGATCCGCTCGCGTTCGACACCGTCGTCGCGTGGGACGGCAAGCGCTTTCGCGAGGCCCGCGCGAGCCGAGGTCAGGTCTTCAGCGAGCCCGTTGTGCTGGTCGATGGAGCCGGTTGCTCGTGGGTCGCGCATCTCGGATACGACGCCGACGGCGACGAGAGCTTTCTCGACATCCGCGACGCCGAAGAACTGCGGCTCGTCGCGCGCGCTTGGCTCGGCTTTCGCATTCCACTCGGCTTTCACGGACTTTTCGTTCCCAGTGGGAATGGCGAGCGACCGTAGGCGCGCGGTTACGAAGTCGCCCGAGGAACCCGACAGCTTGCGCTCGCGTTGCGGGCTCTGGAGGCAGAACCGAAATGCGAGTCCGAATTTCACTGATCGCCGCCATGATCCTCGCTTGCGGATCGCCCGCGCTGGCCGACAGCGCCGCGCCGCTCGTCGGCGCCGCGGCCTATGGCGACTGGCGCGGCGACGCGCCGGGCGTGCGTCGCAAGCTCACGCCCGCCGACATGCCGCCTCCGCTTTCGAGCGAACCCGTCGCCAATCCCTCGCGGCTGGTCGCGCGGCCGAAGGGCGCCCAGCCGAAGGCGCCGCCCGGTTTCGTCGTGGACGTCTTCGCGAGCGGCCTCGCGCAGCCGCGCGTCGTCCGCGTCGCGCCCAATGGCGACATTTTCGTCGCCGAGAGCGGCGCGGGTCGCGTTCGCGCGTTTCGCGCCAGCGATGGAGCCGCCCCGGCCAAGTCCGAGGTTTTCGCGTCCGGTCTGCATCGACCCTTCGGCGTCGCGTTCTATCCGCCCGGGCCCGACCCGCGATGGGTATACGTCGCTTCGACGTCCGAGGTGGTCCGTTATCCCTACCGCCCGGGCGAGTTGACCGCATTCGGGCCGGCCGAAACCGTCGTGGCGTCTTTGCCGAGCGGTGGCTTCCATTGGACTCGCGACATCGCTTTCTCGCCGGACGGCAAGACCCTGTTCGTCTCCGTCGGCTCCAACTCCAATGTCGCGGAAACGATGCCGGAAGGGCAGGTCGCGAAGAACGCCCCTTTGGGCGCCGCATGGGGGCCGGAACAGAACCGCGCCGACCTGCTGGCCTTCCATCCCGACGGGAGCGGCATGCGCATCTTCGCCACCGGCCTACGCAACTGCTCAGGCCTCACGGTGCAGCCGGAGACGTCGGCGCTGTGGTGCGCGGTCAACGAGCGCGACATTCTGGGCGACAATCTGCCGCCGGACTAAGCGACGCGCGTGCGCGAGAACGCGTTCTATGGTTGGCCGTGGTATTACATTGGCGACCACGAAGACCCTAGGCTCGAACATGCGCGCCCCGATCTGAAGGACAAGATCACGATTCCCGACGTCCTGATCCAACCCCATTCGGCGCCGTTGGGGATCACGTTCTACGAGGCCGGGTCCTTTCCCCCGGAGTATCGCGGCGACGCGTTCGTCGCGTTGCACGGCTCCTGGAACCGCGCCAAGCGCACCGGTTACAAGGTCGTCCGGCTGATCATGAAGAACGACGAGCCCACGGGTGAATACGAGGACTTTCTCATCGGGTTCGTCGCCGACGACGCGAGCGTCTGGGGCCGGCCCGTCGATGTCGCGACGACGCGCGACGGCGCGTTGCTCGTGACGGACGACGCGGGTGGAATCATCTGGCGTGTGACCTACAAAGGCGGGTGAGCCGCGTCAGGCGGCCGACATGACCGCGTCGGCGGCGACATTCGGAATAATCGTTTCGTCGAGGACGACGCGGTCGCGGCCGCCTTCTTTTCCCAGATACAGCGCCATGTCCGCGCGCCCGATCAGACGCTCGACGCTCTCGCCGGGGATGTATTGCGCGGCGCCGATCGTAATGGTCAGGCGCAGATCGGTCTTCACTTCGTTCCAGTCGTGCGCCGCCAGCTTGTTGCGGACGCGCTCCAGCGGGACGGTCGCCTCGTGCAGCGGCGTCCCCACCAGCACCACCAGAAATTCCTCGCCGCCGTAGCGACCGACCCTGTCCGTTCGTCTGAGCGCCGCGGCGGCGATCCTCGAGAACTCCTGCAATGCCCGATCGCCGATGGGGTGACCGAAGGAATCGTTGATTTTCTTGAAATGATCGAGGTCGAGCAACGCGATCGACAAGGGCGCGCCGGTGCGACCGACCGCGGCGATCTGCTCGTCGAGCCAACACGTGACCGAACGCCGGTTCGCGAGGCCGGTCAGTTCGTCGCGATTGGAGATGAACTCGATGCGTTCGATCAAGGCGTTCAGTTCGGAGTTCTTTTCCTTCAACCGCAATCTGAGGCCGCGAAAGAACGTCGCGATCCAGATGCAGCGCGCCAGCAGGCCGATGACGACGGCGCCTGTCAGGGCCTGGCCCGCGAGCGTCGAAGTGGGCATGGCTAGACGCGGCCCGAGATAGAAGATGACGGCGACCGAACTCGCGGCTCCGGCGCTCCAGCAAGCGATCAAACTCGGCGTGTCGGGAGCCATGAAGCTGAAGGCGCTGATGGCGAGAAGCGTGGCGAAAGGCTGGAAGCCGATTTGCGGCGCCATGATCGCCATGGCCAGCGCGATGGTGATCGCGAAGAATTGCTGCGGCAGGAAGAGAGTGGGATCGTTGAGCCGGCGGCTCCAGCCGCTGCGATGCGCCCAGCCGACGGCCGCGAACACCAGTACGCACGCGCCGACGAAGCTGACGGGCACATGGATTTTGACGAACCCGGCGAAATAGAATCCAAATAAAATCGCGGCGTCGTAGAGATAAGCGAGCCCGATCGCGATCTGCGTTCGCCGCACGCTGCGAGACAGCTTCTCGATCCTCGTCTCTGTCCCTTGTCGCGGTTTCATTGTGCGCATTCGCGGTCTCGCGCGGCAAAAAGATTTAGGAACAACGTTTGTTCCCGCCAGGGCGAGCGCAATGGATCCCACCACAACCTGCCACACGGGAGATAATGGAGTCCTAATGGCTTAGGGCGAAAGCCATAGTTCGTGGGTCAAATGTCAATATCGGGGGAATAAACGTAGCCTTTGAAGGCGCCGAGCGGTTTACGTCAAATGAAATTGACCATGTAGAGCGCGGTTTGATTTCATGAATGCGCGAGAGAGAGGAGCAAAATTCGCGACCTTGCAATATTAACCGGCATTTTCCAAGCGTTTCCGAAGTCCTTAACTTTTCCCGCCTAGGTTTTTGGAGATGGGGAAACAAAGCCGAGGTTTGCGCGGACGCCGTACGGCGGAATGCGCGCCTCGACGGGAGTGGCCTTTCGACAAACGCGCGTGGGGAGCGGATCGCTCGCTCGAGTTCCTTTCCTGTCGGCAAGCGGAGCGATGATGTATCAAGTGTTCTCTTGCTTGTCGCAGCAGCACGATTGGCGGTTTGTCGCGCTCGCGGGACTTGTTTGCTGCCTTTCGGGCTTGGCCGCCATCCATCTGTTTCGCCGCGCTCGATCCGGCGGCCACATTCAAGCGTTATGGCTGGCGACCGCGGGTTTGGCGACGGGCTGCGGTATATGGGCGACCCATTTCATCGCCATGCTCGCCTATAGGCCGGGCGTGGACGTCGCCTTCGACATTCCGCTGACGATTTATTCGCTCGCCGCCGCGATCGGCTTCAGCACGGTCGGATTTTACGTCGCCCTCGGCGCGTCGCGTTTCGCCGCTCCGACAGGGGGCGCCATTCTGGGCTTCGGTATCGCGGCGATGCACTATACCGGAATGGCCGCGCTCGAAGCGCCCGGCAGTTTGATTTGGTCCGCGTCGTACGTCGTCGCGTCGATCGTCATGGCGGTCGGTCTGGGGAGCCTGGCGCTCACGATCGCGAGTCGCGAGGAAACAGCCGCGCGTTGGGCCGCGGCCGCGACTTTGTGTCTGGCGGTGCTCACGCTGCATTTCACGGCGATGAGCGCGGTCGTCCTCGTCGCCGATCCCACCCAAACGCTCGGGCTTTTTTCCTGCAGCGGCTCGACGCTCGCCCTCGCCATAGCGGGCGCGACGATCGGCGTGCTCGGCGCGGGCATGATGGCGGCGTTGTATGACAGCCGCCTTTCCGCGCGCTCCGCGCAATTCGATCAGGCGCGACGCGAATCGGCGGTGCTCTCGGAGCAACGATTGCACGCGCGCAATCTCCAACTCGACGCCGCGCTCAACAACATGTCGCAGGCGTTGTGCATGTTCGATCCCGAGGGCCGACTGATCGTCTGCAACGATCTCTATGCGCGCCTTTTCGAACTGCCGCCGAGACTTTCCGCGCCCGGGACGCATATCGAAGACATACTGGCCCACAAGATCGCGCGCGGCCTCTTCCACGGCGAGGACGCTGACGCGTACAAGCGCGAGCGGCTGGCGACTTTCGCGAAGAACCAACCGCAAAAGAGCGTGGTCGAATTTCGCGACGGCCGAGTGTTTTCCGTCTGGCATCAGCCGATGGCGGAGGGCGGTTGGGTCTCCACGCACGAGGACATCACGGAGGCGACACAGGCGCAGCGAGATCTCAAGCGGCTCCACATAACTGTCGAGGAGGCCAAATCCGCGGCCGAACGCGCGGCGGCCCAGGCCATCGCCGCGCATCAGCAATTGATCGACGCCTCGAACGTGATGGCCGAAGGCTTCGTGTTGCTCGACGCCGAGGATCGACACGTCGTCTGGAATCAACGTTACGCCGAAATGATGGGAGACTCCGCGGACGCGTTGGTCGTCGGGGCTCCGTTCGAGGACGTGGTGCGGATCGGCGTGGAGAAGGCGATTTACACCAACGAAAGCATGCGCGGCGAGGACTGGGTCGCGCGAAGAATGGCGGCCCACCGCTTGCCCGAGAACAGCTTCGAAATGCGCTTGCCCGGCGACCGTTGGTTCCGGGTCGACGAGCGTCGGACCGCCGACGGCGGCAGCATCGGGGTTCGCGTCGACATCACCGAACTGAAACGTCGCGAGGCGTCGCTACGGTTGCTGTTCATGGCCAATCCGCTACCGATGTGGATTTTCGACAAGGAGACATTGCGTATCCTCGACGTCAACGAAGCCGCCGTCATCCATTACGGCTGGAGTCGCGAACAGTTTCTCACGATGTCTCTTTACGACATCCGGCCCGGGGGAGACGCGGAAAAGCTCGCTGAAATCGCGGGCTCGCGCGACGGTTCGGTGCTCAACGGCATGGTCTGGCGCCATTTCAAGGCGAATGGCGAGGAAATACAGGTGGCGATCTATTCCCGCTTGCTCGAGCATGACGGGCGTCCCGCCGCGCTCGTTGCGCTCGTCGACATCACCCAAGCCCGTCGCGCGGAAGCCGAGGTGGCGTCCACGCGCGAATTCCTCGACAACGTGATCGAGAACGTGCCGGCCCCGATTCTCGTCAAGGATGCGAAGACGCTTCGCATGGTTCTGGTGAACCGCGCCGCCGAGACCTTTCTCGGACTGCGGCGCGTCGATATCGTCGGCAAGACGACTTGGGAAATCTTCCCTTCGGAAAGCGCGGAAGTCATCCGCGAACGCGACCGACAATTGCTGCAACAGCGCGGGGCGATCTTTCACGACGAACACCAGTTCGAAACTCCCGGCAACGGCGTCCGTTATGCGACGACGCGGCGAATGGTCGTTTGCGACGAGAGGGGTGAACCGCGTCATCTCGTGACCGTTCTCGACGACGTCACCGACCGAAAGCTCGCGAGCGAGCGCATCGCGCATCTCACGAGCCACGATATCCTGACCGGCCTGCCGAACCGTACGGTCTTCGGCGCGCGTCTGTCCGAGGCGCTCGATCGCGCGGGCCCGCAAGGCGTCGGCGTGCTCTGCATCGACATCGACCGCTTCAAGGACGTCAACGACGTGCTCGGCCACGCGGCGGCGGACCGGGTGCTCGCGAAAGTGGGCTTTCGTATCCAGGAAGCGGCCGGGGAAGCGTTCCTGGCCCGGGTCGGCGGCGACGAGTTCAATCTCATCATGACGAACGTCGAGCAACCGGAGGCCGTGGCGGCGTTCGCCGAACGGCTTCTCGGCGCGGTTGTCGACGAGATCGACATCGGCGAGCAAAAAGTGCGGATCGGCTTCAGCGTCGGCGTCGCGATCTCGCCGGCGGATGGCGCGAACGCCGCCGCGCTGGTCGCCAACGCCGAGGCGGCGCTCCGTCGCGCCAAGAGCGAAGGCCGCGGGATCGTTCGCTTCTTCGAAGCAAACATGGAGAACCGGCTGCGAGAGCGCCGCGTGTTGGCGAGCGATCTTGAGTCGGCCGTCGAACTCGGCCAATTGCGACTGCACTACCAACCGCAAACCGATGTCACCGGCAAGCTGCTGGGCTTCGAGGCGCTCGTGCGTTGGCAGCATCCGACGCGGGGCCTCGTGCCGCCGGGCCTGTTCATCCCGATCGCGGAGGAGCACGGGCTGATCGTCGAGATCGGCGAATGGATCCTGCGCGAGGCGTGCCGCGAGGCCGCGTCATGGCCGGGCGATCTGAGCATCGCCGTCAATCTGTCGCCGATTCAGTTTCGTCAGAGCGATTTCTTCGGCCTGATCCAATCGATCCTCGTCGAGACCGGCCTTCCGGGCCGGCGCCTCGAACTGGAGATCACCGAGGGGGTTCTGATCGCCGACACCAACGCGGTCCTCGCCGTGCTGCGCCGCGCCAAGGCGCTCGGCGCGCGGATCGCGATGGACGATTTCGGCACCGGCTATTCGTCGCTCTACTATCTCCAGTCGTTTCCTTTCGACAAGATCAAGATCGACCGCTCGTTCATCACCGATCTCGACAGCAACCCGCAGTCGGCGGCGATCGTGCGCGGCGTGCTCGGTCTCGCGCACGGCTTGAACCTGCCCGTGATCGCCGAGGGCGTGGAGACCGAGGCGCAACTGGCGATTCTCGTGCGCGAAGGCTGCGATGAGATTCAAGGCTATCTGATGGGTCGCCCGCGTCCGATCGAGGCCTACGCGAACTGGATCCTGCACAATGAAGACGGCCGGTTCTTGTGCGACGTCGCTTCGTGAAGAAGCGCGACGTACTTGAGCTCGCGAGTCCCCGTTCTTGTCATTCCCGCGAAAGCGGGAATCCAGGGGTCCACGCGCCGGCCCATGGCCTCTATTCCCATCCAATGCGGTTAGGCGCCGCCGCGATGCGATCCGTAGCCGAGTCTGGATACCCGCTTACGCGGGTATGACATTCACGGACAACTCAATCGCGGGTCTAGTCGCTTGCGTCCTTGAAGCTGGGGCGAATCTGTGAATCTCTGTCGCCGCGAGGTTGCGATGGAGGTGATTCGTGGCGGACGGGGAGAATGGGGTCAAGAAGTACGTTGTGCGACTGACCTGCG
>Ga0302320_10026988_pt1 | contig 11093 bp, 9 predicted proteins | sample Bog_T0_3_FD_202130 | JGI IMG/M metagenome (GOLD analysis project Ga0302320, IMG submission 202130) | Peat permafrost microbial communities from Stordalen Mire near Abisko, Sweden - Bog_T0_3 | ecosystem: Environmental > Terrestrial > Soil > Wetlands > Peat | place: Sweden: Abisko, Stordalen Mire... | reverse complement strand
GGGTCCCGCGCCAAACCGTTCGCCCGGACGGGCCGGCCGGAACACGCTGGTCACCGTGTGGCCAGCCGTCCCTCTCGTTGCTTGCCGACCCCCTTCCTCGTTACCCGCGGCGCTCTCCGATCCCATCTCCAGGTGGAGCCGGTCGATCTCGCCGCTGACGTTGTCCAGCGTGGCGCCGAGCTTCTCGAGTACGTGGGCGGCGATGCCCTCCCCCTCGATCAGCAAGCCTACGAGAAGGTGCTCGGTGCCCACGGCGCCGTCCCCCCGGCTGCGTGCCTCCCGGAAGGCGAGCTCGATGACCGTCTTGACCCGCGAGGTGGGGATGATCTGCTGGGTGATGATCTGTTCGTTCTCACCCAGAACCGATCGGATGGTGCTGCGCACAGCGCCGATCTCGACCCCCAGGCTGCCGAGGGCCCGGGCGGCGAGGCTCTCCTCCTCCCGTAACAATCCGAGCAGGAGGTGCCCGGTACCGATGTACGAGTGGTGCGAACGCTCCGCCTCCTCCTGGGCGAGGGCGAGGGCCTGCTTGGCCCCCTCGGTGAAGCGTTCAAAAGGGTACACGCGCTCCTAACGATGCCCGGTCGCAGGGCAGACCACAAGTCCCCTCCGGCACATGGGACACAGCGCGATCAGCGCAGATGGGGCACGTCGTCTGAGTGGGGGCTTTCGCAGGCGGCGGTTGCAACGCCGCCGAGAACGAGGCGCGGACAGCAGAGCTGTCCGACGCCGGTTCCCCCGAAGACGATGTGCCCCGTCGGCGCGGTCGCGCCCGTTCACCGCTGGCAGCTCGGGCAGTACACGGTCCCGCGCCCCGCCACCACGGTGCGCCGCAACGTCGCCCCGCAGCGCAGGCACGGCTCGCCTCCCCTGCCGTACACCTGCAGCTCCTCCTGGTGGGAACCGCGGGCGTCCCAGAGGTCGCGGTAGTCGTCGATGGTGGTCCCGCGGTTGGCGACCGCCTTGGTCAGCACGCTGCGGATCGCCGCGTGAAGCGCGACTCGCTGCTTGCGGGTGAGCCGGTTCGCCCGCCGGGTTGGTCTTATCCCGGCCAGGTGGCAGGCCTCGTCGACGTAGATGTTGCCCAGTCCGGCGATCCCGGACTGGTCGAGGAGCACCGCCTTCACAGTCCGGGTGGTACGCCGCATCAGAGCGTCGAGACGCTCGGGGGTGAAGTCATCGGAGAGCGGCTCCACACCGAGAGGCGGGAGGACGCGCCGCTCCTCCAGCAAAGCACGAGACCCGAGCATCACGCGGCCGAAGCGGCGCGCGTCGTCGAAGCGCAGCTCCCGCCCGTCGTCGAGCCCCGCGCGGAGGTGGGTGTGCTTGATGACCTCGGCATCGCCGCCCACGACGCGCAGGTGACCGGTCATGCCGAGGTGAAAGACCAGCTCTTCGCCGCTGTCGAGCCAGCAGAAGATGTACTTGCCCCGCCGCTCGACGGACTCGACGCCTCGACTGACGAGCGCGGCCGTGAACGAGACGGCGTCGGGAAGGCGTAGGACGCCCGGCTCCGACACCCAGGCGCTGACGAAGCGCCGTCCCACGAGCTCGCCCCTCAGGTCGCGCGTGACGGTCTCGACCTCGGGGAGCTCAGGCATCCACGGGCGTCATCTCCTGCCAGTTGTCGCCAATTTTGACGTCAACCACCAGGGGTACGACCAGCGGGTAGGCGTCGGCCATCGCGGTGCGAACCAGGGGGATCAGCGCTGGCAGATCGTCACGGGGGACCTCGACCACCAGCTCGTCGTGGACCTGGAGGAGCACCTGGGCGGGGGAGCCGCTCTCCCGGAGCGCGCGGTCGCAGTCGATCATCGCCTTCTTCATGATCTCGGCTGCCCCACCCTGGATGGGCATGTTGACCGCCATCCGCTCGGCGGCCAGCCGCATCTGGCGGTTGGCGGCCCGGATGTCCGGCAGGTGGCGGCGGCGGCCGGTGAAGGTCTCCACCCACCCCCACTCCCGGGCGTGCATCCGGGTCTGCTCCAACCAGCGGGTGACCGCCGGGAAGCTCTCGAAGTACGAGCGGATGAAGGCGCCGGCCTCCTCCCGGGACATCCCCGTGTCGCGGGCCAGGCCAAAGTCGGAAAGCCCGTACACCACGCCGAAGTTGACCACCTTGGCGACCCGGCGCATGTCGCGGGTCACCGCCTGCGGGTCGATGCCGTACACCTGGGCGGCGGTGCGGCGATGGATGTCCTCGCCCCGGGCGAAGGCCTCGATCAGCCCCTCCTCCCCCGCGACGTGGGCGAGCACGCGCAGCTCGACCTGGGAGTAGTCGGCCGAGACCAGCAGCCTGCCGGGGCCGGCGACGAATGCCCGCCGGATGCGCTGGCCCCACTCGGTGCGGACGGGGACGTTCTGCAGGTTGGGATCCGCCGACGACAGCCGGCCGGTCGCCGCCACCGCCTGGTTGAACGAGGTGTGCACTCGGCCGTCCTCGTCGCAGAGGAGAGGGAGGGCGTCAACGTAGGTGCTCTTCAGCTTGCTGAGCTGGCGCCATTCGAGCACCAGGTCGACCACCGGGTGCTCCTCGCGAAGCGCCTCCAGGCTGTCGGCGTCGGTGCTCCGCCCAAACTTGGTCTTGCGCCCGGCGGCGAGTCCCAGCTCGTCGTAGAGGACGGTGGCGAGCTGCTGCGTGCTGCCGAGGTTGAAGGGGTGGCCCGCCCGTTCATGGACCTCGCCCTCCAGCTCCCCGATGCGCGCCTGCATCTCGGCGGAGAGGGCGACTAGCGCGTCGCGGTCAAGGAGGATGCCCACCCGCTCCATCTCGGCGAGGATGGGCACGAGCGGCAACTCCAGGTCGCCGAGGAGCTGGAGCAGGCCGCTCTCCGTGAGCTGCTTGGTGAGCACGGCACGGATAGGCTCGACCAGCCCCACCCAGCGCCCGAAGTAGGCGGCCAGCTCCGCCGCCGTCAGCTCCTCGATCCGGCGGCGACCGCGGCCGCTCCCCAGCAGCTCCTCCTCGCTCTCCAGGTGCATGCCGCAGAGATCGGCGGCGAGCCCGGTCAAAGAGAGGACTCGCGCCCGGGGGTTGTCGACGTAGGCGCCGAGCATGGTGTCGAAGCCGAGAACCGCCCGCAGAACCTCCCCCCAGACGAGGCACTCCCGCTTGAGGTCGTAGCCGTCGACGGTGAGGGCCGCGTCGCCGAGCAGGGAGACGATCCCCGCCCGGTGCTCGGCGAGCGGCACCCACCAGGTGCGGGTGACCCCCACCGGAGCGATGGCGGCCCCGAGCGGCGCGCCGGTCCGAGGCGGGCCGGCTGTCACCGTGCGCAGCGCGAACCGGCCGGCGGAGCTGACTGATTGAGCCATCTCCGCGAACTGGGCATCGCTCTCCACGACCACCACATCGGCTGGGGTCTCCGGCGCCGCATCGAAGCTCAGCTCGCCCTGGCCGGGGGGGCCCGTGACCGGTGCCGTGCCGTAGCCAAGCGCCTCGCCGAGCCGGGGCAGGAGGGAGCGGAACTCCAGGCGGTCAAAGAGCGCGTGGACGGCGGGCTGGTCGTAGCCGCCGACCCGGGCGCCGGCCAGGTCGAGGGGGACGTCGAGGTCGCACTGGATGGTGGCCATGCGCTTGCTGAGACGCGCCTGGTCCGCGTGCTCGGCAAGGTTGGCCTGGAGGCGCCCGGGCTTCATCCCAGGAACGGCCGCCAGGATCGCCTCCAGCGGGCCGTGTTCGTGGATGAGGTTCATGGCCGTCTTCTCGCCGACGCCGGGGACGCCGGGGATGTTGTCGCTGGCGTCGCCCCGCAGGGCCTTGTAGTCGACGAGGAGCGGCGGATCGAAGCCGAAGCGCTCCCACACCGCGTCGACGTCGTAGACCACGGTGTCGCTGATCCCGCGGCGGTTGATGAGCACGCGCACGTGGGGGTTGACCAGCTGGAGGGCGTCGATGTCGCCGGTGACGATGATCACGTCCAGGCCCGCCGCCACCGCCTTGACGGAGAGCGAGCCGATCACGTCGTCAGCCTCGAAGGTGGGGATCTCGACCTCCGGGATGCCGAGGACGGCGACGACGTCACGCGACCATCCGACCTGGGGGCGGAGGTCCTCGGGCATGGGCGGACGCTGGGCCTTGTAGGCGGCCATCTCTGCATGGCGGAAGGTCGGCCCCGGCGGGTCAAAGGCCGCAATCGCGTACCCCGGCCGGTGCTCGGAGAACGCCTTGAGCAGCATCGAGGTGAAGCCGTAGGCGGCGTTGGTCAACTCGCCGCGGCTGTTGGTGAGCGCCGGCATGGCGAAGAAGGCGCGGTAGACGAGCGCATGCCCGTCGATGAGCAGCAGGGTGGGCCGTTCCGCAGCTCCGTCGTCAGTGGGCACGGCCCTGATGGTATTCGCCTCCCCGCCCCCCGGGGCGGCGGTCCGGGGGCGGCGCTATGATCGGCCCGTGGCTGAGTTGATCGAGATGACCGTGGACAGCATCCGCGTGCACATGCCCACCGGCCAGCACGTGGTCATCCTCAAGGAGAAGGACGCGGAGCGCTACCTCCCGATCTGGATCGGCATCAACGAGGCCAACGCCATCGCGCTGCGGATCACGGGGATCACCCCGGAGCGCCCGATCACCCACGACCTCCTCGCCAACATCCTCTCGGCGGTCGATTGCAGCGTCGAGCGGGTGGTCGTCACCTCACTCGCCAACGAGGTCTTCTACGCCCGGATCCTGGCCCGGGTGGATTCCCGCAGGCTGGAGATCGACTCCCGTCCCAGCGACGCGATCGCGGTGGCGGTGCGGGTGGGGGCGGGCATCTTCGTGGACCCGGAGGTCCTCGAGAAGGCCGGGGTCCTGCCCGAGCCGGATGCCGATCGGGAGCCGGGGGACGTGGACGAGGCGGTCGACGAGCGGATGGCCAAGGTCCGCGATTGGGTCAATGAGCTGAACCTGCCCGATCTGGGGACGAACCAAGAATCCTCGTAGGGCGGCGCTCCAGCCGGTCAGACAACGGACCAGAAGGCTGGGTCCTCGTCGCCCGCAACCCAGGCGGCGACGCCGCCCAGGCCGAGCGTGCCGGCGGCGTCGATCTTGCGGAGCAGGCTGTCGGCGTCGTCGAACCAGAGCTGGGTCGGCACCCCCCCGGGGTCACTGAGCAGCACCGGGGTGGCGGCCGGAAAGTCGTAGTCGTAGGAGACGTCAGGTTCACCGAGGGCCTGGGCGACCATCGACGCGTAACCGCCCGAGGTGACGTGGTTGCCCGACCAGCTCCGGGCGTAGAGCGGGACGCCGAGGACGATCTTGGCGGCGGCCACCCCCGCCATGGTCCCGTCCAGCTCGGCCGCCTGCCAGTCGATCCCCGCCACCGGCCCGGGATCGCCGGCCTGGGTGTTCTCGTCGTAGGCCATCACCACCAGGTAGTCGGCGACGGCGGCCAGACCTGGATCGTCGTAGGCGGCCGACGCCGAATTGGTCCCCGCGGCGGTGTGCGGGACGACGTCGATGGAGAGGCCGGCCCCGGCCGCACGCAGAGCGCTGGAGAGCCGGCCCGCAAAGGCGGTCAGAGCGCTCTCATCACTCCCCGGCACGCCCTCGAAGTCGAGGTTGACCCCGGCAAGGCGGAGGCTCTGGACCTGGCTCACGACGGCCGTGATCAGAGCGGAACAGGCGCTCGCGCTGTTGAGCAGCTGATCGGTCCCGGTGGGGCCGGCGTCGTCGTTCTTGAGCACCGGCCACACCGGACGGCCGGCCGCGGCGGCCGCGGCCAGCGTGGTCGGTTCCGGGGCGCCCTGGAGGCCCCCGTCCGACTCCGCCTGCCAGCCGGTGGGGCTGAGGATGGCCGCCTGGGCGGCGTGCGCCCGCGCCGACGCGTCAGAGGCGGCGGTGCCGTCCGTCCAGAGGGTGAGCCGGAGCCCGGCCGGAGCCGGGACGGCCGCGGGCACCGTGGCCCGGTGGAGCTGCCCGGTCTGGAGGCCGGTGAGCGGGAGCATCAGCGGGCCCTCCAGCACCGACCCGCGCGCCGCTGACAGCCCGGCGGGAATGGTGAGGGAGGCAGGAGGGGTCGCCCAGGCGAGGCTCAGGTGGGTGCCGTCGATCCAGTGGAGCTGAGCCTGGGGGAGAGCGGCGGCGAGGGCGACGCGGTCCGGGGCCCGTTCAAAGACGACCTGGCAGACGAGCTGGCCGCCCGCGCCCCGCCAGGCGGCAGCGCTCACCCCGGTGCGATCCACCACCTGGAAGCCGATCACCTCCTGAGGACGGCCGGCGACGTCGATGACCAGCTGGTGCTCGCTGGCATAGGCCATGGGGGCGACGCTCGCCGTGACCCCCCGGGACGAGCTGGTCAGGGTGAGGCGGTCCCCGTCGAGGGTGGCGGAGGCCACCGACGGGGTGACCCCCGCCCCCTCGAGGCCGAGCTCCAGGGTCGGGGGAACGTCCGCGGTGCCGTCGTCGAGGGCCGTCCCCCCGGCGGTCACCACGACCAGGCCCTGGGGCGACGTCGCCGGCGAGCCGCCGGCGGCCGGTGCGGCGCAACCGGCCAGGATCAGGAGCAGGAGCCCGAGGCAGGCGCGACGGGAGCGCATGGCCCTGGAGTCTGCGCGCCCGTCCGCCCTGGGAGGAGCGACGACCGGTCGCCGCTTCCTCAGCTGATCTGGATCGTGAGGATCACCACAGTGTCGTCAGGGTCGATGGATGAGACCACGATCTCGAAGGACTGGCCCGCCACCGCCGTGGCCGGGACGGTGACCTGGAGGAGCGGCTGGCCATCCACGGTGAGCCCCGCGACCGGAGTGGGGACGGCCACGGTGACCTCGTCCGCCCCGCTCGAGGAGGCGGACGGCGGCCCCACCAGGAAGGTGCAGGGGAGGGAGACGGCGCCGCCGCTATCGTCAATCAGCCGCGCATAGATATCGACGGTCCCACCGGGCGCGAAGCTCGACGCCTGGGTGGCCACCACCCCCGTGCTGACCCCGTTGTCCTCGGTGGCGTGGTTGGGAAAGCCCGTGGGGATTTCCAGAGCCTCGGTCTTGCTGATCGGCAGAGCCCTTGGGGAGCAGTCGGTAAAGCCGCCGAGCAGAGGCGCAAGCTCGGGAAGGAGGCTGGCGCTCTGCGGCGACGCCAGCGGGGCCTGGATGGCAGCCCCCGGCGCAGCGGCGGACATCGAGCCACTCACCCCAGAGCTGTCCGCGGAGCGCGTGTCGGCTCCGGAATTGAGGTGCCCGACCACGACCACGGCCGCCACCGCAGCCGCCGCCACCAGCCCGGCCGCCGTCAGGCCCGTCAGCAGGCGACGGCCTTGGACAAGCCGGGCCGGCACCTCGAACCACCGCCGTTCCGGGACCGGCGAGCCCTCGGGGAGGCGGACCGGGTGCGGCATGCGCGCGCCTGGCTGCTCCCGGAGGGCGTCCACGGCGGTGGTCACCTCGGCGAAGGCGGCGGCACAGGCGGAGCATTCGCCCAGATGGCGGTCAAAGGCCGTCCGCGCGTCCGGGCTCAGCTCGCCGTCGTAGGCGGCCGAGAAGAGGGACTCGACGTGACCGCTCACCATGCCTCCTCCGCGCGGGGAAAGATGGCAGGAGACTGGCGGAGAGCTGCCGCAAGCAGGCCTCGGGCACGGGAGATCCGCGACTTCACGGTTCCCACCGGGACGCTCAGGGCCTCCGCCATCTCCTCGTAGGAGAGCTGGTTGACGTCGCGGAGGACGACCGCGACCCGAAAGTCGTGAGGGAGGGCGAGCAGGGCGAGACGGATGGCGCCGGCTTGCTCACGGCGGAGGGCGGTGGCCTCGGGGCCGAGCCCCGGGTCGGGGAGGTCGAGCACCCGCCCCTCGGTGTCCTCCAGGGGGTCGGCCGGCCGCCGGCTGCGCTGGCGATGAATGTCGTGCGAGCAATTGACGGCGACCCGGAAGAGCCAGGCCCTCACGGTCGCGCCGCGGAGCCTCGGCAGGCTCCGGAAGGCCCGGGTGAAGGTCTCCTGGACCACGTCGGCGGCGTCGGCGGGGTTGCCGGTCAGTCGAAGGGCCATGGTGTACAGCTCGTCCTGGTAACGATGGACGAGCGGTGTGAAAGCCTCCCGGTCACCGCGGCGGCAGCGGTCGAGGAGCGCCTCGTCGTCCATCTCCCCAACATACGCGCAGATTGGAGGCCAGGTTCCCGAAGAGGGTGACAGGGCCGCTCCCACGGGGATTTCTGCGCTGCGGCGTCGGCCGGCGCGGCCCCGGGAGACCTGTCCGCCGGATGGAGCTGTGTCAGAGTGGGGCGATGGACGTGCGCCTGCTCCGCCCCGAGGAGGCCGCCGCGGTGGCCGCCACGCTCCGCCACCGGATCGTGGTCGCCGACCGGCTGGAGCGGCAGCGGCGCGATGAGTGCCTCTACCTGGTGGCCTGGGAGGGCGGCACCCCGGTGGGGCAGGCCCTCCTCCACCGCCGGCGGCCGTCCGCCCTCGCGGTGGCGGGGGTCGTGGACACGCTGCCCTACATCGAGGATGTGTTCGTTCTCCCGGAATGGCGCAACCGGGGGATCGGGACCGCCCTTCTGGAGGCGGCCGAGAGCGCCGCCGCGGCGCGCGGGGACCGGGGCGTGAGCCTCGCGGTGAGCACCGGCAATGCCGCCGCCCGCCGCCTCTACACCCGCCGCGGCTACGTGAATGCGGGGGTGCCGGAGCACCGCCACGCATCCACCGAGCCCGGTTTCGACGACGACGGTCAGAGCGGCAACGGGACCGTCGTCGACCTCGTCAAGCGGCTGGACGCGGTGACAGCGGCGGCCTGGCCCGCTATCCGTGGAGGGGACCGCCCGCGCGACGCGCGGTGAGCCGGATCAGCACGGGCGTGCGATCGCGGGACCCGTTCAGCCGGGCCGCGCGATCAGCGCAGGCGCACGAAGTCGACGTTGGCCCGGTACTCGGCCAGGGTGCGCGCGTTCATGTAGGACATCGAGCTGCGCAACCCGGCGAGGTAACGGGAGATCACCCCGCTCACGTGGCCCTTGTAGGGGACCATGGTCTCGGCTCCCTCGACGTACTCGGGGTCGTCGCGACCGGCCTGCTGCTGCACCGAGAAGGAGGCTGCGCCGCGCATGATCTTGTACTTCTTGCCGTCCAGCATGATCACGCGGCCGGGCGCCTCACCAGTGCCCGCCAGGGCTGATCCGACCATCACCAGGTCGGCGCCGAGAGCGAGCAGCTTGCAGAGATCGGAGGGGCTGCGCACCCCGCTGTCCCCGACGATGAGCGCGCGCCGGCGCACCTGCGCCACCTCGGCGACGGTGTACGGAGTGGGCACGAAGACGCCGGTCTCGGTGCGCGTCTCGCAGACCGCACCGCCCGCGATGCCGACCCGGACGGCGTCCGCACCGCGGTCCTCCAGCCAGGTGAAGGCCTCGGCCGAGGCGACATTGCCGGCGATGAGGGTGACGTCGTCGCGGCGCTCCCGCGCCCAGGTGAGCGCGACCCCGACCTGGTGGTGGGCGCCGTTGGCGGTGTCCAGGCAGATGGCCCGGCAGCCGGCCTCGACCAGGGCATCGAAACGCTCGCGGTAATCGCCGGTGACGCCGACGGCGGCTCCGACCGCGGCCGGCCCGGTCGTGCGGCTGGTCTTCCGGAACTCCTCCACCTCCTCGTCGACGCTCTGGAAGCGGTGGAGGATGCCGAAGGCACCGGCCTCGGCCAGCGATTCACACATCTGCGGCCCGCAGACGTCGGGCATGGGGGAGGCGAGAATCGGCACCTCGAGCGAGATGGCCCCGAGGGTGACCGCCGGACGCGCGTCCGAGCGATGGGGAAGGCTGGAGGCGCGCCGCGGGACCAGGCTGATGTCGTCGTAGTCAAAGGCGAGCGGCGCGTCGCCCAGGGAGGCAAGCGGGGTGCGGACGGGAAGGGGGTCTGCCATGGCGATCTGATTGTGCCAGGCGGCGACCCCGGCGCCTCAGCCCCGCCGGAGGATGGTCTGGGGGACCACCCGGACCGTGACCCTCACCTCGCCCGGCTGACGGTTCGGGTAGCTGTCGGCGCCGGTGTACTTCTTGGCGAGCCGGTCGATGTGGGCATCGGCGCCCTCCTCGATGAACTCGGCCCGGCCCCGCATGACCACGGTGCGGTAGTCGTTGTCCTTGGCCGAGAGCGAGATGGCGACCCGCGGATCGCGGCTCAGGTTGCGGTACTTGAGGCGCCCCTTGGCCGTGTTGAAGAGCAAGGCCTCGCCGTCGGTGTCGACCCAGACGGGGGTGACGTGCGGGGAGCCGTCGGGCATCACGGTGGCGACGTGGGCGAGCACCTTGTCCCGGAGCAGGGCAACCTGGTCCTCGGTGAGAGTCGGGTGGGGCTGGTCGGTCATGGCCTCTCCTCTGCTGGGGGGCGTGGTTCGATGGGTGCCGGTCTCTGGTATAGCCGAGCCGGCCGGTCGGACGACGGTGGCCGGTGGCTGCCGAGAGCCAGCGAGGACGTGAGAAGCTTGCCCCCGCGACGCCGGGGTGGCGGAATGGCAGACGCAGCGGTCTCAAAAACCGCCGGGGGCAACCCCGTGAGGGTTCGACTCCCTCCCTCGGCACGTTTTGCCAGGTACGCGCTTCACGGTTCCGCAGGGCAAACGTTCACCCGGGGGCGGAGCCGTCAGCCGGTCAGGCTCTCTCCCGCTGGAAGTCGCGGAGGGCCGGAGCCGGGCGGCGCGGGAGGTCCGGGCGCCGGTGCGGATTCGGCGAGGTCCGGCACGACCTTGGTGACGGCGATCGCCAACGTCCCCGCGAGCGTTAGCACCATGCCGGCGACCGCCACGGCCCAGGCACCGTTCCTCGGACTGTCACCCAGGAATGCGATGCCGACCACGATGGGGACGATCGACTGTGCCGCCGTCGTCGAGGCGCCGACAACGCTGGCGTGGCTGCGTTGCAGGGCGATGGTGAAGAGCAGGAGGCCGACCAGCCCGTAGGCGAGCATCGACCAGAGCAGCGGGCTGAGCAGGAGCTGCCAGAAGGGATGGGGGACGACCAACATCCGGCCCGCGATGGCGGTGCCACCGAAGGCGACGCCGGCCAGGACGCCGAGCGCGACGGTGGCGCTGTGACGGTTGCGCCCGGCGACGACGGCACCCGCAGCGGCGACGCCCAGGGGCAGCAGGATCACCGCCCAGCGCATCGCGGCGGCAGCGGTGCGGGCTCTTTCGGGC
>Ga0302320_10026987_pt1 | contig 11093 bp, 9 predicted proteins | sample Bog_T0_3_FD_202130 | JGI IMG/M metagenome (GOLD analysis project Ga0302320, IMG submission 202130) | Peat permafrost microbial communities from Stordalen Mire near Abisko, Sweden - Bog_T0_3 | ecosystem: Environmental > Terrestrial > Soil > Wetlands > Peat | place: Sweden: Abisko, Stordalen Mire... | reverse complement strand
CGCAATCAGCGCGCCCATGATGGCCACAGCCAGCACCAGCGCCGCCAGGCGGAATTTTACGCCGGAAGTCATTTCAGTTTTCATCGTTTTATGCAACCGCCGTGCCACTCCGGCAGGTTGTTTTGTCTGCGGCAAATGCCAATAAAACACGCACTGGCACCGATTTCCCACGGTAACGCCCCGCCGCCCTGCAAAGCAAGTTTCCACCCGAGGAAAGTAGATTGGCACCGCGCGCCACCTGCAATCGGCAGGGCAAACCTGCCGGTTTGCCATCGCATAAGTTCAGTACAAGCAGATTTTTCGACCTTGAACCGGCTTGAATCGGCTGGAACAGCCTTGCACTGGCTTGAAATCCGAAATCCGAGGGCCGAAATCCGAACCGCCTTCGTAGCGGCGACTCTGTTGAGCGCCGCCGACTCATCTCTGCAAAACCCGGAGCGCCGAGCATTGCTCGGCTCTAAGCGCAACCAGGCAGAAGATTTTTAGCGCAAAGACGCCAAGGTGCAAAGGCGCATGGCTTCTAAACTTTTAGTTCCAAGCTTGGACGTCACCATTTGGTTATTGCCAGAACCCGCAGTTTCGCATTGAGGATTTGCTTTGCCCACTTGGCGGCTTTGCAACCTGGCGTCTTTGCGTTGAATTCAGCCGGGCATCGGCCGGTCGGACTTACGATCTCCCATTCCTTTTTGCTCCTATGCGCGAGACTGACACTGATTGTCAAAGAACAATCACAGAAAATACGACAAAGTGATAATAAATGCAAGTATTTTTGAAGCCTGAAATCAAAAAGTGATAAAATCTGCCAAAAGTCGAGGTTTAGTGCAAAGCCGGCATTCGGCTGGCTGACCCACAAAGAAAGGTTGCCATGCCGATGTTCCATTGGCCGTCCGCCAGGACTTTTTCTTTGCCTCTCCTGCCCGATGTCTTACGATTTCGCATATCACGTCATGGCAAAGGGAAACAATCAGAAACAGGACAACGGGTCCGCGCTCGAAAATGCCCCGCCGGAAGTGGCCGCCGATAAGATGCTCTGCCTGATTCACAACCCGAACGCATGAGCAGCCAGAATCAATTCCTCCTCTACACCGCCCCGGACGGCGCGGTGAAGGTGGACGTGTTTATCCGGGACGAAACCGTCTGGCTCACGCAAAAGGCACTGGCGGAGTTGTTTGGCGTGAACCGCCCGGCCATCACGAAGCACTTGCTGAACATCTTCGCAACCGGTGAATTGGCCGAAGATTCAGTATGTTCCATTTTGGAACATACTGCCGGCGACGGGAAAACTTACTCGGCCAAATACTACAACCTCGACGCCATCATCGCCGTGGGCTACCGGGTGAACAGCTACCAAGCCACGCAGTTCCGCATCTGGGCGACGAAGACGCTGCGCGAATTCATCATTAAGGGCTTCGTGATGGACGACGAGCGGCTGAAGCGGGGCAAGCAGGTCTTTGGCAGGGATTATTTTGACGAGTTGCTGGAACGTATCCGGCAAATCCGGGCGAGCGAACGGCGGTTTTATCAGAAGATCACGGACATCTACTCGCTCGCAGTGGATTACAGCGCGGACGCGCCGGTTCCCACTGGACAAACAGGAAAAGGAGACGCAAACGGCATTGGAACAGGCAAATTGCGCGGCGATTGGACAGAGCAACCCCTTATTTGATTGCAGCTAGTTAGCGCCCAAGACAAAAAGTGATAAAATATCTTGCATGAAATATCAAAAAGTGATAGTATTATCCCGTTTGTTAGAATGAATGAAGTGTATTGTTCTTTGACAAAGGGGGGCGGGGTAGTTGAGAGTTCTTTGTTGAGGGTTGATGGTTCGTTGAAAGTTGCTGGTTGGAACCGGCGCGCGAAAACTTAACCCTCACAAAGCCAAGCTTCGGCGCCTGCTCGATTCCCTGGCAAATCGGGGTTAATCGTGCCTATTAAAGGCGATTAAAGGTGATTAAAATATTTGGCCGGGGATGTTCGGATGGAGGGATCGCTCCTTCAGGGCTTTGGTCGTATTTGGTGGGTTACCTGGGCCTGTCCTCGGTGACTCGCTCTGACCCAGGCTGGTATGTTGCGGGCCTTTGGCCCTGACGCAGCTCCGTGGAGAATTCGCGGTAATTCGTGTAATTCGCGTCAAACCGAGTTGCGGCCTCCCGGGTTCAAATTCCCAATAAATCGTGGTTAATCGTGCCTATTAAAGGCGATTAAAGGTCATTAAAATGTTTGGCCGGAGATGCCGGGTGGATGGGTCGCCCCTACAGGGCTTTGGGGTGTGTGGGCCAGTTTACCTGGGCCTGCGCTCGGTGACTCGCTCCGACCCAGGCTGGTATGTTGCGGGCCTTTGGCCCTGACGCAGTTCCTCGCACCTCCTTGGAGAATTCGCGGTAAATCGTGTAATTCGCGTCAAACCCTCCGCGTTCATCGGCCGGCCGAGCTTCGGCCTTGGCTCGATTTTCCCAGTAAATCGGGTTAATCCAGGTTAATAAAGCCTTTTAAAGGCCAACAATATGTTTGGCCGGAGATGCCGGGTGCATGGATTGCCCCTACAGGGCTTTGGGGGAATGTGGGCCGGTTTACCTGGGCCTGCGCTCGGTGACTCGCTGCGAACCAGGCTGGTATGTTGCGGGCCCTTGGCCCTGTGGTGCGCGAACCGGAAATGATCGTGTTTGTGTCAACGACCAGCTTCACGCTCGCGCCGTTCCTGGCGCGCCGATTTTATCTCGGCGGCGATTTCGGCTTCGGACATGGGCTCGCCTGGCTCCGCCCGGATGGCGGCAAGCAGGTCGTTAAGTCCAGCGGCAGCCTTCCGACGGCGCAGTTCGGCGGTGAGCAAATCGCCCAGCGGCGCAGAATTGCGCAGAATTGAGCAGACCATTGGCGCGCGCCTCATTTACAAGCGCGTCCGGCAAATCCAAATGTAGTGTAACACTCATCGTTCGTGCTCCCGATCCAATCACTGACTCAATATGCTGAAGCACCTTGGGGTTTGTCAAATCTTCCCCAAGCCGAACCTTGGTCGGGCAAATGCCGGAATGAGGATGTGACCCAGCAGATTAGCCGCGGGTTCCGCTTTGGAAGATGCGGGTCTGGACGTCGCGGAAGCTTTGCAGGAAGAGCTGGTTATCGGCCACGGCTTTTTCCACAAGTTGTTTGAGCAGAAACAATTCGGAGCTGTTGATGACGGCATGGACGCTTTGCTGGAAGGCTTCCATGGGGGTGAAGGTCTGGAACGAATTGCCAATCAGCAGGATGGTGGAATGCCGGCGCTGGCTGCCGGGCATGATTTGCAGGGCCTTGAGGGTGAGATTCTCATCGGGCGTGTTGGCGCCGAACAGTTCCTCCACCAGCGCCACTTGATAGCGCACCTGGCTGAAGCGCATCAGGAAATCGCTGTGGGTGGCGGCGGTGTGGACTTTATAGCCGAGTTCCTGCAGGGCGTTTTTGGCCTCCTGCAACCATTCCGGCGTGGAAAAGGCGATCAACGCAGGCTTGTCGTCTGTACCGACGAAATCAAATGCGGGGTTTGTGTTCATCCTGGCTTATTTGATTTTCAAGGTGGGTGCGCTTTCGCCGCCCTGACCAGCGTGAGCGCCCGGGCGCATCCGCAATGAGCCGACATCCGAGGTGACTTCGCCACGGGTCTTCTTCATGTTGTCAATGCCGCGTGACACCACGCTGCGCTTGGTGCAGTAGATGAGGGCATTTTCTTCCGTAATCATGCCCTGTTCATAGGCTTCCAGGCACGCGGCATCAAAATGCCGCCAGCCGTAGGTGTAGCTGGCTTCGATGATTTCGTAAAACGTTTTGCCTTCGCTTTCGCCCAGACGGATGGCTTCCTGGGTGCGCAAATTCGAGCCCATGATTTCAATCAACGCGTATCGTCCGCCGCTAATGCGGGGGCAGAGCCGCTGGCTGACCACCCAGCGCAGGGAATCCGCCAGCCGGATGCGAATCTGTTCCTGTTCCTCGGGCTCGAACATGCCGAGAATACGGTTGACGGTTTCGCCGGCGTTGATCGTATGGAGGGTGCTTAAAACGAGATGCCCGGTTTCCGCCGCGCTCAACGCGATTTTGACGGTGTCCTGGTCGCGCATTTCGCCGACGAGAATCACCTTGGGGGCCTGGCGCAGGGCGGCGCGCAGGCCGTTGGCGTAGTTGTCAAAATCAATGCCCATTTCGCGCTGGTTGAACGTGGCCTTGTTGTGGGGATGCAGAAATTCGACGGGATCTTCCAGGGTGACAACGTGGACGGCCTTATGGCTGTTGATTTCACTCAGCACCGCTGCCAGCGTGGTGGATTTGCCGGACCCGGTGGCGCCGGTGACCAGCACGAGCCCGGTTTTTTCGCGGGGCAACTGCAGCAGCGTGCGTGGGAGCTTCAATTGTTCCAGCGTGGGGATCTTGGTATTGAGCTGGCGGCAGACGATGGAATAGTTGCCGCGCTGCGAAAAAACGTTCACGCGGAACCGCGCCTTGTCGCTCAGCGCGTAGGAGGCATCGCACGATCCGTGCCGCAGCAAATCTTCAATCTGCCAGAGGTTTTCGCCAATCATGTTCATGGCGATGGTCTCAATCTGGAAGGGCGTGAGCTTGGGGATCGGCGGATCGAGCGTCACGGGCTTGAGTTCGCCATAGGATTCCACCTGCGGCGGGCGGTCGCTGGTGAACAGCAAATCGGAAACCTCGGGCTGCGACGCCAGCATGGCGCTCATGATCTGGTCGAGTTCAGGGCGGCGCATAAATTACAGCGAATCTTCGTCGTCCGGCGGATGCGCCAGCAGGGTGCGGAATTTTTTCTTGTCGAGCGCCTTGTCGTAGGCGTCCTCGGCGGTGATGCGCTTCATGCGCACATGTTCCATGATATGGTCGTCGAGCTGCTGGTTGCCGAATTTCTTGCCGACCTGGATCATGCCTTGGATCTGGTGGGTTTTGCCTTCGCGCACGAGGTTGGCCACGGCGGTGTTGAACACCAGCACCTCAAAGGCGGCTACGCGGCCCTTTTTATCCGAGCGCTTGAACAAGGTCTGGGCCACGATTCCTTTCAAGGCCTCGGAGAGCGTCTGGCGGATTTTGTTCTGCTGGTCCGCCGGAAAAACGTCAATGATACGGTCCACCGTCTTGGCGGCGCTCTGCGTGTGCAGCGTGCCGAAAACAAGGTGGCCGGTGGCGGCGGCGGTGATGGCCAGTTCGATGGTTTCCAAGTCGCGCATTTCGCCGACGAGCACGATGTCCGGGTCTTCGCGCAACGCGCCGCGCAAACCGGAGGCGAACGACTTGGTATGGACGCCTACCTCACGATGGTTTACCAGGCAGTTTTTGCTTTCGTGAACAAATTCTATCGGGTCTTCCAGCGTGATGATATGGTCTTTGCGGTTGCGGTTGCAGTAATCCACGATGGCGGCGAGCGTGGTGGATTTCCCGGAACCGGTGGGCCCGGTCACCACCACCAGCCCGCGGTGCAGCATCGCAAACTTTTTGAACACGTTCGGCAGCGGCGCTTCGAGTTTGTCGAAATCCTCGAACGACAGCACGCGGCTGGGAATCTGCCGGAACACCGCGGCGACGCCGTTTTTTTGGTTGAAGAAGTTGACGCGGAAGCGCGAGATGTTCGGGATTTCGTAGCCGAAGTCCACGTCGCCGGTTTCTTCAAATTGTTTGATTTTGTAATCGGGCGCAATTTCGTAGAGCATGGCCTTGAGCGCATCGCTTTCGAGCGGCGGATAATCCACGCGCTGGAGTTCGCCATGAATGCGCATCATGGGCGGATTGCCCGACGCCATGTGGAGGTCGGAAGCCCGTTGCTCAAACATCAGGTTGAAAAAGGCGTCAATTTTGGCCATAAATCCGGTCCGTTGTCGCGACACTAATCAAAGACATGCCACTCTGCAAGCAATGAAAATGCCTGCCGCCGCCATTCGAGAAGAAATTATTAAAAGCGGCGTGATTTCTTTTGCGCGCTTCATGGAACTGGCCCTCTATTGTCCCGAAACTGGCTACTACGAAGCAAAAAAGGACATTGTCGGGCGGGGCGGGGACTTTGTCACCAGTGTCAGTGCGGGGAGTTTGTTCGGTGAATTGCTGGCCTTTCAGTTTGCTAAATGGCTTGGCGAATTGCCAATTGACGATTGCCGATTGGCGATTGTGGAGGCGGGGGCGCATGATGGACGTCTGGCGGGGGACATTTTAACATGGCTGCAGCAAAACAGGCCGGGACTGTTCGAGAGGATTGAATATGTCGTCGTTGAGCCCTCCCCAACCCGGCAGCGCTGGCAGCAGGAAACGCTCAAAGCCTTCGCTCCGCGTGTGCGGTGGCTTGCGCGTATCAATGAACTGGCGCCTCAACGCTTCAACGGAATTATTTTCAGCAACGAACTCCTTGATGCCTTTCCAATCCGGCGCCATGGCTGGGATGCGGCAAAAAAGTCATGGTTCGAGTGGGGCGTTGCGCTCGAACGCGGAAATTTTTGCTGGGTGAGAACCCATTCTCCATCCTCCATCCTCCATCTTCCAACCGCGCTCCAGGAAGTCCTCCCGGACGGTTACATCATTGAAACGAGTCCCGCCGCCGAGGAATGGTGGCGGGCGGCGGCGGAAATGTTGTCTAACGGCAAGCTGATGACGATTGATTACGGTTACACCGCCGAGGAAATGTTTTCACCGGCACGCACACAGGGGACGCTTCGTGCCTATCACCAACACCATGTCACCAATGATGTTCTCGTAAATCCCGGCGGGCAGGATTTGACCGCGCACGTCAATTTTTCCAGCATTCAAGGGGCAGGGGAGGCAAGCGGTCTGCACACCGAACAGTTTTGCTCTCAGCCCCGGTTTTTGACGCGTATACTACAAAAGGCCGTGGCGGAAAAAACCTTTGACCAATTGGACGCCAAGCAAGTGCGGCAGTTTCAAACGCTGACCCATCCGGAGCATCTCGGGCGCGCATTCTGGGTCCTGGTGCAAGCGCGGCAAAGCCGGACGGTTTGTTAGATTCGGCTGCGCCAGAATTTCTTCATGACCGGTGGATTGACCGGTCTCATCACTCTTGAATTGAGATTGGCGGGACCAAGGGGCCGGCGCGTTCGGTTTCCAGCCGGCGGCTGATCATCTCGATCTTCAGTTTCAACAACTCGTGATTTTCCTCATTGCGTAGCGCGAGTTCCTTTTCGAGCGATTGGATGCGGGTTTCATAGACGTGCAGGCGTTCCTGCATGGGCATTTGCAGGTCATCGAGCCGCTGGACCAGCGCGGCAATCTCGTTCGTAGCGGCCTGTTGGGCCACCAGCAATTCGCGCCGTTGCAGCGCCAACTCCCGCTGCACTGCCTCGCGCACCGCCTGCGCCACCTGTGGTGCCAGGTCTGTGTTCGGGGCATCCGGAAATGGCAGTGGCACTTGGGCCACGAGTGCGAGATTGGTGGCGCGTTTTTTCCCTCTGGAATACTGCCACCATGCCACCAACAGGGAAGTTAGGGAAATACCGGCCAGCGTCAGTATCAAGCCGACATGGCGAACGCCGGGTTGCAACGCTGGTTCAGGCGGGTTCAACGGAGGGCTTGGAGCCACGATGACTGGCGCTGGTGTTGGTGCCGGTTGTGGCAAGGGCGGGGGCTTGGTTGGCGCCACAGTGACCGGAGGAGCAGGCGATGGCTTTGTGGGTTCCGCGGTGATTTGAGAAGCAGGTGGATGGGACGTCAAGCTGGTATTAAGAGCTTCGAGCGCTGACAGCGTTTTGACGTCAATTGTCTCGCCGCGCCGGACGATGACATCGCCCGCGTCAAAGTGGTCGGACACGACCAATTTGTACACGGCGGAGCCGCGGGTTAATTGCGTGAAGGGCGCGTCCGGGAAGCAATTCGGCTGGAGCAACGCCGACAATCCCCGGGCGAATAATTGCTGGCCGGGAGGAAATTCATGGCGAAAAAGCAGCTGCACATTGGAGACGGTCATCAAACTGGCCGCCGGAACCAGTTGGCCCTGTTGCACGGTCTCGAAGGAAATTTTTTGATTGATGTCCGTGACCGGCACGAGGCGGGCGGTTTCGCCAATGACCATGCCCGGCGGCAACGCATCGGGGCGCACCGGCCGGTTCGCCGCCCACTGGAGCGTGGCCAGCAGTTTTTCCCGGATGGCCTGGCCATCGCGGCCCCGGGCCCATTCAGCAGCCAGTTCATCCGTCACCGGAAAGCTTTTGTTCTCCACACCAAATACCGTGACGAGACGGTCAAAATCCGCAGCGGCAATTGTGGCTTCATCCACGGTCGCCGAATGAAATTCAATCGTGAGGTCCGTCAGGAAGTTGGTCCGGGCCTGCGAAAATGCTGCCAGAAAATTACGTGTCAAGGCGTTGGTCGTGTCCGGGACGCTGCGGAAGATGGAAGGAAATTGCTGGGACTTGATTAACCGGAGGGCCGTGGTGGCGTTGGCATCAACCACATCCAGCGCCACCGGCGTGGTGATGTCGGCATCGGCGACGTCTCCGATGCGATAAGCCGCCAGTTCCCTGGCTCGAAGCGTCAGGCAAAAACACGCGAACAGACAGAAACAGAGGAAAGTGGAAAGCTCAAAGCGGGGGAAATATTCACCGCTTTTAACCAGGCGGTTTAGGAACGCGACGGCCGGGACTGGAACGAATGTATCAAGCCGAACTCTGCGCATGGCGAACAGTAAGTTCTTGGCGCGTCAAATTCAACTCGGATTTGAGTTCGCATGGGCAATGAAGACCACTGGCGGGGAGAATTAAAAGTTGCGCTTTTCGCCAATTTTCAGCAGGTGCAGGGTCCGGCCGGCCGCCTTGAATTTTTCCTGGGTTTTTGCGTGATTTATTTTGATGGGCGGAAAGGTATCGTAATGGACGCCGATAATTTCATTGCATTGAATGAACTCAGCGGCCCGCACAGCGTCCGCGGCCCCCATGGTAAAATTGTCCCCGAGGCAAAGGGCGGCGAATTTCAATTTGGTGGTTTCGCCGATCAATTTCATGTCGTAGGTCAGCGCAGTGTCGCCTGAATAGTAAAAATTCCCTTCGCTCGATTCGACCACAAAACCGGAGGGACAACCTCCGTAAGAGCCGTCCGGCAGTGAACTCGAGTGAATGGCCGGGACCGATTTAACGCGCGCAACGCCCAAGTCAAAACTTCCGCCGGGATTGATGGCGTGAACTTCGGGCGCCCCTTTTTTGGTCAGCCATTCGGCGACTTCAAAGTTGGCGACCACCGGGGCTTTGGTGCGTTTGGCGATTGCCAACGCATCCGCAAGGTGATCATCGTGTCCGTGGGAAACCAAAATGAAATCCACCTGGATGGTTTTGATGTCAACCGCGCCAGCCAAAGGATTGGGCGTGATAAACGGATCGAATAAAAAATGTTTGCCTGCGATTTCCACGGCAAAACAAGAATGACCATAATAGGAGACGTTCATAATCTTGATATTTATATATCATTCAAAACAGCGCCCCCGACGGGAGCTAAACCAGGGCCAATTTTAAACCCGCTTTTCCTCGGAAACTGGGGAGGAAAAGCCACGGTTATTTTGCAGTTTGCAATGCGCGCGTAATCCCGCGGCCAATCATTTTACTGTTCGACTATGCGATAAAACCGCGCCATGGACAAAACGGGATCAGCGATTGATATCACGGTGTTGTCGCCGGGGAGGTTGGTGGTCGAATTCCATGTGGCGTCCTGCAAATTTGTTTTATATTGCACCTGGAAATTAAATCCCGATTGCGAGGGAAATGAAAGGACTGCGTTGGAGCCGGACTCGGTGGCATTAACCGCGAAGACCGGGACGAGCATCAGGAAATTGGCGTTGCAATCTGCCGTGGCGCTGGCGGGCCTGGCCAGGCGCAAGGTATTCGTGGAGCCTGAAAACGAAAGGGTGGCGAGGTTGCCGGCATTGTCTTTGAGGGGAACATAGTTGTAGCTTTCCCATCCGGTGTTGGCCACGGAGAACGTGCCGAGAAAATTGGTGGTTTGGTTGGTTGTGCCCCAGCCGCCGGTGACCTGGTAAAGGGCGCAGGTGGTGGGCCCGCCGCCCGTGGCCAACCGCGCATAGACATTGTAGCTGCCAGCGGGATAATGCCGCGTGTAGTTGGCCCACGCCCCCGCGCTGAAATAACCCAGGCTGTAATCGGAGCGTCCCGTCCCGATATACGGAGACCGGGTGCCATCGCCATTCACTTCCGTATCCATGCCATTGGGACGGTAGAGGTCGCTTCCCGCAAAATTCACCTGATGGGCGTCTATGTTTGTAACTGAAATCAAACCCGCATACGCGTTGGTTTGAGGACCATCAAAATATTTTCCGCCGCCGTAATCGAAGTCCTCCGCCTCCCACGAGTAGCTTCCCGAACTAAAAGTGTCAAAAGACTTGGTGATGGTGGCGATGTTTCCGTTGACATCGGTGACCGTTATAACCGCCGTATAAAGAGAGTTGGGTTGCAAATACGGATAACTGACATTCCAGTTGCTTGTGGTTCCGCTGAAGACAAGATTTGTGACCAGTGCGCCATTCAGTGTGACGGAAACGTTGCCCGTCGGAATACCGGCCGCAGAAGTGGCGTTGAAGGTGAGCGTATTCGTGGACTGCAAGAGAGTTGTTCCGTTGGGAAACACATTGTTCAGGGAGGGCAGAACGGAATTCGAATAGCTCAGCAAGGCGTGAAATGTTTTTCCGTGCGAGTTGTTGACATTTACCGACAGAACAACCTGCGGAGACAGCTGCACCAGTGACACGCCGGGATCAGCGGATACGAGTCCCGCCGCCGACCGGTTAAGAGTCAGCGTAATGGAACCGGTGTTGGTTTGCGTTGGGTCGGAGATTCCAACCGCGAGGCTGTTGGAAGTTTCCAAGGTGATGACCGAAGCCTGGTTGTTGACCCCAATCAAATCGGCGGAACTGGCTCCATTAGACCAGAAGTTGGCGGCGACCGCGCCTAAAATGGGCTTTTTTACGGCTTGGACCATTGGCGTGTTGTTTAATATGAAAACATCCGGGTTAGCGGCATAATTGCTGACGCTGCTGGCGTTCAGGTTGGGGAGGAGAACGTAAGCATAGCTGGCGTTCGCGGGCTGCAAACCATGATTGTACCATAGTCTCAAAT
>Ga0302320_10026986_pt1 | contig 11093 bp, 15 predicted proteins | sample Bog_T0_3_FD_202130 | JGI IMG/M metagenome (GOLD analysis project Ga0302320, IMG submission 202130) | Peat permafrost microbial communities from Stordalen Mire near Abisko, Sweden - Bog_T0_3 | ecosystem: Environmental > Terrestrial > Soil > Wetlands > Peat | place: Sweden: Abisko, Stordalen Mire... | reverse complement strand
ATAAGGGAATCTCAGCAAATAGTTATTCCTAGCATTCCGGTCCAGCAACAACGATATGTAGATCCGGCTCCTACAAGTCCTAATTCATCTAGCAGCAATTATAGTGAAACAGAATCTTCGGATGATGAAGTTATTCTAAGTACTCCTGTCAGGGGTCAGAATATTCCAATTCTGCAACAGCCGTCAGTAAATTATAATCTTCCATCTATTAACTCTAATATTCCAATTTCTAATCAAAACGATCCATTAATGACGAGAATAAACAACCTTTCAGATAAATTTTATTTAATTGGTTCAATAGCTATTCAGAGTGGAAATCCGAACATCGAATCGAGTGTTAACTTTGCTCGTTCACAATTACAACAGCTTCGTAGTAGTATTCTTAGAGGGGAAATAATCGGCAATATTGAAAGACAAATTGAGAATCTCGATGTTTTAGCTGATACTCTTAATAATGAAGTAAATCATCCAATTCCAATAAATTATGTCTATGCGAAAAGTAAGAATCCTGTTAATGTACAAGCACCTCTACCGAATGTAAACCAATTACCTAGTTTATCCAATCATAAAGAACCTCCTAAATCTATTTCTCGTGGTTTAAAATATAACCTTATCGATTCGCGAAAGAGGTCCCCTTCAAAAAGCAATCCAATTCCAGTCAATTATATTCAACCAAAAAGATCCTATCCTCCTAGTGTACAGCCATCTATTTCCAATTTACCTAACCAACAACCTGTCATTGATCAGGTAAGAGATATGGTGATGGTAAAAGTATTAGAAAATCGAGCTCAAACATTAATAGACAAAATCGATCAAATTTTACCTGGTCTCACATTATATGGTCCCAGAACAGATATTCTTCGTGGCATAATGAACAGTGCTCAAAGAGTATTGCAATCGATTAGAACAGCAGAGAATAATTTCGACAAAATCCACCAAATAACGGTTGAACTGACCCAGTTAGAAAACGACTTTAAGGCTTTTAACAATAACTAGATGTTTAGTCATATAAAAAATAATTTAAAATTTTTCTTAAAGTGTTAAGAAAAACAATCAAGAGTTCAATTTAAAATTAAGAGTAGAATCAAAAACGATGAGGCCGATGAAACATTTAACGCTCGAACAGCTTAACGGTAAGAGAGATAAGCTTATGAAGTTTAGTACTATTACTGAACAAGATATTCAGAAGACTTGGAGACAAAACAGTGAAAAAGAGTATAACAACGAAGAATTGAAAGAACTTAAGTATAGTTGGGATCTTCCTCTTTTCTGTAAAATTATTTTTAGACTTAGACAAGAAGGATGTTGCACAGGAATGTTTAGGGGTCTAGACCTTAACAATCAGTCAATCCTTCTAAGATATTTTGGATTATCGTTTGAAGATGGGCATCCCTTAGTAGAGTTTTTGCACTGGACTCGCTATAGTCTAGGTCCTTATGATATTTGTATTTTAGAATTCGGAAGCTATAGTGAAGAATTAATGAAGAAGTGTTCTTATGTTGAGAAATGGAAGAATAATGAAGTCTTGTTTTTCTTCTTTGTGCTAAATGATCAACAGAGAGCAAAATTAATTGAGGATTATAATAGAGATTCGGTCGACAAGTATAATGAATTAGTTTCTAATAAAAGCTTAGACGATTGTTATAATTAGCTGTAATTGAAAGAGATAGAAATAAATAAAGAGAAAAGAGATAAAGAAAATGATATTAAAATTTTGTTAATATCATAAAGAAAGTTTTGGAAGATGGCTACCACGGTAAAATACCCTCATCAACTGGATTCTATCACTTTTGGAGATCTTTACATCAAGTATCGAAGAGACCCAGATTTTGTCGGGAAAATTAAATATCATGTCCTCTTCATTTTAGAAAATTTAGTTAATGGGAAAGGAGGGCAACGTAAGAATTTTAATGTAGATGATCTTACTGATATCTTTTATGGAGGAACGATTGGCATCATAGCACACAGTAAAGAACCCAGTGGAGGAGTTATAAATTTTACTGATATTAGAGATGTAACATTAAATGACTTGTGGAATTTGCATATTGATATTAAAAATTGGCAAAATGATCCTTTACCAGCTGAGTTTCTCGAGCATTCAGTTTCCGAGAAGCAAATTCTACGGGAAATATTTGCAGAAATGGAATATTTTCAACGTCCTATAAATAATTTTGTTTATTCTACCGAGAATCCATAACAAACAAGTTGATATTTATATAAATATCAACCAAAGATAAAAACTAGAAGAGGTCCTGGTCGCCATCTTCGATTTGTTCTTGTTGAATTTCTTCTCTGATTTGGCCATTAATGTCGAGATTATCGTCTATTTCTCCCCTATAATCCGGAATATTTTGCTGGTCTGGATTTTGTTCCTCTAGTGCATTATCGTCAAAATCGAGCCTTCCTCGTCTAAAATTATTACGAGCGACAATTCGTCGGCGAGTGATAGATAATTCTAGATCTCTAACTGCTTGTGCCAGTTGTGGGTCATATTCGTGTAGTCGTCTCAAATAATAAATAAACTGGGGCGATAGATAGTTCCAGTTGAATATTTCGATTAATCGGTCATGAGGGATAGGATTATCTCGCCATCGTTGGTCAACCTTGACTAAATCATATTCTCTTCTGAGAACTTCAAGTGGAAGTTCTCGCTTAATTAAGGCAATGTTAACGATTTGTTCAAATATATCATCTTGAATTGGTTCAACGTAACGCGGATCTTCGTCATCATGAAGTTGCCTAATTAGAGGGTCAAATAAATTAAAAGCATAGCTCGGAGAAGAAAAATCTAATAATATTTTTCTTTGGAGGTAATAATCCTTCCAATTTAGGTCTGACGGTTTTTGATCTTCGACAAGTTCTCCAAAGTCTAGTCTAACCTTTTCATGCCAAAAGACATCATTTTTACAAAGTTGACGATTAAAAACCTTTGATGTTTTACAAAAGTTCAATAAATCTTTTAAGGGCATATTAAGACCCATTATTCTTAAAACGTCTGGTGCAACGCTTATAAAAGGATCATAGCCAGGATTGGTTTTAGAAGGAGAATGAGATGGTGATTGCAAATCGGTTCTTCTAACATATTCTTCAGATGCTGTTACTAAGCCAGGAGTTGATGGCTGAGTTAACTCTCTTTTTAAAACTACATCAAATTCCTCTCGTCTGTCGGTTAGAAAGGCAATGATCATTGCAGTGGTAAGATTAGGTCTATTTCTACCTTCTAAATTGTAATACCAACCTGCAATTATATTGTTTATCATCTGTTGAAAAGCAATCGAATCGATCTTGAAAGATGCTAAATGAAAGAGTAAATCTGACTTGCAGATAATATAAGCAGTAAGCTTTCCCATAACATATTGAGGTCTGTCAACATCATAACCCTGTTCAATTGCAACATCAAACGGAACTACATAGCCGTCAGATCCTTGAAGAGATTGACAGTCTTGTTGAATAGTTTTTCTAACATCCTCAAGTGAAACAGGAGTATTAATAACTGACCTTAGATTCGTTTGTCCAACAAGTCCTGGATTAATAACAATATCTTCGTTAAGAACAAAAGTATTTATATATAAATCATATTGGTTATTAATATAAATAAAATCGAGGAGATCTTCTTCTGGATCTCTACCAATAGAAAGAATATAATAGGGATTGTATTGAGCCTTATAAAGAGAGAGCAATGCCTCTTCAGCTGATGTAAAATATAAATTAACCATCGGATTAGAAATATCATTGTTAAGAGACAAGCATCGAAGCTTAGTTCCCTTTTTCAAAATAAAATTTCGTTGGGCATCCATCTTTTTAATTATTAAAATAATACAACAAAAAAGAAATGAAGTTAAAAATAAATTAAAATCTAAATTGAAAATGCAAGGAAATCGCCAAGCTAATTTTGAAATAGTCAAGAAGGTTGTTGACTCTCCAACCTTCACTGAATTGAGTAATGCTGAAATGACTGATCTTGCCAAGTATGCCGTCACCAAAGGAGCAAATCAACAAGACGTTGTGGCTTATATCAATAAGAAAAACTCGAAGCAAGGGGGATTGGTCGACATTAATAGTTTTGATTTTTCTAAAATGGTGGTTGAGAAATTAGAAAGTGCTGGAAAAGATGTCCAAGCAACAGCAGATGATCATGGTTCGACGATATTCTTTTCACAGACTGGTCTTATCCCTCGCAATAGACAATTTTTAATTCCGATTGATGCCGCCTATGATGCTTTTTTGCAACAAACTGGAATTGATTTGAGGAGATTAAAACGAGGTGATAAAATTTTACAGGAACTCTTACAGGCTCATATTATCGATCAAGCTGAGCCACTGGTAGCTGGGGGTACTTATAAAACTCGTTATGGAAATTCTGTTTTATTTCAAGGGCAAACGATTGGTACAGCTGCGATGGGTTTTGCTAATATCTTAGCTATTGAAAGTCTTGGTGTACCAAAATTTAATTGGAATGGTTATTTTATTGATCGCCTTCTTATTCCTAACGATATTCTTTACAAATTAAATTTGATGAAAAATGTTAATCCCCAACAGAAATTCACCTATCCGGTATCTGCTGAACTAGCAGGAAAGGTTGACAAAAATTTATATAGTCAATTAAAACGGCTAGGCGTCGACTCAGTAATCGATCCTTTGCAATTTAGGGTGGCTAGAGGAAGGGAATGGGATGGTCCCTCGGTTTGGGTTAATAGTAAAGGAGGTAGCTACAGTTTCAATGCTGGAGGAGGAGAAGTTAACTATCAGAATGGAGTTCTAGATGCTTACGAAGAAGAAGGAGAAAAATATTTGCGATTGTTGAGAGAACAAAATGATCCTCAAGCTGCAATCGCCAAAGCAATCTTTCGTAATCCTGAATTTATTGCAATGCCAGAAAAGGCAAGAATAGACTTTGTCGAAGGAATGCTCAATGTTCCAAGTGCCAGCATTGATCGCAAAGATCTCTATGAGCTGTATAATAGGGCAGAGCTTTATAACATGATTGACCGAGGAGTCAGAAAATAAATTAGAATTGAGAAAAGCCATAAAAAATAAACTTTTATGCTAGTAGCTAACATAAAAACAATAAATCTTTTAAAAAATGAAACTAAAAGATTTTAAAATTTAATCGAATTAAAACTAAGGAAAAGGTTGTAGAAAATGAGTGATATTTTTGGAAACTCTCCACAAGCAGCAATAACGAGTCTCGATCGAGCAATTGAATTATTAAAACGGGATGGTATTGAAGAAGCTAAGAATGCTTTAAGAAATACTAAATCTCATCTTCAAGCCGTCCAAGATATTGCTCAAGAAAAAATTAACGAAAATGTAGGTGTAGCTTCGATGATAATGTCATCCATGTATTATCAGATTGGTTTTACTACTAAACACATCGGCGTTATTAATAATTGTCTTGCTACTCTACCAGCTAGGAAAGCTCATATTATTAAAGTGTTAGAGGGCAAAGAACAATTCACAGATCTTTAAGCGAGTGAATAATGATTATAATACTTTAATATTATAACCATTAGTTATTTAAATTGCCTTTAGATGAAAAAGTAGAAGATTAGTTTTAAAGACCAAAAAATGAAAATAAAACTTTTCTGTGAAGGATAGAAAAAAGAGAAGGAGGATAGAGTAAAAGAAGAAAAAGATAAGGGGGAAGATAATTAAGAAAGATGAGCGAGAGTGATGAGACCAAGGACGACTACAAGAAGAGGGTGAGGTATTTGAAAAGGTTTGATCCTCTCGAGTTTGAAGATACTTTTCTGGAAGTATTGGCTAACAATCCTGACCTTCTTAGAGATCTGATTACTGCTGCTCACTTTCATGCTAATATGCATGACATTCATGACGAATGTCCTTCAGGTGAACAACAATGTGACAATTGCTACAGTGGAGATACTGAAGCCGATAATAACGCTCTTGCCAAAAACACTTTGAAACAGCTCTGGATCAATACTTACGATATGACCTATGTCTACAGTGATGGAGATGATGCTTCAGAAGACGAATACCAAGACGGAATTAAAGTTCCAAAGAAAGACTCAGAAAAGGATTATTTTCATGATGACAATAACAATTCCAATGACGAAGAAGAGGATCAAAAAGAGGTTATAGGGGTTGTCGAAAAGAAAGAAGAACAGATTGAGAAAGGAAAAGAGGGAACGGTTGAGAAAGGAAAAGAGGAGATCGTTTCCAATTCTAATAACCAATAATAAGAAATTACAAGAGACAATTTGATATTATGAGCGATATCAAATTTTATTAAATAACCAATGACTATTTAGGAAATAGTTTGGTAGTAGAAACAAGTTTGCCGATTAATTTGCATATATCCTTTGGTACTCCTATAAATCGTAAACATAGCATAACTGTAACAACCACTTTAATATCGTGTCTTATATCGATTAATTGTTTTTCTAATTCCAACGAGTTACCGTTTAATTTCGAATTATCCAGAAAATCATCGAACATGATTGATAAATCATAACCAAGTGGTCTATCAAATAAATAATATAAAGGTTCAACTAAAATAATCATTAATTGATGATATAGGCCATGCTCACTTGGATCACAGTATCCGGATCCAGGACATGATAATTCTTTAATGTATTTATGATTATCGGTAAGCTTAATGTGATTAAAGATGTTTTTAATAGTTCGCAGTGAAAATAAGCAATTGTGATTCTCTTTTGAAATGCTATACTTTACGCAGGTTTCACCATAGGATACTTCTTCATCATTATCACCTCCGCTACAATATCCATCATGAGTTGCTCTAATAAATTCAACTTTCCAGATTATGTAAATTTTACAGCTATTATCCATTTTTAATTTTAAAATCTTTGAGATTCTAAAAATCTTTTTTACTTTTTTAATTACTCATCTTACCAACAAGAGAGTTTCATTCTTGGTTATCGTCGACGCGAGCCCTTTTTAGTTTTCCGTCAACAATGCCTTGAATTTCCTCAAGTACTATATTTGCATTTCGGAGCCTAACGGCTATTTGGTTTTCTCTTATTACTAAAGATTTATTAATGGTTTCGAGCTCAATATTTCTCTTTTTTAGTTCGCCATTTTCTGCTTTGATTTTACGAACCAACTCATAAAGCTCGGCTCTCTCATCGTTCGATCGTCTAAGATCGACGCGAACATCCTGTTCAGATCGAGGAGCTGGCCCATAACCAACCGGATTAGGAAAAGCAAATTTATCGAATAAACCCCATCCAAGCACTTCTGGTCGATCAGGCTTGACTTTGTTGCTCATTGTGAAGTGTTCGATTAGAAAAAGCCTTTTTCGATTTTATTTTAAAAATAAAAATTTCAATTTTAAAACCTAATGGAAAAGATTTATCAACCGCTAAAGCTAACATTTTATACGGTATTCTATTACTTAGCAGTTGATTTTTACATCTTCTTTGGTACAATAGCCCTCTTGTTTGTGATGTACTGGTTAACCGAATGGTGGACCGATGGTTTATTAAACTATGCTAGAGATTTGATGGATGAAGAAAGTAAAATCAAGTTTGATTTGATGTCAAAGGATCAAAAGCTTAAGGCTTTGGATTGCAGAAATTATCCTGATGATTTTCTCTATGTTAGGGATACTTTAAGAATTTTTTATAATGCTTAACTCCAATTGGGAAGACTCATAATTTCTGACGTCAGAATTGAGTTCACAAAGAATTTGAATTTAGATGAGATAGCCTCTTTTATTGAAGACCACAACCCTCATTTGATTGTCCAGCCATCATTGTCTGACCGATTCCTAATTGACTCTTTAACATAAGACTTTTACATTCTTTAAGCGATAGAGGATTAGGATTTAATTCACCAACCGGAAGACAACTCTTACTCATTTCAAATGTTGTTAATATGAGACAAGATGAAACAGATAATAAACTACAATCACTTACCTCTTTACTGTATGTAAAAGATATTGTCTTAAAATCTCTACGGATTTTATTTGTTCTTGGTTTCATTATTTTAGACATTGGTACTGGATCATAGCTATTGGAATTTGGCGCGCCAATTGTATCAAGATAATTATGCAAATGAGTAGACCCATCACCGCCATCTGATCGATATATAATTAAAGCTATTCTAGGAGATAATTTCTCTAAAGCTTCTAAAACGTAGCATGGATTACGATCGTCCGTCGATGGTCTTATGATTAATAGGCCACAATTTCCAACTATGTCTCCTCCTCCCTCTTCTATCAATAGTTCTTTTATTGTGGGATATTTCGGTGTAACTAATACTTGTTTGTCCTTAGTATAAATAGCTGGATTGGGATCGACACAAATCATATTGTCTGGGTGGACATGCCCATGATCCATCATCCAGCGAGCTACTTTGCCATTGCCTGAACCAACTTCAACTATTGGAATATTATTCTCTCTACAAATACGAGCGAACTCAACAACATACATCCAATTTGCATGTCGGGTTTCTTCTCTGTCTTCTAACTCAGGAAAGGTTAATACCTCTAAACTCATTTGTTTTTATTTTCTGAATTTAAAAACGAAATAAATCTTTTTTACTGCATCGATAGAAAGTTTTATTAGTTAAAATCGACACTTCAAAATGAAAAGGATAGTGGTAACTTGCGACCAACAATTGGCGACATTGAAGAATGTTAAGACTGATATATTGCACTTTCAAGAAATGTGGGACATTCACCCCTTTCAAGGACCAGTGATTGATGCTGAGACTGTTATTTTTGATGATTGTAATAAGAATTTCGTCTTTTATTGGGCAATTCCGAGAGTTCTTCCGACCGCCAAATATGTTTATTTATTCTCTCATCCTTGCGAACCAATCGTCTTTAGAACTCTCAATAAAATGGGTACTACCATTTATCTTCAAGACTGTTGGAGCGAATATGCTAGAAGATGGGCTCCAACCATGCTAAAAGAAGGCAGAATTAAAATGATGGGAGAACTTGAAGTTAAATATTTCCTTAAAAGTCTAGACTAAAACTGAAAATAATTAAAAATAACTAGAGAAGAAACCAAAAAAAAAATGACAAGTGCCTTTGATCGGCTTACCTCCCAAGCATTATTGGTTACCAAATGGCTTATTGCATTTTTCTTAGCAACGGGTATCATCTTTGGAATGTGTTACGTTGTGGGGCATCAAGTTAACGTAATTAATCACATAACTGTTTATTCAGATCCTCCTTACCTTGATAGATTTATTTTAGATATTTTAGTAGGCATAATGATTATCGGTGGCTTAGGATTTCCAATTACAATCATTATTGGCACAATACTGTGAAATTAAGAAGATTTAAACATTTTTGAAATGTTTAAAAAGTGAAATCATAAAATTCTATTCGGAATAGTAAAAAACAAACAATAATCAAAACAAACAGCAAGGAAGATGGCACAATGCAATTTAGTTACCACTTCAAAAGATTCAGACGTGAGATTCCTCTGGAGGCTATTTGCTTCGTGGGGATTGTTCATCGCTTTCTGGATTACTATTATTATCTCTTCCACAACTATTGTGATTGGAGTTTGCATGTTTGTTGGTCATCACTTTAATGGGTTAACAGGATTCGCAGATGAACCGCGATTTAATGAATTTCATAATAACTTCCAGACTCATGGTCCTAGTTTAATGGCTCTTGATACACTGGTTGGAGTATTATTGATCGTGACGGCCGGATTGCTTTTTGGTGTTCTATTCTTTATGGGATATAATGTCAAACATCATCACTATGATCCATGGTATCGATCAGAACTGAAATTTCTTGAAGAAGATAAAATAAAACAAGTTGAAAGAGAAGAAGCTTTATTGACCGAATTTTCAGAACTAGATAATTATAACAGTGGACAGTCTAGAGAGTTTTGGCATACTATTCCTGAGTACTTAAAGTTCAAGTATTACTTTGACAAGTTCTGTCCTAGAGGATCTCTTAGGAGATACATTTGTCGATCAGCCTTTTACACTACTGGTGATCTAATTATCATTTTGCTAATTTGTGTTGTCCTTCGACACCTTGGTTGGATGATTAAACCAGAGAAATTTCCTGTGGATAAGAAGACCGGTCAAGAAATAACTGGAATAACTTTAATTTTCATTGAATGGGCGTTTGGTTTTATTTTGGTCAGTGTAATCGGCCTTATTTGCATGGTTATTTGGAATACCGTTATTTCATCCTGCATAAAAGAATGGAACCTCCACCAAGAAAAGAAGAAAGTAGCGATGACCAAGTTAGATTAAGAGCGATTTTAGATTTAAACCGTTGTAATAAAAAGAAAGATTTAAGAGCGATCAAATTTCAATAAAATTTGATCAGAAAAGAGTTAAGAATGTACGCGATCTTAGAAGAATTGAATGCTGATGAGAGAAGACAAATCTCAGAAGCTAATCAAAGGTATATTACTCAAATTAATAGTGGAGTAAACGAAGCTCAAACAACAGAGGAGAAAGTGAAACTATTGTCTAATGTCACGGGAAGATTCTTTGTAATGCGACGAGATTGGCTAATGGCTAATCCCCACAATCTCGAAACCGTCGAACCAGTCATTACTGCTCGTTGGAATGAGATTAAGGCAACAGTGACGCCAGAATTACGTAAGTCGATGTTAAATCGATGCTTGGTAGGTGCTGATAAGGCGACTGTTGACGGATTTTATGTTTATGCTAATAAGATTCTTCCTCTGTAAACCAAAGTCAATTATTAATAAGTAGATCTTTTCACTGAATTGTTTGTTGGTTTTTTGCTTGAATTGATGAATTGATTTCAATCACACCAATAACTAATCGTCTATAATACTCAGTTTTGTTAGAAATATATAGAAGGGATGCTTCCTTATTAACAATAGTATTGAGATCCGGTATTGCTAATATCTCTTTAACTGCTTCGACTAATTTTATCAATGTTATTCCTATACACCAATCGCGGTTAATTAGACTAAATTTCATCATACCGTTCTCGCCAATGTTTGGATGGAACAATCGGCAATTAGCTAGTATCTTTACTATAGGAGCCTCTATTGGATAATTAAAACTGCAACCTATAATGACGGTTAAGCCATTGATCATACCATATACGTTTTGAAACTCTTCTTCGTTATCGGATGTTAGTTCTGTTTGAG
>Ga0302320_10026985_pt1 | contig 11094 bp, 8 predicted proteins | sample Bog_T0_3_FD_202130 | JGI IMG/M metagenome (GOLD analysis project Ga0302320, IMG submission 202130) | Peat permafrost microbial communities from Stordalen Mire near Abisko, Sweden - Bog_T0_3 | ecosystem: Environmental > Terrestrial > Soil > Wetlands > Peat | place: Sweden: Abisko, Stordalen Mire... | reverse complement strand
AAGGACTTTGGTATTCCGTGATTGGGAGTGCAGATGAAGACCCGATGCTTTTTGATTTATTACATGCATTGAGTTTATCAAAGACTGGAGCTCAATTTAGAGGGGGCATGAAGAGCTATCGGGAGCTTCTCCTAGAAATAGCAAAACGAAATGGAGTTCACATTGCTCAAAAGCTCGAGTGTAAGAGAATTTTTATCGATCGAGGAAAATTTTCCGGAGTCCAAGTGATCGGAAGGGGGAATGTGGTTTCTGGGAGCTTTGGTGTTTTAGGCTGCTCATTGGAGCGGGCACTTCAGAAAGTCACTTATACTGGAGCGAGCTGGCTTGTTAGGCCAAAAAAAAGCAAACCTCCTACTGGGTGGAAGTTCACTTTGTCTCTTGATGTGAGTCAGGAAGCAATTCCAAAAGAAATGAAATCTCGTTCTGTTTGGCAGGAGCATGGAGCTCCACCGATGGAAATCGAGGTAGTAGATTCAATAACTTATGGACTAAATGATCCCGGGATGAAGATCCTCTACTTAAGATGCTTGATGCCTTTTTCTTCAGAGAGTTTAAAACCTGATTTTCAAAGAAGGGTTGCAGGAAGGATGATTAGGCTTGCAATTGATTTGATGCCCTTTTTAGAAAATCACGTGCGTCGTGTTTTTCCAGACGTGCGCTTTAAAGATAGTCCTGATTCTCAAATTTATGGATTTCCATCGTTGGAGGAAGTCCCAGATAATTTGAAAGTTTATTCAGGAAAAGGATTGGGTTTTTTGTCAGGGCTTCAGGGACTATTTCTTACCTCGGATGAGTCTTATCCCGAGTTAGGAAGCTTAGGATCCACGACCGCAGCTTTGGAAGTAGCCACGCGGGTGGCAAATGCAAATGGCCTAGCAGGACCACTGGTTTAGAGATAATGCATATCTTAATTTTTCATCCCACCCTTTTACCGCCTAAAAATTATGGAGGAGTCGAGCGAGTCGTCTTGTGGTTGGCGCAGGGCTTAAGGGATCTAGGACATGAGGTTACTATAGCAGCTCTTGGTGGAAGTCAGCTTCCTTTGGGATGTCATTTATTAGTAGTAGAAAAAAAGCAATATTCGCACAATGAGTTGGTCAAAATAATTCCAAAAAACATTGATTTACTTCACTTTATGGCGCCTCTTCTAGAAAATATTTGGGGGAAATTGCCTTTGCCAGCGCTGCTTACCGTTCATGGAAATGGAAAGCAGGATGAGGTTTTCCCTAAGAACTCTGTATTTCTCAGTCGTGATCATGCTGAACGACATGGTGCAAATTATTTTATTTACAATGGAATTGATCCTTCAGAGTATATATTTGCACCAGAAACAAAAGAGGATTGGGTATTATTCCTTTCTAAAACAAACTGGAGTGTCAAGAATCTCTCTGGTGCTATTCGCTATTGCAATCAAGCAAAGGTTCCCCTTCGGATTGCAGGTGGGAATCGACCTTTGCTGAAAAGAGGGTTATCTTTTTTTCATCCTAAGCAAAAATGGATGGGCCCTGTGTCTGGGAAATCGAAGGCTCAGCTTTTAAGTCAGGCCCGAGTCTTTATTTTTCCAGTACTTTGGCCCGAGCCTTTTGGGCTGGTTGTTGCAGAAGCGCTCATGTCTGGTACTCCGGTGATTGCTTCTCGGCGAGGGAGTCTGTCCGAGCTTGTGCCTCCAGAAGTAGGCTATTTGGTGGATTCAGAAAATGAGTGGGCTAATGCCTTGAAACAAGGGGTTCAGTCTGCTTCGGTGCGCTGGGATCCCCAACGCTGCAGGCAGTGGGCTTTGGAAAAGTTTCATTTTCATCGAATGGCAGAAGAATATGTGAAAACGTACCGACAAATTCTTGCAGGACATTCTCTCCATGATACAAATCCTATCGGTCGAAATTGGAGGAGTCAGTGATTGCAAGATATACGCGCCCTGAGATGGCATGGACATGGGATGATCGTCACAAATATTTGATGTGGCTTAAAGTAGAAATGGCTGTTTGTGAAGAGCTGATCGAAGATGGGGTGATCTCAAAAAAAGATGGGTTAGAATTAGAAAAAAAGGTTCAAGCGCTCATCAAAAAAGGTGGGGTGGATCCAAAAAAAGTGGAGGAGTATGAGGCCGTCACTCGACATGACATCATCGCTTTTACAACAGCGATTGCAGAGGAGATTGGGCCTATTTCTCGATTTATTCATTTTGGATTAACATCATCGGATGTGGTGGATACTTCTCTTTCTTTATTAGTGCAACAAGCAGGTCGTATTCTACTTGAGGATGTGGATCATCTTTTAGAGATTTTGCGCAAGCAAGCGGAGAAATATAAAGATCTCCCCACTATAGGACGATCGCACGGAATTTTTGCAGAGCCTACGAGCTTTGGTTTAAAATTTTTAGGTTGGTATTGTGAGTGGCAGAGGAACCGTGAGCGGTTGGTCAGCTCTTTGGAAAGGATGCGAGTGGGCAAGCTTTCGGGGGCTGTGGGTGCTAACCCTCATTGGGGACCTGACTTTGAAGAACGCGTGTTAAAAAGACTAAAACTCAAGAGGGAGCAAGTGAGCACTCAAGTGATTCCTCGTGATCGGCATGCTGAGTTTCTGAGCGGATTAGCCATTTTGGGTGCATCTTTAGAAAGAATCGCTATCGAGTTGCGGCACCTGCAGAGGTCGGAGGTGGGTGAAGTGATGGAAGGCTTTCAAAAAGGCCAAAAAGGATCGAGTGCCATGCCGCACAAAAGAAATCCTATTTCTTCAGAAAATATTACAGGGTGTGCCAGGGTTTTGCGTTCTTATGCTCAGTCTGCTTTTGAGAATATTGCACTTTGGCATGAACGGGATATCAGTCATTCTTCCGTGGAGCGGATTGTTTTTCCAGACGCAACGACTGTCCTGAATTACGCGATCCGTCGAATGACTTCCCTTTTGGAACAACTCGTAGTCAAGCCAGAGCAGGTGCATTCGAATCTTAAATCTGCAGGGCCGACAGTTTTTTCTGGGCATTACCTTTTGGAGTTGGTGAAACAAGGGGTGACTCGCGAGCAAGCTTATAGCTGGGTGCAGCAATGTGCGCTGGATTCTTTTGAAAAAAAACAGGATTTTGTTGAGCTTCTCTGCAGACATGACGAAATAAAGAAGAGGCTGCCAGAGAAGAAAATCAGACAGCTGGGATCCATCGCTTATCAGCTCAGGCATGTGGATGGGATTTATCGAAAGGTTTTCAAGTTGAAAAGATAGAAAGCATGAACGAACCCTCACGTTTTTTAAAAGTTTGGATTGAATTCCTTCACGAGGAGTCGGGACAAGCAACAACGGAATACATTCTTATTCTTGCAGTAATTATGGGCTTTTTAGTAAGCATTATCAAAAAGCTAATCCAACCGATTTTTTCTCGCATGGCAAGCGCCATGACTCAGCGGATTCAAAACCAGTTTTTTGGTGCGAATCTCCACAAATTTCGAGTGCCCTAGACTCTGTTTTATTAAAATCACTTGACATCCGGTAGTAATCATTCGAGTTCATTAAGTGGGAGAACGCGTATGGGAAATAAGACTGAGGCCAATCGATTAGCCTGTGGCGAGATTTTTCAATTAGAAGAACAAACTTCAAAGTGTGCCGGGGTTAAGCTGTGGACCCTCGTGTTTGATTTGCCAGGAGAAAAGGTGAACAAACTCAGTAAGAAAGTCTTAGACGAGTTTGATCAACTAGTCCCACGGTTAGAGGGGCTTGCAAAAGAGAAAAAGATAGAAGCTCTCGTGCTTCTTTCTGGAAAACCTGGAAACTTTATTGCCGGAGCGGATATCGAGCTTATTCAATCGACCCGCAATGCCCAGGAAGCCGAGTCTTTGTCTCGCGTAGGACAAAAGCTCATGGATCGTTGGGAGGATCTGGCCTTTCCTAAGATTGCAGCTATTCAAGGGGCTGCTTTGGGTGGGGGCTGTGAGTTTGCGCTGGCCTGTGATGCCATCGTGATGTCTAGTGACCCAGCGGCTCGAATCGGAGTGCCAGAAGTGTTGCTAGGGCTGATTCCAGGAATGGGAGGTTGTGTTCGCTTGCCTAGAAAAGTGGGCTTGGCAACTGCCCTGGATATGATTTTGACGGGGAAAACCCTTACGGGTGAGAGAGCTGCTAAGGCGGGTTTAGCGGAGGCGTGCCTGCCAAAGCAAAACTTTAGCGAATCGGCCCTGAAGTGGGTGGTGACCAACCTGGATGCTTTAAAAGTAGGCAAAAGGCTTGCCAAAGAACCTCCTTTGGGGGGTATGGGCGGTCCCCTAGGAAAGCTTTTGGAAAATACCCCGATGAAGACGGTAATCTTCAAGAAAGCCAGAGAAGGAGTGCTCTCTAAAACGAAAGGGCATTATCCTGCGCCTTTAGAAGCCCTGGATGTTGTTCAGTCTACGGGAGGAAGCTTTGGTGCGAAAATTCGAGGGGCTGCACGTGATGCGGCCATGGTGCGGGAAGCGAAAGGTTTTGGGAAGGTAGCTGCTACCGAGGTTTCAAAAAATCTGATTCGACTGTTCTTCTTGACCGAGAGTGTGAAAAAATCCAAAGGGTTGCCAGCCGGTTCAACAGCCAAGGAGTGTCGGGTAGGTCATGCGGCGGTTTTAGGGGCTGGTGTTATGGGTGGAGGCATTGCTCAGCTTTTTGCAGCTAAAGAAATTCCCACTCGAATGAAGGATTTAAATAATCAGGCGCTTTCTTTGGGGATTGCTTCAGCGACTCAAATTTTTCAAAAAGAAGTCAAAAGAAAGAAGATCACTAAGCGAGAGTTTACTCAGAAGCTGAATCATATCGCTGCTGTGATGGATTATTCCGGATTTCAATCCGTTGATGTTGTTGTCGAAGCGATCGTCGAGAACATTGATATCAAAATGAAAGTTTTTCAAGATCTTGAAAAGAATGTTGGGCCAAATTGTGTCATTGCTTCCAATACTTCTTCGCTTTCAGTTTCTAAGATGCAAAAGGCCTTTCAAAATCCTGAGCGTTTTGTTGGGATGCATTTTTTTAATCCAGTTCATAAAATGCCACTGGTAGAAGTCATTCGGGGAGAGAAGACTTCAGACGAGGCGGTTGCAACGATTTTTCAATTTAGCAAACAGCTGGGAAAAACACCGATTGTAGTTCAGGATGCACCCGGTTTTTTGGTGAATCGTCTTTTAATGCCCTATTTAAACGAAGCCGTGTATTTATTGGAGGAGGGCGTACCCATTCCAGAAATTGATCGCGTTTTGTTAGCTTTTGGCATGCCAATGGGGCCGATGGAACTTATTGATGAGGTGGGAATTGATGTGGGTGAAAAGGTCTCTCATATTTTGCATGAGGCTTTTGGAGCGCGGATGGTTCCTGCGTCGCTCAATACCAAAGCCGTGAGTGCCGGACGCTTAGGAAAAAAGAATGGCAAAGGGCTTTACCTCTATGAGGGCCCAAAGAAGACGAAGCAAGAGGATCCAAAAATCTATGAAATTCTGGGGGTCACTCCTGCTCCAGGGTCAGTGGCCGACGAAGAAATTTTAGAACGTTGTCTTCTTCCGATGATCAATGAGGCTTCCCGATGTCTTGAGGAGCGCATCGTGCCCTCGGCTTCTGAGGTGGATCTTGGGATGATCATGGGAACAGGGTTTCCTCCTTTTCGGGGGGGGTTGTTGAGGTACGCAGACACCATTGGAGTAAGAACTCTGATGGATCGGCTGCGAAAATATGAGGCAAGATTGGGTGCGAGGTTTGAACCCTCCAAGGCCATCTTAGCTCGGGCGGAGCATGACCAAAAGTTTTATACCAGTTGAAGACCAGGGAGCCTTGAGACATCTTTGGCTGAGCCCTTGGACAGCATGGGTGGGGTTTCGTTACCTCAAGTCAAAAAAGAATTCCCGATTTCTGAGTTTTATTACCTTGCTATCCATTTTTGGAGTGGGCCTAGGAGTCACGGCAATGATTGTCGTACTTTCAGTCATGGATGGTTTTGAGGCCGAGCTTAAGAAAAGAATGATGTCATCGGATCTTCATGTTTTAGTCCAACCTACTAGTTCAACTCCTGGATATGATAGTGGGTTTATTTCTGAAGACTCGATTCCTTTTGCAAAGATTGAGGCTTGGAAAAAATCATGGGGTCATCAGATGACCGGCTTTTGGCCGGTTGTCTCCACCGAAGCCATTTTAAAAGCAGGCAGACGAGTGACAGGAGTGATTCTCAAAGGAGTGACGCCTGAGCGGTTGAAGGCTTTGGAAAAGCAGGTAGTGGAATCTGCAGACCCTCAATTGATGGCTCGAAATGAAGAGTCTGCGCATGTTTCAGGAGTTTATCTTGGGCAGGAGCTGGCTTACGAGATGGGTTTGATTCCAGGAGACTTAATTACTCTGGTGTCTCCTACGGAAACAGAAGGCCCTCTGGAGAGTGTGCCTAGGCTAAAAAGGTATCCGATTGAAGGGGTTTATCACACCGGATTTGAACAAGAGCTTCACACTCTGTTTGCAAGGGAGTCCACGGTCCGATCTTTTCTCAAGAAGCCCGGAGTGGTTTCTCAGTGGGAAGTTTCCGTAAAGAATTTTGATCAAGCCCCTGAAATTGCTAAAGAAATCAAAGAAGCCTTGCCCCAATTTAAAGTTCAAGATTGGGCTCAGTTGAACTCCAGTTTATTTGCCTCTCTTCGCTTGGAGAGGTTTTCTATGTTTATTATATTGGCTTTTATTATTGTCGTGGCTTCGTTCAATATTGTTACCACGCTGACTTTGATGGTTTTAGAGAAAAAGAAAGAGATTTCTATTTTGAAAGCCATGGGGGCTAGAAGTGGCCAAGTGGCAGCTATTTTCTTGGCTGAGGGGATTCTTATTGGTGCCCTGGGGGTGGGTGGAGGAATAGGGCTGGGTTTTCTCATTTGTTCTATGCTCAAGAGGTACGAATTTATTCCATTACCAGATATTTATTATGATCGAACTTTGCCTGTAACCTTTGAGCTCAGCTATTATCTGCTGGTGGCAGGTTGTGCGATAGTGATCGTCTTAGCGGCGTGCCTGTATCCTAGCCGGAGAGCCGCAAGACTGAATCCACTGGATGGAATTCGGTTTGGCTAATTTGAATTTACTCCAAAAGTAGTTTATGATGCGCCATTCTAATTGTTTTGACCAGCTTTCTTGAAGGAGTAGATGGCAATGATTTGTGCAACCATCCAAAAGATTTTCCCAATCAGTTCATGGAGTCGGTCGGCTATTTGTTTTATGCTCAGTACTGGGGCATTGGTCGCTTGTAGTCAAGAAAAAGGTCCGGGTGTCCCGGTAGTGGATGAACTGGTAGTCGGTGAGGTAGCTTCTATGACCGGAATTGAAGCAACCTACGGTCTGAGTGCCCACCGGGGGATCTCTTTAGCGGTACAAGAGGTGAACGCTCTCGGGGGAGTTCGAAATAAAAAATTAAAATTAATCACGTTGGATTCTCTAGGAAGACCAGATGAAAGTGCTCGAGCAATCACAAAGCTCATTACTCAAAATAAGTCATCTGTAATCATGACAGGAGTTATTAGTTCTAATGCTCTGGCTATGGCTCCCATTGCTCAGCAAAATAAAATTCCTTTTATTGCAACCATTGCTACACACCCGAAAGTGACGGATGCTGGAGATCATATTTTTCGAGTGTGCCTCATGGATTCTTTTCAGGGAACGGTGATGGCTAAGTTTGCTTCGGAACATCTGAAGCTAAAAAAGATTGCCATTTTGAAGGATGTTAAAAGTGATTATAGCATAGGTTTGGCTGAGACCTTTACTTCGGTCCTTCAATCGGCTGGAGGAGAAGTTATTTTAGATCAGGTTTATTCTGCGGGAGATATCGATTTTAAGTCTCAGTTAACTGCGATTCGATCGAAGAATCCTGAAGCGATTTATATTCCTGGGTATTATACCGATGTGTCGCTGATTGCTCGGCAAGCGCGTGAGCTCGGGATAAAAAGCCCGCTTTTAGGGGGGGATGGCTGGGATTCACCCAAGTTGAAGGAGATTGGAGGGGATGCTTTGAGTGGGAGCTATTTTTCAGGTTTCTATTCTCCGGAAGCTCCCGCGCCCCAGTTAAAGAGTTTTCTTGCAAACTATGAAAAGGCGTATGGTTCTATGCCTGACGGGTTAGCTGTGATGGGGTATGAAGGAGTTCAGGTGCTGGTGGATGCCATCAAGAGGGCTCCTCAGGTGGATGCTCAGGGGATACGTGAAGCGTTGGCTAAAACGAAAGAGGTTGAGACACTGACCGGACAGGTGTCCATGGACGAAAAACGCAATGCAGAGCGTGCCGCAGTGGTGTTAATGATTCAAAAAGACGGCAGTTTAAAGTATCAAGCCACGGTGAAACAAAAGTAGCGAGGTCATCTCGTTCCCTGGAGTGGATATCTCCTGCGCTTAAGCGGGGAGTTCTTCAAAGTCTTTGTCTGGGAACTAAACTGTGAACTAGCTTTTTCTTTCTGGGTGGTTGTGGGTGAGTTTTTCACAGGGTTGACAGAGGTGGACCTCCATTGAATTCCATCGGTACCAATCTCCATCTTTCATGAGAAAGACCTTCCGACAGTGAAAACACCTAAATTGGCCTTTAGGAGGTTTGGCTGAAAATTGCTTGTGTGGTTCTTGTGGTATCGTTTTAATGGGAAATTCCTCGCTTTTCAAAATATTGGCTTCCTTCCGCTAGATTTTTTTGCGATGGGTAATCAAGCCATGGGTAGGATCATAAGGGGACAGCCCAACTGTTACCTTATCTCCTATCAGAACTTTAATTTTAAACTTTTTCATTCGCCCTGAAAGCCGAGCAGTAATGCGAAGTCCATTTTCTAACAGAATCGTATAACTCCCACCGCCCGCAGCATCCGAAACTTCTCCATCAAGACGAATCAGATCTTCTTTGGACACTGAGAACTCCTCCTTAGAGTCTTCGGCTGACAATTGACTATATTCAAACTAACATACTGGATCTCAATTTGAAAGGATGGAAGTCCTTTGAATCAGCAATTGGCCCATAAAAAGGTAAACTTTCAGGATGGGGTTGCCCCATTTGAGTGAGGCTCCTTTCTTCCCTGGAGGCCAAGGTTGAGTAAGAAGGAGATGATCCCGGGAAAATGCCTTTTTAACCAAACCGCAGCTTTTCCATGAAACGTGATGACTTGTTCAGGTTTCCTAGCTCCAATCGCTCGGAGGATTTGTTGGGCAGCCTTTGCCGTGGGCATTCGTAGATAAGAAGGGATCGGACTTTTAGCGTGGGGATGGTGCTTCCCGTAATTATCTACTGCCCAAATTTCACTTTCAATAAACCCGGGAGCAATGAGAGTGACTGCAATTCCCTGTTTTTTCAGTTCAGGTCTTATCGCCTGAGCGAGTCCATGAATAGCAAATTTACTCATTCCGTAGGCTGAATTGCCAGGTAAGCTGACATAGCCTGCTACACTTCCTAGGAGGACTAAAGAGCCTTGGGTTTTCTTTAATTCTTCTAAGGAGGCATAGATGGTTCGCAAGACGCCAAAAAGATTGGTCTCTAATTGTCTTCGGTAGTCGTCTAAGTCTAATTTTTCTAAGTTTCCAGCAACTCCAAATCCAGAATTGGCAATGACAATATCGATTTTTCCAAATTCCTGACATGCGGCTTGGATTGCCCTGGGTAAATCTCCATCCACCGTGACGTCACAGGTTATGGCAATCGCTCTGTAGCCTTGCTGCTTGAGTTGGGTTGCAAGGGCTTGGAGGCGGTCCCATCTCCTTGCGGTTAAAACAACCCATGCTCCTTGCTGGGCAAACGCGCGCGCTAAAGCTTCACCGATGCCAGAGGAGGCTCCTGTAATAAAAACTACCTTTTCACGAAAACGATTCATGGGAGTAGGCTAGTGGGACGGGGTAAAATAATCAAATAATTAGTGAGGATGATTTTCTTTAAATTGGGCATTAATCCATAATGCCTTGGGATGGGAACCGTCCCGTTGTGGAGAGGAAGCATTGGCCTCCTCATTGAAGCAAGAAACTCACTCCATATAAGTACCTGATTAAAATTTGTATTTCACTTTATGTCTTAGCTAGCTGTTTCTGCTTCTTTTTTCGCTATTTAAAGAAGCTCAGTATCCCACTGTTTGTTTTGATTTTAGTCAATGCGAAACACAGTATTCAGAAGTGAGCAAGAAAGTGATCCATTTAGGATATAGTGACCTCATTCACGGTTTGGAGATGAATTAAATGCCAGTTAAGCTAGGTGTTAAAAAGAGGGATAAATCTGGAACCTTCGACAACGGATCGTCCAAAGTAAATAGGGGTATATGAATGGGGCTCCCCGCAACGGGACATTTTTATGGATGTCCCTTTTGTCGCGGGGAGCCTGAGGTTGGACGATCCTAGTGCTGTAATTACTTGGGTGTGAATGTAAAAATGAAAATTGTTGAAAATATTCTATTATCAAGATCGATTTTTGTTGACGAGGGTACAGGCTGTTTTTGCTCACTCGTTTTTTGAATGCCTTTTTTAAATATCAAAATAGACTTAGAAGGCTTTATCTCATGCATGTTGTCGTGTTTTGATTCATTTTATTTTCTGCTCGATTAAAAGCACTTTAAAAACTAGGTAATTCAGAACTTCTCCTACAAACTCACAGTTTAGTCAAGGAAGAACGCCGTATAGGAGTTCAGATCCTTCATAGATTAAAAGAGATATCTTATCGTAGGCTATATTCAGAGCTGGGATATTCCAGTTTATTTACCTGTTTAGTTCAGGAATTCAAATATCCTGAAGCAACAGCTTATCGTCTTTTAAATGCGATGAAATTAGTATCTGAGGTCCCTGAAGTAGAAGGTAAAATTCAATCCGGTCAGCTATCCGTAAGCACCATTGCTCAAGTGCAGAGTTATTGCCAAGCACAAAAAAGGGAGAATGGTTTAGACATAAAACTGGAGGAGAAAAAACAAATATTGCAAGTAGTAGAAGGGCGATCAAAAAGGGAGACAGAAAAACTTTTAGCATCTTTGCATCCAGAACAACCATTGCCTTTGATTAGAGAAACGGAAAGAGTACTCACGCCTCATGATACTGAGATTAAATTTGTTGCCAATGGTAAGTTGCTTGCTAAATTAAATAGGATAAAAGATCTCACTGCTCATAAAAACATCAACCCAT
>Ga0302320_10026983_pt1 | contig 11094 bp, 8 predicted proteins | sample Bog_T0_3_FD_202130 | JGI IMG/M metagenome (GOLD analysis project Ga0302320, IMG submission 202130) | Peat permafrost microbial communities from Stordalen Mire near Abisko, Sweden - Bog_T0_3 | ecosystem: Environmental > Terrestrial > Soil > Wetlands > Peat | place: Sweden: Abisko, Stordalen Mire... | reverse complement strand
AGACGGCAAAGGCCGGAAACAAAGCGTCGTAATTCTTGAATCACCCAGCGGTCAGGGCGGCGCGGGCGTCGTTGGCGGCGCCGGTCTTCTCCAGGAAATATTCGTAACCGCCCACGTACGGCGTCACTTGGCCCGCGCTGACGTGCAATACCTTGTCCGCCAAGTGGCGGATGAAATGCACATCATGCGAGATGAACACCAGCGTGCCCTCATAACGTTCGAGCGCGAGGGTGAGGGACTCCACGGTGTGGATGTCGAGATGCGTGGTAGGTTCGTCCATGAGAAGTAAATTGGGCGGATCCACCAGAAACTTCACCAGATTGAGCCGGCTTTTTTCGCCGCCGCTCAACACCTTCGTAGGCTTGTAAATGTCGTCCTTGCGGAACATGAAGGAGCCCAGCACGGCGCGCGCTTCGTCCTCGCGCATGGCTGGCGCGCTGGCCATGACTTCGTCGAGCACGGTCTTTTCCGGATCCAGCGTGGCGGCGCGGTGCTGGCTGAAATAGCCGATCTTGGCGTTGTGTCCGAGGTCGCGTTCACCCTGCTGATGTTCCACGACCCCCGCCAGGAGCTTGAGCAAGGTGGATTTGCCGGAGCCGTTTGGCCCTACCAGCACGGTGCGCTCGCCGCGTTCCACGGTCAGGTCCAGGCCCGTGTACACTTTGGTCTCCCCATAAGCCATGTGAACTCCTTCGAGCGTGACGGCGCGCTGTCCGCCGCGCGGCGGCGGGGGGATTTGGAAACGGAACGGCTTGCGGGGCGCCAGCGGTTTCTCGATTTGCTCCATCCGTTCAATCTGCTTGAGCTTGCTCATGGCCTGCGAAGCCTTGGACGGCACGGCGCGAAAGCGATCGGCGAATTCCTGGAGCGCCTGGATTTCGCGCTGCTGGTTTTTATAGGCGGCCAACTGCTGCTCGTAGCGCTCCTCGCGCTGCCGCAGGTAATCAGAGTAGTTGCCGGGATAGTCCAGAACTTTGCGCTCGGAGATTTCATGCACCTGCGTCACCACTTCGTCCATGAATTGGCGGTCGTGTGAAATCAGCAGGACCGCGCCGGAATAGTTCTTCAAGTAATTTTGCAGCCAGAGCAGCGCGAGCAGATCCAGATGATTCGTCGGCTCGTCCAGCAGCAGGAGATCCGGTTCCATTACCAGCAGCCGCGCCAGGCGCGCCCGCATGATCCAGCCGCCGCTCATCTCCCGCGCCTTGCGCTCGAAATCCCGTTCGCGGAAGCCCAATCCGCGCAGCATCTTTTTCGCCTTCGTATCCACCTGCGGATCATTCAAGGCGTCGTGCTTCGCATGTGCCTCCAGGTATTCCGGGCCGGAAACATTGCCGGCCGCCTCCAATTCATGCAGCCGTTTCTCCAGACGGGGCAGCTCGTCCACCCGGCCGGTGGCCACGTCCAAAATCGTCTCGTCGCCATGCGCCTCGGCCTCCTGCGGCAGATGGCCGACCATGGTCCACTCGTCGCGTTCCACCGTGCCGGCGTCCGGCTCCAGTTGCTTGAGAATGATGGAAAACAGCGTGGTCTTGCCCGCACCGTTGGGCCCAACGAGCGCGACGCGGTCGCCGTAATTAACGGCAAAGGACGCGTCTTCAAATAGCACGCGTCCGCCATAGGCCATTTTCAAGTTGCGAATGGTCAGCATGGTTACCGCAATCGCCAGGTGATGCGCGCTTTGGCGAGGTCGTAGGCCGACATCTCCATTTTCACGCGGTCGCCCACGGTCAGGCGCACCCAGCGTTTGCGCATCTTGCCGCAAATGGTGGCCAGGACCAGGTGTTTGTTGTCCAGTTCCACCCGGAACATGGTTCCCGGGAGAACGACTTTCACCCGGCCCTCTACTTCGATATGGTCTTCTTTCATAGGCGAAAATAAAAATGGCGGGGGTCGGTTCACCCGAACCCCCGCCAAAGGATTGTTATCCGACGATCAATAGCGGCTGCGATTGCTGCCGCCACGATAACCGCCGCCGCTGCCGCCGCCGCTGCCGCCGTATTCACGACGTCCGCCGGCCGGGCGCTCTTCGCGCGGCTTGGCGACATTGACCGTCAGGGCGCGACCGTCCATTTCCTTGCCGTGCAGGCCGGCAATGGCTTTCTGGGCCTCCTCGGCGCTGCTCATGGTCACAAAACCGAAGCCGCGGGGGCGTTGGGTTTCGCGATCCATCATCAGGTTGGTTTCGGTGACCGAACCGAACGCGGCGAACGCGTCGTTCAGGTCGTTTTCCGTGGTGTTGAAGGAAAGGTTTCCCACAAATAATTTATTGCTCATGTGATGTTGTATTGTCCTAGACTGAACTGTGCTTTACCCAGACTGTTTCCGTTAATCGGATTTCAAATCATCACTGAATCAAGTTCACTTGAGGATTTACCATGCCTTGAAAGAAAATATCCATCTATCAGACGCGCTAAATATCGCAGTTCTCGCCGGGATAGCAACAACAATCGCAAACTATTTTCCCCGCTGGTTTTGCCATTTCCAGTTCAGTATTTCCGGCAAATCCTCGCCGTGCTGGTGGATGTAGTTTTTGTGGTCCATGAGCTTGTCGCGGATGAACTGTTTGGCGTAAGCGGCGCGAGCGCCGAGGCTGGGCACCCGGTCAGTCACGTCGCCCACGAGGTGGAAACGATCCAGGTCATTGAGCACCACCATGTCGAACGGGGTCGTGGTCGTGCCTTCCTCCTTGTAACCGCGCACGTGCAGATTGCGGTGATTGGTCCGGCGATAGGTCAAACGATGGATGAGCCAGGGATAGCCGTGAAACGCGAAAATGACTGGTTTGTCCTTGGTGAACAGGGCATCGAAATCCTGGTCGCTTAATCCGTGGGGGTGTTCGCTCCGCGGCTGGAGCGTCATCAGGTCCACCACGTTGATGACGCGCACCTTCAGTTCCGGGAAATGTTCCCGGAGAATTTGCACCGCCGCCAGCGTCTCCAGCGTGGGCACGTCTCCCGCGCAGGCCATTACCACGTCCGGCTCGCAATCGCGGTCATTGCTCGCCCATTCCCAGATGCCCAGGCCCGCCGTGCAATGTTTGACGGCCGCATCCATGTTCAGCCATTGCACCTCCGGTTGTTTGCCGCTGACGATCACGTTGACGTAGTTCCGGCTGCGCAGGCAGTGGTCGGTCACGGAGAGCAGCGAGTTGGCATCCGGCGGCAGATAAACCCGGATCACCTCGGCCTTCTTGTTCACCACGTGGTCAATAAACCCCGGATCCTGGTGGCTGAAGCCGTTGTGGTCCTGCCGCCAGACGAGCGAACTGAGCAGATAATTCAAGGATGCAATCGGCCGCCGCCACGGAATATGCCGCGTCACTTTCAGCCATTTAGCGTGCTGGTTGAACATGGAGTCCACGATGTGAATGAACGCCTCGTAGCAGGAAAAAAATCCGTGCCGGCCGGTCAGCAAATAGCCTTCCAGCCAGCCTTCGCACTGATGTTCGCTCAGCATCTCCATCACGCGGCCCCCCGGCGAAACGTGCTCGTCGGTGGGAAGAATTTCCGCGGTAGAGCAACGGTCGGTGACCTCGAACAATGCGCCCCACCGGTTGGAAGCGGTTTCGTCCGGACTGAACACGCGGAACGTCTCCGGATTGGACTTCATCACGTCGCGGATGAACTGGCCTTGAATCCGCGTCGCCTCGGCCACGACCGCGCCAGGCTGCGGCACGCTGACCGCATAATCGCGGAAGTCCGGCAGCTTCAAATCGCGCAAGAGCAGCCCGCCGTTGGCGTGCGGGTTCGCGCTCATGCGGCGCGCGCCTTGGGGTGCAAGTTCCGCCAAGGCCGGCCGCAATCTGCCGGTTTGGTCGAAAAGTTCCTCCGGCTGGTAGCTTTTCATCCAACGTTCGAGAAGCTTGATATGCGCCGCCTTGTCCATGTCACCCATGGGCACCTGATGGGCGCGAAAAGTTCCTTCGACCTGCTGGCCATCCACGACCTTTGGGCCAGTCCAGCCTTTCGGCGTGCGCAGCACGATCATGGGCCACTGCGGCCGCTTCTGGAAACCATTTGTGCGCGCTTCGCGCTGGATGGATTTGATTTCAGCAACGACGGTGTCGAGGGTTGACGCCATGAGCTGATGAACCTGTTCGGGAACATCACCCTCCACAAAGTAAGGTTTGTAGCCATAGCCGCGGAACAATGATTCGAGTTCGTCGTGCGGCAGGCGCGCCAGCACGGTGGGGCCGGCGATCTTGTAGCCGTTCAGATGCAAAATCGGGAGCACGGCGCCGTCACGGACAGGATTCAAAAACTTGTTCGAATGCCAGCTCGTGGCGAGCGGGCCGGTCTCGGCTTCGCCATCGCCCACGACGCACGCGACCAGCAGGTCGGGATTGTCGAAGGCCGCGCCGAAGGCGTGCGACAGCGCATAGCCCAGCTCGCCCCCTTCATGGATGGAACCCGGAGTTTCGGGCGCGACGTGGCTCGGAATGCCACCCGGGAAGGAGAATTGTTTGAACAGCTTCTTCATGCCGTCCGCATCCTGCGACACATTGGGATAAACCTCACTGTAGGTTCCTTCGAGATAGGTGTTCGCCACCAGCCCCGGCCCGCCATGACCCGGTCCGGTCACATAAATGACATTCAGGTCTTGCTCCTTGATGACGCGGTTAAGATGGACGTAAATGAGATTCAATCCGGGCGTCGTGCCCCAGTGCCCCAGCAAACGGGGTTTGATGTGCTCGCGTTTGAGCGGCCGCCGGAGCAGCGGATTGTCGTATAAATAAATCTGGCCGACGGACAAATAATTGGCCGCCCGCCAGTAGGCGTCCAGGTTTCGCAAGAGCTCCGGCGAGAGGGTTTCGTTGGTGGTTTTATTATTTGCTTTCATAACTGTTTTCCTCAGTCGGCAGTTTCAAAAGTTGGCAGACAGTCTTGGCCATGATCCATTCCTCATCCGTGCGAATCACGCGAACGGCCACGCGGCCGCGCTTGGCTGAAATGAAACCGGCGCCCGCCGTGTTCAGCCGTGGGTCCAGTTCGATGCCCAGAAAGCCCAGTCCGGCGCAAATTCGCTCGCGCACTTTTGGGGTATTCTCTCCTATGCCCGCTGAAAAAACCAGCGTGTCCAAACCTTCCAAGGCCCCGGCCATGGCGCAAATCCACTTCTTTGCCTGATAACAAAACAAGGCCACGGCCTCGGCCGCGCGAATGTCATCCTTTTCCCGCAACAGCAGCTCACGCATGTCGGAACTGGTTTCCGAAACCCCCAGCAGGCCCGACTCGTGGTTGATCATGTGGTGAAACTGCTTCGCCGTCACCTGCTCGGTGCGCGCCAGATACCAGCTCACACCGGGATCCAAATCGCCCGTGCGCGTGCTCATAGGCAGGCCGGCGGTTGGAGTGAAGCTCATGCTGGTGTCCCTGCTTTTGCCGCCGCGCACCGCCGTGATGCTCGCGCCATTGCCTAGATGCGCCAGGATCACGCGGCCTTGCGCGGCTTTGGCGCCGGCCACGCGGGCGAGTTCCGCCATGAGAAAGGCACAGGACAGCCCGTGAAAGCCATAACGCTGAACCCCCTTTGCATCATAACGCCGCGGAATCGGCAGCAAGCGGGCCACGCGCGGCAGGTCGTGATGAAAGGCGGTGTCAAAGCAGGCGAACTGCGGCAGCTCGGGGAACCGCCGATGAAAAGCCTCGGTCAACAAAATCTCTTCCGGCAGATGCTCGGGATCGAACGGACTGAGCTGATGCAACTCCTCAATCATCGCTGGCGTGATGCGCTGCGGTTCCCAGTATTTTGGCCCGCCATGCACCACGCGATGCCCCGCCGCCGCCAGCGCGCCACCGGCGATTCGTTCCTGAACCCAATCCATCAGCATGGCCACTGCAGCCGTGTGATCCCGGGCGGCCACTGGGCGCAAAAAGGTATCGCCCTGGTCCAAGCCTTTCACGGCAAAAGTGCCTTTCGGCAAGCCGATGCCTTCGATTTTGCCTTGCAGCTTCCGGCGCAACGGGCCGCCGGCTTCGAATAACGCGAATTTGATGCTCGACGAACCGCCGTTGATCGTCAGCACGCAGGGCTGAACCGTTTTAAGTTTCGGTTTCGGTTTCGGCTGCTTAACCGTTTTGGCGGACGTTTTCTTCATCGTGTAAGTGTCAGTTCTCGTCAAGGAAGCGAATCGATCCGGCTCCGACGCAATTGTTCCACCGACATTGACCGACGGCAAGTCCGGAGTTCTGAGTGCGGAGCAGGACCAGTGCGGAGCAGGACCAGTGCGGAGTGCGGAGTAGGGCCGGGGGGTGAGGAGTCTCGGGCGGCGGCGGTGGGAGTGCGGAGCGGGATTTTTGCATGGCGAAATTTTTTTCTATGGTCGGATTTACTTGGATTTGCCCGGATTTGGTTGGAGCCACTCGAAAAAGCTGAATTCGCCGACCGCCGGCATCGCAAAAGCAGAACGCAGACACGAATCGGCACGAATTGACCCCAATTCTTTCAGCCAGTTTTTGGGGCCGGCCATGCTCAGGTATCGTTTCAGTCATCGGGGACGATTTTCAATTTTTTTGAGTGTGTTTTTCAGTGTTCCCCCGTGTTCTCTTGTTTTGAGGGAGAAGCTGACTCGCCCACGCTGCGCCCCGGCGCGGCAAGTGCGTGAGGGATCGGATGACTGGTTGAAATGGGTTCGTTTGGAGGCGCAGGAAGACAGGATATGCGCCATGCTCCTGCTGGCGTTGGTCATCATTGGGTAACATATAAGGGCAGCTCGCAAGCTCGCAACACCGTTGCTGGGCTGAATGATGGAATCCCGTTGGGATTCGAGGTGAGAGTTACCGAAAGGCATTGGGCTAGGGCACGGCAATCCCATCCAACTCGGCCAAGGTTTGCGGCGACAATTTCAGCTGCCCGGCGGCGAGGTTCTCGCGCAAGTGGGCCACCGACGACGTGCCGGGAATCAACAGGAGGTTGGGCGAGCGATGCAGCAGCCAGGCCAGGGCGACCTGCATAGGCTTAGCCCCGAGCCGGTCCGCGACCGCCGACAACGTGGTGGACTGCAAGGGGGTGAATCCGCCGAGCGGGAAGAACGGCACATACGCGATGTCCTGCCGGGCCAAGTCGTGGATCAGCGCTTCGTCGAGCCGATTGGCCAGGTTGTAATGGTTCTGCACACACACGACCGCGGTGATGTGCCTGGCCTCAGCCACCTGGGCGGCGGTGACGTTGCTCAAGCCGAGGTGCCGAATCAAGCCCTGCTGCTGGAGATCAGCCAGGACGGTGAATGGCGCCTCGATTGAGCCTTCGGCGGGGTGATGCACATTGAACATGCTGCGCAAGTTGACCACGTCCAGCACTTCCAAACCCAAATTGCGGAGATTGTCGTGGATGGCCTGAGTCAGCTCTTCGCGCGAAAAGGCCGGGAGCCATGATCCATCGTGGCCGCGACGGGCGCTAACCTTGGTGACGATCACTAATCCCTTCGGGTACGGGTGCAAGGCCTGACGGATAATCTGGTTGGTCACGTGCGGGCCGTAGAAGTCGCTGGTGTCAATATGGTTGACGCCGGCGGCCACGGCTTCGCGGAGGACGGCGACGGCACCGTCCGGATTCTTGGGCGGCCCCCACACGCCGGGGCCGGCCAGTTGCATCGCGCCGTAGCCTATCCGCTGGACGGTCAAGGACGAGCCGGGGAACGTGAACCGGCCGCCCAGTATGGCTTCACTCATCAAAACATGCTCGCATCCAGACTGTCAGAAAAACAGCAAAAATCTTGGGAATGACGAATGACGAATGACGAAAGCATCCCTAACGCCCGGAATGGCGTGGGGTGTTTTACGCCGTGCGAGAATTTCAACGCGCTCCTGTCTGCGCACGGTTATTTCCGCCGGGCTGGGAAGCCCGGCGCCACGGCCGGCAAAGATGCCCGCCGCTACACCGTGGCGTCAGGCATCCCTGCCCCGGGGAGAGAGGGCACCGCACGCCGTCTTCTTGGAGACGAACAGGCTCGACAAAACGGCGCGGAAACGCCAAGGTGCGCCGGCAAAAGGAAGATATATTCCGTATGTCCCCGAACTTTGGCTTCGTCAAAACAAGTCTCCGAACATTGGGCGCCAATCGCCTCGCCGGCGCCGGGGCCCTGGTCATCGTCGTCTTCGCGTTGCTGGCCCTGACGGCGCCGATGCTGACGCGGCTGCAAGTTCTGCACGCGCCGGACCAGCAGGATATACAAGGTCTCGACGGAGATGGGCTGCCCCGGCCGGCCGGCGGCGCGTACCTGCTCGGCACCGATAATCTGGGGCGGGATGTGCTGTCGCGCGTCGTTTATGGCGCGCGGGTTTCCCTGTCGGTAGGCATTGCGGCGATGCTGACGGCCACGATCATTGGCGTGACGGTGGGGCTGCTGGCGGGTTTTTATGGTGGCAGGCTGGACCTCCTGCTGATGCGGTTCACGGAGATGAACATGACGGTGCCGGCGATCCTGCTGGCCATCGCCTTTGCCGGCTTGCTGGATGTCGGCGGACGGACGGTACACTTGCATCCGGCCTGGCTGCCGTGGCATTTTCTAGAATTCACCCTCAGGCGCGGAGCGGTGAGCGTGTTTCTGATCGTCGGCTACGTTTGCTGGCCGGGGATGGTGCGGGTAATCCGCGCGCAGGTGCTCGCGCTAAAGGAAAGGGAGTTCGTCCTAGCCGACCGGGCACTCGGGGCAACCGACGCCCGGATTCTGCTGCGGTCCATCCTGCCCAACCTGCTGCCCACGATCATCGTGCTGGCGGTGATGAGCACCGCGAACACGATCCTGCTGGAAGCCGGCTTGGGCTATCTCGGCATTGGCGTGCCGCCGCCCGCGCCCACGTGGGGCTCGATGATTTCGGAGGGCCAACCTTATTTCATCACTTATCCGCATCTGGTGATCGTGCCGGGACTGGCCATTGTGCTGACGGTGCTGGCGTTCAACCTGCTGGGACAAGGATTGCAGGAGGTCGTGGATCCCAAACAACGGCGATGAATGACTCGATGAGATTTTCCGCGCGCGCCAGATTGGGAATCCTCCTGGCCCGGATATACCAGCCTCACCTCACCCCTGCCCTCTCCCCTCCATCCGATGGAGCGGAGAGGGGGAAACGCTCGCGGCGCTTTTGGCAATACTCGACGCTGGCAGCGATGGCGGCGGTGACGGTGGCGGCAGCGGAATTGATTCAAATTCCGACTGACACCAGCGCCCCCATCCTCAAAAGTAACGGGATTTTGCAGCCGGAATGGCGGCGCTCTGCCGAGGCACCGCTACGAGACGGCATCACCCCCAAACGCGGCGGGACTCTGCGGCTAGCGCTGCCGTCAGACCTAAGTTCGCTCGATCCCAATTTTGCCTTCGACACCATTTCAGAGCCGTTCCTGATGCTGCTATATGAAGGTTTGGTGGAGTACGACGATGGATTGAAGCTCCTGCCCTGCATCGCCCAGCACTGGGAATTATCCGCGGACCAGCGGACCTACACTTTTCACTTGCGGCCGGGGGTGAGATTTTCCAACGGACGCGAAGTGGTGGCCGCTGATTTTGTATTCACGCTCGAACGCACCCTGGACCCGAAGCTGGCCGCGCTGACCGAAAGCTTCTTTGAAGGGATCGCGGGCGCGCGCGATTTTCGGGCGGGCAAGACCCCGCACGTACGGGGCATCCGCGCGCCGCGCGGCGATACGCTTGAAATTGAGTTGGAAGCGCCGGACCCGACGTTTCTCTATATTCTCACGCTCCCCGGCGCGCTGGTGGTGCCGCGCGAAACGGTGGAAAGGCTGGGGTCGGCTTTTGCGACCCAGCCGGTTGGAACGGGGCCTTACGTGCTAAAGCAATGGCGGCGCGGCGTCAAAATGCGGTTTGAGCGCAACCCATTTTATTCCCAACCGGACCGCCAGTACCTGGACGCCATCGAAGTGGCGGAGGGAGGCGACAGCACGCTGCATCTGATGATGTTTGAGCGCGGAGAATTGGACATTGCCGATGTCACCGCGGAGCCTGGCATTCCGGTTCCTGACATTCTCCGGGTGCAGCACGACCCTCGCTGGCGGGGCCTGATTGAAAGCATTGCGGCCGCGTCCAATTGGTATCTGGCCCTGAATACCGAGCTGGAACCCTTCAACCATCGCGAAGTGCGGCAGGCGATGAACTATGCAATTGATAAAGGCAAGATCGTCCGACTGCTGCACCAAACAGTCCTGCCTGCGAAGGGCATCCTGCCGCCCTCGATTCCGGGATTCAACCCGGACTTGACCGGATACCCTTACGATCCAGCGAAAGCCCGCCAGTTGCTGGCTGCGGCTGGCTACCCCCATGGTTTTTCGTGCCGACTTTGGTTTGAGGCCGGGAATCCGCTCATGGAGCCGGCGGCCTCCGCCGTTCAATACGACCTCGCGCAAGCAGGGATCAAAGCCCAACTCAATCCGGTCACCATGGCCGCCTTTATTGACAGCAGCGAGCGCCGAAAAACCATGCAATGCGGTCTGACGGGCTGGTCGCAGGATTATCCGGACCCCAGCGATTTTTTGGACACCCAGTTCAACGGGAATCACATCACGGAAGAGGGGTGTCAGAATGTTGCATTCTATAACAATGCCAAGGTGAACGCATTATTTGCGGAAGCCGCGACCTGCAAAGACCCGGCCCGGCGGCTCCAACTCTACCAAGTGGCGGAACAGACCGTGGTGACCGACGCGCCGCTGGTGCCGCTCTTTTACCAGCGGGTTTTTGCGCTGCGGCAGCCGTGGCTGCACGGAGTTCGATTGCATCCCGTGTTTTATTTTCGCTTTGAGCGCATGTGGAAGGACCATTGATATGATCACTCGATTATTCAGGCGATTTGTCTGGTCCCTCGTAACTTTGATGGGGACGGCGATGCTCACCTTCTTCCTGCTCAACGCCGTGCCCGGCGACGTCGCGCGGGTCATTGCCGGGTCCAAAGCCTCGCCGGACGTGATCAAGGCAGTCCATGCCAAGTATCATCTGGAGGACCCGTTTTGGCAGCGGTTTGTGCTCTACCTCGGCCAACTGGCCAAGGGTGATCTCGGTCATTCTTATGTGACCGATCAACCGGTGGCAGAAGCCCTGCTTACCCGTCTGCCCACCACCGCCGCGCTGACCGGCTTGGCCGT
>Ga0302320_10026980_pt1 | contig 11095 bp, 9 predicted proteins | sample Bog_T0_3_FD_202130 | JGI IMG/M metagenome (GOLD analysis project Ga0302320, IMG submission 202130) | Peat permafrost microbial communities from Stordalen Mire near Abisko, Sweden - Bog_T0_3 | ecosystem: Environmental > Terrestrial > Soil > Wetlands > Peat | place: Sweden: Abisko, Stordalen Mire... | reverse complement strand
AAGATCTGGCGATGAAGGAGCCGGTCGCGCCCCCGACGGCGGTAGCGGCCGCCGGCCCCGCCAAGATCGTCGAGCGGGTGGGCGGCGTGGCGGCGACCCCGGCTGCGGCCGAAACGCCGCCCGCGATCGAAACGCCTGCCACCGCGGCGACGCCCGCCGCGGCGACGCCCGCCGCAGCGCCGTCGGCCGCTGCAAGTCCCGCCGCGACCCCCGCGCCGACTCCTGCCGCAGCGGCGGCGGCGCCGGCGGCGAGTCCCGGCGTCGCGGTCGCCGCGCGCGCCGCGATGCTGGTTGCGGTCGCCTCCGACCCGCAGAAACCGGCCGTCAGCCTGGGCTCGGTGGTGTGGAGCACGATCCCGGCGGCGGCCGGCCAGCCAGCGACGGTTGCGGTCAAGGCCGAGGCGGATATCCCCGACCTGAAGATGCACGCGGTGATGACTCTGAGGAAGAACACCGACCCGAGCCTGCCTGCCTCGCACACCATCGATCTGCGCATCACTTTCGCCGACGGCGCGGAGGTCAAGGGGATCAAGGATATGCGGGTGCCGATGATGCGCCGCGACGATCCCCCGTCGCAGGACGCGCTGTCGGGCGTGCGGGTGAAGATCTCCGACAGCTACTTCCTGGTCGGGCTCAACCGCAGCGACGCCGAGCTGGCGCACAACGTCGATCTGATCGCCAACCGCGGTTGGCTTGATTTTCCGATGTTGCTCAACGACGACCGCATCGCCAAGCTGACCTTCGAAAAGGGCACCGACGGCGAGCGCATCATTAACGACGCGCTGGCGGCTTGGAAGTGAGACCGTTTGGAAGTGAGACCGCTCACAGTGGCAGGTTGAAGACGCGCGTCGAGACGAAATAGCCGTCCTCGATCGCACCGAAGGCGATCGGCGCGCCGAAACAGCACGCGTAGGCCGGGCCGGACGACGGCAACGCCGCGCCGCGCAACAGCAGCTTTTGCCCGCGCCGCAGGATCGCCGCGCCGTTGCGGTCGACGGCGAGGCGCGGCAGTTCGGCGAGCCCCGCTTCGACCGGCTGCAGCGCCGCTTCGCGCGCGTCCGGCGAGCCCTCTGCGGCTTCGAGTCCGGTCGCCGCCGCGGCGTGGAACGGTCCGACGCGCAGGCGACGCAGAAAGACGACATGGCCGCGACAGCCGAGCGTCCGCCCGAGGTCGCGCGCCAGCGCGCGCACATAGGCGCCCTTGCCGCAATCGGCTTCGAACCTCGCCTGGTCGCGCTCGGCGGCGACCAGCGCGAAACGATGGATGGCGACCGGCCGCGGCGCGATCTCGAACGCCTCGCCGCCGCGCGCCAGGTCGTAGGCGCGCTCTCCAGCGATGCGGATCGCCGAGAAGGTCGGCGGCGTCTGAGAGATGACGCCGACGAAGCTCGGCAGCGCCGCTTCGATCTCGCCTGGCGTCGGTCGCGCGTCGGAGGTCGCGACGACCTTGCCCTCGGCGTCGTCGGTGTCGGTCTCGACGCCCCAGCGCACCACGAACTCGTAAGCCTTGGCGCCATCCTGGACGATCGGCACCGTCTTGGTCGCTTCGCCGAACGCGATCGGCAGCACGCCGGAAGCGAGCGGATCGAGCGTGCCGGCGTGGCCGACCTTCTTGGCGTTGAACAGGCGCTTCAGCCGCGCCACCGCCTGGGTCGAGGTGACGCCGACGGGCTTGTCGAGATTGATCCAGCCGTTGACCTCGACGCGCGGCGGGCGGCGGAATTGTTGCGGGCGCGGCGCGGCCGCCGGCGCCTCGGCTTTGACGTCCTCGCTCACCGCTCGTCTTCGCCCTCTTCGTGACGCAGATCGCGCGCGACCTGCGGCGACTTCAATAGCGCATCGAGTGCGTCATGGGCGGCGAAGGTGCGGTCGAGCTCGAAGCGCAGCTCAGGCGCGAACTTGAGATTGACGCGCTGGGCGACCATCGCCCGCAGCAGCTTGGCGTTGGTCTTGAGCGCGGCGATCGTCGCCTGGGCGTTCTTGCCGCCGAGCGGCATCACCGTGACTACGGCGTGTTTGAGATCGTTCGACATGCGCACGGCGGGAACGGTGATCCCCTGACGGTCGAGCGCCGGATCGGCGATCTCGCCGCGTTGCAGTATGTCGGCGACGGCGTGACGGACCGCCTCGCCAACGCGCTCGAGGCGGTGTGAGGGGCCGGCGTGTTTGATCTCTGAGCGGGACATGGGCGGCCTGAAATGCAGGATCGCGGCCGCCTATCGCTCATGCGCGACAGACGGGCGCTCAAAGGCGGGATTCGCCCTCGCGCGTCCGGCGCGCGCCCCGTCGCCGGGGCGCGGCGCGGCGATCACAGCGTGCGGCGGATCTCCTCGACGTTGTAGCATTCGACGACGTCGCCGACCCGCATGTCCTGGTAGTTCTCGAACGCCACGCCGCATTCCTGGCCGGCCTGGACGACGGCAACCTCGTCCTTGAACCGCTTGAGCGTCGACAGCTTGCCTTCGTGGACGACGACGTTGTCGCGGATCAACCGGACGTGCGCGCCGCGCTGGACGACGCCGTCGGTGACGCGGCAGCCGGCGACGTTGCCGACCTTCGAGATGTTGAACACCTCGAGGATCTGTGCGTTGCCGAGCATCGTCTCGCGCAGGGTCGGCGCGAGCAGGCCCGACATCGCCGCCTTCACGTCGTCGACCAGGTTGTAGATGATATTGTAGTAGCGGATCTCGATGCCCTGGACCTCGGCGAGTTCGCGCGCCTCCTTGTGGGCGCGAACGTTGAAGCCGAGGATGACAGCCTGCGAAGCGGCCGCAAGCGTGACGTCGGATTCGGTCACGCCGCCGACGCCGGCGTGGATGACGCGCGCGATGACCTCTTCGGTGCCGAGCTTCTCCAGCGCGGCGGTGATCGCCTCGACCGAGCCCTGCACGTCGCCCTTGACGACCAGCGCCACTTCCTTGTGGCCCTGCGTCTTGAGATTGGTCATCATGTCGCTGAGCGAGGTGCGCACCGACTGGCCGCGGGCGGCGAGCTTCTCGCGCCGCTGACGCTCGCGATACTCCGTGATCTCTCTCGCGCGCGCTTCCGTATCGACCACCGCGACGCGGTCGCCCGCTTCCGGCGCGCCGGAGAAGCCGAGCACCTCGACCGGCGTCGACGGCCCCGCTTCGTCGACCGGATCGCCCTTGTCGTCCACCAGAGCCCGGACGCGGCCCCATTGCGAGCCGGCGACGACGAGCGCGCCGACCTTGAGCGTGCCCCGCTGCACCAGGACGGTCGCCACCGGGCCGCGGCCGCGGTCGAGCCGCGCCTCGATCACCGTGCCCTCGGCGCTGCGGTCGGGGTCGGCCACGAGGTTGAGCAGTTCGGCCTGCAGCGCGATCGCCTCGAGCAGCTTGTCGAGGTTGGTGCGCTTGGTCGCCGAAACTTCGACGCTGAGCGTCTCGCCGCCGAACGCCTCGACCTGCACGTCGTATTGCAGCAGTTCCTGCGTCACGCGTTCCGGATTGGCTTCCGGCTTGTCGATCTTGTTGATCGCCACGATGATCGGCGCTTTCGCCGCCTGGGCGTGGCGGATCGCCTCGATCGTCTGCGGCATCACGCCGTCGTCGGCGGCCACGACCAGCACGACGATGTCGGTGACCTCGGCGCCGCGGGCGCGCATCGCGGTGAAGGCGGCGTGGCCGGGCGTGTCGATGAAGGTGATCTTGGCGCCGCTGGGCGCCGTCACCTGATAGGCGCCGATGTGCTGGGTGATGCCGCCGGCTTCGCCGGCGACGACATTGGCGTGACGGATGGCGTCGAGCAGCGACGTCTTGCCGTGGTCGACGTGGCCCATGATGGTGACGATCGGCGGCCGCGGCACGGCGGCGCCGTCTTCGTCGGGCGTATCGAACAGGCCCTCCTCGACGTCGGACTCGGCGACGCGCTTGACCGTGTGGCCCAAGTCCTCAGCGATGATCTCGGCCGAGTCGGCGTCGAGCGTGTCGGTCAGGGTCACCATGCGACCCTGGCGCATCAGCAGCTTGATGACGTCGACGGCGCGCTCGGACATGCGGTTGGCGAGTTCCTGGACGGTGATCGACTCGGGCAGCACGATTTCGCGCGAGATCTTGTCCTTCGCTTCCTGCTGGCCATGGCCTTTGAGGCGTTGGGTGCGGCGACGGAACGCCGCGACCGAACGCATGCGCTCTTCCTCGCCCGAGGTGGCGCTGGCGACTGTGAGACGGCCGCGATTGCGCTGTTCGCCGCCGCGGTTCGGCCGCGGGGTCGGCAGCATGATCTTGGCGGCAGGGGTCAGAACGCCGGGACGACGGACGACGGTGCGGCGCGCCTCCTCCTCTTCTGCAGCCGGCCGCGCAACCGGCGCGACGGACGCTGCAGGCGTCGAGGCTCCAGCGGCGACGCCGACTTTGCGCGGCAACGCCGTCGCCGGCGTGGCGGCGGGCTCGCCGCCGCCGAGGCGACGGCGCGCCTCTTCCTCGGACTGGCGCTTGAAAGCGGCGTCCTGGGCGCGGCGCGTGTCTTCCTCGCGGCGGCGCCCTTCGGCCGCCTCGCGTTCGGAACGCTCGCGTGTTTCACGTTCGGCGCGCTCGCGCGCCTCGCCCTCCTGGCGGCGTCGGTCTTCCTCTTCGCGCACCCGCGCGTCGAGAAGCGCCCGTGCGCGAGCCTCGACCTGTTCCTCGGTGAGGGTGCGCAGGACGACGCCGGTCTTGGGCGGGGCAATCGCCGCGGCGGTGGTCGGGCCGCGCGGCGCGACGGCCGGCGTCGCCGCCGCCACCGGCGCGGCGGTCGCAGCCGCAGGCTTGGCGGCGACAGGCGCGGCCTGCGGCGGGGCCTCGCCCGGTCCGACGACGCGGCGCTTCACCTTCTCGACCACCACCGCCTTGCTGCGGCCGTGGGAGAAGCTCTGGCGCACGGTTCCCTGCTCGACCGGCCGCTTCAGGTGAAGCGTCGGTTTCGGCGGCGGGTTGGCGCTCAAAGTCTTGTCGCCACTGTTGTTCGTTTCACTCATGCGTCTTCCCGAAATCCAGGCTGGTCGTCGGTTTGGTCAAGCGGACGGGGCGGCGGCCGCGCCGGCGCCGGCGGAAGCGGCCGCCAGCGTCGAAAGCGTCGCGACGCCCGTCCGAAATTGCGTCAAACGCTCCGCCTTCGCGAGAAAGGCCGCGCTGGCCTCGCCCGCAATGAGCGCTGCATGTATCACATTTGTCCTCCCCAGCGCCAAATCCAATTGGCGCGAGGCAAAGATATTGATCCGCGGGGCCGGCGCGGCCTCGCCTTCGAGGCTGCGCAACCGGTGATCGAGCTTCAGGGCCCCGTCGGCCGAGCCGTCGCTGGCGTGGATAAGGCCGACGGCCTTGCCCGACGCGATCGCCGCCTCGACCTTGAACGCGCCGGCGACGATCTGGCCGGCCTTGTTGACCAACGACAGAAATTGCAGCGCGTCCGCCTCGAGCAACCGGTCGACGTCGTCGGCGAGCCCCGGCGCCGCCTCGGCTTTGGCGCGGAAGGCGCGGGCGAAGACCTGTCTGGCCGACGCCTGACGGACCGTCGCCGCGTCGAGTCGGATCCACACGCCGCGGCCGGGCAAACGCCGGCGGATGTCGGGCGTTACAACGCCGTCACCGGACAGCGCGAAGCGCAGCATCGCCTCGGGCGGCCCTTTCCAGCCCGTCGCCGCGCAGGTGCGCTCCGGTCCGCTGTCTTCGCTGGCGTCGGGATTGTTCAATCGCCGCCTCGTCTCAAGCTCAGTTCGCCGGCGCTTCGTCGGCCGCCGCGCCCGCTTCGCCCTCTTCGGGCGCCGCGACGGCGGCTTCCTCGATCCATCCGGCGCGCACGCGGGCCGCCATGATCATCGCGTCGGCCTGCTCGCGCGACAGGCCGAATTCGCTCAGATAGCCGACGAACTTCTTCTCGCCGGCCTCGGTGCGCTCGCTCCAGCCGATCAGGTCGTCGCTGGCGCAGCCGGCGAGGTCCTCGATCGACTTGACGCCGTTCTGGCCGAGCTTGACCAGCATCGGCGTCGTCAGGCCGTCGATCTCCTTGAGGTCGTCGGCGACGCCGAGCGCCTTGCGCGCCTCGTCGTGGTCGGCCTCGATGCGCGCCAGATTGCCCTGCGCTCGCGCCTGGATTTCCTCGGCGGTTTCGGCGTCGAAGCCCTCGATGCCGGCGAGTTCGTGCGGGTCGACATAGGCGATTTCCTCGACGGTGCGAAAGCCTTCGGAGGCGAGCAACTGGGCCACCGTCTCGTCGACGTCGAGCGCCGCCATGAAGGCGCTGGTGCGCTCGTTGAACTCCCTCTGCCGACGCTCGGATTCCTCGGCCTCGGTCAGGATGTCGATGTCCCAGCCGGTGAGCTGCGAGGCGAGCCGCACGTTCTGGCCGCGCCGGCCGATCGCCAGCGACAGCTGGTCGTCGGGCACGACGACCTCGATGCGGGTCGAATCCTCGTCGAGCACCACCTTCATCACTTCGGCCGGCTGCAGCGCGTTGACGATAAAGGTCGCGGCGTCCGGCGACCACGGGATGATGTCGATCTTCTCGCCCTGCAGTTCGTTGACCACCGCCTGCACGCGCGAGCCGCGCATGCCAACGCAGGCGCCGACCGGATCGATCGAGGAATCGTTGGAGACGACGGCGATCTTGGCCCGCGAGCCTGGGTCGCGCGCGACCGCCCTCACTTCGACGATGCCGTCGTAGATTTCCGGCACTTCCTGCGCGAACAGTTTGGCGGTGAACTGCGGGTGGGTGCGCGACAGGAAGATCTGCGGTCCGCGCGCCTCGCGACGCACGTCGTAGACGAAGGCGCGCAACCGGTCGCCGGGACGGAACATCTCGCGCGGGATCAATTCGTCGCGCCGGACGACCGCCTCGCCGCCGGCCCCGCCGAGGTCGACGACGACATTGCCGTATTCGACCCGCTTGACTTGACCGTTGATGATCTCGCCGATGCGGTCCTTGAACACTTCGTACTGTTTGTCGCGCTCGGCCTCGCGGATCTTCTGCACCAACACCTGCTTGGAGGCCTGGGCGGGGATGCGGCCGAAGTCGAACGGCGGCAACGATTCGGCGATCCAGTCGCCGATCTGCGCCGAGGGGTTCTTCTTTTGCGCTTCGGAAAGGGTGATCTGGGTGGAGTCGTTCTCGACCTGATCGACCACCAGCAGCAAGCGCGAGAAGCGGATCTCGCCGGTCTTGGGGTTGATCTCGGTGCGCACTTCGGTCTCCTGACCGTAGCGCGAGCGCGCCGCCTTTTGCATCGCGTCTTCCATCGAGGCGAGCACGATCGATCGGTCGATCGACTTCTCGCGCGCGACGGCGTCGACGATCTGCAAGAGTTCGAGTCTGTTGGCGCTAACGGCCATCGTCTTCTCCTTCAGTCCGGCCCGCGGCGCTATCGACCGCCGGGTCGCGGCATTCCTTCGGATTCATTGGCGCGCCGCTCGGGCGCGGGGTTCTTCGCGGCGCGCTTCGGCGCGGCCTTCGCCGCCGCGCCCGAACGTTCTGCCTTGGCTTGCTTCTTCGCCGCCTTCTCGCGCCTCAGCGTGGCGCGGATCAGGTCTTCGGTGAGCGTCAGCCGCGCTTCGCCGATGTCGGCGATCGCCAGATCGACGCTCGCCGCCTCGCCGATCTCGTCGGTCGACACGCGCAGCCGCGCAACCGGCCGCGCATCGCGCGTCTCGACCGCCTCCAGCGCGCCGCGGAAGCGCTTGCGGCCGTCGACGGCAACCGCCATCTCGATCCGCGCTTCATGCCCGAGGGCGCGACGGAAATCCGAGACGCGCACCAGCGGCCGGTCGATGCCCGGCGAAGAAATCTCCAGCCGATAAGCGCCGGTGACGGGCTCCTCGACGTCGAACAGCGGCGACAAGGCGTCGCTGGCGCGCTCGCAGTCGTCGATGGTCATCGTTCCGTCCGGCCGTTCAGCCATGATCTGCAGCGTCGCGCTCTGGGCGGCCGAGACTTTGACCCGCACGAGGCGCAAGCCCAGCGTGCGCAAGGTCGGCTCGGCGCGGCGGCCGATCCGGAGCGCGACGCCGCTCTCGACGATCAGCCGCGGCTCGTCGAGCCCTTCTTCGGGCGTAGGCGCATTCGGCGCGGAGATTCGGTCCATGGGTCCATGCGGCAATAAAAAAGAGCGGGTCCCGGCCGGGGCCCACTCTCAAAATCTCTCCTTATCATCACTGATCAGGAGCTATGAGAATTCTTGCCTGCTTCATATAGGGGAAGACATGCGCGAATGCAACAGGAAACGGATATCAGGCGCGGCGGTCCTTCCCGTCGTTGCGTTCCTTCTGGCGACGGCGGCGGGTTCGACGCTCGCCCAGGCCGGCGAAATCTTCGCAGGGCTTGGCGGCGCCTGGAGCGGCGACGGCTCAGCGAAGTTCAGCGACGGTTCGTCGACGCCGCTGCGCTGCCACGGGAGCTACGCGGTCAGCGGCGGCGGCGATCACCTCGACCAAGCGCTCGATTGCGCCAGCCCGCGGCAGACCTTCGCCTTCCGCATCGCACTCGACCAGACCAACGGCGCGATCCTCGGCAATTGGCGCGAGCTCACCCGCCAAGTGCAGGGCGGCGTCGTCGGCGCCGGTGGACCTGGCAAGTTCGAACTCACCGCGCGAGGCCAAGGGTTCTCGGCTCAGGCGTCCATCGTCACGCGGGGCGCGCGCCAGTCGCTGGCGATCTCCACCGCCGGCGGCGGGTTCACCTCGGCCACGATCGTCCTGCGCCGCGGGCGCTGAAGCGGCCGGCGCAGGACGCCGCCGGCTCAGCCGGTCGGCAGCTTGTAGTCCTTGAACGCTTCGCGCAGCCTCAGTTTGTTGATCTTGCCGGTGGCGGTGTGGGGGATTTCCTTCACCGTCTGCATGTCGTCGGGCATCCACCATTTGGCGATGCGGCCTTCGAGAAAGCCGAGCACCTCGGCGGGATTGGGGTGCTTGCCTTCCTTCGGCACGACGATCAGCAGCGGGCGTTCGTCCCATTTTGGATGGGCGACGCCGATCACCGCCGCTTCGGCGATGTCGGGATGGCCGACGGCGAGGTTCTCGATGTCGATCGACGAGATCCACTCGCCGCCCGACTTGATCACGTCCTTGGCGCGGTCGGTGATCTGCATGTAGCCATTGGGATCGATGGTGGCGACGTCGCCGGTGTCGAAGAAGCCGCTGTCGTCGACGATGCTGCGGCCTTCTTTGTAATAGGCCTTGGCGACCGCCGGACCGGCGACCTTGAGCCGGCCGAAGCGCTTGCCGTCCCACGGCAGCTCGTTGTTCTCGCCGTCGACGATCTTCATCTCGACGCCGAACGGCGGCCAGCCCTGCTTGACCTTGCAAGCGAAGACGTCGTCGTGGTTCGAGCCCGCCGGCATCGGCTTGATCGATCCAACCGAGCCGAGCGGGCTCATCTCGGTCATGCCCCAGGCGTGGCGCACTTCGACCCCGTAATCCTCTTCGAAGGCGCGGATCATCGAGGGCGGGCACGCCGCGCCGCCGATCACCACCGACTTGAGCGAGGAGAGCCTCTTGCCCTCTTTCTGCAGGTAGGCGAGCAGCATCAGCCAGACCGTCGGCACCGCTGCGGTGAAGTCGACCTGCTCGGTCTCCAGAAGCTCGTAGACCGAGGCGCCGTCGAGCCGCGCTCCCGGCATCACCATCTTCGCGCCGCGCATCGGCGCGGTGAAGGCTAGGCCCCAGGAATTGGCGTGGAACATCGGCACGACCGGCATCACCGTCGAGTTCGCTCCGACCGGCAGACAGTCGAGACCGGCGCTGATCAGCGAATGCAGCAGGTTCGAGCGGTGCGAATAGAGCACGCCCTTGGGATTGCCGGTGGTGCCGGAGGTGTAGCAGAGGCCGACAGCCGTGTTCTCGTCGAACTCGGCCCAGCGGAAGTCGCCGTCGACTTCGCCGATCCATTCCTCATAGGCCACCGCGTTCTTGAGCTTGGTTTCCGGCATATGCGCCGCGTCGGTCATGATGATGTAGCGCTCGATCGTCGGCAGCCTCGGCGCCAGCGCCTCCATCAGCGGCACGAAGGTGAGATCGACGAACGCCAGCCGATCCTCGGCGTGGTTCATGATCCAGGCGATCTGGTCGGGGAACAGGCGCGGATTGACAGTGTGGTAGATTGCGCCAAGCCCGGCGATCCCATACCAAGCTTCAAGATGGCGGTGATTGTTCCAGGCAAGGGTCGCAATGCGGTCGCCGAGCTTGATCCCGTCGCGCTCGAGCCGCTGGGCGACTTTGAGCGCGCGCTGGCGTACTTCGCGGTAGTTGGTGCGGTGGATCGGGCCTTCGACGAGGCGACTGACGACCTCGCGATGCGGGTGCTGCAGGGCGGCGAAATCGATGATCTTGTGAATCAGCAACGGCCAATCTTGCATCAGCCCGAGCATCGCAGTCCTCCCGTTTGAGCCCCGTCCGCGCCGAGCGGCGCGCGGTTGTCCTTAGTTTCCATGCTATTACCATGGCGGCAGGGGGCGCGCCAGCCGCGCCGGCGCAACTTAAGTCGCGCTCGCTTGGCCAAATTGCCGGCGGAAGCGCGCCTCTGTAGTCTGGCGCCGGCGAAAGCCGGCGAAGCGCCGCTGGAGATGGAGACGCATGGCCGACGACCAATCGAAAGAGCGCGCGATCCGCGTCTGGTTTCGCTTCCTCAGGTTGGAGAGCCGCATTCAGTCGACGGTCGCCGAGCATTTGCGCGCCATCGGTCTGTCGGTGCCCCAATGCGACGTGTTGACGACGTTGACGGAAGCGGAGGGGATCAGCCAGCAGGAGCTCGCGCAGCGGCTCTACGTCACCAAGGGCAACATTTCGGGGTTGCTCGACCGGCTCGAACGTGCGGGTCTGGTCGAGCGCCGATCGACCGCGTCCGACCGTCGCCAATACGCGATCTATCTCACCTCAGAGGGGCGCGCGGCGGCGGGGCGGGCGATCGCCGTCCAGCATGGGCTGATCGCGGCGACGCTCGGGCGGCTGCCGTCGGAAAAAGTCGCCGAGTTCGAGACGCTGCTGATCGCCACCCGCGATCTGGTGCGCGCCTATCGCCAGCACGACACGGCGGAGCGGACGACGGGCGCCTCGGGTTGAGGCTTCGCCACACGATTTCCCCATTGCCGCCGCAAGACTCGCTTCGGTCG
>Ga0302320_10026979_pt1 | contig 11095 bp, 13 predicted proteins | sample Bog_T0_3_FD_202130 | JGI IMG/M metagenome (GOLD analysis project Ga0302320, IMG submission 202130) | Peat permafrost microbial communities from Stordalen Mire near Abisko, Sweden - Bog_T0_3 | ecosystem: Environmental > Terrestrial > Soil > Wetlands > Peat | place: Sweden: Abisko, Stordalen Mire... | reverse complement strand
AGTCGGACCGCTTCTTGCTTGAACTCAAGCGTGTAACGACCACGCGTTCCCTGCCTCATCTTCGTTTCCCTTTCGCTATTAGAGCAGCTTGCTAAGGGATACGTTTTGCGGGGGCAAGGTCACAATCCGTGCTACCGTTGTCGCAAATCAGCACGGAAAGGCACAGCTCCTGCCTTGTTTGGGCGTGCTTTCGAAGCCCGCGTTGCACGGTAGCAGTCGAGATGCGACGACCTTTGGCGATCTGGCGGATATGGTGCCGGTGCAGCCTGCTATCGTCAAGGCAACACGAAGAATAGCGAACTTTGGAGGTATAGGAAACCGATGACAACGTCCCGCAGAAGTTTCTTCAAAGCAGCCGCCGGATTAGCGGCGGCAAGGGCGGTCCGCGGCGCAGCCCTCCCAGCGAGCGACATTCCCATCGCCTTTGGACCGTATTCAGCGGATGGGTCGTTCGAATCGTTCCAATGCCCGGAGTGGTTTCGGGACGCGAAGTTCGGAATCTGGGCGCATTGGGGGCCAAGCTCTGCCATCGGCGACGGCGATTGGTATGCCCGCAACATGTACATGGAAGGCAGTCCGCAATACGAGTACCACTTGAAGACGTACGGTCATCCCTCGAAGTTTGGATATAAGGACACCATTCCGCTATGGAAAGCGGAAACGTTTGACCCTCCCGCGCTCATTCGACGCTATGCCGCGGCTGGCGCCAGGTACTTCGTCAGCATGGGCGTCCATTGCGACAACTTCGACCTTTGGAACTCGCGAGGCCACCGGTGGAACTCGGTGAAGATGGGGCCGAAGCGGGACATAGTAGGCGAGTGGCGGCAGGCAGCGCGCGAGGCCGGCCTTCGCTTCGGAGTCAGCGAGCACGTCTGGGCGAGCTACAACTGGTGGACCACCAACAAAGGCGCCGACAAGCAGGGCCCATTCGCGGGAGTCCATTACGATGGTACAGACCCTGCCAACTATGACTTGTATTTCCCGCCGCACGCGCCTGGCGCCGAACCCTGGGCCGAGCAGGGCAACGAAAGCGAAGCATGGAAACGCGAATGGTTCCTGCGCGCTCAAGACTTGATCGATCAGCATCAGCCGGACTTGTACTACGAAGATGGTCCGATTCCGTTCGGCCGCTGGGGACGGTCATTAGTCGCCCACTACTACAACCAAAGCCTTCGCTGGCACAAGGGAAACATGGACGTGGTTTACACCGCGAAACAGCGCAGCGAATGCGCGACAGGAGCCTGCACCCTGGACGTCGAGCGCGGGGTCGTGGACGAGATTGAACCTCACCCTTTTCAGACTGACACGTGCATCGGGGACTGGCATTACAAGCGGGGCGCCACATACAAGCGACCGAAGACCGTAATCGATCTACTGGTCGATGTTGTCAGTCGTAACGGCAATCTCCTTCTGAACATCCCGCTGCCGGCAAGTGGCACGCCCGACGATGAGGAACTCAGAATTCTGGATGACATTACCGCGTGGATGAAGGTGAATTCGGAAGGGATCTACGCAACGCGGCCATGGAAGGTGTTTGGGGAGGGGCCGGGAATCAAGAAGACAGAATCCGGTGAGGGCATGAACGGCACCCCCGAACACTTTAACGAGAGTAAGCGCACGGATCTGACGGGCGCCGATATTCGGTTCACCACAAAGGGCGGCGTGTTATATGCGTTCGCAATGGGCCAAAACGCGACCGAAACACGAATTGTCTCTCTGGCTCCCTCACGCGGGCTGGAGCTCCGCAAGGTGAGCCACGTCGAATTGTTGGGTCTTCCTGAGATGCTGCGATGGAAGCAGACAGACGACGGGCTAATCATCGCCTCGCCCAGCACGTGGCCCGGCGAGCACGCAGTCACGTTCAAGATCCAGTTTGCTTGAGATCTCGCACCCACGCGCGTCTCAGTACTAGCCTCCCCTGCAATCTCTCTTAACATAGGATGGTGTTGATGCAGCTGTATGGAGAGGTGAGTCCGATGAAAACTTTGTTTGGCCGGGCCGGGATATCCGGCATCGTTTTAGCTTTGGTCTTAGCCGCGACGAGCGCCGCTGGTCAAAAAGGCGCTCATGCAGCGGTTGTGCCTCAAGCCAGCCGCCAGGTCGCCCCGGCATTGCAGCTGGCTGATAGTTCTGGAACGAATATGCAGGTAACGGACTATCGCGGGAAAGTTGTGCTGCTCAACTTCTGGGCGACCGACTGCGGTGGATGCAAATTGGAGATTCCATGGCTCATCGAATTGGAGTCAGCTCACAAGAGTGACAGTTTTACAGTTGTTGGCGTTTCGATGGATACCTCGTACCAGGGTTCAAAGAGCGCCGACGAAGCCTGGAGCAAGGTCAAGCCCTTCGTCACGGATCACAAATTGAACTACCCGGTCGTGATGGGGGATGCTACGCTAATAAATTCCTACAAATTGGGAGCTGTTCCGGAGACGTATCTGATCGACAAGCGAGGCCGGATCGCCGCCATCTACAGCGGCGTAATCGATAAGAGTGACGTGGATTCAAATATCAATAGGCTATTGGCCGAGGAATAGCAGTCCCTATATCTCAATCTCCGCGTTGAGTCGTCGACAACTACAGCTTTCGGTTTTGCCGATAGGCCAAGCCGCTGATTGACATCCGATATGCGCGATTGTCGGGATTACTCCTGAAAAAATCCCCGGCATCCTGACAAGCATGACTGCGTGGGCCAATGAAAGCTTGGGCGAGGCCGCGTTTCCGGACCTATACTTGCCGATGACCACCGCTGCCATGAAGCTGAGCACAGCAGGTCAGATGGCGCGAACAGCGCGGGTGGGATATGAAACTCCCTCAGAGGGATGTGACGCAATCAAATCGAATCAGCCAAGGCCAGCTTGCCCGGCCCTTGCGGTCATCCCTGCTGCTGGCAGCTTACCTGGTCACCGCAGCAGCGACGTCAGGCGTCTACACCGCTTCGCCAACCGATACTCGCCGCCCGGGACTGCCAACTGCCAGCACGCCTGTCTCGAAGCCTCAAACCGTACTAGCTCCAGTCTCGTCCACCCGAGTCGTACCATCTCAGGTCGCAGCAGCCCCAGCCCAAGCCGCTCCGACCAAGCCCCAGCTGGCATTCAGTCAGAAAGCCGAGCATTTGGTGGAGACTACCTTCGAAGGCTTCGACTGGCTCGCCGGCTGGATCCTGAAGATCGCCAAGGACCTGCTGGGCTTTCTCGCCATGCCCCTCCTTGGCTGGCTGGTCTGGCGCGAGATGCGGCGCAGCCCAGTCATCTTCGACCCATTCGCGGTCCCTAAGAAGTTCGAAGAGGAGGGCCTAAGCGGTGAAGTCTTCGCCCACCGCGTTCGCGATGCGATGCTGAGGATTCAGAAAGAGACCAAGACCTTGGCCAAGCGGTCAAACGTCGCCGCAGCCCGCGACGAAGGATCGCTTCCCGACCTCGACATCGCCGGCACCAAGATGGGGATCAAGTCTATTACCGATATTCTGCGCGATCTGCTCGGGCTGCACCTGCGCCATGTCAGCGGAGATATCGTATTGCGCGCCAACCCGGAGGACAGCTCCGGTTGCACCCCAAGCGCGCCTCACGCTATCGTCACCCTCTACCTCACCCGAGGACGGGAACGCGATAAAGCAATTGAAATCCAAGTTCCCCGCGGCGACCGGCTCGAACTTATCCAGAAGACTGCAGAGGCCGTTCTTGACCGCGTCGATCCCTACATCCTCGGCATGCACCAGAAAGACCTGGGACAGTATGACGCCGCCCTCATGACCGCCCGCCGTATGCTTGATCGCGTCGCCAGCAACAGCACCAGTTTTGCCTCGCCCGGCCGCACTTTCCGTACTCTCAGGTATCGCGGTGTCTTCACTTTAGAAAAAGAGAGGGCCGTTGCCTACAACCTTAAGGGCAACGTGCTTCTAGATCAGAGGCAATACGACGAAGCAATAGCCTGCTACGCGCAAGCCGTTGCGATCGATCCTGCCTTCGCCTCGGTCTACAACAACTGGGGCGAAGCCCTCGCCGATCAAGGCAAGTTCGACGACGCGGTCGAACTTTACCAAAGGGCTATTCATTTCAACTCGAAGTTCGTTGAAGCTTACAACAACTGGGGCAATGCGCTCTGCGCCCAGAGGCTTTATGAGGACGCCATCGCCAAGTACCAGAAAGCCATTGACATCGACCCCCGCTTTGAAGTCGCCTACAGCAATTGGGGCCTCGCACTTTTTGAACAACAGCTCTATGATGACGCGATCGAAAAGTACCGCCGCGCGCTCGACATCGATCCCCACTACGCCAAAGCCTACAGCGGCTGGGCCAACGCGCTCTACGAACAACAGAAGTACGCTGAAGCAATCGCCGTGTACGAGGCCGCCATCAAGAGCGATCCCCTCTTTGCTTTCGCCTACATCAACCAGGGAAACGCCCTCTGCGCCCTGGCCCGCTTCGACGAAGCGATCGAGAAATATCGGAAGGCCATCGAACTCGATCCTACCCTCCGCAAGGCTTTCTACAATCTCGGCGTAGCACTGGGGAAACTGGGCATGGAGACCGAAGCCGTGGAGATGCTGCGCCGCGCCCAGGAGATATCCGCCGCGCCTTAGCAATGCCTTGCTCGGGCCCGTCGAACCGGGGCGGCCCTGTGACGAACGTGAGTGCTGCAACGGAATTGGGCGTATTCCAAAAATGCGCCAATGCTGTTCTCGCTCTCGCTGAACGCGTCAACCATGGCTTTTCCCGAACGGCTACAAATCTTGGGATCTCCGGAACGGACGTTGATTTCAAAGAACCTTCATGGCCCGATCCCGGTTTTTTGCCAGACTCCTGATTCTTTTGCCATACTCCTGATTCACGGTTACTGGAACAGTCACGGTATGCGAATCGCTCCCAGTTGTGCCAACGACGGTCAAGTTGTAACTTCCCGCAGGCGTGCCGGGATCGGTCGTGGTCGTCGGACCGGAACCTCCGCCGCAGTTCAATAATGGGCCAAACATTAGCAGCAGAAGAATCACCATCAACATTGGCCTCGCGACCCTTTTACTCCTCAACCCAAATATCACAATCACCGAGAAGAATCGGGTTCGCTCGGTCAATCACGATGAGCAGGAATTCGCCTTTGGGACTGGCCAATGAATCGCTGGATCCCGCTGCTCCCCACCCGGCGCAATTCCCTCATATCGGACGAGTTAGTCGCATTAGAAGATTGATGGGATTGTTGATGGTTTGGAGCTTCAAGCTTTCTAAATTATTGATTCTAAATAAAGTTTGGCTCCTCATGTAGGGGCCAAATGCACTCTTTCCGCCTAAACCTCCTTCGACCTTCCCCGACGTTTCTCTGCATCGCTCGACTCATATTGCATAATATAATCAATGGTTTACAGTTGATTCTAGAGTCTTACCTCGTCAATTCCCTCCAAGACGGTTAGAGTGAGCGGCCGTCCAACCGGCTCATTTCTGTGGTCATTTTCCTGCCATGCTTCCTAAAGTTGACCACGGGGGGAACGATGAAAGCGGAAGTTGAGTTGTCCGATCTGAAATGCCGCAAGGCCGTAACGAAGGCGAAACCGTACAGACTGGCCGACAAAGGCGGCCTGGCTTTATTGGTGATGCCTGAGGGCGGAAAGCTCTGGCGCTGGCGGTATCGGTTTGGGGGAAAGATGAAGCAAATGGCGCTGGGCATATACCCCGGTGTGACTCTTGCCCAGGCACGGATACTGCATGCCAATGCTCGGGGGGAGCTGGCCAGAGGTACTGACCCGATGGCAGTGAGGAAGGAAGACAAGCAGCTGAAAAAGGCGAAGAAGGCTGAGAAGACCGTAGCCGAGGCCGGACCGGTCGACCTCACCTTCGAGACTCTTGCTTGGAAGTGGTTTGCATGGTGGAAGTCGGACAAGAAAGCCGGGTATGTGAAGGACGTCAAGTCCAGGCTGGAAGGCGACATCGTCGCCAAGGTCGGCAACAGGGCGCCGGAGGGCATCACGCGGCTGGAGTGGGTGATGGTTATCAAGGCGATCGATGAGCGGGGCGCCGGGGACCTGGCCCGGCGCGCGCTCCAGAACGTGAATCAGATCTATGAGTACGGCATAGATAACGGTCTGCTTGACCAGAACCTGGCGAGCCCCGCTGCTGGTATCCGTCCAGAAAAGATCATCACCCGGGGGGTTGCGAGGCACTGCGCATCTCTCTCCATCGGGGAAGTCCCGGACTTGCTGCGCAGGATGCGCAACTATACCGGCCGAGCCAACACGAGAATGGCGATGGAGCTGATGAGCCTCACCTTCCTTCGTACCAGCGAACTGATTGGGGGGCTCTGGTCCGAGATCGACTGGGAAGAGAAGCTGTGGCGTGTTCCGGGGCCGCGAATGAAGATGAAGAAACCACACCTGGTACCGCTGGCACCCCAGGCTCTGGATTTGCTGAGGCAGGTGCATGCCGCCAATGGGGCGACCGACAGGTTGTTCCCAATCGCCAAGAAGAGTGGCCCCGGTGTCATGAGCACCAACACCATCCTCGGGGCTCTCGACCAGATGGGCTACAGGGGAAAGATGACTGGGCACGGCTGGCGATCGGTCGCCTCGACGTACCTCCACGAGAAGGGATTCGACCACGAGGTCATCGAGATGCAACTCGCGCACTCGGGGGAAGACAAGGTCTCGGGCGCATATAACAACGCCAAGTACCTTCCGCAGAGGACGGAGATGATGCAGGCATGGGCCGATGCCCTGGATCAATTGCGGGAAAAATCGCGTTGAACAACCGCGCGGAAACGGGCGCTTCCAACGAGCCAGGCAATTCGTATCCCGACTACTGCTGGAGCTATGACAATTTCGGCAATCGCACTGCTCAGATGAGCGCTAATGTGGATTTCCCGAGCGGCCAGGGCGGGCCCAACACCTGTTCCACGACCGGCTCCCTGGGTCAGAACAGCTGGGCGCAATACAATGGAACGTTAACGGAACGAACAATAACCAAATGAGCGAAACAAGTCAGAATCTGAGCCAGGGCCAAGGCTACGACGCGGCGGGCAATGTGCTCAATGACGGGGTCAATCAGTAGCTCTATGACGGCGAAGGCCGGATCTGCGCGGTTGTCAGCACGCCGGATCCCGGCTTAACGTCGGTCACGGTGTATGCTTACGACGCCGATGGTAACCGCGTGGCCAAAGGGACGATTCCCAATGTTTCTTCGCTCTACACAATGGTGAACGGGGTGCTACAGCCGACAATCAGCTGCGATCCGGCGGTCAATGGCCTGGCCACATCGGGTAATGAAACCGACTATGTCCTCGGTTTGAGAGGGGAGCAGGTGACAGAGCGTGCCCAGGATGCCAATGGAAGCATGAACTGGCAGCGGACCTACGTTTACGCCGCGGGGGCGCTCTTCGCTACATTCGATCCTTCACCGGACACCCTCACCCAGCCATTGCCGTCCTACCGGCTGACTGATTGGCTCGGCACGCTGCGCGCGACTACAGATTCCAGCGGTGTGTCGCAGGGGACATGCACGGGCTCGCCATTTGGTGACGGAGTTAGCTGCAAGGGCGATATCCCGGATGTACGCCGTTTCACCGGCAAAGAACGGGATACCGAATCAGGAAACGACTACTTCGGGGCTAGGTACTACGCCAGCTCAATGGGCCGGTTCATGTCGCCGGACTTTAACAACACTGGAGACGATCCACAACCCATACCATATGCAGACCTTGAGGGTCCTCAAAGTCTTAACCTTTACAGCTATGTTGGCAACAATCCGCTATACCGTAGGGATGCGGACGGCCATTCCTACGTAGTCTACGATGGTTCAGCAAACACGCTGACGCTGTATAGCGGAACAGGAGAACGTTTGGGAGTGTATCCCGCAGACAATAACGTAGACAGCCATTCGAGTCTGGGGAAGCTACCAGACGGCACATATCCAGTACTCGATCAGAATTCGCCCAATATGCACGGCGATGCGGTCGATCCTAGTGACTCCAACTTACAAGATTCTGAAGATGGGGAATTCGGTCCAGGAGGGATATTCAGGATACAGGCGTTTAGGGGACCAGATGGAAAGTCCATAAGGGAGTTGGACTACACGCAGGACGGAAGAACAAGCCCGATAAGGTTGGTCGTACGGGTCCAGCCCACGCGACCCAAGGTTGCATTCGAACCTGCGATACCGCAATCCACCAGATCACGAACACAGTGAAGACTGACCCTTTGACCTCGCTAGAAGTCATATTTAACAGGCCTGCAGACAATAGCAGCGTGAAAACTACGGTCACGAACTGCGTGACGGACTCTAACGGCAAACAGAAGTGCGATACGCAGTGATGGTCGAGGAGGTAATTGACAATGTGGAATCGAGTTTGGTTGAGGAGAGCAATTTGCGCCATACTCTGCCTCTATTTGCAGCCTTCAATTTTCGCGGACCATTTCCCGCCATCGGATATTGCGATTGGAAAGTCAGAACATCTGCTGGGAGGAATCAGTATCCTAGATGATACTGTGGCTTCTGTCATGCAGCGAATGGGGCCGCCCGACAGGTTCGAAGAATCAACTTCGTGAGATTATCCGGACGGGAGTGGTGAGCGCTCATATGAATGGGATCGCGATGGAATCAGGTTGCGGATGTGCACGGAATTTTACACTGACAAGAAGGCCATGACACTTGTTGAGAGTCGTCCCATTTGCGTCGATGTGTGGGGGGAGCACGGCGGAGCGAAAGTGGGATTCACCGGAACTGGTTTATCCATCGGAGATGAACTGGCGAAGGTAAAAAAGTTGTACGGAGATCGCTTTCAGAGCGACCCGCACTCCGTAACCGTCCAATGGAAAGATGAGACAACCCTTTCCATCGATTTCTCCAATGATGGTCACGTCACTCATATGCAACTGTTTGCCTCCCAAGAGTGACGGGTGTCGTTACGGTGCAGACAGACTTTAGGTACGATTACACTCCGCGTTTTGCGCATCCGGCCCGCAAGTACACCGGCAAAGAACGCGATGCCGAATCAGGAAACGATTATTTCGAAGCTCGGTACTATGCAAGTACGATGGGCCGGTTCCTCAGTCCTGATCCGCTGATCATGGAACCTCGCCGATTGCTTGATCCTCAGCAGTTGAACCTTTATGCCTACGGTAGAGACAATCCGCTCCGTTTCACTGACCCGACGGGATTGGACGTAAACCTGAATTGCTCACAAGTGAGCAGCGACACCTGTAAGGGAATCGTCAATGACTTCAACAACCGTAAAGGCGCTCAGTTCACCATCGGGCGAGACGACAAAACGGGTCTTCTGACCGTCGATGGAAAAGTCGACCCGAGCAAGTTGTCTTCAGGGGAGGCGGCGCTATACGGCGCGATCCAGGACACGGATCATCATGCGACGCTGGATGTTGTCACTCAGAGCGATACCGTGCAGTTTGGGGGCTTCAACGGGAACGGGCACAATACGGTTGATGCTGCGGATATCAAGCTGCTCAATAGTGCCTCGCCTCAAGCTGCTGGAGAGACACTCTCACACGAAGCTCTTGAAGCGTATGGCTCAAGTTTTGCAAATGGAACAAACTACGATGAGTGGCACGCCTACGCCAACCAGTTCTTCGGCCAAGCTGAATCGACCAGATTGTTGACCGTGGGACCAGCTAACGCTGCTCTTCCGCTCTCAGCAACCAATCCCGGCTTTTACCAAGACCAGTGGCATTTTGGTCGAATCAATCAGACCTTCACAACCGGAGTAAGGTCGACGGGACCAGTGCCGGGGAGGGGTTATCAGCCTGGGATCATAGACACTGTGAATAGGGTGGATCAGTAATGAAGAAGTTTACGTCAGCTATCTTTGTGGTTGTGACTGTTCTGCAGTTCGTGTGGGCCCAAACTGCTCACGCGCAAGCCGATATCAAGAAGATCGTCGGGCAGGTTGTTCGATACGATGCAATTTCGAACGCAGGTACGGCTAACGCAGATATGATCGTCAGACTGAAGAGTGGTGGATTCATGCGTCTGCTTTATTCTCCACACGGTTACTCCTTCGATGCCCCGCCCCCAAAGGCGGAGGAGATTTTACCCCCCGAGATGTTTTCGAATGGAGAGATTGAATGGAGATTCGACGTTCATGCCCCCAGCAACTCTGGGCAGCGCTTTCGGTGTACGTCATTTCCTAAGAAAGGGGTACGGGATGCCAGGGGCAGGCTGCAGGTAGAAACCCCGTATGATGCAGTGCCGGGAACAGGATCGGTTGTAATCCCGCGCACGGACTCGTTGCCCTGTCAGATCATTTCCAAATGGTCCCGTAACTGAGCGTCTGATGATCACCGCCGCACTTGCATGGAGACTTCGCTCGCGGCAATCCCGCTATACCGGCAAAGAAAGAGACGCCGAAAGCGGCTTAGATAACTTAGGGGCCAGGTACTATGCATCTACGATGGGGCGCTTCTTAAGCCCGGACTGGAGCGCCAAAGTTCAGCCAGTCCCATACGCGAAGCTGGACAATCCGCAGAGCCTCAATCTATATGCTTTTGTGGCGAACAATCCGCTTACCTTGAACCCTGGGGCCGCAGCAGGGACGAATGCAGCGCCTGGGCTTGGGGCAAACGCTGGAGGAGCTATCCAGGTTGTCACACAGCCAGGTGGCGTTGGTAATCTCTGGTTTGGAAGCTATCCGTGAGAAACGTGGTGACAATGAAGGCCCTATCCAGCAACAAGGAACTGTACCAATACATGGTCTCTCTTGCTGACATCCTGAAGACTATGGGCTGTTGCGAGTCGAGCAATGTAGTTGCGCTTGCTGCGCGACTTGAACCAAGTTAGGTTCAGGTCCTCGTATTTCGGGTGATGCCTCATCGCGCTATAGATCATTGAGAGGCGCAAGAGAGAGCTGCGGGTGAGGCCACGCTCGTTCAAACCCCACTCGATGAAAGCGGATGCGACTTCTTCGCTAAATAGAGCCCGGAGAGTCGTGATGTCGCTGAAACTCCCAATATTCTTCGCGAACCCAAATAGACGGCACCACTGCTGTCCGGCTACAAGTCGAACAGAATCAACTGGTTGCTGATATCGCCTAAGTCGTTATCGGCGTCGGATGCCTGAAGTGCCCGTAAAGTGGGCGTTTTCTCGAACAGAGTTAGGCTGAG
>Ga0302320_10026977_pt1 | contig 11096 bp, 11 predicted proteins | sample Bog_T0_3_FD_202130 | JGI IMG/M metagenome (GOLD analysis project Ga0302320, IMG submission 202130) | Peat permafrost microbial communities from Stordalen Mire near Abisko, Sweden - Bog_T0_3 | ecosystem: Environmental > Terrestrial > Soil > Wetlands > Peat | place: Sweden: Abisko, Stordalen Mire... | reverse complement strand
ACTCATCAAAACATATATCAAGTCAGGCAAGATCGTGCCCATGGAAATCACCATCCAGCTACTTGAGAACGCTATTGCGGCCGTATTGGAGAAGACGAGTGATGGAAAGGGAAAGTTTCTCATCGATGGGTTTCCGAGGAAGATGGATCAGGCGGTGAAGTTTGAGGAGAGCGTGGTGCCAGCGAAGTTCGTGCTGTTTTTCGATTGTCCGGAAGAGGAGATGCAGAAGAGACTGCTTAAGAGGGGCGAGACGAGTGGCAGGAGCGATGACAATGAGGAGAGTATAAAGAAGAGGTTTAGGGTGTTTATCGAGACCAGTATGCCTGTAGTGGAATACTTCGCAGAAAAGGGGAAAGTTATTAGAGTCAAGTCTACAAAGAGTCCCGATGAGGTGTATGCTGATACAAAGGCACAACTGGAAGAGAAAATGGGGAAGCATCTCTAGATTTCTGGATTGGGGAAGTAGATTTGGGGATATAGAGAGGTATGTATAGAAAGGGAAAAGTTATCAGGAATTCTTCAAGACAAATCAAAGACTTGGCAAACATGATCAACGCATTTTCATTCAGCTATGCTTTCCACGGAGTTCTACAGCACTCATATCTTCATAATAGCGTGAATTTCCTTCCTGCATCATACCAGATGCTAGTGCAATTCAATTGTACAAATCATCTATTAACGCCTTTCGTGATCGAATCTTTTTTTAAGCATCGATCGTTTTCATATGATAACTCTGGACTCTTGTAGATGGATAGAATGAATGAACGATCGATCGAATCATGTCACCCTATAAATCCCTAGTCAGTACCCATCTCAACTAAATTTTCACGACCAGCGATCCGTCTACCTGCTCCCATACCTGAAGCTCCCGCGGCCTTCCTCTCAACCTCATGCAGCTCCCGTTCCTTTTGTGATTCTGCCGATTGCCTCTCCCTGCTAATAACTTCCTTCACACCCCTCAAGCTCTCTTTCCATTGATCCAGCCTCGTAGCTACCTCTCGCCATTGCTTCTCGCCAAAGACTCGGTATGTTGTTCGGTGAACGAGGAATACCTGCTTTTGCTGTGATAACTTTCCTTCCACTAATCCGGCACGGATAACATCAATAACCCACATCTCGACGTCCTCGGAGGGAACTTGTAAAGCTTTAGAGATGCGTTTGTATTCGAGTTCTCGGCTGTGGGTGCTGGCTGCCAGACTTGCAAGAGTAAGCAGTCTCATCTTGCGGTGAAGGATGCTGTTGTTGAGACCCTCGTCTTCAATAAAGTTATCATGTTCGTCCCGGAAATCATTGTAGTCTTCGAGCTCCTTCTCGGAGAAGACCTCAAGTAATTCGGAGTAGACGGGGTGGGAATCAGCGAGGGCTTGGACCGTGGGAAGAGAGGTAAGGTCGTGGAAGTCATAGTGAGTGTTGGATAGGAGAGCAACTTTGAGGGCTCGGAGGGAAAGATCCTGTGCTTCTTTTGAGGAGATTTCCTCGTTGTCTTTAGGATCAAAAGTGCGGAGAGCCTTCAGTACATATTGATATGATTGTCTATTAGACCAGTAATTAGTGAAATGCGCCTTGAAATGCCACGTAGAGTCCAGGCTTACTCTTCTTCGCCGGCATCTTCTGCTACGTCTGCAATTTGTCCAAACAACTTTCGTTGATCTTCCTCATCCACATCCCACTCCAAGAGCCAAGCATCCAACTTTTTCAGTTGCGGTCGCAGCATTTCGAAGAGTCCAGTCGTTTTAACCAACCGTAGAACGGCCTGGAAAACATTGAAACGGACTTCATTATCCGGGGATAGAAGATTGAAGACTGTAGTAAGGATATTAAGAGCGAGCCCGGGGCCGTTAATGGGTGACGAGGTAATCGGTTTCGAAAGGTTCTCGCAGATTTTAGGAAGGAAGATATTGACACTTGGGGATTGAATGACCAAGAAGACGAGGAGATTGTATGCGGCAGTAAATTCTTTCTCTGGGGCTGCATTAAGTGCGGTCGAGGCCACGACCAGCTTCTTGAGCGCATCATCTTTTTTATTTTCCGCAAGGAGGGGTTGGATATCCGCTGCGACATTCAGATATTCAGCCAGCTCTTGCGCCAGGTCGACGAAGGTGCCATCAATGAAGACTTGCTGCGTCGTAGGCGCCATAATGCTAAATCTTCGCCGAAGATGATTGGAGTTGGGAGGGCTGGGTTGCGGCGTTCAAAAGGCAAAAAGTACGATTTTGTGAAGCCATCCAAAAATTCGTGTGGGAAGAGCTAACCGAGAGGTGGGCTAGTCAGCCTCGTCCTCGTCCCTTCTTCTCCTTAAATTGACTTCATTTTCAACCATCACATTCATCTATCCATCAGATGAGAGACGAGAGATGAGTGAGTTATCCTCTTCACATCACAGTGTCACAATCGAGTCAGAAAAGCTGAGAGAGAGAAATGATCCTGAATCATCTCGACGATTTATATGCTCTTATATATATTTCAGCAAAAAGATATATATATATATATATATATATATATAACCAGAACCTCAACAATGCAGTCAAATTAGCATTCTGGCTTAATCTTGCTGTACTCTTTCTGCTACAGCCTGCATTCAATCTTCCTCTCGTGTATTCTTGTGCTCGCATATTGATCATGTTGGATTTTATGGGCCTGCTAGTGCTTACTCGTTTTTGCGTTATCTCCGTTGTCGATGTGTTGAAAAGACGTCTATTAACCTCCACTGTTGAGTGACTTCTGAAAGTTTTCCTCGTCCTCGGTTTATTGTTTCAACATGGCTGTTATAACTCTACTTCAAGTCATAGATACTACAGTAGTCTTATCATTGCTATTTACCTTTATTGGTGCTATACGTCGGCTATACTTCCATCCTCTAGCCCATATACCGGGTCCAAAGTTGGCAGCACTTACCTGGTGGTATGAGTTCTATTTCGACGGGGTTCGGCAAGGGAATTATGTCTTCAAAATTCAAAAACTTCACAAGCAATATGGTAGGGCATTGGTACCTTATTTGAGCAATTTTACTACGATTCATATGATGGACCTTTGTCACTGACCACAGAATACTCGTTAAGGTCCAATCATTCGTATCACTCCAGATGAGATTCACATTAACGATGTTGGCTTTCTGAATACCGTATATGCTCCGTCGTCATCCCGTAGAGAGAAGTACAACCACCAATTGAAGTCCTTACGAGTTCCGGGTGGTATTGGAGCGGCCATATCACACGAGGTTCATAGGTCAGTTTCCTTTATTTGAAATTTCAGGATGTAGATGCCTCGCGAAATACGAGATATTCAAAATTAATTCTTTTCTCCTGACTTCAATACTGACTAACAACAGGAAACGTCGTGACGCGCTAAGTTCGTTCTTCACCAAACGGAATGTCCTGTCCTTAGAACCTTTGATCACTGGGAAAGTGGAGCAACTGTGTCAGTTGATAACGAAACATGCCGTCGAAAAATCTCCAATCAACCTATCAGACGTATTCTTTGCGTTTTGTAATGAGTACGAATCTGTTTTGGTGCCGGAGGATATCGCTAACAAGATAGTATTGTTATAAACTTCTTATTCGCGCATAAGACGGACCTACTTGCGAATGAGGCACAGGCTGCTAAGCTTCGTCAAAATGGCAATGAACTTATGCAAGGAATCTACGTGAATAAGCATTTTGCATGGATTCCTGATTTCCTCGAGTCTCTTCCGCTATCTATAAGCAAGCCACTGATGCCTCCTGGGCTGATAGATATGCAAGCATTGTTTGATGTGAGTACCTGACATCGTCACGAAATACGGTTCATTTTTGATATCTTTACAGAGAGTCCGTACTGAGCTACTCATCATTATGAAAGCTAAATCATCAGGTACTTCCAGAGGAAATGTGCTGGGTAAGCAGTCAGTGTATGACTCCGTAGTGGACAGTCCTATCCTGCCACCTGCGGAGAAGACTCTGCTACGCCTTGAACAAGAAGGCGCGCTTCTAGTCTTGGCTGGAACAGAGTCGCCAGCCAAAACACTCAACATCATATTTTACCACCTTCTAGCCAATCCCTCGATTCTCAGCAAGCTCCGCGCTGAGTTAGACGCGGTCAAAGCACCCTATTCCTGGACCGATCTCGAGAAACTCCCTTACCTTACAGCAGTCATCGAAGAGGGCAATCGCCTCTCTTTTGGCGTAACAGCCAGAACAGCTCGCATTTCTCACGAACCACTCACATATACCCCATCCACTTACAATACCTCCCCATCTAGCCTCAGCAAATCATATACCCTTCCCCCGGGCACGCCAATCAGCATAACAACCCTGAGCGCCCACACAGCCGAAAGTGTTTTTCCAGATCCTTATACCTTCGATGCAGAACGCTGGCTTGGTGACCTAGGTCGTGAACGCCGTAAGTTCCAGATGGCATTCGGGAAAGGCGGACGGATTTGTTTAGGGATCGAATTGGCGAGAGCTGAATTGTATCTCGTGACGGCAGCGTTGGTTAGGGGGTTTGAGATGAGTTTGTGGAAGACGGATGAGAGCGATGTGACTTTTTTGCATGATTATCACGTTGCGATGCCGAAGCTGAATTCAAAGGGGGTGAGGGTTCTGGTTACAGCGAGGTAGGGTTGAAAAGCCAAAGTGCCTAGTGAGCCAGCTTGTACTTCTGATTTAGACCTTGTGCTTAAATATTCCACTGATTTCCTCGGAGACCTCATCAGACGAGGACAGGAACGATGTCAGATAGCCGAAATGGATACGCAAACATTATGCCACTGGTCACAGGAGAGTCGTGTTTAAATGTAAATTGAAATTAAATTCATCGGAACTGCTTTGTTTGATGGATGTGCTTTTATTGATCCCACCTTCGTCTCAGCCCCTAAGAACTCTCAGTACCACAATAATCCATATGAACATCCAGGAAACCAGAAACCCAACGTGCTTCTTTTTCAAACCGCTCCCGCTCATTTTCCTTCACTCCATTTAAAACCCCCCCTCCTTTCCTCAAGCCCAACAGAAACAGAGATGTGTCTCGTGGTCAAGCTGCCGAAAGAAAGTTTCACTCACCAGGTGCCAAGGCAAAGTTTACTTCGCATCCTTTTTCCTACACGGAACTCCGTTCTCCTCTGTACCCTAGTTATAGGCATTCGGAACCTAGATTTGAAGAGGCGTTGTAATAAATATCCATCATCGTGTCTATTGACTAGTCAGTTTATGAGCAGCAGTGGGGGAAAAAATCGGTTTAGGGGATGATTTGTATCAGAAGGGCTCATTGTACTTACAAAGTTATAATCTCTTTTGTGTAAGACATCTTTCCCAGACTCCTATCGATTTTTCTGGCCTATTCTTCTCTTCTACTTGTGACCTAAGCAGGCAATTAACTTCAAACCGATGTGGTGTGTCAAAAATTACACTCTGATTTCCAATCCTATTATTCATTTCCTCTTTCGTCTTTTTCTTGTTTTGGGGTTTCTGTTCCGTTTTTCTCCATTCTTTTTTGTCAGTTGTAGATTTCAATCTTTTCCAAATGGGTCGCTCCACAGTTAAGGAGTGCCGCTAGGAAAACAAGTGCTTGTGGAGATGTGGGGAAGGTGGGATTGATAGGCCACAGATGACACGGGCTTGGCTACTCTAGGTCTGTTGGATGTGTTAGAGAAGACTTGGGGAGACGAGTAAAGATAAGTGGGTAACGGCCAAGCAGCTTGACCACGAGACTAAGTGGGAGGTTGTTGGGATGGTTGTGTTAATTTCAGATCTAGATCTGGATTTGAGGCTTTAAGAGGCCTGGTTATATATCGAAGAGGAATAAAGAGGAGGGTTGTGAGGTGTGGAAAATAACGAGTCAATGAAAAGAAGTGACATGTTACGATGAAGAGAAAGTAGCAAAAGATGGGAAGGGAATGCACATTCTAGCAAGCTCTCGGCAAGCTACATGACATGCAGAAAGGTTTACATGCTTCTCAATATTTGGGCTATCAAGGTTGTTGAGGATATCTTGAACATTAGGAATCAAGATTAATACCATACAAGACATTTGGAAGAGAGCGTCCAATGTACCGCAGAGCATTGAGGAAAGTGTCTATTGTGGCAAGAACAATTTAAAGACGAATGTCCTGGATTTTTGGGTACATTGAAATTTGTCTAAAGATATACAGAAGAATGAAGAAGGGAAACTAGTACATGTAGTAGTCTACTGATTGTAACACCACTAGTATAAAAGAGCAAACAAAAGAAATGCTGCAAGTAAAGTTCATGGTCGAGTTGTTGAAAGGAATCCTCACTCACTAATCTCTGAGTGGAGATGTCTACCCTGATTCTGACACCCACTCCACCCTATATGCTCTGTACTCTGTATTCGCAAGTGCTGCTTGATCCAAAGGCAATGTCGTTAGCTTTACGCTCCTGCTTCTCATTTCACCTCGCTTGGGATAGTGCCAGTAGAACGAATACGACCAATTCGAAAGTAAAAAGTTCCTCATGAGTAGATGGTTATCACTGACCGCCAGTGATGCTTAAACACAGGTCTATTGAAGACTTCTACACCAAAATACATAGCTGATAGATAGATGACAGGTTCTGCTGCTTCTGCAAACTTGCGGCAGAAACGGATATTTAATATTAAAGATTAGAGTTTATAAGCAAATGACGGAGTGGCTTTTTGAATGGACTGATGAAGTGGCAAATTAACAATTCGGACGAAAGAAAATCCGGACAGTAATGCAACAAAAACTCGAGAAAGCGGAATTTGCCTTGAAGGGAAACATGAAACAAATGATCCTTCGTCATAAGATAAAACGCTTCGAAAAATATGGGGGCTAGATAGAATAGGTAGGTATTACCAAAACGAGTCATCTGATAGAAGCCTCTTTTCCGGCACAAGCATCTCACATAAGCAGGACATTGACTAATACTTCGTCATTGGAGATCTTGCTTTCGAAATTTTGATTGCACCAATGGCCCGTATCTATAACTTCGGTTTCGCTTTGATAAACTCGACTTTGTTAGTGCAGGTCCCAACATTCTCAAGTCCTACCTCAACCACATCACCATCTTTCAACCAAAGTTGTGGTTTTCTGCCCATACCTACACCCTGTGGGCTGTCCCAATGTTAGCATGATTCTGCATTGAGCGAAAAAGGATAAACACTTACGTTCCAGTGAATATCAAGTCTCCGGGCAACAATGTAGTCCCTTGAGATAAGAAGGCAATAGTCTTTGCAACACCAAAAATCATGTCCCTTGTACTGCTTTCTTGAACAGTCTTCCCATTTAACTTAGTCGATATTTGAAGGTTCTGCGGATCTTTGATCAACTTGGTGCTAACAATTCCCGGGCCAAAAGGAGCCCATCCATCAAAACCCTTTCCAAGAGACCATTGGCTGCCCCCTCTTTGAATTTGCCAATCTCTATGAGAAACATCATTACCAACAGCATATCCAAGAACATAATCCAAGGCTTTGGATTCTGAGACGTCGGAGCAGGCTTTTCCTATAACGGCAACAAGCTCACATTCATAGTCGAGGCCGGTTCCTTCCTGGGCCATAGGATGAACGGGGATATTGTCCAATGGGCCACTCAACGAAGTTATGGGTTTGTAAAAGAGAACGGGATATTTTGGAATTGGCATATTTGACTGTAAAACATTAAGTATAAAGGTTCTTATCGAGGGATCCGGATAACCAACCTCTTTAGCATGCTGCTCATAATTTAAGCCTAAACAACGCACAGTCTTTACATCTTCTACGGCCAGAGGAGCAAGAAGAAGCCGTATATCTTGTACTTGATCCGTTACATTATGCTTTCCAAATATCTCGCCTTTGATGACCTTGGCTTGTGTAGCTTTGGCAATATCAGTCACTCCACGTGGTAGGATAGCATCTCCATAATAGGTTCGTCCATCTTTAGCTAGGAATCTCACGAGACGCTACGAAGTAGAAGTATTAGAGCAAACCTTCAAGTTGATGGGATTGAAGACTGACTGAAAATGAAGCCATTTCGAGGGAGAGAGTCCCTAGAGTAATGAATTTTTCTTGTGGCTACTCTATAGGAAATAGACAACATAAGTATATGTCGTCAAAGAACCCCACACTCGGAGAGCTTTCACCCCTGCAGTGCTCGGAATTAATGCCGCGGATTTCAAATCCACCAATCTCTATGCATCATCACATTTCTTAACTTGCAGCACATCGAAAAGCTTGGAGAAATCCGGATCTTCAGCGTATATGGCAATGCGGCTCTCAGGACTTCAAAGGAATGTCCTCGCTTTATATCGAAAATGTCTTCGAGAAAGCAGGAAAAAGCCTACAGTGAGTAACCATCAATTGATTCGCCAGAGTTGTTGCTAAACCCGTTAGAATACAAGAGAACACTTCGAAAGATTTGCCAGGTCAGTGTTTTCTTGTTGTCTGATTATTCGTGGAATATTTTCTGACCCTATTGCTGAAGGACTGAATTCGAGAAGGGCATTGCTGTTGACAAGAAAGACTTTGGAGCAATTGAATACCTACTACGGAAAGGCGAACGACAACTCGAGATGTACTCTGCCTCGGGTATTAAAGATATACATTGAGGAAATCATAGGCTTAGAGCTGCCTGGGAAATCCGCAAAGCCATGGACTATCAATTTAAGAAGGCGCGGTCGTGGTCGGGAGGGTATTCAAAATAGCGAAGCCAGTTTGAAGATGCATTTACAAACTCCTACAATATGCATCCTTATTTGCTTCATCCTTCTTAATATACAATGCCATTCAATATCCATTGGAAGGGTTGTCCTCACCATCTCCCACGAATCCGAACTGCTTCCTCCCGTTCTGCATCGATAAGAGGTTGGAACGCTGCACACACTGCTGCCGAAGACGTCTTTCGATTGCCTATTAGTTCTGCATTCCAGCTTTTACGGAAGAAGCAAAAGGCCAAGCGACGTCAACTTTCAAGAAGCTCGCACAGCTCTGCTGCTGCTGTTCGTGCGCGTAAACGTGCTTCCGTCAGAGCTAGGCGGGATATACAGGTCTTTGGATGGGACTCTCCACGAGGTGCTCTAACCAATAGTAGTCTCAGGACTAGATCTGCACCCTCCTCAATCAAAGCTAATGCCCGCGCAAAACCTCAATCGCAGCCCCAGAATTTTGTAAATGGAAGCACTGTAGGGGACTCAACAGACGGTGCTCTCAATTCGCTTCTTGGACCTTCCAAGGCAACTAAGCCAGAAAACCAGTACTCTTTGATGCAATTCGCTGAAGTTCCTGTTTACTGGACTTGTAAGGAGGTTGCAAACAAGAAGAGGACTGCTACTGGAAAGTCCTCTCTTTCGAGGCGAGCTGGTGCCGAATACGCTCACGTTGGCCCTCTTGATCCGGTCAGTAAACGAAACACGGATCGAGTATCCCTAGGAAGGAGTCGAGCTTACGATTCCAGGCTTAAATACAGAACGGTTGACAACCAGGCCAATTCTAAGTTCTCGCAATATACTAAAAAAGAAAATCATCCGTGGGGAAGCGTTGCCTTTTTAGAAGCTTCCCCAACGTCACCCAGTCCCAGGAGGTCAGGTTCTTCTCCCTCGATTCAGTCCCTAGTTCAAAGTATTATTTCAGAGGCGCCTTCTCGTACTCCTAGCCAGAAAAAGGCACTTCAGCGTTTCACAAAGGAACTCGAACTTTATCTTCTAGCTGCTCGAGTAGCACCAAAGCAGACCCCAGTCCCATCGCCACCTTCGACCGTTTTCTCGGCCAATACTATCCAAGAACTCAAACCATACCAGGCTGAATTCCAAGCAGCTGGTCTTGCTGTGACATCGACAGAGCAACGAAGAGAATCCAACGCACCTATTCCTCCACCAATCCCACCGAAGGACGAGATGTGGTTAAGAAAATCTACTTCTAGTAAGATGAATAAGCCAAGGGCTTCTACGGAAAACAAACAACAGCCTGAGCGACGAAGGGACGAAGAACAGACAAGGACGGATAATACAGACACATCTGTATATATTGGCTGGACGGACGGGTATGGAGACGACTCCATCGTACGCTCTAAGGCTCCAGCTCCTCGATTGCCGGAACGCAAAGAGCCCGAACCACCAAGTCCTAGAACTTCTTCAAAGAGGTCGCTTCCATGGCTTCGCAAGCAAGAGACCTTTGCCGAGCCCTTTCCCTCCTTTCATAACAGTAGCACCAAAGCTGTAGATGTAAATTGGCAAACCATGTCGAAACCACTAAGTAGATCAGCGCCATCTCCAGTTGCCTCCAATATCACCTCTGAACCGGAGTCAGTTTCATCTTCTATCGTCTTGCATCTCGACACTCCGCCAGAGCACAAAACATATAACGAAAGGATGTATGCTATTCCCGAGGCGACCAAACGAGAAGATCCTCGTCGTCCGACGGAAGCCAAATTTAACGATTTAAGCTATATCAATGTCGCTTCTCAGGGATCACCTTCGAAGGATTTTGGTAATCATCAATCTAACACTGCGAAGACGAGTCTACCTGAAGCAGATAAGACTGTATTCGACAATAAAAAAGAAGCTGCAGGCCGAGCTCCTATTACCAGCGGACGAAGAAAAACATTCCCTTTTAAAGCGAGCAGATGCTCCGGTGATTGCAGGCAGGTTCCTATCGAAACAACGGCTTCTATGATTTCTCCCAGACTTCAGGCACCACGCAGAAACAAGGATCAAGTAACACAGACGGACGATTTCGGCAGGATTAAAAGGCTCCTTCAGGACGAAAAGAAAGGCCAAGACTTACGAGAGATCACATTCGATTCAACGATAAAGAATGATGACGGTACATTATCTACCTCGCCTGTTGGTCCACAGAATGCAGGTCCATTTCAAGCTTCTCCGATTCTCAGAAGTCCACGAAGAGAGTGTGAAGACGGCAAAGACGACATGATTTTAGACGACAACTCCTCGGCTTCTACAATTAGAGCCCCCACTAGACCAGCCCCATTGCCCCTAAAGTGCAGCAAATGTGGCGGTGAGTTTGATGCTTCCTTGTCAGTAGAAGCTGAAATACACCCTGGTAACAGTCCTGCTCTTGAGGCGGAAAGCGCTCTAAGAGGTGGTCGTCAACACATATGCACTTCTGTAACCGCTCTTCAATGCGCCCCGCCAAAGCTGGAGCTATCTCCA
>Ga0302320_10026976_pt1 | contig 11096 bp, 10 predicted proteins | sample Bog_T0_3_FD_202130 | JGI IMG/M metagenome (GOLD analysis project Ga0302320, IMG submission 202130) | Peat permafrost microbial communities from Stordalen Mire near Abisko, Sweden - Bog_T0_3 | ecosystem: Environmental > Terrestrial > Soil > Wetlands > Peat | place: Sweden: Abisko, Stordalen Mire... | reverse complement strand
TCGTTTTTAAAGAATATTTTTTTCTATTATTAAAATTTTTTTTTTAAATAAAACTCCCCACAAAAAAAAAAAAAAAAAAAATATCAAAAGAAAAAAAAAAGTCAAAAATTTTAAAATTTTTTTGAAAACTTTCTTATTAAAAATCGAATCATTTAAAAAATTGCTTCTAATTTTGGATTTAAAAGCAATGATCTCATATTTTTTCATTCTAAACTTATCTAAAAAACAAAAATGCTCTCATTTTGCTGGCCTTCATGATGTCATTTGTAATGATCCATTTTGTTGTTCCAGATTGGGATGGTGTGGCATTGGCGATCCATGGTGTGGCAAAGGTTGCCAACCAAATTATGGATCCTGTGAATCTTCAAGTTACACAACCACTTAGGTAGATGGTTCATGTGGAGTTCAAGGCCCGAACTCCATTATGTGTCCATCAGGAATTTGTTGCTCTAAATAAAATTGGTGGAGTGACGCATGGTGTGGAGATGGTTGTCAATCTGCGTTTGGGTATTGCAACCCATTCTTATTGGCCGAATCCAAAAAGTTTTACTAATTCTGATTCATGGCTTCTGGCTGATGTCCTAGAATATAAACAAATTTATGACGAAAACAACAATAAAACTGAAGGTTCTTTTACGCCATGTGCAGGAAATGGATGTTTCGATGACGTTGATATTCCATCTATTAGTGCAGCTGGTGTTTCTGTGAGGATTGGGTGGTTAAATTATAATAGAGGCCCTGGATGTTACATGCGGAGCAATGGACATTGCACGAAAAATGCAGCAGCTGTTACCAATGCAGTTCCGTATTGGGCAAAATGGTTTAAAACATTTGCAGCTTTCGACCTTGATAGTAGATATAATTTATTGTTTTCAAAGGAATATGCTTTGCCTTGCCCTTTTTCAATTTGTCTGGATCATCCAACTGAAACAGAAGCAATTTTTTATACAACCCCAATTGCAGCAACTGTAGATCCCATTGACTTTGTGTGTGGAAATCTAGATTTTCCACCAAATGGTGTCTCACAATACGATTACGAGAGGTTCAATGAAACTGTGATAAGTTCTTGTGAAAATTACGGAAAAGGAAGAACTCTGAAAGAGGTCAACGCCAATTTATGGCAAGAGTTTTCCGATTATTCAGATTGTGGAGGTGATTTCTTGGTCTGGTGGTATAATAATATGCCTTGGTATGGAAGCGATATGAGATACGATGACGGGACGATTATGTGCCCTCCAGGACATTTATGTTCTATTGATGAATCCCACCTGCACTTATTAATAGAAATAAATTGGAAAATTTTTTTGAGATTCTGAATTTTTTAATAAAATGCAAATTTTAAAAACTATTCTTTTTTTTAATTTATAAAAAGAATGAATATTATTCATATTTCTTAATTTTCAAATAAAATTATATTACAAAACAATTTTTTTTAAATGAAGCTCGCAATTATTTTTATCAGTCTTCTTCTCCTCGCTCTTTGTTTTTGTGTTGAATCCAAAAAAAATCATCATCGTACAGTGAAAAACCATAAAAAGTGGGATGGCAATATTCACCCAAAATATCGTAGAATGCTTTGGGATCCTAATTGGGGAGATAAGGATAAATTGATCGATGATGGAACTGCAAATCCAGGAGTTATTCATAGTCAATTGGAAAAAATAGAAGAGTATCGAAGAAAGGAATTAAAGAAGGGATTATATTTGCTAAGGAAGCAAAGAAATGAAAGAAGTGGCGGTTGTCGCTCTCGCAGAGCATAAAAAGAAACTTTATTAACAAACTAGTTTGTTATTTGAGAAAAAAATTTAAAAATTAGAAAAAAATTAAAAATTAAAAAAATCCATTTCAAAAACAGAAAAAATGAAAGAAGATATTGAAATAAAGAAGTACTTTTCTTGGAAATGTATACCTCTTTTGTTTGTTCTTTCTTTGGGGGTTGAGTTATTGGTTGTTCTTTATGTTTCAACTACTTTGCCTGAGTCTTAATTTTCATAAATGTTCATTGTTCATTATAAAAAAAAAAAAAAAATAGATTTATGAAAGTAGGCTTTCCAACAAATTTTGAAAAGGCTCAGGAATTGGCACAAATTTTAAGCCAATATCTTCACACCGACTTTTGGACTCTGTTAATTTTTCAAATTTGCAGTTTTTTATTGTAATATTTTCAAAATGCGTTCTTTAAATATTTGTTAAAGTTTGCAAACATGGTGCATTCCTGGCACATTTCTTTTTAATTTGTTGGGAGGAGCATTATTTGGAATGTATGTGGGATTTCCCGTTTGTCTGGCTGTAAATTTCATCAAATTTATTTTCTATTTTATTTTAGTGCAATACTGTAGGAGCGTTGAATTGTTTTTTGATTTCGAAATACTTTGCTGCTGAAATTGTGGAGAGGAAATTTCATAATAAACTAATATCTGTGAAAGAAAAGGTTCTTATTACAAACTATAATTTTTGTTGATCAACCTAAATAAAAGTTAGCCGAACATAAAAAAGATCTTTTTTTCTATATGACATCTTTGCGCGTCTTTCCGGGATCACCAAATTGGTTTATGAATATAACATTCCCTCATTTAAAAATTCCTTTGTATTATTTTGTTCCTTCGATTGCAATTGGTATTTAAAAATAACATTACTAATAACCATAAAATAAAGGACTAACACCATGGAACTTTATGACTTGTTTGGCAGGAGTTAAAATAAAAACGTTCCATTCAAAGGACGAAATCATGCAACCAGAAAATTATATCCTTGTATTTATCAATATATATACTTCTTTTTTATTTTATTTTTGAATTTTTTAGCTAGTTGTTTTGGGAATAATCTTTTTAATGCCTCCTTTATTCAAACGATTCATCTTGAAGAAAAAAGAACAGATTGATTAATTCGAAAGTTGCTATTAATCGGAATATATAAAATGAAATTAAAAATGTGTAATATAACTATTCTCTTTTTTTTAAATAATTTTCCTTTCTTCATCAATTCCTGCTCTTTGCAATTTTTCTTCTTCTTCATCCATTTCTGAGCTGTTTTCTTGATGTTCTTGATCCCTTTTTCTTCTTCGCTTTTTTTTCATCTTATCAAACTCTTCATCAAACTCACTCCATGACGGTTTACGCTCATAGAACCTTCTTCTATTAAACTTCAGGAAGTAAAAAGCGAATAATGCAAAGAGAACACCCCAAAGTGCCCCCCACATTGAAATAGTATCAATTGATGACACAAAAACCACTTCATTATATTCTTCTTCTTGGTCCAATCTCATCCAAATCAAAAATATTAAGGAAGGATTCGGTGGTTTGCTCATGTAAATTTTTTCAGCTACCTGTGCATAAGTAGAAAATTCTTTTGTGGTGAAACTAGTCAAATAATCAGGTCTCACGATATAATTATTTTTCCGGATCGAGATTTCTGCCCTGTTGTAGAATCCAGGAACCAGAAAATAATACAACATTTTAAAATCCTCAGGACTCTGGGTCTCAGTTGCAAAGTTCACCCCTCCAGGTCTCGCAATGAATAAAAAAATTCTGCCTTTGCTGAGGATATCATGAATTTCATCTTCAGTTGCACATGTAACATTTTCAGTTTGATTCTTACAGAGGCCGATTTGAATTCGAGGGAACTTATGAATATCGGAACTATAAATGAGTCCACGCATAATTGTTTGTGACTGGTTTGAGGGACAAAGCAAACCTCTAAAATTATTTTTCTTCATCCATTTTATTTTCTTAGCTGAACACGGCACTAATTCCAAATCGTCATATATTCTGGGTTTATCAATATCCTTGTATATGGTGACTTGCTGCAATTTGAATGTGAAAAAGGACTCATTATAGAATGAAATGTTTAAATTTTCACCTGTCATATAAACTATTGCGAATTGGGGAGTTTCAACTTCCATTGCTTCAGGGATCGGCATGTAAAATTGATTTGTTTTAGGAGGATTATTTGTCATTAGTTTATAAGTTCCATACAACACATATGCTAAAAAGAGAGAGATAAGAATTAAAGATGCAATAATGCTTCTTTGGGTTGAGACCTCCCGACTGATAGGAACTGGGAGAAAAGAAAAAATATCAAGTGCCGAAAAAAAGCGAAAAAAACGATTTTCCGTTTGAGGAGGTGGGGGTGGGGGATTATCTTGCATGAAAACGGAAATTTAAATTAAACACAATTGATCAAATTTATTCAATATTTATTTTCTTAATAGCAAAAACAAAAAAAACCATGGACAAAGTTTCTGAAATACCTAAATCACATCAAAAATACCTGTGTTTGGCCCATTGCATTGTAGCGTATTTATCATATATTAAAAAATTGAGTGAATTTATACTCTTGAAAATTTGGGGGTTTTTTAAGGGTTTTGCTGATCCTAATTGGAATATTCAAATACATAACCTTTTCAGCCTTTACCTTATCAGCGCTGATTTTCATTCCAGCCTTTTTAATGTAAACCATATGCAATTCATAAAATATGTATATGTTATTAGAATTTTTGGACTAATGATGATTGGAGCGGAACTTAGAAATAAAGTTTTGATGGAATATTGCAAATTTATGTTTAATTATTTTGGAAGAGGCTTGTTCAACATTTTGTAAAAAAAATAAAATTTAAAGAAAAAATTAAATGTTTTTAAGTATTGCTGGCCTAGTTGTGGATAGTGAAGCAAGCGATCTCCCAGCAATGTTTATTTTTTGAATTCAAAATTTTTTTATTAAGAATCAAGATATGGTTATATTATGTCCATAATCATGTTGGTTATTGGGATCATTTATTTAATAACATATATGTTTTTGGTACAAACTGTTGTTTCATTATTTGTTAATCTTAAATTTGTTTATAGAGAAAAAACAATTCAAGCAGGGATCTTCTATTGAACGATAATTGATGAATACTAAAGGAATTGTTTTATTGCGAAAAAAAAATTGAGATTTTCATGAAAATTATAATTCGGAATATTTTATTATTAATTTCTTCTTCTTTTTTAAAAAAATTAAGTAAATAGGAGAGGCCATATTTTAATTTTTGAATTTTTTTTCAAAAAATGACAATAATAAAATTATATTAAATAATGAATATATTATTTTAAAAATGAAAATAAAAAATTAATTTTTTTACGTTATTCTTTATATTTTATTTTCTATGTTTTAATTTTTCGAAAATTTTTGCAAAAATTATTACTTTATTTTCAGATCTCTAAAAAAAAATTTTTAATCTTTATTTTTAAAAAAACCTTGCAAAATCCGACTTTTTGTTTTCTTCAAATAAATTTTTCGTTCCCTTCCTTAAAAAATTATCAAAGGAAGTTTTATTTAATTAACGTCTATATTGAGATATTTAAAAGCCTCCTTAACTTCAAACTTTTCATCATCTCGATAATGTTTCTCCAACTCCCGATATCTAGCTCTAACGCAATCATAAATTCCCTGATCAAATAGATTTTCCTTGTCCTTATGAATTTGAATGCATATCTTTAAAAAATTCATAAAGATAGCAGGAGTGCTTTGATTTATCATCACCTCAACAGCCTTTTCCAATTTTTCAAAAAATATCTCCTTTTTCAAATTATCACAATAAACATATAGCAATCCCATCAAAATCTCATGATCCCCTTGATTTTCCTCAATAATCTCGTTAATCCGTGCTTTGGCTACTTCTAATAATTCGCTTTCCCTTTGAGAAAATTTCATGGCGTATAATGCTAAGACAGTTTCAAAGGGTCTGATCGAATTAATATTCTCAATCAATTTTTTTTCAATTCTGGTGCATAAATCATTATTTAATTGCTTTCTCAAAGAAAAACTCCATAAAATTCGACTAAGTTGATTGACATCAAAGGAATTGAAATTTGAGAGAATTTTCACCTCCAATTGAGAAAGAAAAGGGTCCATAATTTTCTCGTCCTGAATGAGGATCTGAATAAAAGTAGGGATCTCTTCCAAATTTATACAATCGATGTTGTTCATGAAAAATTTTTGAATTTCATTGTAGAAGTTCAAAGAGCCTTCCTTCACACTCATAAAGCAATCACAAATTTTCATTAAATGACTAAGGTTCCATTCATTGATTCTAAAATGCACCTCTTCCTCTAAACTATCCCAAAATGGCTTATGGATGATATTATTCGACTGATACAAAATAGCCAAAGTGGTGAGTTCTTCTGTGGAAAAAAACTTCAAATTCTTATAAATTTTCGCTTGCAATGAATAGAAAAATGTTTTATACTCCGGCAATTTCATATAAGCTCGTAACACAACAAAATAGGTTTGAAGCAGTTCCACCAAAAATTTTTCGGAAATCATTTGAGAGTTTTTCTGGAAAGACAAAAACTTGCTGTATAAAACACTAATGACCTCCTTATTTAAAGTGGCATCTCGATGCTGATTTTGCAAAAGCTCATAAATTTCCTTGAACCCGACCTCGAACAAAAGTATATAATGGGCCAATCCAGCCGAATCATCAATATTGTAGGCAGTGATTTCAACGGTTGAAAATTTATGAAACAGCGCTGGTAAAAATACTTCCTTGGCAATGGGGATAAAATTCGGCTTTTCCTTGCCGATAATTTCAAAAATTGGAAGGAATTCGAACACGTTCGTGTCTTTTTTTTCTAGGACATTTTTGATGATTTTGGCCACTTGTCTGCAATTTTCAGTGTCTTCGGATCGAATTTTGCGAAATATCTGAACGAGCTTGGAGAGATCAGTGAAGGTTCTTATCTGGATATTGTTGGATTTGATTTCAGTCATCAGATTGCCATATTTTTGCAATAATTCGGGATGGCTGACCAGAAAGGGAGGAACATGTTCGAATTCCTGGAAGACTTCATTCAAGGTCGAAAATCCGAAAGTAAAAGGGGTCTTGGAAAAGAATTTGACTGGTGAAGTTTTGGTTAAAGGCAAAAGTTTTTGGAGAGCTTTCATGAATTTATGCAAAGATTTTTATTTCTAAAAAATATTTAATTTTGGTTTAAATTTTTTTTGAAAAAATTGCGATGTCTGAAAACAATATTGGTTTTAATTTGAAACAATTTTTTAATAAACCTCAAAAAAATCTCTTCATTGAACAAATACAAGAATGATAGAGTTAAAATGTAAAATAACAGGATAAATCATTTTATGGGACCCTTTTGATTTGAATTCTTTTGCTTTTTTCCGACAACACCCGAGGATATTCCTTTGAATTTTACGTTTTTTTTGTTTATAGATTTTTTTCTTTCATCTCCAATGGTTTTGTATTTTAGTAAGCTTTTCTTTGGTGATTTTTCCGATAACTCTCCCATATGTCCCGGTTTCTCCGTCATTACATCAACATCCTTGAAATTTATGATAATATTTTTATCAGACGTTTTAATGGTGGTTTCTGTTGTTCTGCCTATTTGTAGGTTTTCTTGTTTTTTCTTTATATTGTCATTAGCATTTGGATTTTGGTTCAAAATATTCTGTTTGCTCCCCTTAGAATTTTCCACTATCGTTTCTTGCTTCTTTGGTTGTTTAACATGGGTTTCCTTTTCTTTTGGTGATATCATTGTAATATTATTATTGTTTACAACATTAGTCTGTTTCTCTTCTTTCAGAGGGTCTTTTTCATCTTTCTTTTTAATCTTAGAATCAATTTCGTTTGCATTTTCATCATTTTCACACATTGAAAATGATTTCCCTTTATCCACTTTATGAGAAGGGCTTGATTTCTCAGTGTGTATAATTTTATTTATTTTCTCGATCATATCTGCAGTAAAAAGCAAGTCTTCCTTTTGTATTTTAAAACTGGTTTCTGATTCTTTGTTTCTCTGCATTGAAGCATTTTCAGGACTCGACTCTTTGTTGCTGTCCAACAATGAAATGGTATTAGATTTTTTCGTATCGATTTTGTCTTTCTCAGGGGAAGACTCGTTTTCTAAATTAAGACTCTTCGGAGCTGATTTGTGATATGCGGATGCAGTGGTCACTGGTATTGGAAATAAATTAATGCAAACACGATTTTGATCTATATTATTAGGATCTAAAATGAGAGCGAGAGTTTGAGGTGACACATCTTGTCTGTAACTGTTGCTTTCTTTAGAATAAGAAATATCATCGATTTTTTTATTTATTTCAAGATCTTTCTGTGGAGTATGTTTCAGAGGCACATGAAAAATCGTTTTGATAAAACTACAACATAAACCCATTGTTTGGGATAAAATAATTTTTTTTGTAAAAAAATAAAAATGGAATCAGTAGCTTGTAATTATTTTTATCTATAATACAAAAATTGGAAAATCAGTTTTTTGGATAGATAGATAAGAAACACGGTAAAAATAACATTGCTAAAAAAAAGTTTTTCATTTTATGACCATTTTCCAAAATTTAAAAGAACTCGTTAATTTAATATTTTTTCCTTTGAATTTTTAATTTAAATACTTTTTTTTTTTTTTTCAAATATGCCGATAGAAAACATTATGCAAAATTTCAAAAGCAACGAAAAAGAAATGCTAATTGAATCAATGCAAAAATTAATGGAGTCCCCTTCTTCTTATTGATTTTTGATTCACATTATTTTTTTATTATAGACACATTTATGAAAAGAGGATTAACCAAGAAGAAATATTTAAATCATTATCTTTAAATGATTTAGAAAAAATGTTCAAAAATATGATTGACCCAAATCCTGGTAAGCTATTTTTCAGCAAACTCATAATCTATGTTTGAAACCAGCTTTAAGAAAAACCTCAATGCGTTTTTTGTGTGAATTATTATACGACAATTATTCAGTTCAAACCCTTTTTTGTGAATTAACCGGGATTGTTCCCATGAAAGGAAAGGTATTTTGGCTAAAAAAAAATTGTTTTTATAATAAAACCGCAGATATGCCTCAACAAAATTCCTGATTCCTTCCTTGGTTATTACAAAGAGTTGCCAGGTTCAAATTTTGAATGAAACATTATAATATATTAAAGTTTTACTCTTAGAATTGCTCGATTCTATAAAGAACACCATTGATGATTTTTCCAGTAAAAATGCTGTATTAAATCTATGAAACTTTTTTTAAAGCAACACCTTTATGTTGGTTTTGTTCTCCGGAAAAGATTCATTTGAAGGCCCAAGGCATTGAATATATTTACCCGAGCGATATGATTGAAAAAAAGAAAAATGATGATTTTGTGGACCCATTTTACCAGTTGATTGGATTTGTAATCAAGCAGGATGTACCTTCATATAAATTTATTCTTAAATCTTTATTTAATTTCAGAATGAAGATGCAGCCAATCAAGAATCAGCAAAATTTACTGAATTAAATATAGCCAGCAATAATGAACAGGGGCAAGGTCAGATGAAAGTGAGCCAAAAGCCGAAAAAGTTATTTGTTTTTGTATATGAAAAAATTCATGAAAATTTAGACCTGACAATATTTACACTTCAAAAATTCATGATAAGTCAAAGAGCCCCTTCCACAAAAGCTCGAAATATGAGGTTAACCTGCCTTCTGATAACTCTAAAGGCTCAATACCATCCAGCAAAGCAGGCGTACGATCAGCGAAGTTTCTCTAAAAATAAAATTAAAATAAAATTTTTTTCCATTCTAGAGTCAAAGAAGAATGCCAAACTGCTCGGCCTTTTGAAAAAAATCGTAATAAAATTTATATTGAATATAATTATTTCTTACTGAATCTTAATTAGCACCTAAAACAGCCAATGATCTCTATTATCGAACTGCGGATAAAGCTCTCAATGTGGAAGTTCAAAAAATATCATTGATCTCAGGAGTGGAAGATAAAAGTATCACAATGACTGACCACAAAGAGCAATCCAGAACCAGTCTTCTTTTTGATTTTTCTGTCAAAACTCATTTATTATTTGAAAGACTCAAAAAAAAGAGACATAACTAATCCAAAAAATAGATTATTGAGTCCACAAATGATTCCAGATCGGAAAAAAAATGGTTTCAATTTGGTTTCTACATCTTACCATATGCCCGAACCTTCTTCTAATAAGAACCCCATTCCCTCCAAAATTAAAGATATGAGAAAACAAAACAATTTCATGTCTATTGTTGAAACCAAAAGCAAAGACGATGGAAGACCCAACCCAAAATCTCAAAGTGTTTTGCAAGATTATAACATAAAATATGAGAAAAAGTCTAACGACACACAATCGATCGCAACTCACTCAAAAAAGAAAAGCAATGTCGATAGCAAACAAACAACTGCCCTTAGTAAACTTATCAAAGGCCATCAAACTAACTATAAAACAGAACAATACCATTCAAAAATTGAAGAAAACATTTCAAAGTAAAAATATTTTCTCTTTATTTTTAATTTGTCTTCAGGAAAGAAGAAAAGGAGAATTCCAAAATTAAAATGATTAATGATTCTTTTGGTAAATGACAGCTCAATCATTTTTACAAAATTATTTATTTAAATTATTAATGTTCTAAGGAAAATATAACACCGAACAAAAGAATTCACTTGAAATTGAAGAAGGACCTGAACATGAATTGAATGAAGAAGTCATTAATGAAATGAATGCCAGCCAGCAAAACGCAGGGAGTCTTATCAATACCCCAAGAATCAACAATGAATCTAGTCAAAAAGAAAAAGAAAATATATTGATTGTCAGGAAGCCGCATGAATTAGGTTTATCTTATTACAATTCAACATATTAAAAAAAAATCTTTTGAAATAAACCCTGTTGCTGCAAAAACGCTTGACGACTCAAAAAATACAGAGAAAAAAGTTATAACGAACCTGAAAAATAAAACAAATAACAACAATGTTCCACCCAATTCATATAAAACAAAAGAAAACCGTTCTTTAACACCAAATACCAAGGAACAAATAAAATTTGAAGGAAAAATAAAAAAGTCTGTTCAAAGGCAATTCATCAAAACTGCTGAATTAAAGGAAGAGAAGAAATCGATTGTTGCAAGAAAGAAATAAAAATAACTTTATAAAAAAGAAAAAAGTACATTTTCCTACAAAAAATTTTTAAAAAAATTCTGTTGTTATTTTTTCTTATTTTTATTTTTTGTAATAGTTTATAAAAAAAATGTTATTGTTTTATCAAATGTTTTTGAAAAAGAAATTATTAAATACAAACTTTAGCTAGTATATTTTTTT
>Ga0302320_10026975_pt1 | contig 11096 bp, 12 predicted proteins | sample Bog_T0_3_FD_202130 | JGI IMG/M metagenome (GOLD analysis project Ga0302320, IMG submission 202130) | Peat permafrost microbial communities from Stordalen Mire near Abisko, Sweden - Bog_T0_3 | ecosystem: Environmental > Terrestrial > Soil > Wetlands > Peat | place: Sweden: Abisko, Stordalen Mire... | reverse complement strand
AATATGAGAAAAGCAAACTATGCCGCGCCAACTGCGAATCGATTTTCCTGGAGCCATGCACCGGAGATGTTGGATAACAAATGCACCAATCTATGGCCTGACCCCTAATGCTAAAGAATGGAAGCTTATGAATCCGAAGAGTATACTGGGTTCCATCTGCGTCATTGTGATTACAGCCAACCAGGATTTGGCTCAAACAAATCGTCCCGCTCAATTGACCGAATGGGGGATGAGCGTGCAAGGTGTTCAATTATCCATCTCTATTACCAATAGCGTGATTAAGCCTGGCGAAGAATCGTGCATCGAGACCATAATTACAAATTCAGCTACGAACGCCATTGATTTATGTATGACCGGTTCGGATACCGATTTTGACCTCTTTTTAACGAACGGAGCCGGACGAGGCTACAATCTTACTCGTGAGTTCATCGCGGGCAGCACCTTATATTACACGATAGACAAGACAAACAAGTTCGCCGAAACAATACCATTGGCAGTTGGCACGAATGTCGAACCAGGGGATTACACGCTTTTCGCATACCGGATATTTCATTCTGGCGATGACACTTTTCGGCTTGAATCCAACCCGATCAAATTGCATGTCAAATGATCAATTGCTCCTTGCGAATCGCAGTGGATTGGACGTGTTTCGAAAAGATCGCGAGGGGAACTTGCAATGTGAAAAGCGAGCCGGTTCAAAATTGGGAGCGGTTTTGACTGGACAGGCGGTTCCGGATGTCCCCATTATTCGCGCATCATGTGTGGCATCATTGGATACGTTGGCAAGAAGACGGCGACACCCATTCTGCTGGAGGCGTTGCGGCGGTTGCAGTACCGCGGCTATGACAGCGCGGGGCTGGCGGTGCTCTCGGAGGGCCGGCTGGAGGTCCGCAAGAAGGTGGGGAAGTTGGACGAGGGGTTGGCCAAGCTGGTCGAGGAGCAACCGGTCACGGGGCAACTCGGCATCGGCCACACGCGCTGGGCCACGCACGGTCCGCCCTCGGATGAGAATTCGCATCCGCATTTGGATCAATCGGGCAAGATCGCCGTGGTGCATAATGGGGTGATCGAGAATTGCGACCGGCTGAAGGAGAGGTTCGTGAAGGCGGGGCACACGTTTCTCTCGGCGACGGATACGGAGGTGCTGGCGCACTTGATCGGGGATCATTACAGCCGCCAGCCGCGAAAGAACGGCGAGGCCGGTTCGCTGACGCAGGCTGTTTGCGATGCGTTGCGCGAGGTGATCGGCACGTACGGCATTGCGGTCATCAGCAGCGAGCATCCCGGACAGATGATCGGCGCGCGGCGCGGCTCGCCGCTGATCATCGGGATCGGCGACAATGAGAATTTTTTGACCAGCGACGCGAATGCCATCGTGGCGCACACGCGGCAGGTGGTTTATCTGAACGATTACGACGTGGCGACGTTGACCGGCGAGCGGTTCGACGTGCAGAGCCTGGGGACGGACACGGCGAAGGTGCAGATCAGCCGGCTGGAATTCGCGTCGGAAGAGGCCGAGCGGGGCGATTATGCGCACTTCATGCTGAAGGAGATTTTCGAGCAGCCGCGCGCGGTGGAGAATGCGTTGCGGGGACGCATTGATTTTGAAGGGGCGACATCGCGGTTCGGCGGGTTGAACATGACGGCGGCGGAGTTGCGCTCGATTGAACGCATCATCATCGGCGCGACGGGGACGAGCTGGCACGCGGCACTGGTTGGTGAATACTTGATAGAGGAACTGGCGCAAATGCCGACGGAAGTGGAATTCAGCCACGAATTCAGCACGCGCAACGCGCCGTTGCAGCGGGACACGGTGTTGCTGGTGCTCTCGCAATCCGGGGAAACGGCGGACACGCTGGGGGCGTTGCGCGAGGCCAAGCGGCGCGGGCACCGCGCGCTGGCGATCATCAACGTCGTGGGCAGCACGATTGCGCGCGAATCGGACGGCGGCATTTACATGCACGCGGGGCCGGAAATCGGGGTGGCTTCCACCAAGGCGTTTGTCTCGACATTGACCATCCTGACGCTGCTGGCGGTGCATTTGGGGCGAATGCGCATGTTGTCCACCGCGCGGGCAATGGAGATTTTGCGCGCCTTGGAAGCCGCGCCGTCGCAGCTTGAGTCCATCCTGGCCCAAGACGCCGCGATCAAGAAACTGGCGCTGAAGTACGCGACGGCTGATGACTTTTTTTTCCTCGGGCGCGGTTACACGTATCCGCTTGCGTTGGAAGGGGCGCTGAAGCTGAAGGAGATTTCATACATTCATGCCGAGGGATATTCGGCCGCTGAAATGAAGCACGGGCCGATTGCATTGATTGATCCCAAGACGCCGGTTGTTTTCGTTGTGCCACAGGATTCCATGTACGAAAAGACGCTGGCCAACCTTGCGATGATACGGGCGCGGCGCGGTCCGATCATCGCGCTGGCGACGGAGGGCGACACGCAAATCCAGAAGGTGGCGGACGACGTTTTCTATCTGCCGAAGACGCTGGAGCCGATCTATCCGATTCTGGCGGCGGTTCCGCTGCAACTGCTGGCCTACCACATCGCCGTTGCGCGCGGGTGCGATGTTGACAAGCCGCGCAATTTGGCAAAGAGCGTGACGGTGCAGTGAGCACCAGAGCGGGGTCGGCTATCGCTCGTACTTCCAGTTCCTGGGCTTTCCTTCGGCAAGCCACGCCATGGTTGTTGCGATTCGTTTCTGGCGCGTCTCCTCGCGTTTTGCCTCCGCTATCCATTGCACGTACTCCTTCTTGTGGCTGTAACTGAGGACCTCGAAAGCGGCCAGCGCCTTCTTGTTCTTCCGCAATGCCGCCATAAAGAAATCCGGCACAACCAGTTCCTTTGCCCCCGGGACTGTTTTTCGCGCCGGCGACTTTACGCCCGCTTCATTTAGAGCCGCCGCCTTCTTGATAAATCTGCTCAACGCTTCGTCCGCCGGGAGTTCACCAAGGCAGGTGATTCTCCTCAACTGTTCTCTCGTATCTTGGCCGCACTTGGCCGAATCCTTGCCGCCGTCAAAAATCAGATCCCCTTTCCAAAAACCAAAACGGCAATGGCCTTTGAACGCGGCCATCATGCACATCACTCCCTTGTGGGTGAAATGGGGGACACCCCACTTCAGGGTCTCTTCCGCCTGCGGACAGGCTTGGTGGACCAAATCGCGAAAGCGGTTCAGGATTGGTTTGGCAAAATCGGCGGATTTCGCAATATAGGCGTCCACCCGTTTATCGTTTGTCGGCATACGCGGGGAATAATCTTGTGGCAGTTGCCAATGGGTTCAAGCAGATAATGGCGGCAGCGATCACAAACGAGCGTGGTGGCTTGAGCTTGCCCGCTGGCTGGGCTTGAATTTTTGGCCGACAAGGTGTCCCCTTTGCCGGTGTTCAAGACCATTCGGCGGGCCGAGTATGCGGAGTTGATTGCGCTGTTCTTCCTGCAAGGCGCGGCGTCCGGCATTTGGCTGGTGCCATTGAGCGCCTTGCTCGATGCGCACGGCCTGGGGTCAATCAAGGTCTGGGCGTTCGCCACCAATGCGCTGGCGGCCATTGTTTCGCCGTGTCTTTTCGGCGGTTTGGCGGATCGCTCGGCGTCGCCGGTTCAGGTTGTGCGCGGACTCTCGCTGGCATCGGCGGCGTCAGCGGCGATGGTGGGCGCAGGGATGCAATATCACTGGACTCCATGGCTGGTGCTTGTCCTGATACAGGTGGCGGCGATTTGCCTGGCGCCGGCCTTCAGCCTAATTTCGTCCATCGTTATGGCCCGGTTGCAATTCGCGCAGTCGGAATTCGGGCCGATTCGGGCGATGGCTACCGTGGGCTGGATGGCTGGATGCTGGGTCATCAGCGCGTTTCATGCCGACAGCTCGGTCCTGGCTCTCTATCTCGGCGCTGGCGCATCTGTTTTGGTTTGCATTTGCGCCGGCTTCGTCCCTCCCCAGAAATCGCCTCGGCTCGCCGGGCCGGTTTCGTGGCACGCGCGCCTCGGACTGGACGCGCTGACGCTTCTTAAGAACCGGGATCACCGGGTGATGTTCATCATCGTCGGGGCATTCAATCTGTCGCTTGTTGGTTTCTATCCGTACGCGCCGCTCCATCTGCGCGAAGCGGGTCTCACGCACGTCAGTGCTTGGATGAGTTTGGCGCAAACCACGGAGGTCCTCTCGATGTTCGCGCTGGGATCGCTGCTGCACCACTGCCGGCTGAAGTGGATTTTGGCAAGCGGCCTGGCGATCGGTGTGCTCCGTTTCGAGTTGTGCGCCCTGCCGGGCAAGGCCGGATTGCTTGTCGGAACAACCTTGCACGGCGCTTGCTATGCCCTGGTCTATATTACGGCCCAAATATACGTGGAGCAGCGCGTGGACCCTGGCTGGCGCGCGCGGGCACAGGCGTTGCTTAATCTGATGTACAATGGGATTGGCAGCCTGATTGGTTATCTGGCTTGCGGTTGGTGGTTTGCGGCTTGCACGCATCCAGCCGGGACGGAATGGCCGGTTTTCTGGTCCGGATTGGCGGCGGGGATGGCGGCGGTCCTGGTCTATTTCCTGGCGGCGTATAGAGGGCGGGGGAGACAATAAGCGTGCCATTTTGCGGGCGGGTGCGTATGATGCAATTGTCATTTTTTACGCACTATGAACAATACATCAAACAACCTGAAAGAAGCATTCGCCGGGGAAAGCCAGGCGAGCCAGAAGTATCTTGCGTTCGCCAAGAAAGCCGAAAAGGAAGGCTTTAAGAACATTGCCAAGCTTTTCCGCACGGCGGTGGAGGCGGAACGAATTCACGCTGAAGGACATCTCGGCGCGATGGACGGCATCGGGTCCACAGCCGAGAATCTGGCGACCGCGATTGCCGGGGAGACTTACGAATTCACCCAGATGTATCCGCCGATGATCAAGCAGGCGGAAGTGGAAGGGCACAAAGCAAAGCGGATGTTTGATTATGCGTCCAAGGCCGAAGCGGTTCATGCGCGCCTATATCAAATGGCCCTGGAAGCGGTGGAGAGCGGAAAGGACCTGCCACAAGACAAGATTTATCTCTGTCCCGTCTGCGGCGACATTGAGTTTGGCGCACCGCCCGAGACTTGCCCGGTTTGCAAGGCGAAGGGATCAACCTTTATCCAGGTGCGGTGATTGCGAGCGGACTTTCGGCAGTTGCCGGAAGGCGCTTGTGGGGATAAAAAGATGCGGATCTGGCGAACAATTCCATCTATTGCGGTGGCCCGCGCGTGGCGTGTGCTGCTTCTGGCGGCGTGCTTGCAGTGGCTGTCAGGTTGTGGCGCTGACGGGCAGCCAACGAACATCGCAGCCGCTCCGGCAACGGACGCTTCCGCCGGCGTGGTGTCGGCGGGCGGAGGATCGGCGCAGAGCGCCGACGCCACACCGGCGCAAGCGGCGGCTTCCGGCAAACCAGCGGCGGGGGAGCCTGTCGTTTATACTTACCAGGTGGTGAACACATTTGCGCATGATCCGCGCGCGTTCACGCAGGGGCTGGTATTCCACGATGGCAAGTTGCTGGAAAGCACCGGCTTGTATGGGCAATCGAGCCTGCGCGAGGTGGATTTGACGACAGGCAAGGTTCTGCGGCAATTGGCGGTGCCCACCCAGTATTTTGCCGAAGGGCTGGAGTTGCTGGACGGCAAGCTTTATCAACTCACATGGAAGGAGGAGAAAGTGCTGGTTTATGACCTGAATGCCGATCCGAAGAGTTTTCGCAAGGTTGGGGAGTTGTCCTACACGGGAGAGGGGTGGGGCCTTGCGACCGACGGGCGCTGGCTGATAATGAGCGACGGCAGCAGCACTCTGCGATTTGTCAATCCCGCGACTTTTGTGGTGGATCACACGGTTCAGGTTCTCAAGGACGACGTTCCGCAGGAGCGGCTTAATGAACTGGAGTACGTGAAAGGCGAAATCTTTGCGAACATCTGGAAGACCGACTGGGTGGCGCGCATTGATCCGGCCTCGGGGAGAGTCACTGGCATGATTGATTTCAGCTATTTGCTGCCGGCGGCGGACCGCACTGCGACAATGGATGTACTCAATGGCATCGCCTACGACGCGGCGGGGGACCGCCTGTTCGTGACGGGCAAGAACTGGCCCAAACTTTTTGAAGTGCGGTTGAAGAAGAAATGAACAAGGCACCCACCTCCGGCGTCCAAAAGCCGGGAGATTACAATTGAACCTGTTTGCGGGGAGACATTAAAATGGAGGAACAGACAAGCAGTTGGCATGTGTGATGCTTGTTTAGCGAGGCAAAATGACCAAGTCAATGGCCATGCGTGAAGCAGCAGAAAGCCAGCCCAAGGCACCGGCGCCACCGGCAAAAAAGGCCCTGCGGGCCTTGCTAGTGGAGGACTCGGAAATTGATGCCGGCCTGATCGTCCGTTGCCTGGAGCAAAACTACCAGGTCCAGTTCCGGAGGGCGCAGGACGCCGCCTCCCTGGGGAAGGCGTTACGGGAGGGAACATGGGACGTGGTGATATGCGATTATCGGATGCCGGGTTTCGGCATTGTCCCGGCATTGGAGGTTCTGCGGGAAAGCCGGTTGGACCCGGCGTTCCTCGTGGTGTCCAGAACGATTGGGGAGGGTCCGGCGGTTGAATCCCTGAAGGCGGGCGCGCATGACTACATCATGAAGGACAACCTCATGCGTCTGGTTCCCGCAATCGAGCGTGAAGTTCCGCTGGCCAAAATCCGGCAGGAGCGCGCCTTGGCCCTCCGCAAAGCGGCCTGGCTGGCGGCCATTGTGGATTCGATGAGCGAAGCCGTCATCGGCACGGACCAGGCGGGGAACATTATCAGTTGGAACGCCAGCGCGGAGAGGCTTTACGGTTTCGGGGAGGAAGAAGCCATAGGAAAGCCGATTGAACTGGTGGTGCCGCCGACCTTGCATCAGGAGACGCGTCGGATGTTGGAAGGTGTGCGAGAAGGAGACCGGCTGTCAGAGTTTGAGACAACCTTGTTTCCGCGCCGGGACGGAACGCAGCTCAGTGTTTTCTCATCCATCTCGTCGGTTAAGGATGAGCGGGGGCAGGTAGTTGGGGCCGCGATAATGGCGGTGGACGTCACAGAGCGCAAACAGGCGGAAGAGGAGCGCAAGAAAATGATCAAGGAACTCAAAGAGACCCTGGCCCAGGTGAAATCGTTGCGCGGCTTGTTGCCGATTTGCGCCTCCTGCAAGAAAATCCGCGACGAGAGCGGAGACTGGCATACGCTGGAGACTTACATTTCCGGGCATTCGGAGGCGGAGTTTTCGCACTCGATCTGTCCGAGCTGCGCCCGGAGGCTTTACCCCGAATTCGTGGACAAGCAGGATCGGACGGCGTAAGGCGGTTCAGGCCGGATTCCCGCCCGGACGCCGCTTTGGGAAAATAGAGGACGGATTTCCGGCGGCAACATGATCGGCGGGGACATCTTTGGTAACGACCGCGCCCGCCCCGATGACGGCCCGGTCGCCAATGGTGACTCCTTTCAAGATGATGGCGCGCGCTCCGATGAAGACCTTCCGCCCGATTTTGATTGGACGCGCTGGGGGGCGCATCGCGTTGCCGCCTTCGAGCGAAAGATCCGCGTGAAGGTCGTTGTCAAGAATCATTGCGCCGGAACCGATCAGCGTGCCTTCGCCGATTTCGATGGACAAAGCCGCGCAAATAACGGCGCCGCTCAGGCCGGAGTCTTTGCCCAGAATCAGGCGCGCGCCTGGCTCCAATGTGCGGAGAACGGAGGGCTGGAAACAGCCCAAGGGGTTGGCGCGCAAGGAGCTGGTGACGTTGACATTGTCTCCCAGGAGCAGCGTTGAATTGGCGGCCACGCTGATTATCGGCCGCCCGACGAAGAGGGCCTTTCCTTCGAACTGAACGCCTTTGAGTTGAGCCTCCAGGCGCCACAAGCCGGAGAAGCAGCGGCGCACACCGCTGACGCAGGGACCAAGCATTCTGGAAATACTGGATGTCACAACCGGATTTTGGCCCACAAACCGTGTTTAAGCCAATCCTCTTTTTCGCCTGGCCACGGATTGTCTTTACGTGGTCCCGGCGAATGCGCATTCTTTTCAGGAAACATGGTGCCGACCGCCAGTCCAATAACAGTCGCGTGGATTTCCGATTTCCCAATCGAATGGATGCCGGATATTCCCGAGCCGCTTCGCACGCTGCCGCGCGAGCATCCGGCGACATGGGAGATGGTGCTGCTGGGTGAATTCGAGCGGAACCCGTTGCTGAGGCTCCACGTCGTCATCCTGCGGAAGAACATTCCGCGCAGTTTTTCCTTTCAGAGAAACGGCGTGACTTTCCATCTTTTGAAGTACCGGGGCGGAACGCGCGCGGCCACGCTGCATTGGATGGATACGTTGCTAATCCGGCGCGCGTTGCGGGAAATCCGGCCGGACCTGGTCCACGCGTGGGGCAACGAACAAGGCGCGGCGCTGGCGGCCACGCGCTTGAAATATCCTTTTCTCATCACGGTGCAGGGGCTGCTGGGCTGGTACTTAAAAGTCGTTCCCGTCACGGCCTATCACAGATTCGGCACATGGATGGAGAAGCTCAGTCTTTCGAGGGCGAATCATGTCACTACCGAATCCAAGTTTGCGGTTGGCTGGCTGCAAAGCAAATACCCGCGCCTGACCATTCACCAAATTGAGCACGCGCCCAATTGGTCCTTTCACCAGGTCCGACGGCAGCTGGCGACCGGGCGGGTTCGCTTTCTGATCAATGGCGCGATCGGGTACCGGAAGGGGACGGACCTGCTGCTTGCGGCCTTCAAGGAACTGGGGGCGGAAGTCAACTTCGAAGCGGTCATCATCGGCTCTCCGAACGCGCCTTTTCTGGAGCCGTTGATGGCCGGATTATCGCCGGAGGTGCGGGAGCGGATTACCTTCAAGTCCGGTCTTTCGCCGGCGGACGTGGCGCTCGAACTGTCGCGGGCGACGATGCTGCTGCTTCCCACGCGCGCCGACACCAGCCCCAATGCTGTCAAGGAGGCAGTCGCCGCCGGCGTGCCGGTGGTGGCGAGCCGCGTCGGGGGAGTGCCGGACTATGTGATCCCGGGGGAGAACGGAATTCTCTTTACACCTGGAAGCCAGGAGGAATTTGTGGCGGCGATTCGGGCCGCGGTTGCCCATCCGCTTTTTTCGCGAGGACTGGTTACACCAGAGTCGCTCGCGAAAAGCCGCGAGTATCTTTCGCCGGCGCGAATGGCACGGTCCTTCTTTTCGGCGTATCAGAGCGTGACAGGGAAGTAGGCATTGAGGATTTATTATTGGTTATCGGAAAACTTCACGGCGCGGCGTTCGGATGGGCGCTCTTGAAGAAGGGCAACATACCATTGTCAAATGTATATTGCCAGGCGATGTAGCATTGGAATCCGATCGGGCCGTCAATGGACCGCCCCGCCGAAAAGAGCAAATGGTGGTGTTCGCTGAAATCAACGACCGTGCCGACGTTGAAGGCGGTGCCGGTGTTGGGGAAGTCGGTCTGATAGAGGGTCTGATGATAGACCTCGACGCCGATGAGCACATTTGTAAGAACCTGCTTTTGGAGAACCGCCCCCACGAACCCCCAATTGTCGTGGCCGGAAAAGGAATTGATGCCGTAGCCGCCGCCGCCGTAGGCCGTCCAGGAGTCCCAGCTTTTCTGCACCCACACAGGGAGAAAGGCTTGGGAATGGCCATTGCCGAGATTGTCGCGGGCGCTGCCGGAGGGCAATTGCAGGATCGGGAATATGCCCACTTGCGGCCAACCGTTGGTCTCGTGGATGAACCGATATTTTGCGCCCAATTCAATGTCGCCCAGCCCGTAATGTCCCGCGCCCGCCGGAGGCGAGTCGTAAGCGAGCGGCGCGATCAGGTGAAGCTGGAGGTCCGGAACGGCTCCATAGTTGACTTCAAAATGCGGCGCGGTGCCGGACCAATCGCCGTCAAGTTTGGAGTGCATCGAGGCGATGTAAAACTCCCAGTTCTGGAAATCCACCGGCTCCGGATCATCGGTGACGAATGGCGGGCCGCCCAGGGCGGTTTCGGCGATGGCCACGCTGAGGAGGGCCGTCAGAGTCACGGGCGACAGGCGTAGTTTTGCGCGCATACGAGTCTTGTTAATCGGCGATGACATAAAACCCCAGGACGATGAGAACGCCCGCGACCGCTCCCGAAAGGACAACGCGGGTCAGGCGGGGGAGCGGCATTGCCGGTCCCTGGCCGCCGTTGGCTCTGGAGAAAATCCAGCCGAGCAGGGCAAAAAGGACAAGGACAATGGCGACATGCGTTATCCAATGGTGACCGGTTAATTTCTGCATCCAAGCCGTGACCGCCGTGCTTTTCTCCTTGACGATCACCAGCAGGGCGTTGACCACGGCGCAGACTGCGACGGAAAGCCCGAACGGGACGGTCAGTTTTGAAACGGTGTTGTTATCCATGTTTTCTCCCGGATCAATTTGTTTTCCCGAGCAAGCCCATTTTCACGCCCATTGCAATGATGCCGCCGTGGCCTTCGGCCATGAGGGCGAGGACCGCGACGAGGGCGGCCACGCACAGGACCAGGCGCCGCGCGTCCCTGTTCGCCGCGAGGTTGTTGGAGGCGGCGATTGGCAGATAGGTGGCCAGCAGCAGGAGTGTGATGACGAAATGCTCCTTGGTCTCCATGAAATAGTTGTGGGCGAAGGGCCACGGGCCTTTGAGGATCACATCCCTGTCCGCCTTGTAATCCACGACATAAAACCAGCCACCGGCCATGAAGGCGAGCCAAAGGGAGAGCGCCGCCGCCCGGCTCATCCATCGGATGCGGGCGAGGTTGCCTTCGTGGGCGTTCAGCACGTCCACAAACAGGCAGGTGGTGGTCAGAAGACACGCCACCCCGAACAAAACATGGCACAACAGAACTGCTTCTTTCATGGCCTGACGCCTTGCGCGGGCGGAGTCATTGGTTCTCTCAGACGGGATCAATATAATGGCGTTTGGTTGGATGTCAAAGGGTCGGCCATGACCCTGATCCTCGCCTAATATTGAGTGTTTGAAAGAAAAGCGGATGAAAAGTGTGTTTTTTCTTTGACTTGTGCGTATAGATTTTCTATAGGTAAATCATGTCTCGACGCCTGCCGCTGATGCGCA
>Ga0302320_10026973_pt1 | contig 11097 bp, 6 predicted proteins | sample Bog_T0_3_FD_202130 | JGI IMG/M metagenome (GOLD analysis project Ga0302320, IMG submission 202130) | Peat permafrost microbial communities from Stordalen Mire near Abisko, Sweden - Bog_T0_3 | ecosystem: Environmental > Terrestrial > Soil > Wetlands > Peat | place: Sweden: Abisko, Stordalen Mire... | reverse complement strand
GCCTTCTACCCCGGCATGGAGGCCAGCTCTACAAGAGCAACGGCCACTTTCATGGATGGTTGTGCGCCTGAGGGTCATGAACGGCTATTCTCATCTCTTCGCTCTGGGAAGGCTTTGATTGCCCCGGGTGTTTGTTGGGCTGCGGCGCCGGCGAAGGAAACTGCGGGTATACTTGCTCCAATCGGACCCATTCTTTAGTTCAGGCGGGCGGATTGACGTAGGTGATGCGGAGGAGAGTTATGCGAGTTGAAAGAGCGTTGCAGTTCGTCTTGGCTGGCGCGGTAGTTGCGGCGCTGGCTTGTTTACCGGTGGTGGCGCAGACGGCTGAGAGTGCGTCTGGATACAATCAGCCGCCGAAGAACATTCTGGACGTGATGAATGCACCGTTCCCGCCGAGGCCCCTGGTGAGCCCGACCCACGATTCGATTCTTCTTGCGACAGTACAGGCTTACCCGTCGATTGCTCGGGTGTCTACGCCATTTCTTCGGCTGGCGGGGGTACGGGTTGAGATAAGGAATCACAGCAGGCACGATACGCCGGGCGGCTATGGAGTGACGCAGTGCGGGACGGCTTTCGACCTGGTGCATGTTGGAGGGGGCGCCGAAATTCCTGTTGCATTGCCGGAGCGAGCATGCCCTACCCAACCCGCATGGAGCGCGGATGGGAAGCGGTTTGCGTTTGCGAATATCGCGACGGATTCGGTGGAGTTATGGATTGGGGATGGGAAGACGGGGGCGATTCATCAAGTTCAGGGAGTCCGTCTGAACCCGATGTTCAATGCCGAGATGCAGTGGATGCCGGACCAGAAGACGCTGCTGGTGAAGCTGGTGCCGGATGGGGTGGGCGCTCCACCGGCGGAGCCGGTAGTACCGGCGGGGCCGAGCATTCAGGAGACGGGCGGCGAAAAGGGACAGAGCAGCACGTATGAAAACCGCGACACGCTGAACAACAAGCATGACGAGGATCTGTTCGACTACTACGCGGCTTCGCAGCTGGCACTGGTGGATGCGGCAAGCGGGAAGGTTACGCCGCTGGGGAAGCAGGCGAATTATTACCAGTTGAGCCCTGCGCCGGACGGGGTGCACGTTCTGGTGACGGCGATCCATAAGCCTTACTCGTATGTGACTACCTACAACCGGTTCCCGCAGGAGGTGGAAGTGTGGGACGTGACTGACCGCTCGCATGTAGTGACACATACGATCGCGTCGGTTCCTCTTGCGGATCGGGTGCCGATAGCGGGCGTACGGAAGGGACCGCGGGACTTCATGTGGCGAGCAACCGATCCAGCGACGCTGGTGTGGGCGGAGGCGCTGGATGGCGGGGACTGGAATGTGAATGTTCCGGCGCGCGACAAGGTAATGCTGCAAAAGGCGCCGTTCGAATTGCCGGCTGTTGAGATCGCGCGAATGGTGCAGCGTTATGTGGGCTTTGAATGGAGCGACAAACCGAATGTGGCTCTGCTCAACGAATACGACGAGAACCGGCACTGGAGCAAGACGTTTGTGGTGGATGTCGACGATCATGAGAAGAAGCCTCAATTGCTGTGGGATCTGTCAACGGACGAGCACTATGCCGACCCGGGAAATCCTGTGAGACATGTTCTTGCAAACGGGGCTTGGGTGGTCCAGGTGGATGGGGATTCGATTTATCTTTCAGGAACTGGCTCTTCTCCGGATGGGGACCGACCGTTTCTGGATCGCCTGAATCTGAAAACGCTGAAGTCGGAGCGACTGTTTCGCAGTGAAAAGACCAGTTATGAGGAGTTCATGGCCTTTACTGGGCCGGGTCAAGGGAAGTTTCTAACATGGCGTGAATCGCCGACGGACCCGCCGAATGCGTATGTGCGCACGCTGGGGAGTTCGCAGGCAGCGGCTGTGGGAGAGGCGACGTTGGCTTCGACCAGTGTGGCACTGACGAATATGCCGGATCGGACGCCGGAGGTGCGGCAGATCAAGAAGCGGCTGGTACATTACAAGCGCGCCGACGGGCTGGATCTGTCGTTCACTTTGTATACGCCGCCGGGGTACAAGGAGAGCACGCGAGTGCCAACGATTCTCTATGCCTATCCGCTGGACTACGCCGATCCGAAGATGGCGGGACAGGTTACGGGGTCGCAGGAGACTTTCACGCAGTTGTACGAGTATCAACTGCTGCTGCTGGCGGGGTACGCGATTATCGATGACGCTTCGTTCCCGATCATCGGCGATCCGAAGAAGGCATACGACACTTACCTGGACCAGTTGGTGGCGGATGCCAAGGCCGCGGTGGACGAGGCGGTGCGGCTGGGAGTTGCCGACCCCAACCGGATTGGCGTGACGGGGCACAGCCACGGCGCATTGATGACGGTGAACCTGGTGGCGCACTCGAATCTGTTTCGGGCGGGAGCTGCGACCAGCGGGTCGTACAACAAGACGCTGACGCCGTTTGGATTTCAGAATGAGCGCCGCTCGGTGTGGGAGGCTCCAGATGTGTATTTGAAGGTGTCTCCGTTCTTCTCCGCAAACACGCTGAAGACGCCGCTGCTGATTGTGCATGGCGGAGAAGACGCGAATCCGGGGACGACGCCGCTGCAATCGCAGAAGCTGTACGAGGCGATTCGCGGGAATGGCGGGACGGCGCGGCTGGTGATTTTGCCGCACGAGCCGCATTGGTACTCGGCCAGGGAATCGAATGAGCAGCTGATCTACGAGATGGTTCGGTGGTTTGACAAGTATGTGAAGAACGCGCCCCCACCTGCCGCGGGGCAGCCACCTGCGGTGGGGCAGACGCGCTGACGCGCCTTTGGAGGCACGGGTAGGGGCTTGCTTTCCCGCCCTCGCGACAGAAAAAAGTCGCAAGGGCGTTTGCGATTGGACGCAGTGCTTTCCCTGGTCTCAAATGCGAGACCAGGGGCACAGGGAGAGTCGTGAACAACATCCCTCAGGGGCTAAAGCCCTACATTGACTTGATTGGCATTGCGCCGGGGATAACTCCCCGGCCTACCGCACGAAAAGGGTCATTCACCTGCGCCATGGAGGAAATATGAATTGCACGGCCATCAGCTTCGCCTTCGCTATTTTGCTTGCTCTTCCGGGGTTTGGCCAGAACTCGTCGACGGCAACATTGCCCTATTCGCCGAGCCTGGACGTTACTTCGATGGACAAGAGCATCGACCCATGCGCGGACTTTTACACCTACTCCTGTGGTGGATGGCAGGCGAAGAATCCCATTCCGGCGGGCGAGAACTCGTGGAGTGTATACGCCAAGCTTTACCAGGACAATCTGGCGTTTCTGCGCGGGATTCTGGAGGAAGCGGCGGCCAGGAAAGCTGGACGCAACAAGGTCACGCAGGAGATTGGAGAATTCTACGGCTCCTGCATGGATGAGGACACTGCGAACCGGCGGGGCGCGGAGGCGATCAAGCCGGAACTGGATGCGATTGCGGCGATGCAGTCGATCAAGGACATAGCCCCGATGGTGGCGCATGTGACGCTGCCGTTCGGGCGAACGCTGCTTTTCGGGGCGGGGTCAGAGCAGGACCCGGACAACTCCGAGCAGGTAATTGCCGACCTGGACCAAGGCGGCCTCGGCCTTCCTGATCGCAGCTACTACATCAAGGAGGACGACAAGTCGAAGGAGATTCGGGCGCGGTATTTGCTGCATGTTCAGGCTGTGTTCCAGTTACTGGGGGATTCGGCGGACGTTGCGAAGCAGAACGCCGACACGGTGATGCAGATGGAGACTGCGCTGGCGAAGGCCGAGTGGACGCGCGTGGAGCAGCGCAATCCGTACAACCTGAAGAACAAGATGAAGATTGCCGATCTGGAGACGCTGGCGCCGGGCTTCGACTGGAAGACGTACTATCGCGAGGCCAGGTATCCCGCATTGGAGATTGTCAACGTGGAATCTCCAAAGTTCTATAAGCAGATGAGCGAGTCATTGACGGCGGAACCGATGGAGAGCTGGAAGACATATTTTCGGTTTCACGTTGCCGATGCATATTCTCCGTTTCTTTCGAAGGCGTTTGCGGACGAGGACTTCAATTTCTATCGCGCTTACCTGCGTGGTGCGAAGGCGCAACAGCCTCGGTGGCGGCAATGCGTGCAGCATACGGACTTCAACCTAAGTGAAGCGCTGGGACAGGCATACGTTGCCAAGGTGTTTTCGCCGGAGTTGAAGGCTGCAACGCTGGATATGGTGGACAGGATTGAAGCCGCGATGCGGGAGCGAATTTCGGCACTGGACTGGATGAGCCCACAGACAAAAGAGCAGGCGCTGATCAAATTGAACGCGATTCGGAACAAGATCGGGTATCCGGACAAGTGGCGGGACTATTCCTCGATCGAGCTATCGCCAGCGGACTTTGCGGGCAACATGGAACGCACAGGAGCTTTCGAACTGCACCGGCAGATCAACAAGATTGGAAAGCCGGTGGATCACGGCGAGTGGGCCATTTCCGCAGCGACGGTGGATGCCTACTACGACGCACAAATGAACGACATCAACTTCCCTGCCGGTGTTTTGCAGCCGCCGATTTTCGACCGCAGGATGGACGATGCCCCGAATTACGGAGATACCGGGGGAACGATCGGCCACGAACTGACGCACGGGTTCGACGACGAGGGCAGCCAATATGACGCGAAGGGGAACCTGAAGGACTGGTGGACGAAGGAAGACCGGGAGAAGTTTGACGCGCGCACCAAGTGCGTGGACGATCAATATTCGTCGTATGTGGCCGTGGATGATGTGCATGTAAACGGCAGGCTTACGCTGGGGGAAAACGTCGCCGACCTTGGCGGGGAGATTCTTGCCTTCATGGCCTGGCAAAGCAAGACGAAAGACATGAAGCTGGAACCGGTGGATGGCTTGACGCCGGAACAGCGATTCTTTGTGGGCGATGCACAGTGGGACTGTGCCAACGAGCGTCCTGACGATTTGCGGGTGCGCGCTGCGACAGATCCTCACTCGCCGGCGAAATACCGCATCAATGGGGTTCTGGTGAACATGCCGGAGTTTGCGAAGGCATTTGGGTGCAAGGCGGGTCAGCCGATGGTGCGGGCGGCGGACCAGGTGTGCAAGGTTTGGTGAAACCTGCGATGGGCAGGCATTCGGGGCCGGGACGGGACGGTGCTCGCCCTGGTCTCAGATGCGAGACCAGGGGCACCCGGCATTCTTGCCTCGGAGGAAGCGAAAGACAACAGCAGATCCTTCGACTCACCACCCCCAGGCTGAAAAACGCCTGGGGCCCCGTTCGCTCAGGATGACAGTTCTTATTTCAATATCGGGTGGTGGTCGCTGTGTCGCGCGAGACTAGCCGAAGAGGGCCATGGCGATGTGGTTGACGGCGAATGCGGCGATCCAGGCGAGGGCGAGCATGTAGAGGAACTGGACGGCTGGCCACTTCCAGCTGTTGGTTTCGCGGCGAACTACGGCCATGGTGGAGGTGCACTGCATGGCGAAGGCGAAGAAGATCATGAGGGCCAGCGCGCCGCCGAGGGTCATGTCGTGGTGCAGGGCGGTCTGGAGGTGCATGGCCTGAGTGGCGGGGTCTGCGCCGTAGAGGGTTCCCATGGTGGAAACCATGACTTCGCGGGCCAGGACTGAGGAGAGCAGACCGATGCCGATCTTCCAATTGAAGCCCAAGGGCGCGATGGCGGGTTCGATGAAGTGGCCGAGGCGGCCGATGATGCTGTCGGCGAGTTCGGGGGCGGTGTAGGCGCCTCCAGCTACGTGGACGACGGGAAGATGCGCGAGGACCCAGAGAGCAAGCGTGACCGCAAGGATGATGGTGCCGGCCTGGCGAAGGAAGACACTGCCGCGATCGACGAGGCGCATGGTTAGGGCGCGCAGGGTGGGCATGCGGTATTGGGGCAACTCGAGGATGAAGGGCGTCTCGCTGGACTTGAGGATGGAGCTCTTGAGGAGCCAGGCGGTGGTCATGGCTCCGACAAAGCCGGCGACGTAGAGCGAGAGCATCACGATGGTCTGGAGTCCGATGAATCCGTGCAGGTAGACGGTGTGGGGGATGAAGGCGGCGATGAGGAGCAAATAGACGGGCAGGCGAGCCGAGCAGGTCATGAAGGGCGTGACGAGTATGGTGGCGAGACGGTCGCGCTTGTTCTCAATGGTGCGGGTGGCCATGATGGCCGGAATGGCGCAGGCGTAGGCAGAGAGCAGGGGGATGAAGGCCTTGCCGTTGAGGCCGATGGTCCGCATGACGCGGTCGGCGATGAGGGCGGCGCGGGCCAGGTAGCCGGAGTCTTCGAGGATTCCGATGAAGAGGAAGAGCAGGAGAATTTGCGGCAGGAAGACGAGTACGGAGGAGACACCTTTCCAGGCGCCGTCGAGAAGCAGGGACTGGAGCCAGCCGGCGGGCAGAAGCGGGCGGGCGAAGTCGCCGAGACGGGCGAGGATGTCACCGAAACCGTCGGAAAGAGGCTGACCGATGGAGAAAACGACCTCGAAGACGCCGATGACGACAGCGAGGAAGAGGATGGGTCCCCAAATGCGGTGGAGGAGGATGTTGTCGATCTTGCGGGTGCCTTCGACAGAGAGCGGGGCGCGGTAGCCGGTTTTGCGGCTGACCTGCGCGGCCCAGGAGTGGGCGCTTGCGGCGTTGCCGAGGACGGGCAGGGCTAGCGGGGTGGCGGCGGTGCGCTCGGTCTGCTGGTGGAGGAAGAGCGGGACGGCGTCAAGGCCGGAGCCGTGAGTGGCGCTGATCTGGGCGACGGGCGCGCCGAGCTCGCGGGCGAGCTTGAGGGAATCGATCTGGCCGCCGCGGGACTCCATGAGGTCAGACATGTTGAGGAGTACGAGGGTGGGCAGGCCGACGGCGAGTACGGGCGCGGCGAGCATGAGCTGGCGGGTGAGGTGCAGCGAGTCGAGGACAAGGATTACGGCGTCGGGTTTGGGAGTGCCGGGCATTTTGCCGCGCAGCACATCGATGGAGACGCGGGCGTCTTCAGAGTAGGGCGTCAGGGAGTAGATGCCGGGGAGGTCGATGAGCGTGAGATCGGGGCGGCCTACACCGGCCATGAGTCCCATGCGCTGCTCGACGGTGACGCCGGGGTAGTTAGCTACTTTCTGGCGCAGTCCGGTGAGGCGGTTGAAGAGGGTGGACTTGCCGGAGTTGGGCGGGCCAATGAGGACTACGGTCTTCAAGGCTGCAGAGAGCGGAGGGGCGGAGGGCGGAACAAATTCCGGGGTCTCGCAGCAGGCATTCATCGAGCAGCCTCGACGAGTTCCTCTTGAGCGGCATATGCGGGTTGGGCCGGGGGCTTGGAATGCACTGCGGGCGCGGAGTGCAGGCTGGGAGCTTCGGCTTCAAACTCTGGTTCGCGGACGCGAATGGATTCAGCGGTCTCGTGGCGGAGGGCGATTTCCATGCCGTCAACCAGGTAGACAGTGGGATCGCCGGCGGGAGCGCGGCGCAGGACGGTCACCAGCGCATCTGGAACGAAGCCCATGTGCATCAGGTGGTTTTGGACGGATTCAGGGAGGTCAAGGGCGACGAGGATGCCACTTGTACCGACCTTCAACTCACTTAACACGCTCACGTGCCGAACTCCCTGTAGCCACCGGAAGGGTAGAACGCTCCGGCAGCCCGAATCCAAACTACGACCGGAATGGTCGGACTTCAGTATACGACCAATTCGGTCTGAATCGCAAACGCTGATTTCAGGAATGTTGATTTGATACGAGCCCATCGTTTGCCTTCTGAGGAAGGGAGCACAAGTGCCTTCGCCAGTCCCTTGCGGACCCCCTGGCGGACCCCTCATCTGTGTACATCGGAACGATGGTCTGTTTTTATCAATGAAAACGTCGACTGGAAGTGATGTAGATCACGATAGTTGAAAAAGCCGGTTTTGACACTCCCCTAAAAGTGGGTGATGTGAGGTGGTTATGACAGTTGAAGAGATGAAGGGATTATTGATTCAGGACGCGCCACCGGAGGAATTCCCTGCCCCCTTGGCGGCGCTCTGGTGGGACGCGAAAGGAGATTGGGCGCGGGCCCACGGGCTGGTGGATGAGTTGGAGACGGCGGAGGGAATGGCGGTGCATGCCTACCTGCACAGGAAGGAGGGTGAGGCGTGGAATGCGGAGTACTGGTACAAGCGGGCCGGGGTGCGGTTCAAGAGGGAGACGCTGGAGGCGGAGTGGGGGGCGCTGGTGGAGGGGCTTGGATGAGCGGTCAGATGGGGATGAAACTGGCTTAAAAGTCTTAAGGTTGTCTTAAGGTTGAGTGGCCGCAAGCTAAAGAAAAGCGGTGTTTTACCTACATTTCTAAAGAATATCTCCGAATCGTGCACTCTTGGCACGATCCCATCAACCTTTTGCGGGATTGCCTCGTCTACCGAACCAGTAAGCAGTTTTTTACCGCGGTAGCCGACATGAGATGGGCCGTGGGGAAATGGCACAGGAATCGCGAATGAGGACTTGGAACTTTGCTCTGCGAACCGGGATGGCGCTGCTGGTAATGGTGGCGATGGGATCGGCTGCGCTGGCGCAGACGCCGGCCAGGCTCATCGGGACGGTCACTGTACTGGGTGGGGATTCGCTGACGGTGAAGACGGATGCGGGACAGTCCTACCAGGTGACAGTTCCTGCCGCCGCGGTGTTGAAGCGGATTGCGCCGGGCGAGAAGGACCTGACCAAGGCAGAGGCCATGCAGTTCAGCGACCTGGCGGTGGGTGACAGGACGCTGGTGAAGGTGGATCCCGACTCTCCGGCGGGGACGACGCAGGCGCTGCAGATTATCGCGGTGAAGAGCGCCGACCTGGTGAAGAAGCAACAGGCAGATCGCGAGGACTGGCAGAAGCGCGGTGTGGGCGGACTGGTGAAAAGCGTCGCCACGACCGCAGGCGTGATTGTGCTGACCAGCGGGTCGGGAGCGACGGCTAAGACAATCACTGTGCATGTGGCGAAGACGACAATGCTGAAGCGTTATGCGCCGGCATCGATCAGCTTCGAAATGGCGACGGCGGCTCCGATCGACGCGATTCATGCAGGGGACCAGTTGCGGGCGCGGGGAGCGAAGAGCGCGGACGGGACGAGTGTTGACGCGGAAGAGGTGGTTTCCGGGACGTTCCGGAATATTTCAGGGGTAATTGCCGCGGTAGATGCCACGGGATCGACTGTGAGCCTGAAGGACCTGACGACGAAGAAGCAGATGACGATTCACATTACGCCGGAAGCGCAGATGCGCCGGATTCCGGATCGGATGGCCATGATGCTGGCGATGCGGCTGAAGGGCGGCGCGGGTGGCGGCGCGAACGGAGCCCGTCCGGCGTATGGCGGACAGGGTCAGGCGGGTGGTTTTCAGGCTGGGGGAGGCCAGGGTGGTGGCGGCGATCCGAACCGGATGCTGACCATGTTGCCGCCAATCCAGCTGGCTGATTTGAAAAAGGGCGATGCGGTGATGCTGGTTTCGACGGATGGCGTGACTGACGTTACGGCTATCACGCTGCTGGCGGGGGTGGAACCGCTCCTGGAAGCGCCGGCGGCAAGCCAAAGCCTGTTGAACAACTGGAGTATGGGATCCGGCGCAGGAGCCGGAGACGCAGCGGCCCAGTAACGAAACAAACATATTCATTCCGGGAAACAGCGAGGGACTCTTGTCTTCAAAATTGCATAACATTCATCGATCTCTTTTGATTTTGGCATTTAGCCTATGCGTGACGATTGGGGCCCATGGCCAGGCGTCTGCACCAGCAGTGCAGACGCCAACAGCCAGCGCGCCGGTTGCTGCTGTAACAACGGGCACGCTGCGCGGTCACATTGTGGACCAGACGGGGGCATTGATTCCCGGGGCGCAGGTGACGGTCACCAACTCGGCCGGAGCAGCGGTGAAGGACACTACGGCGGATTCGTCCGGTTCTTATGCAGTGAGTGGCCTCGCGCCTGGCGGATACATTATCAAGGCGACGTACGATGGCTTTGCTCCATTCAGTTCGCCAACGATTCAACTGCTGGCGGGCCAGTCGAAGCGTATTGACGTGTCGATGGCAGTGGAAGTGGCGCAGCAGAGCGTGACGGTGACGGACGATTCGCCGCAGGTGAACGTAGAGGCCGGCGGAAATGCGAATGCAATTGTGCTGAAAGGGAAGGACCTGGATGCGCTGTCGGATGATCCGGACGAGTTGTCGAATGAGTTGACGGCACTGGCCGGGCCGTCGGCGGGGCCGAATGGCGGGCAGATTTACATTGACGGGTTCAGCGGCGGGCAGCTTCCGCCCAAGTCGGCGATTCGCGAGATTCGCATCAACCAGAACCCGTTTTCGGCGGAGTATGACCGGCTGGGATATGGGCGAATTGAGATTCTGACCAAGCCGGGAACGGACAAGCTGCACGGGCAAGGGTTCATCCAGGGGAACGACAAGAGCCTCAACACGGGCAACCCATTCACGAAGACGGTTCCTTCGTATTACAGCTACCAGTTCAACGGGACGGTGAGCGGCTCGATTTCCAAGACGGCATCATTTTTCTTCAGCGGGGAGCAGCGCAACACCGAAAACGTGAATGCGTGGCTGATTCCGGATGCGGTGCTGGAAGATGGGTCGGGCGCGTTTGTGAATACTCCCAACTACGGCGTGGACCTGCTGAATCGTCGAATTCGCGATAATCTTTCGGCGCGAATCGACTGGCAACTTGGAGCGAAGAACACGTTCACGGCGCGCTATGGATTCTGGTCGGAGTCAGAGCACGGGGACTTGGGTTCCGGTTCCCTGCCCAGCGCGTCGACGCATGAATCGAACACGGACCATACGGTGCAGCTGAGCGACGCATACGTGATCAACGATCACATGGTGAACGAGACCCGGTTCCAGTATGAGCGGCAGAATGAGAACCACTATCCGGATTCGACGGACCGGACAGTGAGCGTGCAGGGCGATTTCACGGGCGGCGGATTTGCAGGCCAGGAGAGCAGGGATCATACAACGCGGCTGGAGCTTTGGAACATTACGACGCTGAGCCATGGCGGGCAGGCAATCAAATTTGGAACGCGGATGCGCGACTCCCGGGATGCCAATCTGACCAATTCAAACTTCAACGGCGCATTCACTTTTGCCAACTACCAGGACTACCTGGCGATGGCAAACGGGCTGCAAACCCAATCGT
>Ga0302320_10026970_pt1 | contig 11097 bp, 9 predicted proteins | sample Bog_T0_3_FD_202130 | JGI IMG/M metagenome (GOLD analysis project Ga0302320, IMG submission 202130) | Peat permafrost microbial communities from Stordalen Mire near Abisko, Sweden - Bog_T0_3 | ecosystem: Environmental > Terrestrial > Soil > Wetlands > Peat | place: Sweden: Abisko, Stordalen Mire... | reverse complement strand
CCCGGTCGCGAATCTCCGCCAGCAAATCGTCAATCTGGCCCTTCACCGGCCGAATTTCAACCTCAGGATCAACCAGCCCCGTCGGCCGAATCACCTGCTCCACAACAACTCCCGCCGCCTTGGTCAACTCATAAGGCCCCGGTGTCGCCGAAACATAAATCGTCTGGTGAATCCGGTTCTCAAACTCCTCAAACTTCAGCGGTCGATTATCCCGCGCCGACGGCAATCGAAATCCATAATCCACCAGGTTCTGCTTCCTGCTCTGGTCCCCATACCACATACCGTGAACCTGAGGAATCGTCGCATGGCTCTCGTCGATGAACAGCAGAAAGTCGCGCGGAAAATAATCCAGCAGCGTCGGCGGAGCTTCCCCCGGCAACCTCCCCGAAAAATGTCTGGAATAGTTCTCAATCCCGTGGCAATACCCCATTGACTTGATCATTTCCAGGTCGAACCGCGTCCGCTGGTGAACCCGCTGGGCCTCCACCATGCGCCCCTCGCCCTCGAGATACGGCACCCACTCGTTCAGCTCCTTCACAATCGAATCGATAGCCTGCGCCTTGCGTTCCGGCTGCACCACATAGTGGCTCTTCGGATAAATCGGCAGCCGCGCATACTTCTGTTTCACCGTCCCAAACAGCGGGTCAATCTGCGAAAGACTCTCAATCTCATCTCCGAAAAGCTCAATCCTGTACGCCGATTCGTCATAAGTGGGGAAGACCTCAATCACATCCCCGCGCACCCGAAAAGTCCCGCGCCTGAAATCGTGGTCGTTCCTCTCGTACAGAATCTCCACCAGCCGCCGTAAAATATCCTTGCGATCGATCCGCTGCCCCTTCTCCAGCAGCAGCAGCATGCCGTAATAGGCTTCCGGCGACCCCAGGCCGTAGATACAACTCACCGAGCTCACAATAATCGAATCGCGACGTTCAAACAGCGAGCGCGTCGCGGAGAGCCGCAGCTTATCCAACTCCTCGTTGATCGTCGCTTCCTTCTCTATATAGAGGTCCCCCGCGGGGATATAAGCTTCCGGCTGATAGTAGTCGTAGTAGCTGACAAAATACTCCACCGCATTGCCGGGAAAGAACTGCTTGAACTCGTGATAAAGTTGCGCCGCCAGCGTCTTGTTATGCGCCAGAATCAGAGCCGGCCTCTGCGACTGCTCAATCACCTTGGCCATCGTAAAAGTCTTGCCCGACCCGGTAACACCCAGCAGCACCTGGTGCTTCTCTCCTGCCGCCAACCCTTCCATCAGCTCAGCGATAGCCCGCGGCTGATCCCCGCGCGGCTTGTATGTAGTCACCAGTTGAAAGTCCATGCGAAAGATTATACCGCAAGAGCGAATAATCGGCGAAGATTCTGCGGAGTGACAAGGGCTCATCCATAAATTGCTTTTGAAGGAACGCAGGGCTCCAGAGCGCCTGTTCTTGCGATGTATCAGCCGTAAGCAGAATGATGCGGGTCAGGTACTCGGCGCTGCCTGTTTACGAAAAAGCACTACCGCCGGTAGAGTATCCTGAACACGATTAGCACATAATTAGCTTGGAGCCACCCATGCGCCCGTCTGATTCCCCGGAACAGGACGCAGCGGCTGCGGCTGAGCAAGTAAGGGCCGAGTTCGCTCAATCCGCTCTGGCAAACCTCTTCGAGGTCTCTCCAGACGCCATCTTTGTCACCGACGCCCAGGGTGTAATCCGGGGCGCGAATCCGCGCGCGTCTGAGCTCTTTGGTTACACGCAAGCCGAACTCTTCGGCCAGCCAATCGAAAACCTCGTCCCCAAGCGGTTTCGCGGCCGCCATCCCAGCCACCGCGAAAATTACAACGCCCATCCCCGTGCCCGCCAGATGGGTGGCGCAATGAATCTCTTCGCGCTCCGCAAAGACGGTACCGAGTTTCCCGTAGACATCATGCTCAAGCCGCTCGATACGCCAAGCGGCCCCGTCGTATTGAGCTTCGTGCGCGACACAACCGAGCAGCGTCTCGCACAGGAAGCATTACGCCGCACCGATCAGCAGCTTCGCTCCATCGTCGAAGGAATAAAAGACTACGCCATTTACCTGCTCGATCGCGACGGCTGCGTTATGACCTGGAACCCAGGCGCAGAGCGGATCAAAGGCTACACTTCGGACGAAATTCTTGGACGGCACTTCTCGCATTTCTTCACCGAGCAGGACCTCATGCGCGGCCGCCCGGCTCAATTGCTCCGCTTGGCCGCCGACCGAGGCCGCGTCGAAGAAGAAGCCTGGCGTGTCCGCAAAGACGGCTCGCGTTTTTGGGCCGACGTAATCATCACCGCCATTCGCGACGAGACCGGCGTCATTACGGGGTACGCCAAGGTGACGCGCGACTTTACCGATCGCAAGCGCGCCGAAGAGGCGTTGATGCTCCAACTGAGCAACGCGCTGTTGTCCAATCTTGATATCCGTAAATTACTTGAAGCCATTTCGGCGACCATTCGCGAAGTGATTCCGCACGACACCGCCGCATTGTCGTTATACGACCGCGAGAAAGGCGACCTGGTTGCGCATTCCCTCGGACCGCAAAACAACGACTTCTTCACCGGCGAGCAGCGGCTGTCTTTAACAGAAACAGTCTCCGGAATCGCATTTCGCACCAGGGAACCGGTGCTGCTGGAGCGCATACCCGACCCCTCGTTCGCACCCGTATCCGTGCGCAACATGATTCGTCTTGGAATTCATTCCGGGTGCTGGGTTCCCCTCATCCATAACGGCGAGGTCATTGGAACTTTGTCCGTTGTCAGCCGCCTCGAAGGCTCCATCGGCCAGCAGGAGGCGGATGTTCTCGTTCGAATTGCATCGCAGGTGGCCATGGCAGTCGACAACTCGTTGGCCTTCAGCCGCGTCGCCGAACTCCGCGAACAGATGAGCCAGGAGAAAAAATACCTTGAAGAAGAAATCAACCTTGAGAATCGCTTCGAGGACATTGTTGGCGAAAGCGCCGGCCTGCGCCAGGTGTTGCAGCAGATAGAAACGGTAGCCCCGACAACCGCAACAGTCCTCATCCAGGGTGAGACCGGAACAGGAAAAGAACTGCTCGCGCGCGCCATTCACCGCCTCAGCCCGCGCAGCGACCGCACCTTCATCAAGCTGAATTGCGCCGCTATTCCCGCCGGCCTCCTTGAAAGCGAGCTCTTCGGCCACGAGAAAGGCGCGTTCACCGGCGCAATAGCCCGCAAAATGGGCCGTCTCGAACTGGCCAATGAGGGCACGCTCTTTTTGGATGAAGTCGGAGAGATGCCGCTCGACCTCCAGCCCAAGCTCCTCCGTGCATTGCAGGAGCGCGAAATCGAGCGCCTGGGTGGCACCAGACCGATCCCGGTAAATGTTCGGCTGATTGCAGCCACCAATCGCGACCTGGCGCAGATGGTCGCGGAAAAACAGTTCCGCAGCGACCTCTTTTATAGGCTCAAGGTTTTCCCCATATTTTCGCCGCCGTTGCGCAAGCGCCTCAGCGATATTCCCGTGCTCGTTCGCCACTTTGTTGACACGCACAGCCGCCGCATGGGGAAGGTTATTGAAACCATTCCCGAAGAAACCATGAAGGCGCTGATCCGCTGGCCGTGGCCGGGAAACATCCGCGAGTTGGAGAATTTTCTTGAGCGCGCCGTGATTCTGACCCGTGGCCCGGTGCTCTATGTACCGCTCGCCGAACTCGAAACTGAGGTACAAGATGCTTTCGAGATCGATGCATCGGAGAGCCCGACCTTGCACCAGGCTGAACGCGAACACATTCTTCGCGTCCTGCGCGATAGCAATGGCCAGATAGGTGGCTCCGACGGCGCGGCAGCCCGCTTGGGCCTCAAACGAACGACTTTGAACTCCAAGATAAAGAAACTCGGCATCGAGCGAAGTGACTATATGAAGTCCAGGTGACGCTATTTCGTCTCCGTCACTTCGTCACGCTCCGCTTCGCCACTTGGATAAAACTCCTTGAGTCGTTCCGTAAGTGATTTAAAATAAATAACTTATTACGGGTCAATCGAGATGGCCGGAGTTTGGCACGCGCCGTGCCTTATAGAGTGCGTGGCGCAGGACGAGCCAGCTTACGTTGCGAGTCACTTTCGAACAATCTGACATAGCGACGCTACTCACGCTGGAAGGGCGGGTAGCAGGGCCTTGGGCGGCTGAACTAAGCCGCGTCTGGGTAGAGAAGGCCCCGCTGCTGGCTCCGGCAAGTCTTTCGCTCGACTTATCCAACGTGACTTATGCGGATGGTGATGGCATACGGGTACTGAGAGACATCTACTCCCAAGCTCGACCCAATGTTGTCGCCACCACTCCGTGGACCCAATACCTTGCCGAGAAGATAGCGGCTGACCCCTACGATCATTCAGAACAGGAGCCGGAAAATGCGGACACTAACTGAGACAATGCATGGTTGTGGACTTCCCAATCAGGCCGGTAGCGAATTCTTCAGCAAGCTCTCTGTTGATGCAGTCGACGATCTCATGTCGATCGAGCATCCCACAAATTATCCTGCCGGCATGATGCTGTTTTCAGAGAAGGATCCGGCGCAGGGCGTATTTGTAATCCTCTCAGGCGAGGTAAAACTCTCAATCAATTCAAGCGATGGCCGCCGCCTCATTCTCCGCATCGCGAAAAAAGGCGAGATCCTCGGCCTCGACTCCGCGCTCTCCGGCCAGGCATCGGAGATGACCGCGGAGACCCTTTATCCATGCAAGATTGCAAGGATAGCTCGCCGCGACTTCCTTGGCTTCCTGGCACGCCATCCCGAGGCGTACAAAATCGTTACCGAAGAACTCGGACGCCAGATCGGCATGGCCTGCGCCCAGTTGCGCACCGTAGCGCTCTCTTCATCGGCGCCTGAAAAGCTAGCCCGCCTGCTCCTCGACCTCAGCCAGAGCGGTCAATCAACCGATGTAGGCACCCGCTTCCGCTTCTCCCTCACCCACGAAGAAATCGGCGAGTTCATCGGCACCTCGCGCGAAACCGTGACCCGCACGCTCAGCGCTTTCAAAACCCGCCGCCTGGTCGACTTCAAAGGCTCCACGCTCACCATTCCCAGCAAGACAGCCCTCGCAAGTTATGCGGGATGTTAGCGTCAATGTTATCGGCTTTATAACTCTGACCGAGGCTCAACCAAAGGTCGGATGATCGATCATTAACTTTCATAGAATTTAGTTAATTCATAAACCGCAGCCTATATTTTCAGCGTTGAGAGGCTGCGGTCCTTCTCGGCCGAAAGCTCGCACAACAACCCTGTCATCCTGAGCAGCCCGACTCGCCACGTCGAGTTACGGTTGAAATGAACAGTTGTCGAAGATCGGGTCCTGCGCTAACTCGCTAACTTGCTATCGCGGCGAAGCCGCGGCCAACTTGCTGAATATATTCAACCAGTTTTTTGTTCATCAGCAGCGAAGCGTCCTTCAGCGGAGTCGAATCGACCTGCATTTGGAGAAGTTCATGGCCGCAATAGCCTCTCACCAAGGCAGCGGCTTACCCATATGGAAGAACCCTCCAGTCGGCCCATCGTCCGGCAGCGTCGCAAGCGCCGCGCTTGTCTTGCCCCCTTCGCTCAATTCCATCGGCGCTTGCTCGCCGCCCATATCCGTCTTCACCCATCCAGGATGCGCCGAGTTCACCTTGATCTTGGTGTCGCGCAATTCATAGGCTAGATGAATCGTGTAAGCATTCAGCGCCGTCTTCGATGCATCATATGCAAATGACTTGGCATCGTAAATTGGCGACCCCGGAGTGGCATGCAACTTGAGCGATCCCAAAATGCTGGAAAGGTTCACAATACGCCCCGCCGCGCTTTTGCGGATAAGCGGTAATAGCGCATTCGTCAATGCCACCTGCGCGAAGAAATTCGTTTCGAAAACCTTATGCAGCAGGTCGGCAGGAACCTCCGAAGCTGAGTGTTCAGGACCCGTCCCAGGAAACTTGCCGGCTGCAATTCCGGCGTTATTCACCAGGATGTCGAGCCGCCCATACTTCGAATTGAAGTAATCGAAAGCGGTCTGTGCATCCGCCGCCTTGGTAATGTCGAATTGGAGCACGTCAGCGTCGACGCCTTCAGCGCGCAGTTTCTCAACCGCCCGTTCCCCCTGCGCAAGATCGCGTGAGCCGATAACTACCTTGACGCCGGCATCCTTAAGTTGAAGTGCTGTTTGAAACCCGAGTCCGCGGTTCCCTCCGGTAATAAATGCGATTCTCTCAGACATTGCCAAATACTCTCCTGTCCTGCATAGGATTCTCCCGCCCCCAAAAAAGATGCAGATGTTATTCCTTCAAACTCTCTCATATAGCAACCGTTTCATCCTGAAAATCACAACTTGCGATGCAAGTTACATCTGCGATCAACGCCGTGTCGGACGTGCAACAAAAACTCCGTGCCCCGTTCTTGCGAATTTTTCCTATCGCAAGGGCGGGATACCTCAGCCCTCAATAAGCCCGGTCATCCCAATCGACCGCAACGAAGGGAACGGAGTCGAATGGACCTGAGTTTCGCAAGCTCATTACACGATTTTCTCTATCGGAAAAGCGCAAGAAAAACTGTTATCGGGAGCCCCGTATGATGGAAGACATGGAGATTCATCCATGACGAGAACTGCTCCAAAGCTGGCCCTCTTAGCAGCCATCGCATTATGCATTCTTCCAGCCGCATCAGCCGCCGAAACCCGCACCCCCGCCAAAGACAGCCTTGTCTACGGCACCGCCGACAATCAGCCACTGACCATGGACTACTACGCCCCCAAAGGCCGCGGCCCGCATCCAATCGCCATCATCATTCACGGCGGCGGCTATCACGGTGGCGACGCGAAGAGCGGAAGCGAGGCCTATGTCGCCGATTTCCTCGCCCCAGCCGGCTATGCGGTGTTCTCGGTGAATTACCGCCTCGCTCCCAAATACCCATATCCATACATGGTGCTCGATGTGCAGCGAGCCGTGCGTTACATCCGCCTCCACGCAAAGGACTACCAAGCCGATCCAAACAAGATTGCGCTGGTAGGCGGATCCGCCGGAGGCTTCCTCAGCAATATGGTGGGATTACTCAATGCCCCAGGCGATCCCAACGCAACCGACCCCGTCGATCGAGTGAGCGCCAAAGCGCAAGCAGTGGTGAGTCTCTACGCGCAGAGCAGTTTCGAGTTTGTTCCCCTCAATGCCGATGTGCATCGCCTCCTTGATCCGCTCATTGCCCAAAAAGGAGAGAAGGCCGCCCTCCGCGAAGCCTCGCCCATTACCTACGTCTCGAAAGACGACCCGCCCTTTCTTGAGATTCTCGGCGATCAGGACGAATACATTCCATATTCCGAAGCCACCAATCTCCAAACCGCGCTTCAGGCCGCCGGCGTGCGTTGCGACATCATTCGCATTCCCGGCGGCAAGCACGGGACCGGCGGTTGGAACAAACTCCCCGGCGTACCTGATTGGGAGCGCAAAATGACGGATTGGCTCAATGCAAGACTTCACCACAATGGACCCATCGGCCAAGGAATCCGCCCCCGAACTCCTGCTGTGACCCAATAAGCATGGTCGGCCTTTCCTCGCTCATACAACCCCGAACCAATCCGGGCATCTGTGCTGTATGAGTGCCGTTCCCAGTGGCTCAGTGCATTTCCCGCTTCCGCACGTGCCGCTGGGCAGGATATAAGTTAAAACACGCGTGCTCGACGCAGAGTCAGAAACCCTGGGGGCTCGATGGATTTTGACTACTTCGCCGCGCCTGCGGTCCTTCTAGTGTTCGGAGTGCTGGTCGCCCTCTTCGCGGTCCGCCATCTGCGTTTGCTTCCGCGCAAATTTCCGAATAAAGGGCAGCGGGTGCCGCGGATATTTGACCAATTCATCCTGTTGGTCACGGTTATTGGTTCGGTATTCCTGGCAGTCGCTTCCGGCTACAACGCTGTGGCGCTCTACAGGTTCCATGCCTTCAGCCAGCCTCCTGGACAGATCTACTTCGTCAACGGCCACCGCATGCGGATGAATTGCACGGGGGTCGGCTCACCAACGATCGTGCTCGATTCAGGTCTGGGCAATGACGCGCTGATTTGGGGAAGCGTTCAGCCTCTGCTTGAAAAAACCACCCGCGTCTGCTCCTACGACCGCGCCGGTTATGGCTGGAGCGATGCTGTCTCAGGTCCGCGCGATGCCGACCACATCGCCGCCGAGCTGCATCAGCTATTAGTCGAAGCCCACATCGACGGTCCCATCGTCTTAATGGGCCACTCCATCGCCGGCATGTACATTCGCGACTACTCTGCACACTATCCTGAAAACATCGCAGGCCTCATCTTCGTGGATGGATCGACACCTTTGCAGGAAGAGAATCCCGCGCTCCAATCTGCTGGAGAAACAGGCGCGCCGCGTTGGGCATCCGTCCTGGTCATGCGGTCGGTTGCCATCGTGGGCCTCCCTCGCTTTGTTGGCACCTGTGCCAAGCCAATCCCCGGCTTCGAAGGGCGGGCAGGGCAATTGCTGGCAGAGGATCTATGCCATCCCCGATTCCATTCGGTAGAGCGCGAATTCGAAAGTTTCCACGCCTCGGGTCAACAGACAATTCATACCGGCCCCTTTGGTGCGCTGCCAGTGCTGATCTTCTCGCAGGATCCTGCCAATGCTCTCTCCCAGAAGCATCCTCCACAGGAACTTGTGGACCTCGAAAACGCCTGGAGCCAAATGCAGGAAAGCCTGAAGAATCTCTCCACGCGCAGCCGCAGAATCATCGCCAAAGGCAGTTCCCATGCAGTGCAGGTCGACCGTCCCGATCTGCTCGGCAAGGAAGTCCCGCTCTTCATCGAGCAAATCCGCGGTGCCGCACCCCAGCCCACCAACTACGGCTCGACAGTGATCGAATAGCCAGCTACCCCCGTAAAGCTCCCCACTCAAACCTCCAAGGTACAATTGCACTCAATCGTCAGTGGTCTGCAATTTCATCATGGGAGGCTTTATGCGCAGAATCCTTCTCGCTGTCTTTGCCCTTGTCTTCGCCAGTTCACTTGTCACCCCCGCCAGAGCGCAGGGCGCGCCTCCACAAGGCAGCGCTGATCAGCCATACTCCGTCGAGTATTACTACAAATGCCAATGGGGCCATCAGGCGGAGTTTCTGCAACTTTTTCTTAAGAATCATTACCCGCTGCTCAAGAAAATTCAGTCGACAGGCCGCATACTCTCCGTGAAGATCGAGACACCCGCCAATCACGTGTCTGAAGAATTGCGTTGGGATTACCGCGTAACCATCCGCTACAAGAACTCGACCCTGGCGACCACCGCCAACCCCGACGAAGAAGCCTTTATCAAGGAGCTGTGGCCCGACCAAGCGACCTACCAGAAAGAAGAGCAGCGCCGCTTCGAAATCCTGCTAGGCCACATCGACCTGCCAATCACAGACATAACCCCGAAATAGCAGGGAACAGGGAACAGGGGACAACGCCGTGATGAGCCAGATGGTCGCCGTCAAGAAAGTTGCTTTGAATGATCGCCACCTGCGCCCTGGTCGATGTAAGCATTCCTACGACGGCAAGGAGTTCCCGCCGTTCGTTTCTCTTGAGATTGGCAAATATCCCGACGAAGTCGGTTATTACCTCATGCATATCTGTGAAGACGGCCGGGCCGCAGATACTTGGCATGAGACCGTCGGCGACGCCCTTCACCAGGCCGAATTTGAGTTTGGAGTCCAACCGGATGAGTGGACTGAGGCGAGCGAACCCTTACAGATTCTTTCCTCCCGCCAAGCCACTCGGTGAGCCGTTCCCTATTCCCTGTTCCCTAACCCCTACTCCCTGCTTTTCCACTGTCTCACCAAGTCTTCCGCCGCTTCCGGCCAAGTCGGAAACTCAAATTCAAATCCCGCTTCAAGCAGCCGCCCCGGAACCACCCGCCGGCTCTTCAAAACCAACTCCGACTCGGTCCGCATAAAGAATGCCGCAATCTCAATCGCGAACGCCGGTGTCGGAATTCCGTTCGGCATACCCCACGCATCCCGCAGTGCCTCCATGAATTCGCGGTTGGGCAGGGGACTGGGTGCCGCCACATTCACCGCTCCTTCGAACTCCTCATGGTCGAGCAGAAACTCGACCGCACGGCAAAAGTCCGCCTCATGAATCCAACTCACGAACTGACGTCCGTTACCTTGTTTTCCCCCCAGGCTAAACCGAACCAGGTTGAGAAGAATCTCGAACGCATTGCCCGGCGCAGGGCTGAAAGTAATTGCGCTGCGCAGCGCCACCTTGCGTGTCCGTGGCGTCGCAATATCAAAAAACGCCGCCTCCCAATCCTTTGCCACCTGGATAGAAAAATTCCAAGTCTCCGGCGCGTGCCGTCGTTTGGAGATCAGCTCATAGCCACCCAATTCGCCTGTTGCCTCATCCATTGCACGCTCCATTGCATGCCGATAAATCGTAGCCGTGGAAGCATTCAGCCAGATGCGCGGCGGCTCGGCAAGCCCCGCAATTACCCGGTTGAGCAGCCGCGTTGTCCCGATCCGCGAGTCGTAAATCGCAGCGCGATTATCAGCCGTATAGCGGCAATTAACGCTGCGCCCCGCAAGATTGATGCAGACATCCGCGCCTTCCAGAGTCTCAGTCCAAGGCCCTTCGTTCTTGCCATCCCAATGCACGGTTTGCCACGGAGCTGCGTAAGGCCCGCGCGTGAGCACCGTAACATGATGCCCCTGCTGCTGAAGGTGCCGAGCAAGTGCCTGCCCCACTTGGCCGCTGCCTCCCGGCATCACGATGCGCAGTGGACGCACACCCACGCCCGTCGGCCCCGCAGTCAGGTTAATCATGTCTTCAGACTATAGCGCCCGCCCTCACCGCATCCAAGCAAGGGGCCTCGCTCCGAGCCGGACCCGGGAAGGGCAGGGGCTTCAACTCGTATATCAAGGAAGCAAGCCGCGCCATGAAGGGTATGGGTATTGGCCCGTATACCAAGGAAGCAAGCCGGACTCGGGAAGAGCAGGGGCTTCAACTCGTTTATCAAGGAAGCAAGCCGCGCCATGAAGGGTGCGGGCTTCAGCCCGTACATCAAAGAAGCAAAATAGGCTGGGCTTTAGCCCCTGAGGGAACGGGATGTCGGTCTGACAGATCCGACAAGCTCGGTCGCTACATCCGCGGA
>Ga0302320_10026968_pt1 | contig 11098 bp, 9 predicted proteins | sample Bog_T0_3_FD_202130 | JGI IMG/M metagenome (GOLD analysis project Ga0302320, IMG submission 202130) | Peat permafrost microbial communities from Stordalen Mire near Abisko, Sweden - Bog_T0_3 | ecosystem: Environmental > Terrestrial > Soil > Wetlands > Peat | place: Sweden: Abisko, Stordalen Mire... | reverse complement strand
TGTTTCAATTAATATGCGCACACACGAAGCGGTCAAGCGCCTTGCGAGCGCGCAAGTAGTCGGTACGCCTCTGCCGTTCCTCTGAAATTGCTTCTTGCTCAAGCTTGAGTTCCTCACCGACGCCCAGCCAACTATGGCTGGCGTGTCCGCCACGAAGCTGCTCGAAAAGCATGATGACTCCCGGAGGAGGCGTCGCCCCCGGCAGGCCCTCAGCGAGGGCTTCACGATATAACGGCAACGTCAATGGCCCCAGGGAAATGAACGGCGGGTGGAACTGGTCAGCACGATTCTCGGCTGCAATCCCAAGTGCTTCTTTCGTGACTCCGCCGAGCCCCGATCCCCCGGCTGCATCGGCCGCACTCGCAGCGAGTTTAAGAACGGGTTTTACAACCGGTTTACGAATGAGGGCGAGGACTTTCTCGCCAAGCCGCTGCATCGCCACGAGCGGGTGTTTAAGGTAACCGATGCGGCCTGATGCGGAAACGAGACTCCTATACTCTGCCGTCCGAAGGATGTCCCATGCAGAGGCCCCGGCATCCCGGCCAGCACTGTTGACCCACATTCCGTGGTCGATCACGCCTGGTTCATAACTGCATATCAACCGACATAACTCGGCAAGTCGGAATCGCGCCTCGCCCTTGAACTCTCTGGGATCAATAATCGGAATGAACCCCCGCACGATGGAGACAGAGTTGGAAAGGACGCCGGCTCGTTCGCTCGTTGCAACCAGAACCTCATACAAGAAATCCTCACCAAGACCAACAACCGCCTCTTCAGGCCACTTTCGAGCTTGCTTCTTAAGCGGATCGAGATAATCGCGGACGCGGTTTAAAATTCTGCCTTTGGTGTCAACCACGGCCACCAAACCTTTCCGTTCTGGAGGCAGCCCCTCAATCCCGGCCTCCGCTCGATCGCGCTCGTCGGGATGTGGCGCGGGAATGACTATTCGATCTGCCCCCCGTGCGACGAGGAGCAATGCCGCAACAGGAAGAATGGATACGCCAACGTGGCGACCATCCTTTACACCACAGGCCTGCAAATGTTGGAGGACAACTGGGAATGTGCTCGTTGAAATCTCTGAATTCATAGACCAATCAGTTCATACTAGACCGTTACGATTACGAAAATCTCATAATTTAAACTATTCGTCAAGATATAAAAAGAAATCTTGACGCGCCTAGAAATACATGCAATACTGGCCGGCATGATAAGAGAAATGCTGGAACCAAAAGACGAAGTGCTCTCCGGTCGATTGCAGGGGGTCATCGACATTGAACGCGTTTCTGATCCCAGGCGCCGGGCATTGGAAGCGCGGGCCAAGGATTTTCTGCAGTCCACTTTTGTATCTGGCGAAATCCGCAGGCTCGTTGAAGCTTTCGCCCTGCGATTGAACTCATCAGAGGCCGAAACTGGACTTTTTTTGGCGGAAGGCCCAAAGGGCGTCGGCAAATCGCATGGACTTCTGATTCCCCTGCATCTGACGAGCTCCCCGGCGGATTGCCAGGACTGGCTCAATGAGAACCAACTCACCTATTCCGCCCCGGCTGGTACGCGCGTTTTGTCGCGCAAGTTCACCGACTTTCCTCTTGAATCCTTGTGGGGTGTCATTGGAGAGGCACTCAACGTTGGTTTTCGCCCAGATCAGCCACCGGACATCAACCAGTTCCGATCAGCGCTGAACGGCCAGAAGCTCGTTCTGATTTTTGACGAACTTGAAAGCGGCGTGCGGTCAATCAGTGACCCCGCACTCCGCCAGCGCAATCTCAATTTCTTGCAGATGGTCTCCGAGGAGTCCAACCGCGCAGGCTCAAACGTTGTGCTGATCGCATCTGTTTATGATGGGAACGTTGAACCTGGCCTCACGTTGAACTGCGTTTCCAAGACTCAACCGACCGGCGCAAAGTCCTATTCCATCGCCTTTTCAAAAAATCCCCGTTGTTGCCTTCATCCGAAATCGAAGCCGTTGTTCAAAGTTATCTCAATACCTGGCACCGGTTCGGCATTGACATCCCGACGGATTACGCGGACCAGTTACGGCAGTCATTTCCGTTCACACCCGAACTGCTCGATGTTTCCCTCGTCCGTATCCGCCAGTCCAAAGGTGGCTTTCAAGGCACGCGCGGTGCGCTGGGATTTCTAGCGGCGCTGGTTCGCAGTCGGTGCGACTCCACGCACCTCATTACGATGGCTGACGCCAGCCTCCTCGACGCCGAACTTCGCAGTTGGCTTGCTGACCTCGATCCCTCCCAAAACCTACTCGCATGTGCCGAATCAAATTTGCGCGAACTCCGGAGCAATCCGTTTGCAGATCAAATTGCGGCGGCCACCCTGCTCGCCAGCCTTGCTCCGTCGCCGAAACAGCCCGGTATCACCGAGGACGAACTTGCTCGCCAGATCATCGGGCCGGAATGCGATTACAACGCCTTTCGGATTTCGTTGACCAATTTCAAAAGACTCGGCTCGTTCTTTCACGAACGCGCCGGCAGTCTCTTTTTCGACACCAAAGAAAACGCGCACGCCAAGGTCAATCTTCGCTCGCTCACGGTGTCTGACGAGGAGGCCTGGGAAAAGGTCGTTTCCTGGTGGGCCAACGACGTGTTGCGTGAACCCGAACTTATCGTGTTCACCGATCCCGCCGCCACGCAGGTTGCCCTCGACGCTAGTTCGCAGGCCGCAGTCCGACTGGTCGCGGCGCCGCGCCGTTTGAAGCCGGAGGAAATCCACCAATTCTACTTCGGTTTGAAGCGTCGTAATACCATTGTTTTGATCGAGCCGCGCGACGAGAAAGTGGACCTTCGCCGCAACGCCGACTTGCTGAAATACGCCAAGAGTTGGCTCGCCGCGGATTATTTGTCCCGCAACGCAGGCGATGCGGCCAAGAGCACCGAGTTCTCGCGCATCGGCACTGACGACAAGCGCAACGCCGTGGACTACCTGAAAAAAACCAACTTCCAGCATATCCAGGTCGTCAGGTTTGGTAGCTCTGCGTCCGACTCCGAATTCCAGCGCGAGAATCTTCCGCCGGCCGCCACCCGCGAGCAAATTGCGCAACACTTGCTCCGCACGCTGTATCCCGCATCGCTGTTACAGGAACATCTTGGTGGCCGCGTTGCCGACCTTGTTGGCAAGAAAGTCAGCCAGGTCGAAACCGATTACCGCAATACGCTCGGGTTTCCCATGCTGATGACTCACAGCTTGTTTCAAGAAGCCATTTGCGCTCTCTGCGAACTAGGCAATGTGATCGGCCTGCGCCACCCGGCGGATAACGCATGCGGCCGTCGTCCCCGCCTCACCGGGGATCAATTGGGCGATGCGGTCATTTCCGAACCGTTCGACGTGCCTGCGGGACCCTCGACAACACAACCGCCCCCGACGGCAACTTCCGTGCGCCCGGCCACCGGGTCGCCGCCGACCTCAGTCGGCCCGACTTCTGGATCCACGGCGTCCGGCCAGCCGGCGACAGAAACCGTCGCCACATCTTTCCTGCCGTCCCGTCAGCAGATACGTCAGGAGATTGCCCGTTTGCTGGAACAGCAAGAGGGACGTCGCATTGTCTCGGTTCGCATTGCCCTCACGTTTGACGAGCGGACGGTTGAGACCGGTTCATTGCCTTCATTCCTTCGCGGATCACTCAGTGGCCCGGCAAAATTCTCCGGCGAGTCCGCGCTTGAATTCTCTGGCGTTTTTACAAAGGCACAGGTCGAGGAAATGGTCGAGAGGTTGCCGGATTTCACGCCGGGGGCGTGCCGCGTCACGCTCGCGGTGCAGACCGTCGCAATATAGACGAATAGCGTATGTCCAAACTGACGTTCAAATCCGAATGCCTCTTCGCCAATGGTGCGCGGCTTCCCGCCATCAAGTCCTGGCTGTTGGAAACCGTTTGGACACCCGCGCGGTATCAGCAATCCGAACCGGAGGATTATCTCCGTTCCGGAGAGGAAGTCGTCTGCCGACTTGAAGAACTCATAGCCACGGGCGCCCAGGAAATCTGGGATGAATTACAGGCGGAATCTTCCGGAGCTCCTACGGTTAAGTCGTGGCTCGGCCTTGACGCGCCTATGCCTCTTGCAATCCCCCGCGCCGCCGTTGTCTTCGACGGCCTCTCGCTCCGGGAATTACCATTGCTCTTGAAAATGGCCGAGGATTCCGGTTTTCGCGTCAAATGCGCCCGCGTGGTTGCCACTTCCTTGCCGACCGAAACGCGTCAGTTTGTTGATCAGCGCGTCATTGGAACAGACATCGGCCCGTCGCAGCTTCCCGGACGTACTGAACTCGCGGAAAAAAATGTCGAAGCGTTTTATCTCGACCAGCCCACAGCGCGCCACCGATTTACGCCAGATCGCAGTGTGCTCCTTTGGTCCACCTACCCAGACCGGCTTTTCTCCGACGACAACGCCCGCAACGAGGCCCTCTTCACCAATTTTCATCGTAACTACGTCCCCACAATCTGGAAGAATACATTGCAGGATTTGCCTCGCGGGATGCCGATAGTGGTCACCAGCGACCACGGCTACATCTTTTTTGGTGCGTCACTGGAAGCGACCCGCGACTCTGATGCGCCGAGCATCTTAGGGCAAGCCCGTTGGAAGGAGTTTTCGGCGGACGAGGCTTTGCCTTCGTGGCACCAAGATCTGCAGATTCTGCCGCAGGCCCGCATTGCAATGTTGCGCGGGAGACTGCGCGCCCGGCCGCAAGGCACAAGCTCCCGCAAACTCTATCAGCACGGCGGCTTCTCGCTCATGGAAGTTCTTGTCCCGTGGATTGAACTCGAACCCAGGTGAATTGACTCATTACAGTCTTAACGAAATCAATGATATGAAACGTAAAATAGGAACAGTGGTTGACGACAACCTATACCGCGACGTGAAAACGCTCGCGGTCCAGGAGCGCCGTCGCATCTCCGACGTCGTGCAGATTGCGCTGAACGATTACGTCCAACGCACCAAACGCAAGAACCCGCTAAAGTCGGGCCTCACGCGCTTTCTGGAAGCGCCGGACTTCAATCTCACGAACGAACAGTTTCGCGAGTCCATGGAACTGGACGTATTCGAGCAATGAACTTGGAAGACATCGTCAACGGCAGCACGGTGTTGATTGACACCAACGTACTCCTTTACGCACGCAACCGCCGGTCGCCGCGATGCCGCCAATTGCTTCTGCGGTGCGAGCAAGGCGCTGTTATCGGCGTCGTTACCTTGCCGACCCTGGCCGAGTTCAGCCACCGGTGCATGGTGCAGGAAGCCCAAGGCAACGGCTTGGTCGGCTCAAATCCCGCTCGCACCTTGTCCGAGCGGCCTGAACTGGTCCGCCAGTTGAGCGCCTATGCGGAGAGCGTACGAGACTTGCTTGATAGTTCGCTGATCGTCGCGGAATGGCACGCCCCGGACATCCTCGTCGCCCTTGAACTCCAGAAACAGCACGGTCTCCTGACCAACGATTCGCTCAATCTGGCCATCGCCCGCCGCCATGGCATCAAAGACATCGCCACCGCCGATAAATCATTCGACAACGTACCGGGCGTCATTATTTACAAGCCGGAGGACATTTCGTCATGAACAACCGGCCTTTCGATCCCAGTTTGCCACAATTTCCGTACTATCCACTGCCGGAGACGCCAAAATCCCTCGGGCAATCTTATGCCGACCTTGTTGCCTCGCTTCAACCTCCACCCAAGTCTTTTTCTTTGGCGGACCTCATCCAACCAAAATGCCCTCGCATTTTTGTCAGCTATCAGCACTCATCCGACCAGTATTATTACAACGAATTCTCCCGGATATTCCACGACACCTACGAGGCCGTTTATGACAATTCGCTGGCACGCAGCATCGACAGCGACAATTCCGAATACGTGATCCAACGGATTCGTGACGAGTTCATCACGGGCACGTCCTGCACCGTCGTCCTCGTTGGCTCAACGTCCTACCAGCGCAAGTACCTGGATTGGGAAATCAAGGCCACGCTCGATAAGGGGCATGGGCTGATTGGAATTCAGTTGCCGAACGTCGTTCCCCTTTTCGGCACGGTGCAGGTGCCGCCGCGATTGAATGCAAATATTAATTCCGGCTACGCCCTCTGGCAGGGCTTCACCTGGCACCAGCTAATTGCGAACCCGGCACTATTGAACCAGTTGGTTCAAATCGCTGCCGCCCGTGACAAGAATCTCATTTGGAACCCGTACGAAATCAAAAAACAGAACGGATAAATTATGGCTACCGTTACCAAAGGCGACTTCTCACTTGACCTCGGATTCGTCAAGCTTGGCGCCGACCTCTCCGACGAGGATCGTCAGTGCGCTTGGGAACTCTATACCGAAATCGCGACGCGGGTCGCGGTTGTCGGCAAACGTCTCGACAAAACATGCAAAGATTTCACCGGTGAGCTTTTTTCCGAGAGCCTTGATTCCCTGTATAATTTCTTCCGCGAATGTCGAGCCATTATGCGGCGGTTTCCGGTTGGACGGATTAAAGACCCCCGTCAGGTTCATCTTGGCATTTTGATCAACCGCATTCTGGCGAAGGTGCTTCGACCATTTCTGGAAAAATGGAGTGGCCGTTATCGTTCATGGTGGGCGACGGCGGCCAAGGATGGATCGCCTTACGAGCTCCAGAAACAATTTCCCGAATGCGACCAGTTCCTGAAGGACTGGTCCGCTGTGCGCGAAATTATGCGCGATGTGGAAGTCCAACTCGCCAATCGCATCGTTCCGTGGTCGGGTCTGCCGTTGCGTCAAACCTTACTGAACCTTTACAAGACCGCGCCGCCGTGGGGGGCGGAGGAAGTTTGCGGCTTGGCCAACTCCGACGTCATCTACACATTTTGGGCAAAGTCCGCCATATGCACTAATCCTACATGCCGGAAGCAAGTGCCGCTTTTCTCCGATTACGTACTCGCTGCCAAGAGCCCGAGTATTCGCTATTACCCGGATTGCAAGTGCCCTAGGTGCGCTGCGGAATTCGATTGGGAAGTCGAACCGGCGGCGCTCATCGCTGACCCGCACCTCATGTTTCATGGCAATGCTTATTCTGGGGGGGTGGGCCGCAGCAGTTCCCGCTGGACTTACGCGCACGAGGAGGGTGGCATTTACGTCTGCCAAGGCAAAACCATTTGGAAGGGAAACGGCAACATCACGGAGTCGTCGCCAGAGTGGATTCACGTTCTCCGACAGCACCAGGTCCACATTGGCGTGTTGGATGCCGGACACGTCTGTTGTCCACAGTGCAACGAGATTATTCGTCCGCGTTTGACCACGAAGAAGAAGAAGCGCAAGAAGGTTCCTTTGACTGTATTGCTTTGCCCTCAAACGGAAGATGTGTTCCAGTGGCGCGGCGAAATCGGGCCAGACGCCCTCGTAACTAGCCCGGCGGGTTTAACGTTTGATCCGCACAAGGCCCATGTCACGGACAAAGGCCGCTTTATCTGCCCGCATTGCGGCAATAACGACGCCATAATTGAATCCATTCGGTCGCTCCCAGTCGCCCAACTCTTGCCGGTGCATGCGTACGGCCTGCAAGCCTACGCACCCGGATGCGACCCCGGTAACGATCCCGCCAAAGGCAGCGAAAAGCACAGAGATCTATTTCGGGGCAGCGGCGATCCCGATGAAATGGAAGTCGAGGAAGATGCCGGTCAGAGCGAGGTGGCTTACTCCGGTCCATTCGTGCCGCCTACGCACAATCTCGTTTGGAAGCAAAGCGGCAAGTTTTATTCCCGCCACGCGCCCACAGACCAGGCCCTCTACTCAGATGCTGAAAAAATGTGGCAGACAAACTGCGATGCGCTGCCGTACCCGAAAAGTGAAATTCCGTCCGGCCAGGAAACCGACCGACTTCACGACCACCACTACCACCAATGGAATCAAATGTTCAACGCGCGGCAGTTACTCGCGTTGAGCACACTCTTGCATTTCGTCTGCCAGGAGGAAGATGTGAAGTTGCGCGATTTGCTTTTGTGTGCATTCTCAAACACTCTTGAGACGAACAATCTTTTTACGCGAAACATCCCCTCCCGCCGGACGCCGGGCGGAACGGCCCCGGCTGGCGTATTTGCGCGTCATGATTTTCAGCCGAAGGCCACTCTTTGCGAGCAGAATGTGTGGGGCACTGTTTCCGGCAATAACACTTACATCAGTCGGATGCGGGCATTGCGCCTTGGCATCGCATACGCCCAGCGCCCTTACGAAGGCGATTTCGACAATGATGGGAAGCACTGCAAACGTGAGGGACTTGACCCCGTTCCATTCGACGGCCAAGCGAAGCTGTTAAGTGGGGATTCACGTTCCGAGATTGACAAGACCGATGGCGTGGATCTGGTCATCACAGATCCGCCTTACGCAGACAATGTGAATTACTCCGAGTTAGCTGACTTTTTCTACGTCTGGCTTCGCCTCGCCTTGAAAGCCGAGGATGTTCAGTTTGCGCCAGAGTACTGCCCCAAGACCTCGGAGATCGTGGAAAATAAGTCTCGCGGCCTCAGCATGCACGACTTCGAAGATGGGTTGACTGCGGTTCTAAAAAAATCTGGAGAAAAAATCTCCGATGATGGCCTCGTGATCTTCACGTTCCATCACGCCGAAGGAAGTTCGTGGGAAAGTGTTCTCAACTCGGTGTGCAATGCCAACTTGGTTATCGAGGCCATTTATCCGGTGCATAGTGAGCGCGAGGCATCGCTCCACCTCCAAGACAACGAAGCCATTGCCTACGATCTCATCCATGTTTGCCGTAAGCGACGCCAAGAAGACACACGTGCCAAACGCAGTTGGGCGGGCTTGCGTCAACTAGTGCGGCAACGCGCCAGAGATGAAATTGCTCGCATCGAGGCTGGCCGTTATGGTGGTCAGCCGCTCCCGGCATCAGATATTCGCATGGTCCTTATCGGGAAGTGTCTTGAGATCTATTCTCGGCACTACGGTGCCGTCCTTGACTGGAATGGGGAGCCGTTCCCTTTGCATTCGACGACAGAGGGAGAATCCAGCGCTCTGAAGGACATCCGAATGATGGTCGAGCAAATCGTCAGCCGCGAAACGCCGCTGCCCAGCGAGCTCGAAAGCGTGGATGCATTCACGCAGGTGTGGCTATTGGCGCTGTGCGATAAACGCGAAGTCTCCGTGGACAGCATCAGCAAGCTCACGCGTGGTGTCTTTGAAGTGAGCGACCTCACCGGACATAAGCCGCCCTTGCTTCGCAAAGGCCGTGTGAAAGGCGGTCGCACGTATGAAGTGCTTACCTCACTGGAACGCCTCGACGCGTTGCGCCAGACCTTGCGCGGCGCGGAGTCAAGGGCCGAGCAACTGACGCTCCTTACTTCTGGCAACGACGCGCCTATCATCATCGGCCCGGAACTCGTGGATGTGATCCATTTACTGGCCGGCAACGCCGAACAAGGCGAACGGCTTGACCAACTAGTCGAACGTTTTCGGGGCCAGCGCGAACAGATTCGAGCCGCGCTCCAGTACCTCAAACAGCGTGATCCCGACCGTTGGACGAAGGCATGCGACAAGCTCCTGCCGTTTTACGACGACTTGTTCGCGCAAACGTCAGCAGGGAAAGGCTCTCAATAATTTTATGGCAGGATATTTAATATTGCCAGAAGACGCGTGTGATTGGAACGGCACACAACCCGGCAAGGTGAAGCCGAATCCCACCCGGCTTGGTCTCACCGATCTGGTGCGGCAATTCGAGCAAGACCCGTTCCCATTCACGCGCCGTTCACCCGGTGTGTGTTTGTTTGGCTTGGACGAATTCTTAGTGCAAATGGAACAGCTTGAGGATGTGAACGACAATCGGGACTGGCCTTTTTTGCAAGAAATGCGCCGCCGTCTGCGCGCCGTTTCCAACGAGGTCAGCAATATCGGCATCATTCATGTTCCGATTCGCCACGCGCTCCTGCTGGGTGCGGGGAATCACTTGTACGCGCGATACGCAGGGAAACGGATCCCGCTTTGGCGGCTCTTCGGCTCAAATCCCTCCATGGGTAGCGAGGGCGTCCATGCGACTTACCTTTATGGAGAGAATTTGTCATGAATGACGGCACCGATAAACTGACCCCGAACGACCGCGTACGGGTTTCCGGCCGTTACGAACTTGGCATCGGCGAAGTGTTGCGCCTTTGCGAAACAGGGGGCCTCTACGTGGCTGACGTTGTCTTCGAAAGTCGCGCCGGGCGAAGGCTCGAAACCCTCCCGGTAGGGAGGCTCGAAAAAGCCACTTCGCCCTGGGACAAGCTTCGCGCTGGCCAGTTTGATAACCCAAAGGATTTTCTGCTTCGACAACTTGCGTGGCAGTTCGCGCTGGGCAACACCGGCGGCGAACTTACCAACTCCCGCACACAACTTCTGCCGCACCAGATTTTGCTGACGCACGACGTGATCAAAATGACCCGCCGCCGGTTGCTCATCGCCGACGAGGTTGGTTTGGGCAAGACCATTGAGACGGGCATGATTATCCGCGAACTCATCGCGCGGGGTGAAGCGCGCCGGGTGCTCATTCTGTGTCCGGCCGGCCTCGTCAAAAACTGGCAAAATGAACTCCGCGGTTGTTTCCGCCTGGAATTTGAAGTGCTCGGCATTGATTTCCAGGATTTTGCCCCGGCAAGTTGGGAAAACCATCAACGCGTCATCGCTTCCATCGACACCGTGAAACGGCCAGCGCGGATGGAGCGGCTGCTGAACGCTCCACGATTTGATCTGGTCATCGTGGATGAGGCGCACCACGTCAGCCGTATCCGCTATGGCAAGAAGCAACAGGTCACGCAGAATTATCGTTTGATGGAGGCGCTTCAAGGCCACACGCGCGATCTGCTTTTTCTGTCGGCCACGCCGCATCAGGGCAACAACTTCCAATTCTGGTCGCTGGTCAACCTCCTGGACAATCACCTGTTTGATTCGCCCGAGGCGATGATCGCGCACCGCAGTTTGCTCAACCGCGTCATGATTCGCCGCACTAAACGTGAGGTGGTGGACGCCAACGGCAAGCCGCTCTTCGTCCGACGACAGGTGCATGCGGAAAGCTTTGAACCGGCGCTGCGCGAACAGCGGTTTTACGAGCAATTGACGGACTACCTGCGAACCGGCTACGAAGCCGCCGGTCTTTTCCGCAGTGGC
>Ga0302320_10026966_pt1 | contig 11098 bp, 11 predicted proteins | sample Bog_T0_3_FD_202130 | JGI IMG/M metagenome (GOLD analysis project Ga0302320, IMG submission 202130) | Peat permafrost microbial communities from Stordalen Mire near Abisko, Sweden - Bog_T0_3 | ecosystem: Environmental > Terrestrial > Soil > Wetlands > Peat | place: Sweden: Abisko, Stordalen Mire... | reverse complement strand
ATGGCCGAAGCGCGGCAGATCGTCGATCGCCGGCCGCCGGGCCAGCCGAGCGAGGCCGTCGGTCCAGAATGCGCGCGGGCGCTCGGGAAAGCCGCGCCTCAGGCAATCGACGACGCCTTCGAGGTCGCGCTCTTCGATAACCCGGCAGACGACCTCGGTCGCGGCGGATTCGACCATAACCATTAACCGTTCGGGGATTTTGGCGCGGCGCGCCGGCGAGGGAACATAGTAGAGTGAAGCACATCCCTCAACGCGAGATGACGCGCTTCATGTCGACTCGGTTAACGATCCTCGCCGCCATTCGCGAAGTCGCCACGGAGCAGGCCAAGACTTTGGCGCCGCTCGCCGACGACTTGCCGCTGATGGAGACCGGCCTCGACTCCCTGTGCTTCGCCATCCTGGTGGCGCGGCTCGAGGAAGCGCTCGGCGCCGATCCATTCACCTCGGCAGGCGACGGACGCCTGCCGAGCACGATCGGCGAGTTGATCGCCTTCTACGAAAACGCGCTTGTCTAACCTCGGGACGCTCTTCGAAAGGACGGCGGCGGGCGGCGGCCGAGGGCGCCGCATCGCGACGCGCGCCTTCACGCTGGAACTCGATCGACTCGCCGACTGCGGCTGCCTTGGCGAAGGGCTCGCGCGGCTCGACAGTCGATGCGTCCTGCTCGCGGTCGGCGACATGGCCAAGGCGGCGGCGGCGCTGATCGAACTCGACGGCGTCACGCGCCGGATCGTGCTCTGTCCGCCCGGCGCCGATGCGCAATTGCTGATCGCGCTCGCCCGCGCCGCGGAGGCCGACGCGCTGGTTTACGACGGCGACGCGCCGTCGCCCGAGATCGACGTCGCGATCCGCGTCGCCTGCCGCCTGCCGCTCGCGCCGCTGGCTGCGCCGCGCGCGGCGCGTTTCGTCACCGAATGGGCGATGCCGACTTCGGGCACCAGCGGTCCGCCGAAGCTCGTCGCCCATACGCTGGCGACGCTGACCGCGGCGTTTCGCCCCGCAACCGGCGAGCGCTGGGCGACCTTCTACGACGTGCGCCGTTACGGCGGGCTGCAGATCCTGTTGCGCTCGCTCCTTGGCGCCGAGTCGCTGACGCTGACCGACCCGAACGAGGGCGTCGACGCGTTCCTCGGCAGAATCGGCCAAGCGCGCGCGACCCACATTTCCGGCACGCCGTCGCATTGGCGCAAGGTTCTGATGAGCGGCGGGGCGCACCGCATCGCGCCGCAGCGCGTGCGCCTGTCGGGCGAGATCGCCGACGACGCGGTCCTCGCCGCGCTGCGAGCGCTCTATCCAGACGCGCATGTCGAGCACGCCTACGCCTCGACGGAGGCGGGCGTCGCCTTCGTCGTTTCCGACGGGCGCGCCGGCTTTCCCGCTTCCTTGCTCCGCGAGGACGGCGAGGTCGCCCTGCGGGTTGTCGATGATGTGCTGCGCGTGCGCTCGAACCGCGCCGCGCTGCGCTATCTCGGCGCCGGCGCGCCGGCGCTCGAGGACTCCGACGGCTTCGTCGACACCGGCGACGTCGTCGCGCGGAATGGCGACCGCTGTCTGTTCGTCGGTCGGCGCGGCGGCGTCATCAACGTCGGCGGCGCGAAGGTCCACCCCGAAGAGGTCGAGGCGGCGCTCAACGCGCATCGGGCGGTGCGCGCGAGCCGCGTGTTCGCGCGCAGGAACCCGATCACCGGCGCGCTGGTCGCCGCCGAGGTCGTGCTCAGCGAGGGCGTGGCGGCCGACGAGGCGACGAAACGCGACATTCTCGCCGCCTGCCGCGCCGCCTTGCCCGCCTACAAGGCGCCGTCGTTCCTCAATTTCGTCGCCGAACTGCCGATGACCGACGGCGGAAAGCTCGTCCGCCATGGATAATGTCGTCGTCACCGGCGCGAGCCGCGGCATCGGCCTGGCGATTGCGATGCGTCTGGCGCGCGACGGCTTCCGGGTGATCGGCGTCGCGCGCAAGCCGAGCGAGGCGTTCGCCGAGTCCGCAGAGAAAATCGGGGATCCAGGAGAGCTGCATTTCGAGCCGTTCGACCTGACCGACATCGCCGCCATTCCCGCCTTCGTGCGCGCTCTCAGGGAGCGGCGCGGGCCGATCTACGGCCTGGTCAACAACGCCGGGGTCGGAAGCGGCGGCCTGCTCGCCAACATGGCGAACGACGACATCGAAGCGACGCTGAGATTGAATACGCTCGCGCCGATCGTGCTGACCAAATATGTCGCGCGCGGCATGATGGCCGCGGGGCGGGGGCGGATCGTCAACATCGCCTCGATCGTCGCTGTGAACGGCTACAGCGGCCTGTCGGTCTATTCGGCGAGCAAGGCGGCGCTCACCGGCTTCACCCGCGCGCTGGCGCGCGAGGTCGGCCGGGTCGGCGTCACCGTCAACGCGATCGCGCCGGGTTTCGTCGACACCGAAATGACGCGCGGGCTCGACGCCGACCAGCGCGAGCGCATCGTCGCCCGCAGCGCGCTGCGGCGGCTGGCGGAAGCCGAAGACGTCGCGGCGATGGCGGCGCTGCTGATGGGCGAGGGCGGGCGGAACGTGACGGGGTCCGTGCTGACCGTCGACGCCGGCGCGACGGCCTGATCCGCGCGGCAAGGCCTATCCCTCCTCAGTTTCAAAGGAGCGCTTCGATCGCCGCCCGGATCGCTTCCGGTTGCGTGGTCGGCGCGTAGCGCTCGACGACATGGCCGGCGCGGTCCACCAGGAACTTCGTGAAGTTCCATTTGATGTCCTTGCTGCCCAGGACGCCGGGCGCCTCGCCCTTGAGCCAGACGAACAACGGGCACGCTTCGGGGCCGTTGACGTCCATTTTGGCGAACATCGGGAAGGTGACGTCGTAGGTCAGCTTGCAGAAGCTGGCGATTTCCGCGGCGTCGCCCGGCTCCTGCCCGCCGAACTGGTTGCAGGGAAAGCCGAGCACGACGAGTCCGCGCGCGCCGAGATCGCGATAGAGCGCCTCGAGTCCCTCGTATTGCGGCGTGAACCCGCACTTGCTCGCCGTGTTGACGATCAGCAGCGGCTTGCCGCGATAGCTGGAAAGCGAAACGTCTCGGCCGGAAATGTCGCGTACGGCAAATTCGTAAATCTCGGTCATGCTCGCCTCGGTTCGGGGGGTGAAAATCGTTCACGCGAGTCGATCAGAGCGATCCGCCGGAGCCGATCGACCAGCGAAGTCGTGAGCGCGCGCAGGCTCGCGAGTTCGTCCGGTTCGGCGCCGATCTGCGCCGCGAGCGTGGCGGGAATGCGCTCGGCCCTTCGCCGCAGCGCCGCGCCGCGCCGCGTCAGCGCAATCTCCACCCGCCGTTCGTCGTCGCGCTCGCGTCGCCGCGTCAACAGTCCGGCCCGCTCCATGCGTTTGAGCAAGGGTGTGATCGTGCCGGCGTCGAGATGGAGACCATCGCGCAGCTCGCCGACATGAGCGGACTTTCGTTCCCACAACAGCAGCATCACCAGATATTGCGAATAGGTGAGACCGAGCGGGGCCAGCAGCGGCCGATAGAGGCGTTGTATGAGGTTGGTCGCCGCGTAGAGCGGAAAGCAAATTTGGCGGTCGAGGCGGAGGCGGTCGTCGTCGAACGCCTTTTCGCTCGCCGTCGCGACTTCCGGCGCGGCCATCGCACGCTCCCGATATGATGAGTGAAGCCACTATATGGTATGCCATATAAAACGCAAAACGCTCCGGCGCGGGCGCGCGCGACTTTCGCGCGGCCGGCGCGGCGGGGCGGCTCAGTGCGCCCGGATCGGCGCTTCCGATTCCGGATCGTAGAGCGCGGCGACCGCTCGGGTTCGGCGTTGCAGCGCGGCGCGCTGGTTGAGCGAGCCCTTGTCGGTGATCTCGCCGGCGTCGAGCGACGGCGGATCGGCGAGCAGCAGGATGCGCTCGACCCGGGCGGCGGAGCCGGTCGCCTGGCCGGCGAAGACGGCGAGCCGCTTGCGGAAGGCTTCGCGCACCTTCGGGTCGTCGAGGTCGTCGGCGTCCGCCAGCATCCGGCAGGCGTCGAGATCGGGGAAGATCAGCGCCGCGACATCGTCGCGGTCGTGGCCGGCGATTACCGCGTCCCTGGCGAGCGGCGCCAGCGCCGAGACCAGCGCGGCGCGCAGCGGCCCGACGCTGACCCAGGTGCCGGTCGCGAGCTTGAAATCTTCGGCGATGCGGCCGTCGAACAGAAAGCCCCCCCTTGGGTCGCCGGGAGCAGCGAAGCGCAGGGCGTCGCCGAAGCGGTAAAAGCCCTCGTCGTCGAACGCCTTGCGCGTGAGCTCGTCGTCGCGCCAATAGCCGGGCGTCACGGTCGGCGCGCGCACCCGCGCTTCGAGCTTGCCTTCGATCGGCGCCAGCTTGAGCTCGACGCCCGCCATCGGCTGGCCCATGTTGCCGGGCTCGTCGACGTCCATCAGGCACATCAACGCCGAAGGCGAGGTCTCGGTCGCGCCGAGGCCGGTGACGAACGGCATGTCGCGGCCGGTCTCGCGCTTCGCCATCGCGCGATAGACGTGGAAGATCTCCGGCGCGAGACCGGCCCCGGCGTAGAACAGCATCTTCAATCGGCTGAAGACATGCGCGCGCAGGCCCGCGTCGGCTTCGAGATGCGGCAGCAAGGCCTCGAAGCCCTTCGGCACATTGAAATAGGCGGTCGGCGCGATCTCGCGCAGGTTGGCGACCGTCTCCTCGACGCCGCCCGGCATCGGCCGGCCGCCGTCGAAATGGAACGTCCCGCCGTGAACGAGGGCGATGCCGAAATTGTGGTTCGAGCCGAAGGTGTGGCTCCACGGCAGCCAGTCGAGCAGGACCGGCGGCTCCCAGTCGAAGAACGGGAACGCCTGAGCGAGCATCGCCTGATTGGCGCAGATCATGCGCTGGGTGTTGATCACGGCTTTTGGCCGGCCGGTCGAGCCGGAGGTGAGCAGAAATTTGGCGATCGTGTCCGGGCCGACCGCCGCGCGCGCCCGCTCGAAGTCGACGCCCGGCGTCGCGGCGAGGAGGTCGGCGAATTCGAGCGCATCGGCCGCGTCGGCGCCGCGCGCGACGACGCGCGGAACGCCCGGCGGAGCGACGGCGGCGAAGGCGCGCGCGAAGGCCGCGCCGTCGGTCGCGTAGACGAGGCCCGGCGTCAGCAGATTGAAGGCGAACCTGAGCTTGGCGAAATCCTGCGAGGCGAGCGAATAGGGCGGCGAGATGGGACAATAGGGGACGCCGATCTCCATCGCCGCCAGGCCGATCAGCGCGTGCTCGACGTCATTGCCCGACAGCACGACGATCGGCCGCGCGGGGCTGAGATCGAACTTCAGCATCGCCGCCGCGACACGCATGACCGCGTCGAGCGTCTCGGCGTAGGTCAGCCTGCGCCACGAGCGGTCGGGGTTGCGCTCGGCGAGGAAGACCCGGTCAGGCGCCTCGCGCGCCCAGCGTCTCAGGCAGTCGCCGAGCCGGCGCGGATAGGCGGGCAGCGGTTCGGCGGAACGGACGAGGAAGGCGCCGTCAGGGCGGGCGACGAGGCTCGGGGTCAGCGTTCCGAGCACGGAAAGCGACGTCTCGCCGTCTGCGCGGATCGCCCGCATCGTGTCCTCCCGCCCTCAGCCCTGCCGTTCGGCGCCGGCGCGAGGCGGGCGGCAGATAGCTATAGTCTATAACGATCTTGTCAGTCCGACGCGGGGGCGTCAAGCAGCGCCGTGGGACGTCATCACAGGCTGAGCGTCCTGCGCACGCTTGCCGGCCAGCGCGCGGAATCGACGCCGTGCGCGGCGAACAGCGCCGCCGCCAGCCGGTCCATGCCGAAGGCGACGCAGGCGGTGTGGGCGGTCGCGCCGTCCGCGCTCTTGAGACCCCAAGTCTCGCCGAAATGGTCGCGGTGGCAGTTGAAACTCATGCAGGCGGTCGGCTGCTCGGCCGAGCGCACCGGGATCATCAGCTCGAACTTCAGCGCCTGTTCGACCTGGAAGCGGCCGACCATCGCGCCGCCGCGGCCGAAGAACGGGTCGCTCGCCGGATCGACGCGCGACGTGAGGCCGAGCGCGTCGACGAAATCGCCGGCGCGCGCCTTCCAGTCGTCGCGAAACGCCGTCGCCGCGTCGGGCGCGCCGATGAAGACGAATTCGCGCATGCGGAACGATTGCAGACGGTCGAGGTCGCGCGACGGCTCGCGGCGGAAGCAGTCGGAGGCGACGTCGAAGATGAGCCCGTCGCGCGCAATCGCGCCGCGCCGCGCCGCCAGCGGGTAGACCGGGTAGCAGGCCGCCGGGGCGAGCACGAGGTCGCTCGCCTGCAAGCCGTCGGTCCAGGTCCCGCCCGAGTCAAAGCGGTCGACCGCCGCGCCGATCGCCGCGTCGTCGCCGCCGAGCGCGCAAACGCAGCCGAGCAGATGCGGGAAGCTCTTGAGGTAGCCCGACTTCTCGATCAGCGCGCGACTGACGACGGGGGGAAAGCGCACGATCTCGGCGCGCGGATCGCGAGCTTGGGTGATCAGCGCGCCGAGCCCTTCGACGACAGCCTCGTAAGCGCCGGAGCGGCCGTAGACGCCGTCGACGCCGGTCGGATGGAACAAGGCGTCGAGGATCGCCTCCTGCGAGGCGGCGGGCTGGCCGAGGCGATTGGGCGCAATGTTCATGGCGGCTCCCTCGTCGGATGTCAGAGGCTCAGCGCGGTCGGCGTCTCGCTCATCAGCGCGGCGGGATCGGCGCTGGCGAGGATGCGGTCGTTGTTGATCATGATCGGCGACGACAGGATGTCGCGCAGGAAGCGGCCCATGGCGAAGGGGCTGTCGTTGCGGTAGCCGGCGAGGCCACAGATGCGCATCGCGGTCAGCACCGTCTGGGTCGCCAGCTCCGAAGCTTCGACCTTGAGCAGGGTCAACGCGAGCTGCGCCTCGGTGGTGGCGAGGCCGCCGGGATCGGCGGCGCGCCGCTCGAAGTTGGCGACGCCCGCCTGCACCGCGCCGCGCAGGGTCTCGAGCGAAAGGCGCGCGCGGGTGAGCTGCGCGGCGGCGGGCGGCATGCGGCCGCCGGCGGAGCGCGCCGCCTGGCGGACGAAGGCGCGGGCGCGGGCGACGGCGCCGGCGGCGACACCGCACCACGCCGCGCTCCAGAACATATGCGCGTAGGGCGCCATCGTCTGGCTGTGGATGCGCTCGTAGGGGTCGGCGAGCACCTGCTCGGCCGCGCCTTCGGCGCGCAGGATGAAACCGACGCTGCAGGTGCCGCGCATACCCAGCGTGTCCCAGGTCTGGGTCGGCTCGAGCGTGTAGTCTTCGCGGCGGAAGACGACCAGGACCTGATCGGATTTCGCTGCGCCGTCGGAGCGGCGCGCGGTGGTGACGAGCGCATCGGCCTCGCGGCCGTAGGATATGCAGGAGGCGTCGCGCTCGAGCGAAACGCGTCCGCCGCTGACGCGCACCGGCGCCTCGCTCGAGCGGATGTCGGCGCCGTTCCCGCCCTCGGTGGTCGAGGACGCGAGCAGCAGTTGTCGTTCGGCGACCTCGGAGAGGAAGGCGAGCTGCCAGGCGCTGCCGCGGGCGTGGCGCGCGAGGCAGGCGATCTTCACTTGATGCATGGCGAAGATCATCGCCGTCGAAGCGCAGGCGCGGCCGAGGATCGCCGCGACGTCGACGACGTCGGCGACGCGCGCGCCGTCGCCGCCGAGTTCGAGGGGAACCAACATGCCCAGCAGCCTTTGCTCGCGGATGGCGGCGAAGGCTTCGGCAGGGAAGCGCGCGTCGCGGTCGACAGCGTCGGCGTTCAGCTCGGCGATCGCCGCGGCTCGCTCGGCGCGGGCGATGAAGTCGCGCGATCCCGGCGCTTCGCCGGCTCTGGAGCGTGCGGCGCGAGGCGAGAGCGGGCTTACGTTGAGGCTCATGAGGCCAACTCCCAATCGCGATCGCAGAACGACTGAGGAGGCGCTGCCTTCTACGTAACTTTGCCGCGCCTGGCAGCAGTTCTGCGCATAGGCTTTGCTGCAGACTGAGCGATAGCCGAGTTCGCTAGGATGATCGACAAATGCGATGCTTAATTATTAACGTTTCATTAACGCCATTGCTGAAACTCGGCGCTATCCGGGTGCGCGTTAGTCTTAACGCGCAAAGGCAGAGCCGAAGAACGATTCAAATGTTAGACACGTCGCCGTGCTATCTTGCGACGCAACTCAGGTCATGAGCGCAAACGCCGTCTCTGACGCCCGACTCGGCGATCTCGCCCGCGAATTCGCGCCGGCCTTGCCCGACGATCCGCAGCGCGCGCGCGAGGCCAACCTGCAGGAGGCGGGGCTGACCTCGATGGCGACCGTCAGGCTGATGCTGGCGGTCGAGGCGGCCTATGACGTCGCCATCCCCGACGCCGAGCTGACGCCGGAGAACTTCCGCTCGATCGCGGCGATCGCGGCGCTGCTTGCGCGCCTGCGGGCGGCGTGACCGACGCGCCCGCCGCCGTCGATGCGCGCGCCGGGCTCGATCCGCGCGCGCGCCGGTTCCTCGATCTCGTCGCTGCGGCCGGCAAGACGCGCCAGGGCGCGCCGACGCTTCAGGAATTGCGCGTCGCGACCGACGGCCTCGCCGCCTTCGCCGCGCCGCCGCCGCCGGCCGAACGGCGCGACGACGTCGTCGCCGCCGGCCGCATCGCCGTGCGCTTCTATGCGCCGCTGGGCGCCGCCGACGCGCCGCTGCCGGCGCTGGTCTATTTCCACGGCGGCGGTTGGGTCTCCGGCGGGATCGCCAGCCACGACGCGATCTGCGCGACGCTCAGCGCGCTCGGACTCTGCCGGGTGATCGCAGTCGACTACCGCCTCGCGCCCGAGCATCGTTTTCCCTCCGCGCTCGACGACGGCCGGGCGGTGCTCGAGGCGATCGCCGCCCGGCCGCGTCGCCACGGCGTCGATCCGAAGCGGCTGGGCGTCGCCGGCGACTCGGCAGGCGCCAATCTCGCCGTTGTCCTCGCGCGCGAAGCGACGACGCCGCTGGCGTTGCAATTGCTGCTCTGCCCGGTTCTCTCGCCGCTCGCCCGCTCGCGCGCCGAACGCGCGAGCGGCTGGCTGATCGAGGAGCGGACGATGGCGGCCTATTGGGACGGCTATCGCGTCCCCGGCCTTTCGCCCGACGATCCCCGCGTCGCGCCGCTCTCTGGCGGCGGCTTCGCCCGGATGCCGCCGGCCCTCGTCCATGTCGCCGAATTCGATCCCTTGCGCGACGAGGGCGCGGCCTACGCCGCGGCGCTGACGGCGGCGGGCGTTCGCGCCGACCTCACCGTTCACGCCGGCCTGATCCATCATTTTTACGGCCTCGGCGGCGTCGTCCCCGCGGGCCAGGCGGCGTTCGGACGCGTCTGCGACGGGCTCAGGCGAGCGTGGGCCGTTGGCGCGTGAAGCTGGCCGTGCGCGCCCTGCGGCGCCGGCCGCGCTGGTCTGCGACGATCGCTAAGGGTGGACGGGGCTCGTGCGGACCTTGGCGGCGTCGGCGACCGGCTGATCGGGCTCGCCTCCATGCGCGGCGGCGGGGGTGAAATCGCCGAGTGCGGGACCTGCGACGATTTTCCGCTTGATTTGCCTCACAACCGGATTGGCGCGACACGCTACGCCAAGCGGGGGGTCGCAACTGCGAGGATTGACATGGCCAGAATCGTATTCATCGACGCGCTCGAAATTCTCGACTCGCGCGGCAATCCGACGGTGAAGGTCCGCATCGGGCTCGACGATGGAACACACGCTTCGGCATGCGTGCCCTCCGGCGCCTCGACCGGCGAATACGAGGCGGTCGAGCTGCGCGACGGCGACAAGGCGCGCTACGGCGGCAAGGGCGTCAGGAAGGCGGTCGCCAATGTGGTCGAGAAGATCGCGCCGGCGCTGGTCGGCCGCGATGCGACCCGCCAGGGCGAGATCGACGGACTGATGCTCGGGCTCGACGGCACGCCCAACAAGGGCGCGCTCGGCGCCAATGCGATCCTCGGCGTGTCGATGGCGGTCGCACGCGCGGCGGCCGAGTCGGCCAAACTGCCGCTCTACGCCTATCTCGGCGGCGCGGGCGCCAACCGCCTGCCGGCGCCGATGATGAACATCGTCAATGGCGGCAAGCACGCCGAGAATTCCGTCGACTTCCAGGAATTCATGGTCATGCCGATCGGCGCGCCGAGCTTCGCGGAAGCGCTGCGTTACGGCGCCGAGACGTTCCACACGCTCGCCAAGCTGCTCAAGGGCAAGGGCTACGCGACCTCGGTGGGCGACGAGGGCGGTTTCGCCCCCAATCTCGGCAGCAACGAGGAAGCCTGCGAACTGATCGTCGCGGCGATCGAGAAGGCCGGCTACAAGCCCGGCAAGGACATCGCCATCGCGCTCGATCCAGCGGCGAGTTCGTTCTTCGACAAGGGCGCCTACGACCTCGCCAAGTCAAAGGGCGGCCGCAAGTCGAGCGACGAGATGATCGCGCTCTACGGCAAATGGATCGACCGCTTCCCGATCGTGTCGATCGAGGATGGGCTCGACGAGAACGACTGGTCCGGATTTGCGCGCCAAACCGCCGCGCAGGGCGGACGCATCCAGATCGTCGGCGACGATCTGTTCGTCACCAATCCGGAGTTCATCGCCCGTGGCGTCAAGGAGAAGGCCGCCAACGCGGTGCTGATCAAGCTCAACCAGATCGGCACGGTGTCGGAAACGATGCAGGCGATCGCGCTGTGCCGCAAGGCGGGCTGGGGTTATGTCGTCTCGCACCGTTCCGGCGAGACGGAGGACGCCTTCCTCGCCGATTTCGCCGTCGCGATGGGCGGCGGCCAGATCAAGACCGGCTCGGCGAGCCGCAGCGAGCGCATCGCCAAATACAACCGCCTGCTCGAGATCGAAGTCGAACTCGGCCGCGCCGCAGTCTACGGGTCGCCGTTTGCGTGAGAGGGCGCGCGACGCTTCAAGACCTTCTCCCCGCTTGCGGGGAGAAGGTTGATGCGTGCCTATCCGGTTAACGCAGACACGCACTACATATAGGGCGGCGGGTAGCCCGCGTCGTTGGCCGTGCCTGGCCGAGGGCGGACGGGCAGGTTCCGGACGATCGGAAAAGAAAGAGGACGTCGCCCACCGGGTTTCATCAACTTACGTAAGTGAGAGTTAGTCGGTTCGTGCGATCGTGG
>Ga0302320_10026964_pt1 | contig 11099 bp, 3 predicted proteins | sample Bog_T0_3_FD_202130 | JGI IMG/M metagenome (GOLD analysis project Ga0302320, IMG submission 202130) | Peat permafrost microbial communities from Stordalen Mire near Abisko, Sweden - Bog_T0_3 | ecosystem: Environmental > Terrestrial > Soil > Wetlands > Peat | place: Sweden: Abisko, Stordalen Mire... | reverse complement strand
GTTTACGTGCCAAGCATGTGGGAAGCCGCTGGCCAAAGGGTCTCAGGGCAAGAGCAGTTTCACGCAAATGCCCAGGAGAATATCCGCGAACTCTATCAGCGGCACGCGCGCGGCAATGCACTCTACCGAAACAAGGGCGACGGGACATTTCAAAACGTCGGACGCGAAGCCGCGGTTGAAATGGGCCGTTGGTCCTGGTCGTCGGATTTCTGGGATTTCGATCATGACGGCTACTCCGACCTCTATGTCACCAACGGGTACATCTCCGCGCCCGACCGCAACGACCTGGCAAGCTTCTTCTGGCGCCAGGTAGTCGCGAAATCTTCTGAGGACGCGACGCCATCGCTGGCTTACGAGCACGGATGGAACGCCATCAACGAATTGATTCGGTCAGACAACACCTGGCACGGCTACGCGAGAAATGTTCTGTTCGCGAATAACCGCGACGGTACATTTTCTGAGGTTTCGGGCCCGTCGGGATTGGATTTTTTTGAGGACAGCCGTTCCTTTGCTCTCGCCGATATCGACCACGACGGACGGTTAGAGGTCATTCTCAAGAATCGTAATGCGCCGCAACTTCGGGTCCTGCACAATGTGATGAAGGACATTGGCCATTCGATCGCGTTCCGCATGCGAGGGCGTAAAAGCAATCGTGATGCCATTGGGACCGCAATCACAGTCGAAGCGGGAACCCTCCGTCAGACAAAATATCTGCAGTCAGGATCGGGGTTTCTAGCCCAGCACTCCAAGGAGCTGTTCTTTGGCTTGGGAAAGCAGGAAGGAACCGTCCGCGCCACAGTTCGCTGGCCAAACGGGCTCACTCAGCAATTCGAACGCCTGCCCGTAAATCACCGCATCGAAATTGAGGAGGGTACAACAGAATTTGTTGCTAAACCCTTCGCCGCTGCGCCTTCGGCCTACGCACACGCAGGGCCGCCGCCTGCGCTCGAACCGCTGCCTTCGCATGTGGAAACGTGGCTCATCGAACCATTGAGAGCACCCGGCTTTTCTCTTCCCGATCTTAACTCCAACATGCGGGAGCCGAAGCCGTCGCGCGGTGGTTTCCTGCTTCTCAATTTCTGGGCAACAGCGGCGACGCTCTCCCTGGACCAGCTCAGACTTCTTCATCGCCACAGGTCGGCGCTTGCCACCAGCAAGCTTGAGATCCTTGCAGTCAACGTTGACAAGGCCGACGACGTTCAAGAAGCGCGATCGTTCGCGACAAAAGAAGGCCTTTCGTTTCCCGTGCTGTTTGCGACCGAAGAAATAGCCGGCATCTACAACATCATTTACAGTCACCTGTTCGATCGGCACCGGGACCTTGCCATTCCCACTTCTTTCTTGCTGGACAAAGATGGCATGATCGTCAAGTTGTACCAAGGGCCGCTCGATCCTCAGCAACTGCAGGCAGATGTAAGGTCGGTTCCAACCAACCCCGCCGATCGCAAGAAGAAAGCCGTCCCCTTCAGCGGAGAACTCTACGCGGGTGCGTTTGAGCGCAATGACTTCACCTACGGTGTAGCGCTGTTCCAGCGCGGCTACCTTGAGCAGGCCGCCGAATCATTCAAGCAGGTCATCGCCGCGAAGCCCGACGACCCCGAGGCGTATTACAACCTCGGCACTCTCAGCCTGCGAAGAAATGATTTTGTGGCGGCACGCACATATCTCGAGCAAACTCTAAAGTTGCGTCCCAACTACCCTGAGGCGTGGAATAACCTCGGCATGATGGCCGCGCAGGAGGGTCGTGCGGACGAGGCCATACAGAACTTCCAGAAGTCTCTGCTCCTCAGACCGAAGTACGCCATCGCACTTCTGAATCTGGGCAATGTGTACCGGCGGCAGGGATCTTTTGCAAAGGCTCAGGATAGTTTGAGTCATGCGCTCGAACTTCAACCCGACGATCCTGAGATCAACTACAGCCTCGGAATGCTCTATGCTCAACAAGGCCAGTTGCAACCCGCATCGGACTATCTGCAAAAAGCGGTCGCGCTTCGCCCTGACTATCCTGAAGCCTTGAACAATCTTGGCGTTCTTTACGTTCGCGCACAGGATTACGGGAAGGCCGAGGACCAATTCAAGGCCGGAATTCGCCTTGTCCCCAGCTACGATCAGTCCTATATCAATCTTGCCCGCCTCTACGCGATGCAAAACGACAAGGAAAAAGCCAGAGAAATATTACAGGAACTGCTACGTCTGCAACCCCAGAACCAGGGCGCGCAGCATGCTCTGGAAATGCTACAATGACCGCCTTGATCGGCACTGGGAACGGCGTGGAAAAATGAGCGTTCGCACATCATTTCAGCATATGGTTGGAAGCAGCATCACTTGGTCGAACACAGGCCGCATGCTCGCACTGTCCGCACTTCTTCTTACCCTGGTAAGTGCGGCCCAGCAGCCTTTGAATCTTCCTGCAAACTTCCAGGAAGCAGAGACATTGGCTCAACAAGGCCGTCTTGATGAAGCCAAAGCTAAAGTGCTGGCGGAACTTCAACGTGATTCCACCAGTGTGGCGGGATATAACCTGCTGGGAATTATCGAGAGTAGCCAGCAAGACTACACAAGCGCCCTCGCAACCTTTCAACAAGCGCTGCAACTCTCTCCCAACTCCACCAGGACTCACGTGAACCTGGGGAACGTCTATGTTTCCCAGAAAAATCTCGATCTCGCAGAGAAGGAATTCCGCGCTGTCTTGCGCCTTGAGCCAGGCAATCGCGATGGAAACTACAATCTGGGAGTGCTTCTGATGGCCAAGGGGCAACCGTCTGAAGCCATTTCCCACTTTGAGCGCGTACGTCCGGCAGATGTTCCTTCGCGGTTCAACTTGATCCGAGCTTACTTTCAGACCAACCACACCGTGGAGGCGTTGCGGATGGCAACAGAGCTTTCTGGCCAGAATAAGAACGACGTTCAGGTACATTTCACGCTTGGCCAATTGCTCACTTTAGCAAAGCAGTACAAGCCGGCTGAACTCGAACTTGAACAGGCCGATGTTTTGCAACCTGGGACCTTCGAGATTCTCCTCAGCATTGGCCAAACTTATTTCAATGATGGCGATTATCCCAGGGCAGAGCTCTCATTGACCAGGGCTCTCAAACTGAAGCCTGAGTCCCCTGAGACGCTCTACCTGCTGGCTCAGGTCTGCTCGAATGAGTCCAGGCCTCGTGATGCCCTGGAACTGCTCGTCGATGCACATAAGATAGCTCCGGAAAACGCCGACATAATCTATCTTCTTGCACAAATCAGTATGTCCCAGAACTACTACGAAGACGCGATTCCACTGCTTGAATCGGGCATTCAGCTTGCTCCACAACGGTCTGACCTTCATGCCGCTCTGGGCGAGAGCTATTTCATGTCGGATAGGGCTGACAAGGCCTTCGAAGAGTTCAAAAAACTAATCGAGATCGAACACTCGGCGCGCTCCTATGCATTTATGGGAATCTCTTATCGGCAACTGGGGCGATTCGATGAAGCAAAACAAAATTTTCAGCAAGGACTCAAGTTAGACTCTCACAACGCATCTTGCTTGTTTAATCTCGGACTTATCGCGGAGTTACAGGGCGATTCAGCGGGCTCGGAAGCAATGTTTGTGGAAGCGCTCCGTTCCAATCCCGACTTTCCCCTCGCCCTGCTGGAACTGGCCAAACTGCGCGTGCAGGAGCAGAGGCCTCTTGAAGCGGCGGAGCTGCTTAAGAAATACGTGCGCTTGAGCCGCTCGCCCGCTACCGGATACTATCAGCTCGCAATGGTGGAGAGAAGTCTGCACCAGACGGAAGCCGCCAATCGGGATTTGAGCGTATTTCAGGCACTAAACAAAGATGTTTCGACAGGTTCATATCCCTACGGGCACCTTTTCGACTATCTTGATAGTCGCTCACAACTTGACCCTCAAGCCCGCAATCGACTGGACATTGATGAACTCGTCGATCACATCAAGAACAATCCCGGTCGACCGGACGATCTATACAGGTTGGCTGAGGCATATCTGAAATCAGGCAAGCCTGATGATGCTAGGAACACTATCGAGCAGCTCGACAAGATCAGTTCGGGCGACTACAGGACACTGACCGGAGTCGGTGTATTACTCGCCCGCTACCACTTTTATGACGATGCCATCAAACATTTTGAGGCGGCGCTACAAGTGAATTCGGACTCCGACGAAGAGAAATTCGACCTTGCCAATGCGTACTTCCGGAAAAGCCTCTATTCCCAGGCGCTTGATGCTGCCACGCAGGTTTCACCGGAAGGCCGAAAGGACGAGGCCTATCTGGCGTTGCTTGGAGATATCTATGAGCACTTGGGACAAACGGCTCGCGCCGAAGAGATTTTCCGCGATGCCATCGGCCGCAATCCAGACAACGACCAGGACTATCTCACGCTTGCCCTGCTGCAATTTCGTGTGAACGATCTTCCAGGCGCCAAACAAACACTGATGAAGGGGCAGGCACGCATTCCTGCCTCAGGAAAAATTCTTTGGGGATTGGCTATCGTTTCAGCTTTGGAAGGAAGGACTGCTGAAGCCGCTGAGCAGCTTGAGCGTGCGGTGAATTTGCTTCCAGAGTGGCCCGGCAGCTATTCACTGCTGGGAGTTTTTTACTTTCAGACCGGCCAAATCGCGAAGGCAAAAGAAGTCCTCGACCGATTCAAAAACAGCAATACGAGCGGTGGCCTTGATGTTAACCGGATTGAACAAGCACTGGCGCAGGCGCCGACTGCTTCCTCGTCAGGCAGTCAACCCCTGACGATGGCAAGCCGGCAGCAGTTGCTTCGCCTGGCGCTCTTCCTCGCAGATAGAACCCTATGACTACGCGGCACCTGAATTGTTCCTGTCAGCACCTTCGGGTGATCAGGCAACTTCACGTGGTGCTGCGGTAATTGCGAACTCGATTTGTTGCGCCCCCAGGTATGGGTGGTGCGCGGTGAGCCGCACGGTGCCAGGTAGTTCGCCAGCACGAATCCAAATTGCGCCTGTACCTCCGATCAGCGCAAAGGGGTTGTCGCCGATCAGCTCCGCCGGTCCACTGAGTTCGAAGCGAATAGGGTCACTCGCGAACGGACGGATGGCGTCATATTCGTCCGTGACGCGAAGAACGACGCGAGTCGTATCGGCTCCGTCCGCAATAAGCGTGCTGTCGTCGGGCAACAGCGTGAATTTTTGATCGAGGCCTTTGCCGGAGAAGCTGCGCGAGATAACCTGCTTTCCCTGAATGAATCCGTCGATGCGCAGGTCGCCCCATCCTGCTCGAATATGGCCCAGATCCGCGGAGAAGGGCGCGTATTTCAAATGCGGGAACTGCTTGCGGTCCGGATCGGCCTCGGCTTCCAGCTTGCCGCTCACGTAGAACTTGAGATGATCGCAGTTGGAGGAGACCAGCGCCGTGGTAAACCCGACACTCTCGTCGCCGCGCGCCCAGTGAAACGCGGGCACCAGCACAATCTCTTCGTCAGGGTCGCACTGCGACCGATAGAAACCGGCCGCAGGCTTAGGCTCGCGGAATATGTCGGTTACACCGTGATAGCAAATCCGGTCGCCGGAACCGAAGTTACTGTGCGTGTTGTAGTCGAAGGCACACCAGCCAATGCCACCCGCATACTGCGGATCGGAGGCCAGCTGGTCGTGCACGCGCGCGTGCCGCACCGTGTGTTCCCGCAGGCGCTCGACGTTATCGATGGTCTTTGTCGGGTAGGTGTGGCCCACAAACTCCGTATTCAGATAGAGAGGATGGTTCGGCGCCTTGAGCGGCCAGCCGAAGTCGTTCATCGTGAAGACGTCTTCCAGAAACTCTGACTCTTGAAAATAACGGATGCCGCCCGTCTGCCGCGTCGTGTCGAGCTGATGCGCAAGAGCGTTAGTCCGCGTATAGAAATCGTGGTTGTCGCGCGACTCGTTGATGCGCACACCCCAAAGAATGATCGAAGGATGGTTCCAGTCGCGCCGAATCATGCGGCTCACGTTGTCCACGGCGATATCCTGCCACGGAAGATCGCCAATGTGCTGCCAGCCGGGAATCTCTTCCAGCACGAGCAAACCGATTTCATCGCAGGCGTCCAGAAAGTGACGCGATTGCGGGTAGTGCGAGGTGCGGACAATATTGCAACGGAGGTTCTTGCGCAGCACAATGGCGTCGCGGCGCTGCACGCGGCCGGGCATCGCCTGCCCCACCCAGGGAAACGTCTGATGACGATCGAGCCCACGCAGCTTGACGACGGTACCGTTGAGCGAGAATCCCTGCGGCGTAAAGCGCGCCTCGCGGAAACCAATGCGGCGTGTGTCGTGGTCCAGCAATTCCGTGCCGCGCAGTAGGCGCACTTCCAAGCGATAGAGCTTCGGGGTGCGCAGATTCCACAGCTCGATGGCTCCAAGGTTATCCAGATGCAGCGTCTGGGCCGGGATTTTTTCTTCGCTACTCTCTGGCAAAGCCTGAGCTGTCTTTCCCACCAACCTATCGCCGTCGTAGAGCGCTGCTTCCAGCGTCATTCCGCTCCCTAACGATTGGGAGCCATTTTCGATGAAGCACTTCACATCGAGCGCTGGGTGACCGGAAAGCACATCTTTTGGCTGCGCGAAGATGTTCTCAAGAAACATAGGCGAGACGATCCGCAGGGAGACTTCGCGATAGATGCCGCCGAAGGTAAGATAGTCGACCTCGTAACCGAACGGCGGAATGTCCGCCCGTTCGCTCGAGTCCACTTCCACGACGAGAACATTGTCGCGGTCGAAGTTGACCTGAGAAGTAAGTTCAAAGCTGAAGGGCGTGAACCCTCCTTTGTATTCGCCTAGCCGCTCTCCGTTGAGCCAGACGGTAGATGCCGTCATGACTCCTTCAAAGTCAACGAAAACGCGCTTGCCGCGCGCCGCAGCGGGCAGTCGGAAGCGTCGGCGATAAACTGATACGAATTCATAGGACTTCTCGTCGAAGTTGTGCCACGGTTCGCGGACGTTCGTGTGGGGCACGGTGACACGCACAAATTTCGAGTCGTCGAAGTCTCGAGCGCGGGCTTCGGGTGTCGTTGTGGCGCTGTACCGCCAATTCCGATTGATGGGTAGCACCAAGCGTCCGGAGACAGCGGGGCTCGATTCAGCTGCAAAGCCTGCGGCAGGCAAACCCGGCGCAACCGTTGCTCCGGCAATCATTGTTCCAGTGGTCTTGAGAAAATCGCGGCGGTCCATCATGCTCCTTGGAAAATGCTCGTGCGGCGTTGCCGGCTCTTGGTTTTCGCAGTGAGATCGGCGTCGGAATCGAAGGCGTGAATAGTGTATACGTTTCCAGGCGCGCGTCCAAGCCGCCACCGGACGGTCGTCGGCGAAACAAAGGACAACTCGCTCCGAACTGGGCTCCATCGCGACTTTAATTCGATTTCAGATCGGCATCAGTTGCTTCATTCAGTGGAATCGAATACCGGAGATAATTGGGACCTATCGCACCTCATACAACGTCATCGACTCTGCGGGTTCTTCAATGCGCAGCTTCCCATCGCCGACCACAAGCGCAGCTCCGATCACTGGGGTCTTGCTGACAAACTGCGTACACCCAGCCAATGCCGTTTCTTCCACAGGCAGGGTGACGGGCTCACTCCGCTGCGCCTTGTTTACGACAATCAGAAATCGCTCCTTCGAGTGATCTGTCGAGCAGCCGGCACCGTCCGATGAGCGCACAAACGCGAAGACATGCTCATCGGAAAAAAGGTCTTGTTCGAGCCCCGTTTGCAGTGCGCTGTGCCCGGCGCGCAGCGCCAGGAAGGCCGCGGTCCAGGCAAATACATCCTCTTCCGCCGCAGTGCGGCCTGCTTTTGTAAACGCGCTGTGTGCGTCCCCCGCGAAGCCGCCGGGAAAGTCATGTCGGTCGTCGGGATCTTCGCCGCCGGGCATTCCGACCTCGTCTCCAGAATAGATTTGCGGCATGCCGCGCAGTGTGATCACCAGCCCAAGAGCCAGCTTGAGCTTTGGCACGGAACCGTTTGCTTCAGTAAGGAAACGGGTGGTGTCGTGGTTGCCGATAAATGTGACGAGCCGCTCAGGATGCGGATACAGTGCATCCTGACGAAGAACAGTGGCCAGCTCTGTCATCGGTTTGTCCCCGGCCAGAACATCGCGCAACGCGAAGCACACAGGAAAGTCGAATGGCGTGTCGAGCCCCGTATCAATGCCGTTGTGCGACTCTCCTCCAGCGAAAAACGCGGTAACCTCGGGGTCGCGATGAAAGATTTCGCCCACTGTCGTCAGGCGCGGATAAGCACTGTGCAGCGCGGCGTGAAAGTCGTGCCAGAAGGAGCGATCAACATAGGGAAACGTGTCCAGACGAATGCCGTCAAGGTTCGCTGTCTCAACCCACCACATCGCGTTTTGGATCAAGTAACGCGAAACCAGCGGATTCTCCTGGTTCAGGTCAGGCATGGCGTCGGTAAACCAGCCCGCAGTGATATCGCGCCACGCTTCTCTGGGGGCATGAGGATCAACGAGCTGATAAAAGTCATGCTGCGCCTCGCGATGATTCCCCACTGTCCCATGAAACCAATCAGGCGCGGGCGGATCGAGCACCCAGGGATGCTGAACACCGAGATGATTCGGCACCAGGTCGATCACGAGCTTCATGCCCTTGTCGTGCAGCGCATCGGAAAGTTGCCGGTAATCCTGGAGTGTGCCAAAGTGCGAATCCACCGCGTAAAGGTCAGTCGCCGCATAACCGTGGTAAGCCTCGGGCATAGCGCTGTTGGATGCGACCGGCGTGGTCCATAGCGCGGTAACGCCCAGCTGTTGCAAATAATCCAGATGCTTCTCAATGCCGGCCAGATCACCGCCATGCCATCCCCGAGGAGCCGCGCGATCGTATCCAGGCTGATTGTTCTTGGGATTTCCATCGGCAAAGCGATCAGTCATTATGAGGTAGAGCACATCAGAGGAAGAAAAACCCCGATGCGCATTTGGATCACGGGAGCGCTCGGCCAATACGAACGATTGACGCGCCTGACCATGATCGTTGGCGGCGCTTACCCCAAGCGTTTGCCCCGCGGCCGACGCGGTTTCAAGCCACAAGAATGCCCAATGGCCGTTGTCGGAAGCTTGCGTTCGGATCAGCCTCACGCCCCCGCCTTGCACTGCGAATTGCGCCTGGTGAAGATTCTCGCCATGCACCAGCAGCATTGGGTCGGGAAGGCCGGCCCACCACCCGGGCGGATCGATCTTGTCAATTCGTGGTGCGCCTTGCGCCGGGCATGGTGCGCTCGCTCCCTGCGGAGATGGGCAGATTGACTGCGCTGGCATGGAACTCAAAAAGCCGCAGGCGAAAATGTAGACAGCGATCAAGAGCAAGCGCCTGGGCAGCTTCATTGCATCACCTTTCGTTTTGGCGCAGCAGAATGCCCGCGGCACGTTTGTGCGCGCGTGGCCGGGAAGAAAGAAGGGTGCTCTGTGCCATGGCAGCTGGAAAGCCGCCGCGGCACAGAGCAGGCAATGCAAAAATCAGAAGGTGAATCGAGCCGCCAACTGAATCTCGCGATTGCTGTATACCTGCGTTCCCTCAACCTGTCCGAAGTTACCGCCGGTCAGGTTGGAATTCGGATTCGTGAATTCCGCTGAATTGAGAACGTTGAACGCATCCCCGTGCAGTTCCAGCGTGTATTTCTCCGTTATATGGAGATTCTTCTGCGCGCTGAAGTCAACCACGCGGTAGCCCGGCCCAAAGATCTGGTTGCGGCCGAGAGTTCCAAGGCGTGTGTACGTCGCGGCGTTTGAGACGCTGCCCGTAACAGTCGGTGGATTGGCGAACGAAGCCGGATCGAACCAGTGACCGCTAATGCTCTTGGGATAGGAGATTGGACCAACCAGGTCAGGCCGGTTTCCCGGCGCTGCCGTTCCCGTCTCCAGATCGGTTGGCGTGCCACCCTGGACAATTGCGATCACGCTAGTCTGCCAGCCGCCCACCACCCAGTCCACGGGACGAGAGACATTGCCCGCGAACTTCTGACCGCGGCCGAAGGGCAGCAGGTAGAGAATGGAGGAACTGAATACCTGGCGCACGTCCTGGCTGGAGTTGCCATAGCCCGCCATCGGATCGTAGTAAAGTGCCGCGCTCTGTCCCTGGAAGGCTCCCGGTGAATCGTCCAGCGTGTGCGACCACGCGTAGGACGCGGTTCCCACCAGCCCGTTGCTGGCGCGATGTTCTGCGTGCAGTTGCAAAGCGTCGTAGTTGGAAATGCCGTTGTAGTTGTTGTAGTTGATGCTTCCCAATCCCGGGAAGTTTTGCGCGCCTGTCACAAACTGGTTCAAGTTATACGGGTAATACGTTGAGAGATGGCTGCCCCTGGTTCCGACGTAGGCCATGTTCACAACGTTGTTGGCGCCCAATTGCCTCTCCAACTGCAGATTCCACTCCTGCACCATGCTGTTCTCGTTGTTCTGATTAACGGCGATCATGCTGGTGCCTTGCGGTGGCGCAGCAGGATTGAAGTTCGGGTATCCACGAGCCGGGAGCGGCGTAACCACCGTCGCCGGACTCGTATAGCCGGTGCAATTGTAACCGCCGTCTTTGGCCATTGGCGTCACGGTCGGCAATTGCCCGGTGAACGTGGTGCAATAGCCGTTGGTGGCCAGATAATCGTTGCTGCCACCGAAGGGCGGTTGTTCTCCGAGTTGATTGTTGATGCCCCCGTAATCAAGAAAGTAGAAGATGCCGTATCCGCCGCGGAGTACGGACTTTCCATCTCCACTCAGGTCATAGGCAAAGCCGACGCGCGGACCGAAGCTGTGATAGTCCTGATTGATGATGGCCTTCGAGACGCCGTTCTGCCCGGCGAGCAGCACCGTGCCGTTGTTCACATCGAAAGCGGACTGCTGATTGTGTGCTTCATAAGGATGCGAGAGGAAATCCCAGCGGGCGCCGAGGTTCAGCGTCAAACGACGGTTGAACCGCCATTCGTCCTGCCCGAAAATCCCGTCTTCCTGGCCGATGTTGGCGAAGTAGCCGGCCTGCGAGCCGATTTCGTACTGATCCATGCCGCCCGCCAGCAACTCGGAGACCTCATAGCCCGTGAAGTCGACCGTACCTTCGTCGATCCAGAAGTATCCTTTCCCTTCCTGCGGATTGAAGAACTCCACCTGGCGG
>Ga0302320_10026963_pt1 | contig 11099 bp, 10 predicted proteins | sample Bog_T0_3_FD_202130 | JGI IMG/M metagenome (GOLD analysis project Ga0302320, IMG submission 202130) | Peat permafrost microbial communities from Stordalen Mire near Abisko, Sweden - Bog_T0_3 | ecosystem: Environmental > Terrestrial > Soil > Wetlands > Peat | place: Sweden: Abisko, Stordalen Mire... | reverse complement strand
TCGGCGTTGCGGGTCCCGCGCTATACTTCCTTTATGTGTGCTGCGTCCGGTAAGACGTTTTATTTGGAAACTTTTGGTTGTCAGATGAATGCCCATGACTCGGAGAAGGTTGTGGGGACGCTGGTGGCTGAGGGGTATCGCCAGGTGGAGACGGTGGAAGAGGCGGGGCTGGTGCTGTACAACACTTGTTCGATTCGCGATAAGGCCGAGCAGAAGGTCTTCAACCGGCTGGCGGATTACAAGAAATATAAAAAACAAGGCAAGCAGTTTGGGGTGCTGGGGTGCGTGGCGCAGCAGGAGGGGGAAAAGATTTTTGAGCGGGCGCCCTATGTGTCGCTGGTGTGCGGGTCGGCGTCGTATCGCAATCTGCCGCAGATGCTGGTGCAGATTGAGGCAGGGAATCAGCGGGTGACGGGCCTCGACGATCGCGAGACGGAGGCGTGCTTTGAGACGGAGTTTACGGCGCGGACGAATCCGCATCGCGGGTATATCACGATCATTGAAGGGTGCGACAAGTTTTGCGCGTATTGCGTGGTGCCGTATACGCGAGGTAAAGAGCGGAGCCGGACATCGGAGTCGGTGTTGAAGGAAGCGCGGCAGATGGCGGATTTGGGGTATACGGAGATTCAACTGCTCGGGCAGAACGTGAACTCTTACTGCGATCCTACGGGAAAGAAAACGTTTGCGGAGTTGCTGGCGGCGGTGGGGGAAGTGGCGGGCATCCGGCGGGTGAGGTTTACGACTTCGCATCCGCGAGACTTTGGGCGGGATATTATCGAGGCGATCGATGCGGTGCCGACGCTGTGCAATCATGTGCATTTGCCGGTGCAGAGCGGGTCGACGCGGATTCTGGATGCGATGTCGCGGTTATACACGCGCGAGCAATACCTGGAGCGCATCTCATGGATGAAGGCGGCGCGGCGCGAGATCAGCATTACGAGTGACATTATTGTGGGGTTTCCGGGCGAGACGGAGGCGGATTTCGAGGGAACTTTGTCGTTGCTGGACTTCGTTGGATTTGACGGGATATTTGGATTTAAGTATTCACCGCGGCCGAATACTCCGGCGATTTCGCTGGAGGATGCGATTCCGGAGGATGAGAAGGCGCGGCGGCTGACGGCGTTGCAGGAGCGGCAGCGGGAGATCCAGAGGGTTAGTTATCAGAGGCATTTAGGGACAGAGTTAGAGGTAATGGTTGAATGGCGAAACGAGGCCCGACAGCAGTGGATGGGGCGGATGTCGCAGAACAAGACGGTGAATTTTACCGGGCCGGCGGATGTGGAGTTGCAGCCTGGGTCGTATGTGAGTGTTAGGGTGACGACGGCGTTTCCGAATAGTTTGGTGGGCGAGCTGGTTTAGAGACAGGTCTGGGTTCAGGGGGCAGCGATGGAAGTCGAGATGAAGATTCGCGGGTTGCTGGTGGACCCAGTTACGTCCATGCCGATTGTGATCCTGAAGGACGCGGCCAGCGACGCCGTGCTGCCGATCTGGGTGGGCGTTTATGAGGCGAACGCCATCGCGCTGGAGATTGAGAAAGTGGCGACGCCGCGTCCGATGACCCATGATTTGATCCGGAATGTGTTGATCGGGCTGAATACGGAAGTTCGGCGCGTGGTGGTGACGGAGCTGCGCGACGACACGTTTTATGCGGTGATTTGGGTGGAACGTGAAGGACGGATTGTGAGCATCGATTCGCGTCCGTCGGATGCGTTGGCGCTGGCGCTAAGGGTGGATTGTCCGATATTTGTGGATGACGAAGTTTTGAAGAATGCCAAGAAGGGCGTGGACTCGGCTGACCGCGTCACTAGTGAAGAGCTTCGCAAGTGGCTGGAGGGCTTGGGGGATGATGATTTGGGGCGGTACAAGATGTGAGGCTACGCTCCCGTCTCGTCAACTTTACATAATACATGTTATCGGACATTGAATCCGCAACGATCCTACACGCCACCACCCGCTAAATCCCATAATTAACCAGCCGTAAGCCGTCCTTATATTTGTCTCGCGCCGTCTTGGCTGCGGCTTGGGCGTCTTGCTCGGCGAAAGCGGCTTTGTCCCAATGTTCCATGGCGATCATGGAGTGGTCGGGTGTGGCGAGGGCTTCCTCGGTGCGAATGGCGGCCACCCACGCATCGACGGCGGCTTTGTAAGTTGTGCGAAGTTGATCTAAGTCGGAGTTTTTCATATTGGTGTCGTTCTTCAGCTTTGAGTTCTCTGCGTAACGAAGGCTAACGCCCCCAGATGAATGGAGTATGAATTTCTCCGGGCCACAGTTCGCGAACACGCCGCCGATTCCTGTACAATTTGGCTCTCCCGAATATGGCTATTATTTCTCCTTTTCGCGCCTATCGCTATAGCCCTGTCCGAGTGCGGCCGGAGCTCGTTGTCACTCAACCGTACGATAAGATTACGCCCGAAATGCAGGACCGCTATTACGCGCAAAGTCCCTATAATTTGGTGCGGATCATCCTGGGAAGGTCTGAGCCGCAGGATAATCCTAAAGAGAACGTCTACACCCGCGCGGCGAATTCATTTCATGATTGGCGTCGGGACGAGGTACTGAAGCAAGATCCCGCACCGGCCGTTTATCGCTATACGCAGCGCTTCACTCCTCCCGGGGGCGGTGCGGAGGTGGAACGGCAAGGATTCATTGCCTTAGGCAAGATCGAGGATTACTCGGCGGGGATCGTCTTTCGCCACGAGCAAACGCTGACCAAGCCGAAGGCTGACCGACTCGACCTGCTGCGAGCCACTAAGGGGCATTTCGGACAAATCTTTATGCTCTACAGCGACCCTTCCGGCGAAGTTGACCGGGAGTTAGCCGCCAAGGCAACGGCCGCGCCGGATGTTGAAGTTCGAGACGAATACGGCGTTCTGCATCAACTCTGGATAGTCAGAGATCCATCCCTCGTCGAGCAGGTTCGGGATAAAATGCGCGATAAGAAACTGATTATCGCGGACGGACACCACCGCTACGAAACTGCGCTGAACTACCGCAATGAACGAAGAGCAGCGGCGGCGGAGAGCAAACCCGCCAGCAACGGCGAACTCGCTCCCTACGACTTCGTCATGATGACCTTTGTCAATATGGATAGCTCCGGTCTGGTTGTTCTGCCTACGCATCGCGTCGTACACGGCCTGAACAACCTAGAACCTGACGAATTTCGCGAACGGGCGAAGCCTTATTACAGCGTGGAAGAAGTCGATCCCGAAATCGACGCGGCGCGCGCCGGTGTCATCCTCGCGCAGGCCGGACGCACGGGCAGCGCTTTCCTCGCTATCTTCAAAGATCGTGCGTTCCTGCTTGACCGCGGCAGACCCAATCTCGCGACTGCGCTGACCGGACAATCGTTGCGTCAGCAGGCTCTCGATGTTGTCCAGTTGCACAAGTGTCTGCTCGAAGGCGTGCTCAAATTGTCAGAGCAGTCGATCATGCAACAGGAGAATATTCGCTACATCCGCAGCGCGGAAGAGGCCATCGCACAGGTGCGAGGTGGTTCCGCGGACCTGGCTTTCCTGATGAATCCGGTGCGCATGAAGCAGGTGCGAGACATCGCGTTCGCTGGTGAAGTGTTGCCGCAAAAATCGACGGACTTTTATCCCAAGCTGCTAAGCGGCTTAACTATTTATGCCCTGGAGTAGTTCCCTTCCGCGACTAACAGAGATCGGCGCCAGAACCCGCTCTGTTCTTTACCTTGCGTCATGTGCCGCGCTTCTCTGGTTGGGATTTGTGGCTGGATCGCGAGCCGCCTCCGACGGCTTGGGCGAAAAGCTTTCCATCTACTCGAAGGCGGCTAACTACAGCCTTCCTATCGAACAAAGAAATGGGCAGGACTATGTCGGCCTGCTGGAACTACTCGATCCTCTTGGAACCGTGAGCGCCACGGCCGACCATTCTCATTGGAGGCTGCACTTTTACCAGGAAGAACTGGAGTTCAACGACAAGAAGTCCAAAGTGAAGATGCATGGCGGTGACTTAACTCTGCCCGCAGATTTTCTCCTGGAAAATGGACGCGGACTGGTTCCCGTCTCGTCGTTATCCATGATGCTGCCGCGCATCCTGGGCGGACCGGTCGAGTTCCATCAGGCGGCGCGTCGGCTCTTCATCGGGGACGTTCAAGTTCACTTCACCGCCGCAGTCAATTCGGCGACTCCCCCTTCGTTGGTCATGAACTTTTCTTCGCCGGTGAATCCTACGATCACCACGGAGCCCGGAAAAACGCGTATCGTGTTCGCTCGCGAAGGAGTCGTCGCGCCAGCGTCGCCGCTTACCTTCAGCAGCACAGTGATTCGTTCCGCAAGTTTTACCGAAAACAACGGCGCGGCGGAATTGGCGGTGAACACCGCGTCCGCCCTTACCACCAGCGTCAGTGCCGACCGCAAGACGATTATTCTGACGCCGGTGCCGCAAGTCGCGCAAGTTGCACCGCCGCCACCGCCGCCGGCGCCAGTCTACGGCGCTCGCCGCTATTTCGCGGTTGTCGATGCCAGCCACGGGGGCAGCGAACGCGGCGCCGCGCTTAACGACGACCTCGCGGAAAAAGACATCACTTTGATTTACGCCCGGCGCATTCGCCAGGAACTCGAAGCCCGCGGTATCTCGACCCTGCTTGTTCGTGACGGGGACATGACTCTGACTCTCGATCAGCGGGCCAATGCCGCCAACCTCGCTCACCCTGCCATTTACATCGCGGTGCATGCGGCCTCGCAAGGCATAGGAGTTCGCGTCTATACCGCGCTGCTACCCGCTGGAAATGCGAGCGTAGGTCCTTTTGTGAACTGGAATGTCGCGCAATCGGGTTACGAGCAGATGAGCCGCGATGCCGCTTCTCAGATCACCGCCCAGTTCCAGGCGAAGCAAGTGCCAGTCAAGATGATGACGGCGGCACTGCGTCCGCTGAACAACATTCGGGCCGCGGCGATTGCCGTCGAAGTCGCTCCCCAAGGGGATGACGTATCCGGCTTGACCTCGGTGACTTATCAGCAACTCGTTGCCTATTTAGTCGCCGCGGGCGTTGCCGCAGATCGCACCAAGCTGGAGGCGAGCAAGTGATTTCGCGCCAGCTCGTCATCACCCTAATCGTATTGTTGATTGCCGCGCTCGCCATGGGCTTCTATGCGGGACGCATGCGTGCTCACATAGTAAGTTCGGCCGAGCAAGCCCAAGGCACGCCCGCGCCCGTGGCACCGCCGGCGGCAGGCCCGACGGAAACCGTGACGCTCTATGTGGCTTATGACGACTCCGGCTCCGTGCACCCCCGAGCCGCTCAGATTCCGTTGTCGGGTGGGCGCCAACAGCGTGCCGAAGGCATGTTGCGAGCCTTGCTGGCGATTTATCTCGAGCGGCCTTCCCCGCACGTCCTGCCGCCAGGTTCCGACGTTCGCGGGGTGTACATCGTTGGCGCGACCGCCCAGACCCCGACCCTTGCCGTTGTCGACCTCAATGAGGCACTCGCCGACGGTCACCGCTCCGGCGTGCTCATCGAAGAACTAACCGTCGCCTCGATCGTGCAGACTCTAACTGCGAATCTCGACGGGATCCAGGAAGTGAAAATTCTGGTCGAAGGAAAAGAGCGCGACACGCTGGCCGGGCACGCCGATCTCTCGAATATGTTTGACGCGGGTGCGGTCAGCCGCATGATGGCGACTGCGGAAGGCTTGCCTGTTGCGGGATCACAGAGTAGAGACTTTTGACCCTATCACGAGTTTGTTATCCGCAATCGCTCGGGTGAGACTTATAATTCGTGGGAGTCGGAGGTCTTCGGGATGAGACGGAGTTTAATAACCGTTGTACTGATCTGCGCGCCCGCTGTTTTTGCGATGGGCCAAGCAAGTGAATCGGTGTTATACAGCTTTGGAAGTAACTCAACCGATGGCACGTACCCCATCGGTGGCCTCTTGTTCGATAGCGCCGGAAACCTTTACGGAACGACAACTGGCGGGGGCCAGTATTGTCACAGCAGCGGTTATTACGGCTGTGGAACCGTCTATAAATTAAGTCCATCCGCCACCGGCTGGAATGAAACTGTGCTTTACAACTTCTGTACAACAGGTAACGAAAACTCCTGCCCCGATGGCGCTCAGCCACAGGACGGCCTGATCTTTGATGCGGTCGGTAATCTCTATGGAACCACCGAATCGGGTGGTGCCACTGGTTTCGGGACCGTGTTTGAGTTATCTCCACCATCCCTTCCCGGGGCCCAATGGACAGAAACCGTTTTGTGGACTTTTGGTGGGCAAAAGAAGGGAGACGGAGCGTACCCATCGGACGGAAAGTTAAATTGGGATAAGCATGGAAATCTGTACGGTACCACCATCGTAGGGGGCAAGGAAAACCTGGGTACTGTTTTCGAGCTAAGCGCTAGTAGTGGCGAGTGGAACGAAAGCGTATTGCACAGCTTCGACGGTGCGGACGGCAACTTTCCAAGGTTCGGGGTCGCCATCGACCAATCCGGCAACCTTTATGGGACGACTAATATAGGCGGGATCGTAAATACCTACAGCGTCTGCGCAAGCGGTTGCGGCCTTGTCTATCAGCTGAAACCTTCCAATCACGGTTGGACGGAGACTGTACTGTACAAGTTTGACGGTAATGACGGCGCGAGACCCTATTCGCCGATTTCGATCGACCAGTCGGGAAATCTCTATGGAACGTTCGAATACGGGGGGAATTCTGTGGGTTGCGAATACGGATGCGGCGGGGTTTTCAAGCTATCTCCCAATGGAACGGGCGGACTTACCAAGTACTCCTTCGACTTCGATGGTCAAAACGGAAGTAATCCAGAGTCTGGTGTCTTGGTGGACAATGCGTCAGGTGCTCTGTTTGGCACCACTGGCGGTGAGGTTTACATGATCCAAGGAAAGAAAGAGACTGTGCTTTATCAATTCTGTTCGCAGCCTTATTGCACGGATGGAGAATCTCCCCAGGGTGGCACCTTAATCTCCCGAGGCAATGTGCTTTACGGAGTAACTGTAGATGGGGGAGCCAATCAGGAAGGCGTTGTCTTCTCGATATCTAAGTAGGACGGCGGTCCGTTCGGCTGTGCGCGCTAGATCCCTCTCTCCGCCTGAAGGACGGCCGCGCTCGGGGTGACTGCCATTGACGGTGACAGTGGCCGCGCTTTGTTACCATGCTTGCATGTTCTATCGTTCTGACAATCGCACTCCTGACCAGCTTCGTCCCATCACCATCACTCCCGATTTCATCGCCATGGCCGAAGGCTCGGCACTCATCGAAGTCGGCAACACTAAAGTGATTTGTACCGCGTCCATCGAAGAAACCGTGCCGCAGTTCATGCGCAATAGCGGCAAAGGCTGGATCAGCGCCGAGTACAGCATGTTGCCCCGCGCCACGCTCACGCGCTCTGCGCGCGAAGTGACCAAAGGTCGCGCCGGAGGTCGAACGCATGAAATTCAGCGTCTCATCGGACGCTCCCTGCGCGCCGCCATCGATCTGCAACGCCTTGGCGAACGCACCATCTGGATCGATTGCGATGTGATTCAAGCCGACGGCGGTACCAGGACGGCATCGATTACAGGCGCATTCGTCGCTCTCGGCCTGGCGCTCGAAAAATTAGTAGAGGCCGGAACGCTGACCGCCGCACCGCTGCGCGACTTCGTCGCCGCGGTTAGCGTCGGCATCGTCGACGGAGAAATTCTGCTCGATCTCTGCTACGAAGAAGACTCCCGCGCCGACGTCGATATGAACTTCGTCATGACCGCCGGCCACAAGCTGATCGAAGTGCAAGCCACCGCCGAGCATTCCGTGTTCGACGAGGAGCAATTGAGCAAGATGATTACGCTGGCTAGCCAGGGAGTGAAGAGCCTAATCGCGAAACAGCAGGCAGTGCTGAGTAAGCTGACGCTGTTGCAATAAATTTCCACACTTGATGTGGACTCAGAGTAAAAGTGAGGTGTAGACTGTGGGGTTTTCTTGGAGGAACATGGGAGGCGAGACCGGTGAGTAACGATTTGAAGACCGACATGTTTTCGCGCCGTGGCTTTCTGGGCATGGGATCTGCAGCGCTGGCCGCAGCGGGCGTACTTTCCGCGACCGAGGCGGCTGGTCAAGAGCAGCACCCTTATCCCGGCAAGAATGATCGCAGCGCCAGCGCTCCCGGCCCCGGCAATCCTCAGATCGACTCCCAGAATCCCGACTCGTTCCTGCCTCCGCCATCTGACGCGGGCGGTGTGCAAACCTTCAAGTATCCCTTCGGCCTATCTCACAAACGCATGCAGGAAGGGGGATGGTCGCGGGAGGTTACTATCCGCGAGCTTGCTGTTTCCAAGTCGATCGCCGGCGTTGACATGCGACTCACGGCGGGTGGCATTCGCGAACTGCATTGGCATACTGCGGGCGAGTGGGCCATTATGCTCTACGGGAATGCGCGCATCACTGGCCTCGATGCGGAGGGCAAGAGCTTCGTGGGCGATGTGACGGAGGGCGATCTTTGGTACTTCCCTACCGGAATTCCGCACTCGATTCAAGGGCTGGGACCGGACGGCTGCGAATTTCTGTTGGTTTTTGACGATGGCAACTTCTCGGAATATGAAACGGTTTTGCTCACCGACTGGATGGCGCATACGCCGCACGACATACTCTCGGCCAACTTCGGGGTGAGCGAGCAGGCCCTGGCAAACCTGCCGCGGAAAGAAAAATTTATCTTCCAGGCGGCAGTTCCGGGGCCGCTCGGTGACGACCTCAAAGCTACGGCTGGATCGCTCGGCCTGTCCCCCCTCGACTTTGCCTTTCGCAAGTCCCAGCAAACCGTAACCAAGCGCACCAAAGGCGGCGAGGTCACAATCGTGGATTCGAGTAAATTTAAAGTGTCGACCACGATTGCGGCGGCCATTGTGACTGTCCATCCGGGCGGCATACGCGAACTGCACTGGCACCAGAATGCCGATGAATGGCAGTACTACATCAGCGGCACCGGGCGCATGACGGTTTTCGCCACCGGTGGACGCGCCCGCACGATGGACTTTCAAGCGGGAGACGTTGGCTACGTTCAGAAGACGCTGCCTCACTACATCCAAAACACGGGCGACACCGACCTCAAGTTCCTGGAAATGTTTAAGAGCAACATCTATCAAGATTTGGCGCTCTCGGAGTGGCTTGCTCACACGCCGCCCGCATTAGTCATGGCTCACCTCGGCATCGATAAGGCCACGCTGGATTCGATTCCGAAGGACGAAATTGTAGTCATGCCGAAATAGCGGGTGTAGCTGAGGGCGTAAGCTTCGCCGGAAAACGTCGGTCGAACCGCCGAGGACAGAAGACGTTTGTGAAACCACCTCGATATCGGGCCGCTAGTTTACAATAAGCGGTCACTGCACTCATCCAAATCACGTAAGAGTTCCTCGGAGGAACCCATGAAGCTTACCCCCGGAAAATTAGCCGGACTCAACCGAGTCTCCAACCAGCACGGAGTCATCGCAGCCGCAGCCATGGATCAGCGTGGCTCGCTGCAAAAGTCGCTCGCCAAAGAACGCAACTCCGATGTCAGCGATCATATGATGGAGGAGTTCAAGACGCTTGTGACGGAGGTTCTCACCCCGCACGCCAGCGCCATCCTGCTCGATCCCGAGTGGGGACTGCCCGCCTCCAAAAAGCGCGCCAAGAATGCAGGCCTGCTGCTGGCCTACGAGAAGACGGGATATGACAAGACCGGCCCGGGACGGTTGGGCGATCTACTCGATCATTGGTCAGTGCGACGTCTCAAAGAAGCGGGCGCGGATTGTATAAAGATTCTGCTCTACTACACTCCCTACGATTCAAAAGATGTGAACGATAAGAAGCACGCCTGGGTGGAACGCATCGGCGACGAGTGCCGCGCCCACGACATCCCGTTCTTTCTTGAATTCGTCGGCTACGACGACGGCGCCGATGAAAAAGGCGTCGAATACGCCAAGAAAAAGCCGCACATCGTAACCGAAAGCATGCGCGAGTTCACCAAAGACCGTTACGGCGTTGACGTGCTGAAAGTCGAGGTCCCGGTCAATATGAAGTTTGTGGAAGGCGTGAAGTGTTTCGCCGGCAAGGCCGCCTATAGCAAGAAAGAAGCGGTTGATCTGTTTCACAAAGCCGCCGATGCCGCGACCAAGCCATTTATTTATTTATCCGCCGGGGTGAGCAACGCCGAGTTTACTGAGACGCTGGAACTCGCCGCCGAAAGTGGAGTCAAGTTCAACGGTGTGCTCTGCGGACGCGCGACATGGAAAGATGGCATTCCAATTTACGCGAAGCAAGGTGCGGCGGCATTCCGCAAGTGGCTGGAGACCGAGGGCGTGCAGAACATCAACAACGTGAACGAACGCCTCAAAGCCGCGACTTCGTGGCATTCGATTTACGAAGTGGAACCCGTGCCGGTAGCCTAGGGCGTCCCGTCGTCCATAGCCGAAAGCGGGCCCCAGTGCCCGCTTTTTTCTTGCATCCCACACAAGCCCATCTCTGCGCTAAAGCCGCAAGCCGACTCCGCCGATAACAGACTTACGGGAAAGCGTCCCTACGGAGCTCAGACCATGAAACTCGATCACGAATCGGCGTCGGCTGAAATGATTTCCAAAGAATATCTGGAGCCTGACTCGGTCGAATACGCCAGCGGCCGGGTTTCCATCGATCGCCTTGAGCCGAAGGAGCTTGATGGTCTTCCCTTCGGCGCGATTCAGTTGGATCGCGACGGTGTCATCCTGCAATACAATGACTACGAATCGAGGCTGGCCAAGCTGGAAAAGTCGGCCGCTGTTGGCAAACGCTTCTTCATCGACGTGGCCCCCTGCGCCGATGTGAAGGAATTTCACGGCCGCTTCGAGGAAGGAGTCAGCCGGAAAAAGCTACACGAGAAATTCCGCTACCACTTCGCCTTCAAACAATCGCCCAGAGACGTTACCGTCACCCTCTACTACAGTGCTGAAACGGACAGCGTCTGGGTGTTTATTCGACCTGTCTAAGGCACATTCGATAACACTGTTTCATCAGCTCGACCAGTGCCCCATACCAGCCTGGCATCCGCTGACATTGCAATCAGAGTCGCCGTCCATACACACAAATGATATAGTTATACACATTAGGTTCACACCCACACATGCGAACAAACATCGAT
>Ga0302320_10026959_pt1 | contig 11100 bp, 5 predicted proteins | sample Bog_T0_3_FD_202130 | JGI IMG/M metagenome (GOLD analysis project Ga0302320, IMG submission 202130) | Peat permafrost microbial communities from Stordalen Mire near Abisko, Sweden - Bog_T0_3 | ecosystem: Environmental > Terrestrial > Soil > Wetlands > Peat | place: Sweden: Abisko, Stordalen Mire... | reverse complement strand
TACTAGTCTGTATGGCATCACGAACAGGGCGAATCGGTCGCAAACGATTGATAACGCTAAGCGCGGAGTGTGGTTCAATGGCCACAAAAAAGCCGGCCTCACCCCGTGATACTCGTTTGTTCGCCTTTTATTCAGTCGCGGATGGTTTTTGAGGGTCGGATTCGGCGGTTTGGAGTTGATCTCAAAGTTCTTTCTGCCCGAAAAACAGATGCTATGGTCCGCACGAACTTTGTTCGGGTCAACGTGAAGTTAACGATGCGATCGCTATTGGGTGAGCTGCCCGTTAGAACCCGTAAGTAGTGGTGCCGTCAAAATACCAAACGACTATTTCGCCCGAGTTGTTGATTCCCTCGGCCTGAGACTGAATACTATTTCCAACCTCGAACCCGGTAAAGGTCTTCGAGCTAACGTTGTAAAGAAAGTCCTGCGGCTGCTCGGTATACCCTACGACGTCGCCGTTGTCATTGATCCCGCCGAGCAAAGTCGTTTCGGCACCCGGATACTTGACGTTCTTTTGCGACTTCCAGCCGTTTTCCCCTTGAGAATAAATAGCCCCCTTGCAAACATGCGTCTTTTTATTGCAAGTGGTTCCCGAGATCGTATTGGAATTATTGATTCCTCCGGGAGATTCCAGGCCATTTATTGTTGTGAAGGCGCCGTTGCTGTAAACAAACGACCGCTGCAGGAATTCTCTTCCCTGCTGCCAGATTCCCGCCATCACGCCTTGGTTGTTGATGCCCATCAGAAAAGTGTACTTTGCTTTTGGATGTTCCAAAAAAGTGACGTTACCATTCTGATAAATGAACGCGCCATTGTTGCAACCACCGACAATTACTTCATCATCGTTGATCCCCATGGGTTCGACTCCGCCGCCTTTGCAGGGAGATATCGTCTGGAATACCCCATTCGTGAACAGGAATCCCAGCGTCGTGCCGCCAGAAGCGTAATATCCGACAATGTCTCCGTTGTTGTTGACGGCAGTCGCCCACGTGGCGCTGCTTCCCGGCACTTGAAGTGTCGTATATTGGAAGCCAGAGTCTGTGCGAGATACAACCTTCTGTTCCGTTTGCTGAGAAAAAGCGCTGGCAGACAAGAACAGAAGTAAAAGAAGATAGGTGCGAAGGTGCGAAGTTGAAGACATGGCGCTCTCCGTTGATCTCTAAAGCTTCTTTCCAGGCCCAAGAAAAACGACACTATTGTCCGCTTGATCTCTGCTTCCGTCTATGTGAAAGAATTTGCGCTAGAGTTAGCCAGCACCGTTCTGTTATTTCACAGCATCAATTCGCGCTCAACAGGTCCAGGGAGTTTTGGTCTGCTCTCGAAAACGCAGACCCTTATAATTCATAATTCCTGGATGCTGTATTGTGGTTTGTTGTCATTACGAAATCGGAACAATGATCGAAAACAACTGGGGGTCTGCTAGATTTGCTTGGTTATGAAGGTTTGTGTGTCCTCACATCTTTTTGACATTGTTACGAATTGCGAACCGACAGCCACGACAAGGGAAACCTGGGGACGGCAGACGGGACGTTCCCAAGGGTCGGTAAGTGAGCATCGACACTAGGATCAGCGGGGAAAGGTAGGTTAAGATGCTAGGGCCTGAGACTAGGGCGCGCCATGGAGAATCCCGCTGCACCGAAGAAACTGGCAGGCCGCTATGAGGTCCGGCAGATCCTCGGCCAGGGCGGTATGGGCCTTGTCTACAGGGCCTACGATCCCGTTGTGCGCCGTGACGTAGCGGTCAAGACGATCCTCGACATTCCCGATCCAGCCTCGCTGCAATTGTTCTACAAAGAGTGCGATGTACTCGCCTCCATGAGCCATCCCAACATTGTGGAGATTTTCGACATTGGGGAATTCGAGGAGGACGGCAAGAAGAAACCTTACTTCGTGATGCCGCTACTTCCCGGCACTACGCTGGAACATTTCATCCGCACGGCGAGCCATCGTCTGACGGTTGAGCGGACGATTGACATCATTTCTCAGGCCTGCCGAGGGCTGCAGGCGGCGCACGAGCGCGGGCTGGTTCACCGCGATTTGAAGCCTAGCAATATCTTCGTGATGGAAGATGACTCGGTGAAGATCATCGACTTCGGCGTGGCCCACATGGCCGATGCGCATACTACGCGGGCGCAAAAAGGGACGCTGCTCTACATGTCTCCCGAGCAGATTGAATTGAAACCGCTGTCCCCGGCGTCGGACATTTTTTCGCTGAGCGTGGTCTGCTATGAAGCCATGACGGGACGGAACCCGTTTCAGCGGGCCCGCGCCGATGAAGTGGTGGACGCCATTCTCCGTCAGATTCCGCCGCTGGCGGCAGAATTGAATTCCACCATAAGCCAACCCGTCAGCCGCGTGCTGCACAAGGCGATGGCCAAGCAATCGTGGCACCGTTTCGCAACCGCCCGCGATTTCGGCGACACGCTCAACAAAGCGCTGCGGAACGAGCCCATCGAATTTTTCGATCCCGAACGCACCCGGCCACGGCTGCAGCGCGCCACCAAAGCTCTGGAAGAAGGCGATTTTCAGTTTGCCGCGGAGATCCTCGGCGAACTGGAAGCCGAAGGCCACATGGACAATTCCATTGGCGCTCTGCGCCGCCAACTCGACGGCGCCGTCCGGCGAAAAACACTTTCCCAGTTGCTCGACGCGGCGCGCGCGCGCTTTGAGGAGGAAGAAGATCCGCTGGCTCTCCAGAAGTTACAGGAGGCGCTGCAAATTGAGCCGGACAATGCCGCCGCGCTGGCTCTGAAGAGCAGGATTGAAAACCGGCGCAGCGAACGCCAGATCGACAACTGGTATCGTCTGGCCCGGCAGCACATCGACAATAACGCCTACCCACATGCCCGCGAGGCGTTACAGAATGTTCTGCAACTCCGGCCGAAGGAGGCGCGCGCCCTGCAGTTGCTGGCCGAGGTCGACCGCCAGGAACAGGAGTACAGGAAACTTCGCCAGGAAAAAGAGAAACTCCATCGCGCCGCCATGGACGCCTGGCAAAAGGGGGACGTCAGCAGCGCCCTCGCCAAACTCGGGGTGGTGCTGGAGTTGGATCGGCGCGCCCCGGATTCAGTCAATCGCGAGAGCGGAGCCGCATATCAGAGTTTTTACAATGAGGTGCGCTCGGAGCACGACGCCATGAACACGGCCTATGCCGAGGCGCGCAGAAACCTGGCCGAGCACAACTTCGGCAAGGCCATGGCTGCGTGCCAGGCATATCTGGCCAAGTATCCGAACCATGCCATCTTCCAGGCTCTCAAATATGACATAGAGGAGCATCAGCGCCAGGAACTCTCGGCCTTCATTGCTTCCGTAGATCGCCGGGTAGAGGCGGAACCGGACCTGGACAAGCGCGTGAACATTCTGCGCGAAGCACTGGATCTGCATCCCGGTGAATCGCATTTTGAAGGCGCGCTGAGGTTAGTGCAGGACAAACGCGAACTGGTCAACTCGATCGTGGCCCGGGCGCATCTTCACGAAGAACAGGGAGCATTCGGCGATGCCCTGAACGATTGGGAAATTCTACGCACCATCTACAGCCAGTATCCGGGGTTGACGTTCGAAGTTGAGCGCCTGCAGAAGAGACGCGACCAGCAGATCCGGATCGAATCCAAAGCGCGTCTAGTCGAACAGGTTGATACGTGTTTGCATTCCAGCGACTACGCTCGCGCGCTCGATCTGCTGCAGGCCGCCGCCGCCGAATTTCCCAACGACTCAGAATTAACGGAGCTGGGGAAACTCGCCGAGGATGGAGTGAAACGCAAAACCGAAGCCCAGCGCCTCATGTCCGAGGGCCAGGAGTTATGCGCGCAGCAAAAGGCCGCCGACGGAATCAAATTGCTGCGTGAGGCTTACGAATTGGATGAAAACAATCCGATATCCCGCGCGGTACTGGCCAATGCCCTGGCCGAACAGGCCCACTCCACGGTGGAAACCGATTGGCGAGAAGCCGAGAAGCTCGCACGGGATGCGCTGGACTTGAACCCGGGGCACCCGATGGCCAAGACCATTCGGACCCTGATCCTCGACAAGAAGCGGGAAACTTTCATTACCGAATGTGTTTCGCAGGCCCGCAAACTGCAGGCTGCCGGTGATCTCGCGGGAGCGCTGTCGCGTATCGAAGAGGGATTGTCCGTGTATCCGCGCGAGCCCAGATTGATTCAGATTCAGGAGACCGTCCAGCGCGACCTGCAAATCCAGCGCCGCCAAACCCGCCGGCGCGACCTGGAGCAACTCCGCAGCATGCAGGGCGAAATCGATGCCGCCACCGATGCCGCGTCGAAGCAGGCTTTAGGGGAACGAGTGCGAGCTGTGGCGGATAAGTATTCGAACGATGGTGAGGTCCTATCCGTCGCGAATGAAGTTCTGCACCGCCTGGGTTTACCCGAAGTGAGCCGAAACAGTTCGCTGGGGTCGCTTGAGAGCCAAAGCCCAACCTTGACGTTCAACACTCTGCCGGCAAGTTTGCCGGGACCTTCACCGACACTGACGAGCGCTGCTCCTGTACCTCATGCTCCCGGGCCTCCGACGCCGGTTGCGCCAGCGCCGCCGGTCGCGCCAGCACCGCCGCTTCCTGCGCCGGCAAAAATCGCCACTTCCACAGCCAAACCCGCTGTACGCGCGCCCAAAGCCACGTCTCCATCTTCCAATCTCAAGCAGCCCGCGAAATTACCTCGGCGCTCCACGATGCTTGTCCTTTCCTCGGCTATCGCCATCGTTCTGGTGGCAGCGATCCTTCTGTTCATGCGAAGGCATCACGCCCCGCCAATTACGCCGACTCCCGAAGTGGCTCGTAGCGCGTCGACTTCGGCCCCGGCGACGCTGCCGCCTGAGCCGGCTCTGCCGGTGCTGAAACTGTCCTCCGACACCGGCACGGGAAAAGTGAGATTCGATGATCAGCCACCCGCGGAATTTCGAGATGGACAGTGGACTCTCGACAAGATACCCGCCGGAGAACACAAGCTGCGAGTGGATGGCCCGCAAGGTGGAGCATCCTTCACCTTCTCCAGCGAAGCGGGAGCGCTTCCCGCCGTCAAGGGATCGATCGTTTCCCGCGGGGCGCTGGCGCTCGTCATCAGCGGCAACGCCAACCGGCTGCACGTATATTCCAGCGATTCCTCCACGAAACTCAGCCTCGATGGCCAGCCTCCGGTCAACGTGCCCGAGGACGGTCTGGACTTTCCATCCATCTCCGCCGGCCCTCACGAATTCGCGGTGAGCGGCGGCAGCGAGCATTCTCCGTATCAGTACAAACTCGACCTTGACGCGAGAACTGCGCCCACGCTGAGCGCCTTCCTGGAATATGGACAGAACGTCGGTACGCTCGTCGTAGTTACAGGCCAGGACAAAGCGAAAGTTTTCCTCAACGGTAAGCTGCAGCCGCAACTCACCGAGGACGGCCAATTGCTCCTCCCGAATCTCGAGGGCAAAGATTATGTTGTACGGGTGTCCAAGACTGGATTCCAGGAGGCTCCAGAACAAAGGATTCGGGTTCGCAAAAACGAGCAAGGCAAACTGATTTTCAATCTGCAGCCTATCCCGCATTTCGCTTCGCTGACGATCCAGGGGGGAGTTCCGGGAGCTACAGTTCTGATCGACCAGACTCCGGTAGGAACAGTTCAGCTCGATGGAACGCTCACGGTGGCAACCGTCAATCCCGGAGACCACGTTGTCGAGTTGCGCAAAGACCGTTTCAAAGCCAGGCAGATCAGAAGGTCCTTCGCGGCCGGAACAGCGGTTTCCCTGGCGGCTGCAGAGGCGGCATTGGACGCCGCGCCCGGCGAGTTGAGAGTTACGTTCACCCCAGCCGATGCGCAGGTGACCCTCGCCAAAGCGGGCGAGACGGCGACGAAGGTGAGCAATGGGGCTAGCCTGATTCTGCCAGCCGGTTCCTACACTCTCACCGCAAAAATTGCGGACTTCACGCGTTCGTCGGCTGTGGAGGTCACCGCCGGCCAATCCAAGTCTTTGGATCTTTCTCTCGGGCCCAGCGGCATGTCCAAGTGGGACGACCCTTCTGCCTGGAAGCAGGAAAAGGGATCGTTCGTTCATAAAGGCGGAGACTTTGTGATGTACACCCTGTCTCCCACGTCCGGTACATTTTTGTTTTCTGCCATGCTCACCAAGGGCCGCCGCTTGCAGTGGGTGCTGAACTGCATCGACGCCAACAACTACGTTCTCTTCCAAATCGACGAAAATAATTTCTACCGCACCGTAGTCCGTAACGGCCAGAAGGGGACCGAGACCAGAGTTCCTCACAAGGGAGACAAGAAAAGTTTCCAAACTCTGCAGATTCGTGTGGGAGCGAATGAAATCACCCACCAGATCAGGCAAGGAGAGAGCTGGGTGGTTCTGGATCGCTGGACTCAGCCCGGGAGCAATCTCAGTTTGGGCAAGTTTGGTTTTTACATTCCGGGCAACGATCAGGTTGCGCTCGCCAACTTCGGCCACTATGTTGACTTGAACACGCGGTAGCCTCTGGTACTACCATCTCGGATGGCGATAAGCTGGTTGAAACAACCGCTATGACACACGATTCGAAGAACCAACAGACGAACGACGCGCATCCTGGAAACATCGCGGTGGTCGAAGTGGATGTCGAGATCAAGACTCCGGACGGCACATGCGACGCGGCATACTTTCATCCGAACACCGGTCACCCGAATACCGGCCACCCGGATACCGGTTTCTGTCCGGGGGTACTCGTCTGGCCCGACGCGTTCGGCTTACGGCCTGCGATGCGCGCCATTGCCAGGCGTATTGCCTCTGAAGGTGACGGATATTCCGTCCTTGTGCCGAATCCCTTTTATCGCTTATCCAAAGCTCCATTTTCGGATGCCTCCAGCTTTAACTTCCAGAATCCGGACGATATGGCGAAGCTCCGGCCGCTGATGGCGTCGATAACTGCGCCCGGCAACGCGGAGAAGGATGCGGCCGCATACATTGCCTTCCTCGATGCGCGGGAAGAAGTGGACCGGTCCAGGAAGATCGGAACCCAGGGTTACTGCATGGGTGGAACATTGGTGGTGAGGACCGCCGCGCACTTGCCCCAGCGCATCGGCGCCGGCGCGTCATTCCACGCCGGGGGATTGGTGACCGACAAGCCGGATAGTCCGCATCTGCTCGCGCCGAAGATCAAGGCGCGTATGTACTTCGGCATCGCCTCCAACGACGACTCGCGTCAGCCCGATGCCAAGGACAAGCTGAAGGAAGCCTTTGCCGCTGCCAGGGTCTCCGCCGAAATCGAAGTGTATTCCGCCCTGCATGGCTGGTGCATCAGGGACATGCCCGTCCGCGAGGGCGTTGCGATCTATAACAAGCCTGAAGCGGAGCGCGCATGGGGGAAACTCGTCGCCTTATATAAAGCCGCCCTGGACTAAGACAGTTTGCTGAAAAACTGGAATTGCGCTGCTCGGCCCCTAAAGGGGCATCTCAATTTTAAGGACTTGTGGCATCGCTAAAGCGATGCCCTGATACGAAACGCGAGATACGAAACCCGAGTTTTTCAGCAAACTGTAGAGCCGGATGTGGGGCCCGGACGCCCGTACGACAGCCGCCGAGACGCGGTGCTATACCATCCCCCGGGGAACTATTTCCGGGCAGGCGTCGTATACGATACCAGTGTGGACCATACCGACCCAACAACGAGGCAGGAGGTTCCACGGACGAGCGTCCAGAAGCTTGCGGCCTTCGGAGTCGGGGAAAAACTCAGGCGTCACGGCAATGTGTTCCGCGACCCGGCGTTTGAGGCTCTGGCCGCATTACGTGCCCACAAACTGCGTTCTGCGCTGACCCTGCTGGGCGTTACCTTATCGGTATCGGTGCTCATCCTCGTCGTATCGATTATCACTGGGGCGAACGTTTATATTGAGCAACGCGTCGCTAATATGGGTTCCAACGTCTTTCTCGTGTTGCGCTTCCCGATTATCACCAACCAGCAGGACTTCCTGAAAGCGATGCGTCGCAACCGCTACGTCACTTGGGAGGACTACGAGGCCCTGCGGGATGGCATGAGGTTGCCGCGCGCCGTTGGCCTGGAAGCGCGAAACGACGGCAAGGTCCGCCTGGGAACACAAGCGCTGGACAACATTAATATTCGCGGCGTGACGGCCAACATCGCCGATATGGATGTGGAGGAAGTGGAAACCGGCCGCTACATAACGGATGCGGACAATGAAGGCAGATCGGAGGTCGCCTTCATCGGACAACAAGTCGCCAGCAAGCTGTTTCCCTCCGTCGATCCCATCGGCAAGACGATCTACGTCGATGGCCGCGGCTTTCTGGTGGTCGGCGTAGCCAAGGCGATCGGGACCGCCCTCGGGCAATCCCAGGACGATTTTGTCTACATCCCGATTCGCACCTTCTTGAAACGCTACGGCGAACACGGGCAGGGACTGGATCTGGCCATCAACATCCAGGCGCGCGGACCGGAGTGGATGCAGGAGACCCAGGATGAAGCCCGCACCATGATGCGCGGGCGCCGCCATCTTGATCCCACGGCCGATGACAATTTTGGCATTCTGTCGTCTGACACAATTATGGGATTATGGAAAAACCTGACCGGAGCGATCGCCGCAACCATGGTTGGAGTGGTTTCGGTGTTCCTGGTCATCGGCGGCGTGGTCATCATGAATGTGATGCTGGCCAGTGTGACGGAGCGTACGCGCGAGATTGGCGTGCGTAAATCGCTGGGAGCGCGAAGACGCGACATCCTGATGCAGTTCCTGGTGGAATCCGCGGTGATGGCAGCCGTGGGGGGCGCGATCGGCATTGCCATTGCCTATCTTCTCTCCACGCTGGTACGACTGCTCACTCCCGTGCCATCCCAGGTACCCATCGGCGCGGTGATTTTGTCGCTGGCGGTATCGACCACCGTGGGGGTGTTCTTTGGGTTGTACCCGGCGCACCGGGCGTCCAAACTGGATCCCATCGAGGCGCTGCGCTTTGAGACTTAGCGGCTTGAGTGCTCCAAGAGGTATCGACCGTGCAGTTTGAAATGAGCGAAAACACGCGCATGGCGTTTGATTCGCTTCGCCAGCACAAGGCGAGATCGCTGTTGACCGTCCTGGGCGTGGTCATCGGGATCATGGCCATGGTGGCCGTAGCCTCCATCATGGTTGGTTTGGACCGGGATATTCGCGGCTTCCTCGATCAATATGGGACCGACACGCTGTTCGTCTTTCGCTGGGACTTCGGGTTTCGAGGCAACCTCACCGCGGAAGAACGCAACCGCAAGCCGCTGACCTACGAAGACACCCTGGCGATCCGGGATGAATGCCCCGATGTGAAGGATGTGACCGTCGAGGTCTCCCCCAGGATCGAACCGGGCCAGCCCATGACGGTCGTGCCCGCGCGCTACAAACGGAACGAGGTCTACGGGATTCAATTTACGGGTACCATTCCGTCCTACGAATGGGTCTACAACGCGAACCCCGAGAAAGGCCGGTTCTTTACCGAAGCGGAAGACCTGCATCACATGGACGTGGCGGTAATCGGCCACGACCTGGCGGAGGGACTGTTTCACGAGGAGGACCCGCTGGACAAGTCCATTGAGGTCGCAGGCGCTTTCTACCGGGTCGTGGGCGTACTGGAGAAGCGCAAAGGCCAGTTCTTCAAGGATGAATCGGCGGACAAGGTTGTGGTCGTGCCATACGGTGCGTACCGCAAACATAATCCGCAGGACGACGAACATTTCATCGGCGCACAAGCGTATCCGGGCAGAAAGGCGCAGGCGGAGGACGAAATCATCGGCCTGCTTCGGCGTCGCAGACGGGTTGCGAGCGATAAGGATAATAATTTCGCGATTTCCAGTTCGGAGGAGATTGCGCGCCAATTCCGTCAGATCACGGGAGCGATCGCCATTGCCGTGGTCGTGATCAGTTCCATCGGGCTCCTGATCGGTGGAGTTGGGGTGATGAACATCATGCTCATGTCGGTCACCGAACGCACGCGTGAAATCGGAGTGCGCAAGGCCATCGGCGCCCGGCGCCGCGATATCATCCGCCAGTTCCTCACGGAAGCCATTACGCTGACGGGCACGGGGGGAATCATCGGTGTCTCGCTGGGAGCGGGGATCAGTTTCCTGATCAATAAGCTCTTGCCAAGTTTGCCTTCGGCGGTGCCGCTATGGTCGATCATCGCGGCGGTAACCGCTTCCATGAGCGTCGGGCTATTCTTTGGGATTTATCCTGCGATCAAAGCCTCGCGACTCAATCCGGTGGAGGCATTGCGGTACGAGTGAACGGCTGGCTCGGACGCCGGTCGCGATGCTCCCCGGGGCCTTTCAAGGTCGCTGGTCGCTGGCAGCAACTTCCTGAAAGGTCCCCGGGTTTGCGGATCATGTCGCCTAGTCGGTATCCGGCGGATCTCTTTCAATCTCGTCATTCTTAATAAAGAAGCTTCCCTCCAGCGGAGCCGGAATTGTTTTGTATGCCGTGGGCGTCTGCTTGAAGTTGAAGAAGTCGTGGAGATCGTTCGTCGCTCGCGCATCAGCGAACCCGAGACTGCCGAGATTAAAAATACCCTCGACCCCCTTCAGGATGCTGCCAAAATCGTATTCCAGGTTGCTGATATATCCGGGCTTGGTCGAGTAAGCCGAAACCACCACCAGCGGAACACGCAAACCGAGTTGATAGTCGTTCTGGTTGGCGCCGGTCTGGAAAATGGGCCGCACATGGTCGTACCATCCTCCCCAATCGTCCCAGGTAATGAATATGACCGTGTCTTTCCAGTAGCCGGTACCGTCGTCGCAATTTGTGTTATTGCCTATGGCATTGACAATGGCCGCTACCCACGACGGTCCCTGGCCGCTGTTGATCGGGTGATCCGAATATTGTCCGGCTGGCGTGATCCAACTTACTTGCGAGAGCGCGCAGTTGGAAATGTCGTTCAAGACGTCCGGCGGTAGCGTGTCGACGTAACCGTTCGACTCGCCCTTCGTCCAGTCTGGCCCCGTGCAGATGCCCGACTCAGGTATGCAGATGTTTGAGAGCGAGTTCGGCGCTACCCAGAGGCTGCTCTGCCCTTGGGCGTAGTAGGTCCAGGTGATTTTGGGACTGGGCTGGCTCAACAGGTAGTCCATGGCATTGCGGGTGAAGCATTGCG